>Ga0265595_1003269_pt1 | contig 10083 bp, 6 predicted proteins | sample saktaG_15_FD_190148 | JGI IMG/M metagenome (GOLD analysis project Ga0265595, IMG submission 190148) | Saline water microbial communities from Sakinaw Lake, British Columbia, Canada - sak_2013_06_06_50m | ecosystem: Environmental > Aquatic > Non-marine Saline and Alkaline > Saline ... | reverse complement strand
AGCTCGATTACATCAGCATCGCCGATACCGGTACACTGGACGAAGTGGAGAAAATCCGGGGCCGGGTGCTGGTCTCGCTGGCGGTAAGGCTGGGCAAGCCCAGGCTGATCGACAACATCATACTGGGGTAAGGTTTCATTTCAGATCAAATGTAGGGGCGGGTTTTTAAACCCGCCCGGAATGACGGTTTTATTCCCTGATAAAAATCATCAACCCTATCACGGCCAGCACGGCGGTGGCTGCGCCGAAATAAAAGGGGGCCGCCGGGCTGACGGCCTGCCAGAGCCATCCCGCTATCAGGCTGGCGGGCAGCAAAGTGATGCCGACCACCCCATGATAAGCCCCGAAAGCCGTGCCCCGCCTGTCCTCGGGCACGAGGTCGCAAACCAGGGCCCTGGCCACACCCTCGGCCAGCCCGTAATACACGCCATAGAACGCCCACAGTACCCATACCATCCAGATCTGGTTGAATAAGGCAAAGCCCAGGTAGACCAGGGCATAGAGAGTCCAGCCCAGGGCAATGATATTCTTCCTGCCCAGTTTATCTGAGAGACTGCCTGCCGGTGTGGAGATAAGCGCATAGACGGCGTTGAACACGATAAGCATAAGGACGATATACAAAACGTTGTTTCCCAGGTTTTGCGCCCTCAGTATCAGGAAGGCGTCGCTGGAATTGCCCAGGGTGAAGACAAAGAGAATGACTAAAAATAGCCTGAACCTGCCTGTGAAGGCTGAGGCGGCCGGCGGTCGGGCCGAATCCGCATCCATTGACCCGGCCTCAGACGTGACACAGGCCCGTTTGGGAGGCTCATGGATAAATATAAAGAAGAATAACGCGATGAAGGCCGGGATCACACCCAGTATAACCAGCCAGCGGTAGGCATCCGCCTGCAGGGCCAGCACTTCCCCCTGCACCAGGAATATCACCAGCGCGGCGATGACCAGTCCCAGGGCAGCGCCCGATGTGTCCATGGCGCGATGGAAGCCGAAGGCTTTGCCCCTCTCGGATTCGTCGCAGGAATCGCCCACCAGCGCATCGCGGGGCGCGCTGCGTATGCCCTTGCCGAACCTGTCGGCGAACCTGATGCCCAGGACCGGTCCCCACGTATTGGCGATCAGCATAAAGGGTTTGGCTAAAGTGGAAAGCGCGTAACCGATAAAAGACAGTTCCTTGCGGTTGCCGATTTTATCGCTGAGCCAGCCGCTGGCGACTTTCAGTAGAGACGCGGTGCTCTCCGCCACACCCTCCACCAGGCCGATAATGACCGTGCCGGTCTGCAGAATATTGGCCAGGAAAAGCGGCATCAGGGTGAAGATGAGCTCGCTGCTCACGTCCGTGAGGAAGCTCACCGCCCCCAGCCAGAAGATGTTGGGGTTTAACCCGAATATCTTCCTGTCTTTACTTGGCATACTCGAGCATCTTGGCCAGGACCTGCTTGCCTAACTCTACATTATCACGATCGGGGCAGTGCCGGCCGTCCGGTATATAGAAATAATACCCCTGGGCGATTTTATAGTCTTTTTCCAGCCCCAATCCCTGCCAGGGGTCCATGCCGCCGCAGACATAAACCAGCGGGACATTGAGGTCTGCCAGCCTGGAGCGCGGTGACCAGGCGGGCTTGACGGCGGATTCCGGGTCCTTGCCGAAGAGCGCCCTGCTCTCCGCGAAGAAATCGTCCCTGCTGCGGTTGAAAACGCCGTCGCTGTCGGCGGACAGCTCGAAGATGCCCGTCTCATCGCACTGTTGGTACCGCCACACGCGCCAGCCGTATTTGCCGGTTATCGCCTCGTCGCGTGAAAGCGTTTTTTTAGCATTTGATTCAGCGTATTGCATCCCTGTTTTTTGTGCGATTGTATCGTCGATCATATGCAGGACGCCCATGAATGCCGGTGTGGGAAGGCCGGCGGCGGCCTGGAAGACCGGCATATATGACTTGTATCGTCCATACTGGGTCATGCCATGGATGAATGCAACGAGGAGTTCCCGCTCCAGCCAGTTGGCGTCGAACATCTCGGCAGGCTCAAGGTTCTTGATGTGTTGTACCAGGCGTGCGTAAGTCTCGGGCCCCATCGTGATGCGCACCTGGCGGTCGTAGGCGTCCATGGTGAACGGCCAGTCGATGACACCGCTGGAAGACAGCGTGACTTTTACATCGTCGGGATATACAGCCGGGAAGTCGACGGAGAGTCCGCCACCGTAGCTGTAACCGGCGGACATCCAGGGTCCCGTGTAAGTCTTTTTCAACTCAGCAATGACCTGGTGATAATCGGCCAGGGCCTGACTTACCGTCACATATGCGGGCACGGTCTGGTCGCTGTCGGAGCTGACACTCTGGCCGTAGCCGCGGTGCTCGGCCTGGATAAAAATGACACCCGGAGGCGAACCGTACATATCCCATGTAGCTACTAACTCCTGATTGGTCAAATCATGCTCGTTTCCCAGAATAAAGAAAACGGGCGAGCTATCTGGGGCATTATGAGGGACCAGTATAAATACCTCCTGATCAAAATGGGGCCCGTCAAGGCTGGCATGGTCCAGCGGCTGGGAGATCGTCATGCGTGTGAGCTCGTAATTCTTTTCCGCCGGGGCGCATGATAGAAAGGGGACGGACAACAACACCACGACAAGGGTGATCAAGATGGCATTAAATACGGATTTTCTCATGACACCTGCCTAAAAAATATTTGCCTACATTGTAGATTAAGCGGGACTGTCTGCCAATCTACTGAACCATTGGTCGGGAGTTGCTGCGCAATTTAGTCTTTTATTTAATTAAGTAAACATGCAATCTTTGGTTTTAGATTATAGAATGTGGAATTCTGCGATGGTGAGACTTGTGCTACCATCAACATATCTCCCCACATATCGCAACGATTGAACTGGTATACTATCGCATATCTCAACCACATCACAGAAATTAAACTCCATCACAATTGGCTATGTTTTGAATGCAAGCTTTAAATAATATTTTTATAGGCTTATAATATCGCCGATCATATAAGCAATATCTGTATAGATTTAAAAGGACGGTTGTGTGTGAGGTATGGGCCGAATGCAAATAGACCGTGTTTTGCAAAGAATCTTCAAGGGCTTTAGAAAATGGCGATAAAGACTGAAAAATTATCCTTTATTCGCTACCCTGGCGGGAAACAACGGATAGTTGACCAATTTATACCGCATTTACCGGCTAATACTGATATCTCAGGAAAATTTGTGGAACCTTTTCTAGGAAGTGGGGCTGTTTTCTTCATGGTCAAACCTCGAGATGCAGTACTGGCAGACATTAACGAGGAACTTATAACCCTATATCGTGGAATCCGCCTGTTTCCTAGTGAAGTCTGGACAATATTCAAAAATTTCCCTTCAACCAAAGAAGCATATTACCAGATTCGTGACAATGAAACAGAGCATGATAATCTCGTTTTTAGGGCCGCTAGAACACTTTACTTGAACAGGACCTGCTTTAAGGGAATGTGGAGACACAACTCTCATGGTCAGTTCAACGTAGGATATGGTGGCCAATCTAGACGATGGGTTATTGATGAAGATTCCCTGATTGAAGTTTCCGAGCGACTAAAGCATGTTGACCTGTTATGTAGTGATTTTCAGCCTATAATCGAGGCTTGCAGAGAAAACGACTTCATATTCGCTGACCCACCTTACCGGCCGGGAGAGCGGGAACTTGTCCACTCACATTATTCGTGGAACAGATTCAGCTTTACCGAACATAAAAGGCTTGCCTCAGTTCTACGCGATGCTTCTAATAGAGGTGTCCGGTGGGCGCTAACGATTTCTTCACATCCTGATATTGTACGATTATATCGCGGTTATCCAGTCACTCATTTATCTCTAGGTACAGGCAAAAGCCCCGGAATTCTTACTCATAAGCCTGGCGAGGTGTTTGTTTTCAATTATGGTCGTGAGGTGCTTCTATGAAGGAATTCTTTGAAAAGTCTTCTCTGCAGAATCATCCCATCAGAGCATTACAGTCTTTTCTTGATCAGGAAAAAGCGAACGAACTAGCCAAGAAATATGATGAGTTGCGCTTTGTCGGCTACGTTTTAGATATAGGCTATGATACCGTTACTATAATCACCTCTGATCCATATAAGATAGCGGTCGGTGGAGTCCCAAGAAATTCCATGCTCATAATGGTTCCGGCAAATTATGACAAATTGCCACCACATTTTACGCTACTGCGAGTAATCGAAGCAGCTCCTACTCCTTTATCTAAAGAGGTTCAGCAAACGTATTTCGAGTTACAGAAAAAATCTATGCCTGAACTAGATGTTTTTACTCAGAGTGAGCTTCAATGGGGAGCCCTCAAGACGGGCGTACTTGGCATGTTCTATCCCTGCCCTGATGCCAAAAAGCTTAATGACATAGAATTCTCCGGTGATTTGAACAACTTCGTGAGTGCACACAAATACCTCGTTTATGCACCAAATGAGGAGTTGTTAAATCTTATAACTAATTCGATGGTGCCCACAGATAACCGTTTCGCGATAGGCGATCTGCGCCTCACTGAATGCAGATTGCCGCTACCAAACAGACCCCAACCGGCCGTTCCGGTATTCGTCTCAACCAAGGACTTTATGGGAAACCGCACTGCCATGTTCGGCAAGACACGTCTAGGTAAGAGCAATGTTGTGAAACTCATCGCACAAAGTATTATCGAGACTACCACAACGACAAAAAACGTTGGACAGTTGATCTTCGATATTAATGGAGAATATGCAAACGATAACCCGCAGGATGATAGCAGCTCTTTGAAAAGTGCCTTTCCCGGACGTTGTGAAGTTTATGCGCTCACGAAGAAACAGAATACGGATTCAAAACCCCTCAGACTGAACTTTTACGAGAATCCAGATAGCTCTCACAATATAATAGCCACATTATTAAAAGAAGCCGGTAAGGACACATCTATCTATATCACCAGTTTTCTCTCGGCAGATATACCATCAATTGAATCACTCAAGGAACTTGCGCCAGATGAAGAGAAGAGAGCCAGAAGAAAAATTCTAATTTACTGGGCCATTCTTCACAGAGCCGGATACTCGGCCAATATTGCGAAGCTTAAGGGACTGATGAACTTCGACCCGAAGATCAACCAGAAGGTACGATGCTCAATTTACGACGTAGATCACGTCAGTAAATGTCCGACTATAAATTCACTGGATGCTTTAGCAGATGAGTTTGAGAAATGTGCACAGGCAGACCGTGACGACAGGTTAAAATCGTCATCTGGGAAAGACTTATTTGATGCGGACGACCGTGCTATTCTTGGTTTTTTATTACCTGTCTCCCTGGCAAGTGCAGGACCCAAAATTATCCAGGGTTTTCGGAAATACCATGACCCTGATGCAGGAGACTTCGTTGAAGAGATCATTAAGTTTTTGGAAGATGGTAAGACGGTCATTATTGATCTTGGTAACGCGCCTCCTGAAGTAACCAATTATTTCTCAGTTCACCTATCTAAAGCTATTTTCCATAACCAGGTGGATAAATTCTCAAATAACAAGTTGGACAATCATTATCTGCAACTATATTTTGAGGAGGCTCACAACCTATTTCCATCGAAAGAGCAAGCTGAAGTAGACATCTATCGACGCATAGCCAAGGAGGGAGCGAAATATCACATAGGCATGGTCTATTCAACACAGTCACCAACTACGATAAACAAAGACCTGCTCGCTCAAACGGAAAATTTCTTTGTGGCTCACCTATCATCTCAGGATGAAGTCAATTCACTGGCAAGAGTGAACACTGCCTATGACAGTCTGAAAGACGATATCCTTCAAGCTAAAACTGTTGGGTATATACGTATGCTAACACGATCTAACAGATTTGTAATATCAGCCCAAGCAAGAAAATTCACACCAGTGCAAGACAAGCCGAAGAAATAGGAGTACTTGAGATGCCATACAAGAAAGGAGATCGCCTTCCCGGAGAAAGAGCCAGTAAATTAGGCCATCTCGATGTCCTCAAAAGTGAACTTGTTAACAAACTCGTACTCCAATTTGAGGCCACTGGTCCGGCATCTACGGTTGATTGCTCACAATGGGAACCTATCCCCCAAGGAGGGAAACCCCTGACATTAATATTTGGAATTGACGGTTCGATGCAAATAATCGAGTCTGATTTGCCGCCGCATAAGAGACTCGCATTTATAAAAACCGCCCTCTTGAGACTTGACCAGTATGCTCTATCCAAAATAGATCGAGAGTCACCACACCCATTTGCCTTAAAGGATATTCTGATCGATTCGGCTTTATATCATGCTACAGTGTTTCCACTCCGTTATGTGTCCATACCTGGCTTAAACACTTATCATGCCATCCGTCAAGCGATTTACGAATCTACAAAAGATGCTTCTCTCAATGCAGAGCCAATGGAGACACTAAAATGGATTGCTTATGAAAAATGGGATGGCAAGCAGAAGGAGATCCCGCTTTTTGAATGCCCACATTGTGAGGAGAAGGTAGCTACACTTCCCTATGATGCCGAAATTGGTCTCTGTCCGAAGTGCAAGCGCCAACTGTTCCTTACAGACATGCTCGGGTTTCATCTTGAGATGGCTCCGGATTCAGCACCCGATACAATAGCAACATCTTATATGAATATCCACGAGATACTGCTACTCTTCACAGGTATCCGCTACTATTGGGAGCACAAAAGAGAAGTTCTTCATGACTCCTTGTTTGTTAAAGATGGACCACTATCAATTCGAGCTCAGTACTCCAAGATTGTTAACCCGATACGGCACTTCCTTACATACGCCAAAAATCAGGGATATGCAATTCACGTAGTTGGACAGGAGAAGACCGGGAGATTCTGTGACCATTTTGAAGGTATCGTAAAACAAGTTGCTCAAGGAAGACTCTTTATTCCCGGCGATAAATATGTAAAAGTGGAAATACAGTGCAGACCAGAAACTGGTGCTCCATATGGCAAAGACACTAACTTTGGGGCAAAGGTCCTTGTCAAACTCAGTGATTTCCACCATTCAGTTATAAATATCCCTACAGGCTTATTCGTCCAAGATCCAAAAATGTCAGATTTAATAGGAGCGGACCGCATATTTGCGACTTTGCCGACTATCCTGAGCAGCCGGCATGAAGGGGGACTGCTACCGATAGAGCTTGCTCACGGTATAGCTTCTCTCTCCACATATCCATCTGCCCAAATTCTTAAACTATTTAGTGAAGCTGGGTCGGCGGCAAGGCCTTAGATGTTTTCAGAATAGATTATAGTAGTGAGGCTGGTGTAAATGCAGCAGACGTTTCATTATCTAGCTAGCCTTGCCAATCTATACACACAGGACAACTACCATTAAATGTTCCCCTATTCTTAAGAAATGCACATTTACTAATTCATGACTACTTAGCAACAAGCTCATATGCTTGCCCTTTCATACTACACCAAAAGATAGAAGGTTAAATCTATCTGATATAATGGGTAAAAATTACAGCAACTCAGGGGGAGGCTGATATGACCTTGACCAAACGCGCCATCGTAATAGTATTCCTGTTTATTATTCTTTTCCTTTTCGGCGGGTATACCACGCTGGACTGGTACCAGTTCCTGACCGGCACGGCCGACTTCGCCCGGCCCGAGATACCCTATGTGCGCGCCACCAAGGTGGCCGTATCATTCATCTCGGCCATCCTGGTTTTCCTCATCGGCCGGGACGGTTTTAACCGGGGGGACACCAAACGCCTGGTACTCGCCTACGCAGCTATCGCCATCGGCGACATTTTCCTGGTATTCGATATCAATATGATCGGCATGCTGGTATTTGCCGTTGCTCACGTGTTTTTCATCATCCGCAACGGCTGGGGCTTTAATGACTATTTTAAAAAGAAGTCAAATATGAACAGGGGGTGGGATATAGCCTCAGCCCTGCTCATACTGGCGATTGCCGGGGGAGCGATGGGATGTTTCTTCCTGCCAACGATGGGGCCCAGCCTGATGTTCTACATGCTGCTGGTTTACAGTCTTTTCCTGGGCGTTTCGCTCTGGTCGGCATGGGCCGCCGTGAGGATAGGTTTTATGCCCAAAGCCAATGCATGGCTGGTCGCCATAGGCCTGTCCTGTTTCTTCGTCAGCGACCTGCTGGTGGGCGTTCATTTTGCCACCGAGCCGGGCAGTTTCCAGACCGGCGCCATCTACGTCACCTGGCTATTTTATACGCCCGGCCTGGTATTGCCTGCGCTGAGCGGCTATAAATTCAACCGGCTGCCCGCATAAGGCAATTGCGGACATGTGTGCGGTCAAGTTTGATTTTGAAGCCACTTTCTGATAGATTATTAAACTGGTTTGACCATCGACTATTGTTTTACATATAAATCCAACTGGAACACCTGTCCCTTAAATCTTAGCCTGACATTTTCGGAGGTTAACGCATCATGGCAAAATTAAATCTCACCATCGATGGAAAATCCGTAACCGCTGACAGTGAAAGCACCGTGCTGGAGGCGGCCAACATAGCAGGTATATATATACCGCAGCTGTGCTCACACCCCGACCTTAAGCCGTCCGGCGAGTGCGGGCTTTGCGTGGTGGAGATAGAGGGGATGGACGAACTCGCGCAGGCCTGCAATACCAGAGTCACTGACAACATGACCGTGCACACGGACAGCCAGGCTGCCAGGAAGAGGCAGAAGCAGGCCATGGAGAAAATATTGGGAGAGCATCCCAACGCCTGCCTCACCTGCTGGAGGCGCGAGCGCTGCAAGCCTTACGATATCTGCCTGCGCAACGTCGAGGTGACCGAGAGATGTGTCACCTGCCCCGAGAACGGGCACTGCGAACTGCAGCAGGTAGTCGATTTCCTGGATATGGGCAATGAGGACATCCCCTACACCTACAGGAACCTGCCGGTGCAGAGGGATAACCCGTATTTCGATCTCGATTACAACCTGTGCATCGCCTGCGGCCGCTGCGTCAGGGCCTGCCGGGACCTGAGGGGCATCAAGGCCATCGACTTCAAGGAGATAAACGGCTTCAAGGTGGCCGGGCCGGTAAAAGCGACTTACGAGGAGTCGGGCTGCAAATACTGCCTCACCTGCGTCGAGGTCTGCCCGGTGGGCGCGCTGGTGGACAAGCAGGCCAGGTACCGGACTATTACAGAATGGGAAGGCTATGTCGTCCCCTGCAGCTATGCCTGCCCGGCTCACATAGATATCCCCAGGTATATAAATTACATCGCCCGCGGCAAGTACCCCGAGGCCCTGGCAGTCATCAGGGAGAAGGTGCCCTTCCCGGGTTCGCTGGGGCGCGTGTGCATACATCCCTGCGAGCAGGCCTGCCGCCGCAGCATGCTGAATGACCCCCTGTGTATCAAGTTCCTCAAACGCTACGCGGCCGACCACGATAACGAACTGTGGAAGAAAAATAACAAGGTTCTGCCGCCCACCGGCAAGAAGGTGGCCGTGATAGGCTCCGGACCCGCCGGCCTGACGGCCGCCTTTTACCTGGCCAAGCAGGGACACGCTGTGACTGTATTCGAAGCTCTCCCCCAGACGGGCGGCATGATGCGCGTGGGCATACCCTCCTACAGGCTGCCCCGGGAGATACTCGACGCCGAGATAGACGAGATTAAAAAGGTGGGAGTTGAGATCAAGGTCAACCAGAGGATCGAGTCCATCGACGACCTGCTGCAGCAGGGATTCGACGCCGTATTCATCGGCATCGGCGATCATAAGGGATCAAAGATGGGCGCGGAAGGCGAGGACCTGCCCGGTGTGCTGGACGGCGTGGATTTCCTGCGCACCGTGGCGCTGGGACAGGAGTTCAAGATAGGTAAGAAGGTGGCTATTATAGGCGGCGGCAACTCCGCCATCGACTGCGCACGCGTCGCGCTGCGTGTGGGCTCCAGCGACGTAACCATCGTCTACCGCCGCACCAGGGCCGAGATGCCGGCTGCGCCCGAAGAGGTGGAAGCCGCCATCCACGAGGGTATCAAGATCATCTTCCTGGCCGCCCCCAACAAGATAACGCAGAAGGGCGACAAACTGGCCATGGAATGTATCAAGATGAGGCTGGGCGAGCCCGATGCCAGCGGCCGCAGAAGCCCGGTG
>Ga0265595_1003268_pt1 | contig 10085 bp, 10 predicted proteins | sample saktaG_15_FD_190148 | JGI IMG/M metagenome (GOLD analysis project Ga0265595, IMG submission 190148) | Saline water microbial communities from Sakinaw Lake, British Columbia, Canada - sak_2013_06_06_50m | ecosystem: Environmental > Aquatic > Non-marine Saline and Alkaline > Saline ... | reverse complement strand
ATAACGAGATAGTATTTTCTATTTATTTTCACAAAATAGAAAAAGATTGATGTAATAAATATGTTTTTGTTTGGTGAGATTGATGTTATTCTAAAGATACTCTAATATTACTAATATGTTCGCTCATCAATTCTTTCGCTTGGTCGGCGTTTCGTTGTTTAATCGCCTGAACCAAGTTCCTGGTAGTTTCAATGGTATTTACTCTAGTATCTTTGGATATTTCAATAATTTTCTGAGTTTCTTTATATAACATTTCTACTATAATTTTCATTATTCCATTCATGATAGGATTATGGGTTGCTTTAGCTATAGTTAAATGAAATTTCAAATCTTTGACGACAAAGCTATTTATATCCTTAGATTTAGCAATTTCATTAAAAATTCTTTCAATTACATCGATTTCTTCCGGGCTTGCATTCAAGGCCGCTAATCGTGCAAATTCACCTTCCAACATAATTCTTGCTTCCATGAGATAATCTAGAGAATAATTGGAGAATTCCGAAAAAAATTTAACGATTTCATCATATTGGGTAGCTATCTCTAAAATATAGGTTCCTTTCCCCTGAATTACTTCAAGGTAACCTGAAAATGCAAGAGCTTGAATAGCTTCTCTGATAGATGCTCTACTTACTCTTAATAGATCGGCTAATTTCCTTTCTGATGGTAATTTTTCTCCGGGTTTCAAAATTCCTTTTTTTATTTGGTCTTTTATCTGTTGAACAATTACTTCTAAAGTAGATTCCCTTTTTATTATTTTGAAACTCATTTTAACACCACCTATAGGATATTAATTTTGTTATGCGGCATGTTATCAGCTGGTATGACCTCTTACCTGAATAATACTTTAACATACTTTTTTAAATTTGTAAAGAATTTACTTTAAAAATAAAAATATTTCTATAATTTTTTATATCTACTCGGTAATTTCTTAAAGTATGACAGAAATATACGTCGAGAAACGTCCCCTATCGTTTTAATATATATGTCCGCCGGAGGAGTAATAATTAATTCGACTGATTAATGGGAGATTTCGAAGAAAAAGTAAAAAATATGAAAATTGGGAGCGGAAAGTCTTGTAAAATATTTGGGCAATTATTTCAGCTAGGGCTCCGAGGGTCAAGTGGGGTCAGATCTTGCAATATCACTTTTCCTCTTTCCCCTCAATTTTTTCAATTAAAATGGGACAACACATTCTATTTTTTCTATAATTCAGCTTTCCCTTTTACGAGATCTTTCATTGGGACGTCTATCCATAGTAATACCTAAAGCCTCAACCATCTGATTAAGAAACTCCTCAGATCCTATGGGTTTTCCGCTAAAAGCTACCGGATTATTGACTTGAGACATATTCTCTGTTTATCTAATTTAAAAGTAAAATATCAATTGTCTAAGAAAATGGGATGTATCTATTTATTCTAGAATAAAATTATATTTGCATTCATAATACAACGAAAATAGGTGTCCCTATTTATTCCTAACTCTATACTTCCTCCACCTGGTATAGTGTTCATTGTTAATGGACTGGTAGCAAAAATAAGCTTATTTTTAGGACTTAGGGGGTCAGTTCCTTCTTTAAGTTCATCGTATAAAAGCTTAGCTCCATAACCTACTCCACCTATATACTTTCTTAAATCATCAAAATTTAATTCTTCTTCTTTAGTCTTCTTTTCATCAAGAAAAACTCTTAGTAACTTTCCTGCATAACCATTAACCATTTATATATCCCCTTTTCACATTTTTATATTTCTCCATGTAATCGATTAGCTATGGTTAGGTCACTCTCTTCCACCTTCCCATCATTTACAAATATGCAATATTCAGGCGGTACATTTTACTTGATCACAATTATTTCTTTTGTAAATTTATTTAGTACATCAGGTCCATCTGCTCCAACTACAACGATATCCTCAATTCTCATACCAAACTTATTTTGCATATAGATACCTGGTTCTACGCTAAAGGCCATTCCTTTTTCTAGAATTTGTTTATTTCCGGTCCTTATATAGGGTGCTTCATGAACACTAATACCGATACCATGACCAGTTCTGTTAAGAAAATATTGGCCATAGCCTTCGTTTTGAATGATATCTCTTGATGCTTTATCCACATCTTCTGCTTTCACACCTTGTTTTGCCGTCTCTTCTCCTGCTTTATTTGCCCTTAGAATAATATCATAGACTTTTTTTTCTTCATCAGTTATTCCACCTACAAATACTGTCCTTGAAATATCAGAGCAAAAACCTTCCACCTTACATCCAATATCTAAAATAATAATATCTTTTTCTTGAATAGTTCTTAAATCCTTATTGTAATGGGGCTTTGAAGTATTAGGACCTGAAGCAACAATAGATTCAAAGGCTAATCCTTCAACTTCTTTTTGCATAAATAATTCTTTTATTTTTTTCTTAATGTCTCCCTCTGTTATATCAGGGGATATATAATCAATAGTTTCACCCATAACTTCGTCAGCTATTTTTGCAGCTTCTTTTAATTTTTTTATTTCACCTTCATCTTTAATAACTCTAATATTTTCTAGAATGTCGTGTCCGTTAATAAATTTGGCATTTAGTATTTCTTTGATATCAAGCAAATCTATTCCTCTAATAGCATTATTAATAGCAATAGTCTTGCCATTCAAATGATATTTCTGGTTTGCAATTCTTATAGCGTCTAAAAAAATATCACTATCCTTCCACATAAAAATCTCCGTACGATTATCTAGGCTTTTTTCCGCTTCTTCGAAATATATTTGAGGAGAAATGTGAAAGTATTCGCCATTAGATAAAATAAAGAATGCCTGAAATCTTTCACAGACGCATGGATTAAAACCAGTTAAAAATTCCAAATCAACTGATGGGCCAATCATCATAGCATCAACATTATTTTTAATCATTAACTCGTAAAGCTTATTACCATATTTTTTATTCAGCATTTTTATTCTCCCTTTAATTTGTTTTATCAATCCATTCATTTGCATTATTTATCATTGCAGGTATATTTATCGTTGCACTTTCACTCGTTTTTAATTTAAATCTTTTTTCATGCTTTTCCCCGGTTAAAACATTACCTTTAATCTCTTCTACCACAATTTTATGGCTTGTCCCTGTAACCATTGCCACATTCCTCTCGCCTTTTTTTATCACACCAATTTCTTGATCATCAACCCGAACTACATAAGTAGTACTTGCACTGCATATAACATTACCAACAGAAATATCTTTATTATCAATCAGCACTTTATGTTCCTTACCAATTGTGTAAAGAAAAATTCCAATCAATATCAATACAGCAACGAGAGTTGTCCTAATTATAATTCGCTTACTCAAAATTTATTTCCTCCTATTGTATTGCTACTTTGCAAGAATACTTTTTCTATAATTCATAATCTTTTTACGTTCGTTTTCTTTTTCAACCCGTTTTCTCCAGGCATACAATGCCAACGAGAAGGCAATCACGCCATATGAGACAAAAACTCTAAAATATTCTCCAAGTTGTGCCTGACCCATAAGCGCCTTTCCAGCCCGAGGCGACACCACAAACATTGTATGAAAGAGAATAACTCCTATAAATACATTAGGAATATTAGCTTTAGCCACTGACGCCCCACCCACTAACAGAGCAGCAATAGCAAATACTCCAACCTGTTCATGACTTTGATAAGTATTCATAGTTCCGATATTTTGCAGAAATAAAATCTGTCCATAGCAAGCCAATACAGTTGAAATAACAATCGATAAAATTCGTGTTTTTTCAACATTAATCCCCGAAACTCTTGCAACTTCATTATCCTGCCCGACTGTACGCATATCCTGCCCTAGTTTTGTCTTTCTGAACCAGACAATAAATATACATAATGCAGCAACAACTAATAAAGTGGCAACAGGTATTAATATGTCACCTACCTTTAAAGGAATTAATTTATCTAGAACTTGTCTTATTCCGAGTAAACTTATTGAATTTCTGATACCATATCCTCTCGGCAATAGAATGCTGGAATTTGAAATAGGAATAATGTTGCCCATTCCATAAAGCACAAAAAGCTGATAAATGCCATTCATGAAAAATGCAAGCATAAATCCAGTCACCATTTCTCTTCCCTTAGCACGATTAAGAATTATTCCTGCAAAATAACCTAACAAAACTGCTATCGGTGTTGAAATCAATATGGCTAATAACAAGCCCGGCATCCCAATAATTCGCCAATCCATGATAAAGACAAGACCGAGCTCTCCAGCCATTGCTCCAAGAACTATACCGAAATTCATGCCCATTCCAGCCATAACCGGAATAAGAAGTGAAAGGATAAGAAATGAATTTCTGGAAAGCCTTAACATAAGCTCTCTGATAAAATATAATCCTGAAAGTCCTGATAAAGGAATAGCAAAAGCAACCAAAATAACAAATATTATAGGTACAGCATAATTTATTAAGAAACGAACACCCGGATTCATGGTTTTTGTTAGACTTTTCTTTATCATGTTCTTACCCTCGTTATTCTTGTTAATGCATAAACAATCATACCGTTAGAAACAATTATTCTAATAGTTTCTGACATATCCGACTTGATAACATTATTAATTACTGATGGAGTCATGGTCAAAATACTCTGAAAGAGAAATACTCCAATGATAACATTTTTAATAGACGCCTTTCCAACAGTGGCTCCTCCAAGAAGTAAGGCTGCAACTGCTGGGAAGGCCATAAAGAGTGGTGCCGTATACAACTGAATAAAACCAAAGCTCTCTTGATAGACAATGATTCCAATAGCAGCAATAACAGTAGATAATATTACCGAAATACTTCGCATTTTATCCACATTGATACCACAGGATTTTGCATAATCAGTATTAGAACCAACAACGGTCATAGCAATCCCTATTTTTGTTCTAAAAAATGCCCAAACCAAAAAAGTTAATAAGGCAAAAAATAAAATAGTACCTGTAGGAAAAACTATATGACTTCCAACTTTAATTTGGAGAAAATCAGTTAAAACATGAAACCAATAACCTTTAGTATTTATGGTTGTTCTTAGTCCTGACCCTCCATATGCCCAGATCATATTCGGACTCTTAAAAGGAAGCACTAACCACATAATACTCATAAAGGAAACCGAAGAAAAACCCACATAAGTTGCTACAACCATCTCATCTCCCTTAACCTTGTTAAGAAGAAAGCCATATAAAGAACCAAAAACGAAAGCAAAAAATATTGCAATCCCTATGGCGGTAAAAAATCCTGTAAAACCTGTTGTATTCATCTCGATACTAGTAACTGCGCCGAGGATCCCTGCAATAATGCCTAATTGTAAGCCAAAATTTAAACCACAACCTGTTTTTACCATGGGTATCAATGATAAAACCAATATTCCATTCATACCAAATCTAACAATAACATCATTAATAGAAGTATCAAAACGAATCCCAACGAATGGAGTTAAAATAAAAAGTAAAACCAAAAAAAGGAAGATTATAATTCGTGGTAAACCAAAATTTTCAATGATGTTTTGAATATTTTTCTTCATTTGACTATAGTCTCCTTTTTTTTAGAGTTTACCCCTAACATAAGTAATCCAAATTCTACAAGTTCTGCAGTAGGAGGCAATATTCCGCTAATCCGTCCTTCGTCAACAATAGCTATTCGCTCACAGATTGCTCTAAGTTCTACAAGCTCTGAAGATGCCATAATAATCGTAGTACCATATTTTCTATTATATTCACGTAATGTATCTAAAACCAGACTCTTTGCTCCAACATCAATACCTCGTGTAGGTTCTGAAACAAATATTAGTTCTGGTTGCAAGACAAATACTTTAGCCATGCAAAGCTTTTGCTGGTTTCCACCGGAAAGCTCACGTACAAGCTGCTTTTCATTTTCGCATTTAATCTGTAAAGCATCAATGTATTCTGTGGTAGTTTTAATCATAGCTTTATCATCACTCCATTTGATAAGTCCACCTAATAAAGATTTAAGAAACATATCCTTAATTTGCATTGCTGTAAAAGTGATATTCTTAAAAATGGGTTGGTCAAGAATTAACCCAAGTCCACGACGATCTTCAGATACAAAAGCTATTCCTTGTTCTAATACGTATTTAGAATTATTAAGTAAAATAGGTTTACCCTTAAATTTTACTTCTCCCTCTGCAGGATGAAGTCCCATAATACCATTAGCAATACCCAATTTCCCCTGACCGGTAAGTCCTCCGATACCAAATATTTCTCCTTTTTTTACTTTAAATGAGGCACCGTTAACTTGTTCTCCAGGCATATCTACCCATAAATTATTAACTTCTAAAATAGTTTCACTATTTTTTCTTGTTTCCTTGGATTTCCAAGTGCTTTTTGTTAGTTCATGACCAATCATATATTCTGCTATTTCTCTCGGGTTAGTATCTGACGGGATTAACTCCTTTTGAATAGAGCCATCCTTAAGAACGACTATTCTGTCACAACTATCGAGGATTTCCTGTAGCCTATGGGAAATAAATATTACTGAAATGCCTTTAGCTGCAAGTTTTTTTATTGCTTTCATTGCTATGTCGGCTTCAGATTCTGTCAATACTGCTGTTGGCTCATCAAGTACTAACAATTTTAGTGATTTTCTATCAATTTCCCGTGCAATCTCTATAAACTGTTTATGACCTACCGGCATTTCCTTAACTATCATTTCAGGATTAAGCTCAATTTCCAATATTTTTATGGCATCGGTTGCTCTTTTTTTCATTTCTTCTCTATTCAGTACATTGAGTTTATCTCCAAATATTTCAGAAAAAAAACTATATCTTGTCGGTTCTTTATTTAGTAGAATATTCTCTATTGCTGTAAAACCGGGGATAAAGATAAATTCCTGGTGAACCATTCCAATTCCCGCATTAATTGCCTCAAATGGTGAAACAAAATTTACTTCCTTACCATCAAAAGTTATCTTCCCTTCAAAACCACCGGTTTCGTGAATAACAGGGTTTCCAAAGATGATATTCATCAAAGTAGATTTTCCGGCCCCATTTTCTCCTACCAAACCAATAATCTCACCAGGCTTTACTGAAATATTAATATTTTTTAATACTTTAGTGCCATAAAAATCCTTACTAACATGTTCCATTCTTAATAAATATTTTTCCTTTGATTCCATTCGGCCACCTTTTCTCTTATTAGAAAATTAAAGAAGACGGAAAGAGGAAAAAACTCCTCTTTCCGCTTAGAGTAGTATTAATAAATTATTGTCTAAAACTATTTTTTTCCAATATTCTTATCATAATATTTTTCAGGTATTACCTCAGATGTTTGATTTAAATAGCCTCTACCGAAAATATAAGTGTCTTGATAAACAAGCATGAAGTTTTTTCTTACCACATCATCAGCATCAGTATAATAACTAGCATTCCAACCCGCACCAGGTGAATATGTGCTAAGTGCGTCCATAATATCAGCTTTATCTAATAATTCAGATTTACCCTCAATAACTCTTTTGGCATGTTCTCCAAGTCCAGCAGCAATACAGTAAGGGAAAGAATAAGCCCAACACCCCATACGTCCGGAAGCACCTGCTGCAATAACTTTCTCTTCAACTTTTTTAACAATATTTGGCCAATTGCCCTTATCTACTTCTTCGAATTCAACCCCTAAAGCACCGGGGTAACCCATTGTCGGAGATGCATAATCGCCTTCAACATAGAGACCGCCGAACGCTGCTACTTGTCTTATAAGAGGTTCTTCAAGCGCATCATTTGTAGTGAAAAAACATGCTTTTTGGCCATATTCCTCTATCCAGGCAGGAACTTTTTCAATAAGATACTGCTGAGCACCGGCAACTCCAGCATCGCTTCTTGGATCTGGAGCACCTACATTAACAAATTTTAAGCCAAGGTCTTCACATGCCTCCACCATAATATCTCTTCTTCTGGAAGTAAGCTCATAGCTCAAATGTCTCGGAAAGGAAATATGTACAAAAGTATCTGCGCCTAATTTTTTAGCACCTAAGATAAGTAGATAACCACGTGATATATTATCGCTATTCATAATGAGATCAGCAACTTCAGCAATCATTGCCGGGTCTTCCTGCGGAGATCCCGAAAATAGAAGGATATCCGGTCTAAGCTCACGAACCCTTCTAAAACCTTCAACTGTTCCTGATATTGACGTTTGGACAACGATAGCCTTCATTAAAGGGTCATCTGCCCAAGCAGTAATTTGACTAATTGTTGTTTCAATTTCCGCGTCAGGATTATCAGGACTTGTTACATGACTAATCATGCCACCATCTGAAACTCTTCCATATTCCTCGATTAATCGCTCTGCACCTCTAAGTTCGTCTTCCTGCTGCGAAACTGTACCTGTCATTATTCCGATATGAAATGAAGCATTTGCCAATGCAAAACTAGAAAACAAAACCATAAACAATAAAACGAGTAAGAATTTTTTCATTTAATTTATTCTCCTTTAAAATTTTTTAAAACATACTATTTACAAAAATCTTAACTACGAAATGATTTTTTTCTTTCAATCACCCCCCCCATTATTCAGTAGCAGTGCTTTCACAAGCTAGCTTCAATTTTTCCTTTATCGCTAGCAGTACTTGGTTTGCCTCACCTATGTTGATTATGTCTGATTTCTTTGCCGGTATTCTCTTTTGTCCTCCAATTCTTCTATATAAATAAGTAGATTTATTTCTAATGCCTCACATATCAAAGCAAGTGTTTAGAAGTACTATCTTTCTATTTAATTATGTAAAAGAAAAGAATCAATATGTTCATCGTTAGTGAGATTAATGTTATTCTAAAGATACTCTAATATTCCTAATATGTTTGCTCATCAATTCTTTCGCTTGTTCGGCATTTCGTTGTTTAATCGCCTGAACCAAATTCCGGGTAGTTTCAATGGTATTTACCCTAGTATCTTTGGATATTTCAATAATTTTCTGAGTTTCTTTATATAACATCTCTCCTATAATTTTCATTAATCCATTCATGATAGGATTATGGGTTGCCTTAGCTATAGTTAAATGAAATTCCAAATCTTTGACGAAAAAGGTATTCAAGTTCTTAGAACTGGCAATTTCATTAAAAACTCTTTCAATTACATCGATTTCTTTCTGGCTTGCATTTAAGGCTGCTAATCGTGCAAACTCACCTTCTAACATAATTCTTGCTTCCATGAGATAATCTAAAGAATAATCAGAGAATCCCGAAAAAAAGTTAACGATTTCATCATATCTAGAAGCTATCTCTAAGATGTAGGTTCCCTTGCCTTGAATTACTTCAAGGTAACCTGAAAATGCAAGGGCTTGAATAGCTTCCCTAATGGAGGCTCTACTTATTCCTAATAAATCGGCTAATTTTCTTTCTGAAGGCAGTTTTTCTCCGGGCTTTAAAATACCCTTTTTTATTTGGTCTTTTACCTGTTGGACAATTACTTCTAAGGTAGATTTCTTTTTTATTGTTTTAAAACTCATTTTAATATCACCTACAGGATAATAATTCTAGAAATGTGGTGTGTTATCTTGTGGTATGACCTCTTACCTATTTAAGACTTTATCATATTATTTTAAATTTGTAAAGAATTTGAATTATTTAACAATTTGCTGACATATTGTTTTAAGTTTCTTATTTAAAAGATATATTCTTTCGATTATTAATCAGTTCAAGATCTTCAAGAGTATGGCAGCATAATTCGGAGAAGGTGGGAGTTGCCTGGGGGTTTTAACCTCTTAGTTTTACCTTCAGATTAAACTTGCTTAAAATTGCAACTATCTCAGATAATTTTTCTTCCGAAGGAGGTTGTGTGGCTGCCAAATGATAAGTTCTCCCCAATCTTCTATATTTATCTATGCCGATATAGTGGTAAGGAAGAAGGTTCACGTGGGCAATTGTCAAGGAAGATAAAAATTCCCCCATTTCTTTGATGTTTTGAGAATCATCATTTATACCAGGGATAACCGGAAAACGAATAAAGATATTATGATGTACCGAGGAGAGTTTCTTTAAATTTTCTAAAATGATCTCATTGAATACCCCGGTATATTTTTTATGCCTTTCACTATCCATTATCTTAAGGTCATATAAAAATAAATCTACTTTGGGGATTATT
>Ga0265595_1003267_pt1 | contig 10088 bp, 9 predicted proteins | sample saktaG_15_FD_190148 | JGI IMG/M metagenome (GOLD analysis project Ga0265595, IMG submission 190148) | Saline water microbial communities from Sakinaw Lake, British Columbia, Canada - sak_2013_06_06_50m | ecosystem: Environmental > Aquatic > Non-marine Saline and Alkaline > Saline ... | reverse complement strand
CGCCTTCCAGCTTCATTTAGTTCGTTACCTCCCTAAATGTGGAATTTAGTATTGGGCTGGCGGCTAACCTTTGCCCAAGTTGGACTTTCACCAACAGGAACTTATACGCTTTACTCGGCGCACTCATATGCCACCTCATAAAGTTGTATATGGAACCTCTCTAAGCGTAATGTCGCATTTTTAAGAGATTTCATGACTACAGTATACCATAAAGTTTAACTATATGCAATACTAAACTCTTATCTTTTGCCTTTAAAATATACTTTACCGCTTCGATCGTTCCTTTAACGGCATCCTTCGCATTATTTAAAAGAAACCTTGCCGCCGCCATACCCCCTGGCGTCTTTATATGCGTCAATCTGCCTTACAAGCGGCTCCAACTCCAAGCCGCTCGATTCTTCGACCAGGATATTGCGCTCATTAAATCGGGGGTGGACCATTATTTCACACGAACGAACGATACTCGAGATGCCAGCCCGCCTTTTTACTTCAGGAATATCATCGATAGAGCAAAAATAATCGGTGGCTGCCATATGTAACATTTTCAAGCGCCTGTTAAAAATATGCTTATAGATTTTCTTAAGGGCGTTGGAATCAGGCCCGAGGTTGCGGGCGAGCCGTATAAAATGGATGCCCTCTTCTTTTGCTATCCGGATTACAATCGAAGCAACAGCCCAGGCAGTGTGAATATGATGGTGCGAATCAATATGGGTAAGAGGAATCCCGCAGGCCCGGCATTTTCTGATCTGCGCGCGTATTTCTTCGGCAAGCGATGTTTTTTCCCCAACTCCCAGCATGAGAAAGAATCTGTCAAATGTGTTAAGCCGGCCAAGGCATAATCGGCCGTTTTTGTCGCATAATTTAGAATGATACCTTATCTTTTCCGTAAGTGGATAACTCCCATCAAGAGCCAGATGCGCTCCTATGCGGTCAATCAATTTACGCTCATGGGCTAACCGGCATGCTTCTTCAAATCCGGAAGCGCCGGGCATTATAGTGGTGCTTGAGCAAAGCCCCTTTTCGAAAGCGGAAATTATCGCCCTATTGGTTAAAGCGTCTTTACCGAAGTCATCGGCATTAATGATTAACATTCAGTTCCTGTCTTTCTTTTTAAGACATACTGTACCGCTTCGAGCGTTCCTTTGATAGTATCCTCCACAGAGTAATCCTTTATTAGCTCTTTTGCCTGAAGGCCCATACTTTTAGTTCTTGCGGGGTCCAGGGCAAATTTCATGAGCTTATTCGTAAGGCCGCGAATATCTCCGCGGGGGAAAACGCTGCCGGTCTTTCCTTCGATGATCAAATCAGGCGCGCACCCTACCCTATCGCTGACGATCGCCGGAAGGCCGCAGGCCATTGCTTCGTTAACTACCAGCCCCCATGTTTCGCCGTAAGAAGGAAGTACCAGACAATCCGCGGCCGCGTAAGCCTTAACGATCTCCGTCTGGTTAAGAAAACCAGCAAAAGTAACCGGCAATTTCTTCCGGGCCACAAAATCTTTTGCTGCCTGCATATGTTCACCGTCACCGGCAACCAGCAAATAAATGGAGGAGTTTTTATTAAAGGCTATTTCCAAGGCACTTAATAGGTCAAAGATCCTTTTCTTCGTCTCAAGCTTTCCGGCAAAAAGAAAACATGCGGCGTTTTCGGGAATACCCCATTTATTCCTAAGGACGGACCTCGTATCATGAATCTTCTGCAACGAGCTTTCAAAAAAACTGTTATCCACAAAATGGCGCGCCTTAAATATAGACTCCGGCCGAACCCCGTAATCCAGGTAGAATTGCATGTTCAATTTCCCCACAGCGAGGAAAGCGTCGTACTTGCGGACCAGATTGCGGTGAATAAGTTTAACCAGGAAATTTCTCTTCCTCAGGTTATTTGAGTCACCCCTGACGATCGTGGGAATGCGCAGCTTGCGGCAGGCCCATAGCGCCTGGACGAGCGGCAGGAACGACCAGCCGATCAAAATAACCGCATCCGGACGGTCTTTGGCAAATACCTTGCCCATCTCCGGAGTACTGCTTCCGGAATAACGGCTGAAGCTTGGGTTTTTTCTTGCATTAGGCACCACTTCCCATTTGTACCCCTCAAGCATCGGTATGTCCCATTTGAAAGAAGTATTAAATCCATATCCCTGCTGTTTTTCGCTCGGGATGAACCCGTAATAGACTTTCAGGTCGACCCCTTCCTGCCTGGCCAGCCCCCGGAACCACGGGCTGTAATATTGGATCGGGTACGGAGAAAAAACCGCTAGCTTTATTTTATTGCTTCTCGTCAGGCGCGGGCCCTGTAGATATAATGATACTCCCCAGAATAAACCGGTAATCTCAGCAAACAACGTAACCGGTATGTACCAGGGATGAATCAAATGATCTTTGGTACAGATCGAGCCAAAGAGCCTTCGCGCCGAGCTTAGCAGCTTGTGCTTCACATTCTTCGAGCGAAAGAAATAATAGTATTCGCCGACGCTGTGATATGGCAAAAACGACCTGCCGTGCCTGCCGGCAAACCTGACCCCGCCCTTTGCCGCCTGCAAATGCCGTATTCTCGCCGACGGCTCGAATAATATCTTTCCGCCGTGCTCGACCAGCCTCTCGGCGAATTCCTTCTCAAACCTGTAGGCAACCGCACGGAAATTCTCGTCAAATCCTCCGGCCTCAAAAAACTTTGATTTAAGGACGGATAAGTTGCCGGCCATGGCCTCAGTGATATAGTGCCTGTCGCTAGAATTAAAATCAAATCCCTTGCCTTTGCGCGCAACGTCATTGCGACCCGAAGGCGAAGCAATCTCGGTTGATTGCCAAAGCTGGGTAATTCGACCGACGACTGCCCATATGCCAGGTTCCTTATATGCCTGTTTATGCGCCTTCAGCAAGCCGCTATCCGGCACTATGTCATCATCTAGAAAAAGTAGGATATCGTTTTTAGCCTGAATAGCTCCCAGATTCATCGACTTGGTGATAGACGGCTCTTGTAAACGCATCCACCTGATCGCACTACTTGCATTCCATGCAGCCAGCTGGTTATTTATCCTGGGCTCATGCGCCTGCGTCTGATCCATAACCAGAATCTCATCCCCTGGCTTGATCTGTTTAATAAGAAGGCTCAGCGTATCGAGCAATACCTGCTCCCGTTTAAAAGTTGGAATGATTACTGAGATATTTTTATTCATATAATTAAAGAAAGCCAGGCTTTAATGTGCAAAGGATCATTCTTTATACATTCCCATAAGTAATGCCTATAGCCGGAGTTACCCTGTGATTTTAAACAGCGTCCCAAAAAATACATTTGGTCCGCTTTTCTGATTTTTGAAGCCTCTCTTTTGCCTTTCGGCCTGATCAGACTAGCTTTATATAACAAAGACTTATATATTGGATCACTGGGCTCTAAATCGCGCAACGCAAGTATGATCCTTTTCAATAATATCTGTTCATTACGATTGATCCCGCTGATTTGATCTCCCCCAAGTCTTGCCTCATAAAGTGTTTCCGGGCAAAAATAAACTTTTCCTTTTTTCAATAACCTAACCCAAAGATCTAGATCCTGGGCAAAATAAAATTCGCTCCTGTATCCTGCGGCCTCTCTGTAAAGAACCGCCGGGAAAAGAGCGCTACCGTGATGTGTAATTCCGTCAAAGTCATGGTTAATTTTTCCATTAAGTGTATACAGAAATTCACCTTCAGGGCCTAAGAAATTCGTACCGCAAGAAACAAGGCCGCACTCTTTGTCGGATATTATATATTTGAACTGTTTTCCCAGACGCTCCGGCTTAGAAATATCTCCGCAATCCTGCCGGGCTATGTATTCGCCCTGCGCAATTTGGCAACCTGCGATCAAAGCCTTTGTCAAACCCTGATTTTCCTGCCGAATGATTTTTATCCTCGGGTCCTTCTTCGCGTATTCCTGAAGGATCACTCCCGTATTATCCGTTGAGCCGTCATTGACGATAATAAACTCAAAATCCTTAAATGTCTGATTCAAGATACTGTCGATAGTTTCGCTAAGATATTTCTCACCGTTATAAACACTCATGACTACTGAAATTACAGGTCGATTATTCATTTTTTTATTACCCAATTACATATCCTTGTCACCGGCTGTGATCATCCAGGCAAGATCTCTATTAATCGTCATGCCGCAAGAACCATACAATTGATAAGCCCCTAAAGATGCGCGCCGCAGAAATCCAAGCCTTCCTAAGTGCGCGCGATATGGATGTTTGTCACTTAAAATTATGCGCACCTCTATGATAAAAGCCAATTGCATACATTGAATAACCAGCGCAGCAATCAAACACTCCACGCGATGGGGCTTAGCAATAAGCAGGTCATAAATCTCACAGGTGCGCTGGTCATCCGAAAACTTTACTACCGCATATCCGGCAAATTCATCCTGATAGCGAAGTGCCATTATTGTAAAATTACGCTCTGGATAATCGAGGTATCTCCATTTCAACGACGCTGCGCTTCGATCCTCAAGCGCCAAACCGGACTTTGGATATAATTCCCAAAACCTATCAAACTCTTTATCCAATTTATCAATAGACTGTAACGAGTAACCATTAGGAACATAAGAACTTAAAAATCGCTTAAGGATATCAGCAAAAAAGCTATGCTTCGCTTTTGCCGGCGGCAAACCGGTCATCTTGCGGATCTTTGCCCAAAGGCTTACCGGCATAACATATAATATATGCCTACCTTCAGCTTTCCATCCAACGCTTGCTACAGTTTTTTCTGCAGCAAGATTAGGAATAATAAAGCCTAAGCGTGCCGGAACGCTTGTATCAAGGTAGCGGTTAACAAAAAGTATCAGCTCCTTGCCAAGTCCCCTTCCGCGTAACTCACTTGTCAATGAAATATCGCCCAAAATCCCAAAATACTCGGGTTTACTATCTACCCAATAAAGCCTATAGATTACCGAGGCCATGCCCACAGCCCGGCCTGCAGCATCATGCACCCAAAAAACCTTAGGCTCCGGCGCGCCGACTAGACTCTGATAACGCCAGGCTGACTCCTCAAGCGTCTTGGGAATATCCCGATTGGCATTACGGATACGCAGAACATCTTGCTCGTACCCAATATAACCCGTAGTTGTAAATTTATAATCCTGCATAAGATCTTATATTTCTTTTCTGAATCTATATGAAAAACAGCTAAGCTTTCCGACCAGGACCCAACCGAACATATTTGCCAAGAATTTATAAAGCTTAAAATCCAATCCATTGCCGCGCCTGGCCCCTGAAGCAGCTTGCGCTAATCGAAAAAACTCCTTTGACTCTTTTACTAATCCTTCCCGTCCGCACTGACGAGAATATAAAAATAATTCCCGGCTGAAATGGCGCATTTCCAAAGCATCTTCGTTGATCCCGGCAGCCCGGGCATGTTCAAAGATTAATGCATGCGCTTTAACCCGGTCAAGCCAAGTTGAAGGAGGCAGGTTTTTACATAACCTATCTAAAGATACGCCTCTTTGCTCGGAAACAAATTCATCGCAATAATAAAGTTTAACTCCCAGTGCGGCAATCCGACTGTCATATTCCCAATCTTCTTCTCTCGCAAGATTTGTCCAGCTGCCTGCGCGGTCTATTATCTCCCGGCGATATAAAGGAGTGCTTGTTCCCCACCAGCGGGATTGTAGAAAAGCGGGAAACATCATTTCTATCTCCTCTCCCGTTCTCTTCCAGGGGATATCGGCCGGAGATTTCCCGCTCTCATAATATTTCGTTTTTCCGTATGCAACCCCGCACTCCGGATGAGTCCTCAAACCGGCAACCTGCAGTTCAAATTTCAGCGGCATCAAAATATCATCGCTATCCAAATATTGGATAAACTCTCCTCTTGCCTGCAAACGCCCTGCCTCTCTGGCTAACCCGACCCCGGAGTTTTTTTGATGGATCACCCTGATCTCTTGCGGATGATCTTCTGCTAGCTTATCAGCGACTTTGGCCGTATCATCTGTTGAACCGTCATCAACAATGATGATCTCGATCGGCCGGTACGTCTGCCCAAGCACGCTGTTGACCGCCTCCGCCAAAAGCTTCGGCCTATTATATACAGGAATTATTGTAGTTACTAAATTTGCAACCATACTGCCCTTTCAAAAATTAGACCCACGCCCTATCTATTTTTTTACAATACCAAGTTTCCTCAATATCCGTCTTGTTAAACTACTCTTGGTATCAAACACTTTATTCTTATTACGAACATAGGCCAGCTCCATAGAAGTCTTATCGCGCTGTCGAACTGTTTTAATCTCCGGATAGAATCGCATCACGGCCAACTTATCCTGAATGACGGTCGTCGAACACAATTTAGAAAATTTAAACCAGAGATCATAATCAAATAAAAGACTCAAACTCTCATCTACTCCTCCGGAATCCTTCCATAGAGCAGCGGCCCAGAAACACGACTGCTGCATCACCCAGCTATCGTTACTCCAATTCAATAGCGCCCGAGTATCAAGCTGATGGGCAGGAATATGCTTTAGAAACTTCTGATCCTTACTAACCACATCTCCGGCACCGACCACGAATTTCACAGCCGGATCCGATCGGAAACAACCGACGATCTTGGTGAACGCTCCGGGAAGATAAAAATCATCCGAATTTATCCAGGCATAGATACAGCCTGTAGCAAAATTAAAGCCTTTATTAATGGCGTTAGCTTGGCCCTTATCTGGCCCGGAAACAACCTTGGTGATCCATCGCCGATACCGGTTTAAAATATCGTGGGTATTATCAGTACTTCCTCCGTCCATCACGATTATCTCATAATTTTTATAGTCCTGACAAATGATCGAAAGCAGAGTGTCTTCAATAGTTGCACCCTGGTTCAGTGTCGGAATAACAATAGATATCCTGTCCTGCCCCGTCGCGCCCGTTGTGTCAGTGTTCAATTGAGGTCCAAGCGCTAAGGTAAGATCAGCGTCCCACCCATAAAGATTCTTGCTCATCTTAGTATCTCCGATATAATTATTATCGAGTATCTAACATACAATACTAAACTACAGTATTCTCCTTACAAGTCAATACAAATCTACCATTATGGCAAGCCGTTATCTGGAATCAGGTGGAAATTAAAATAGCTTTGTCAGCGGAATTCGTATTGTACCCCCTGATTTTTCTGTACATAGTATTTGTCAAGGCTATCAATGAATTCTTTAATTATTCCAGCAATGTATTTTGCGCCCAGACCATTTACGTGGGTGTCATCACGCCACCATAATAAAGCCCGCTCTTTCGCATAAACTTCTTTTGCTATAGGAGTAAGCTTTTCTTCGATATCCAAGAACGGAATATCGCACTCTTGAGCAGCTTTTTTGAGCGTTTGCGTATTTATACGGGGAGAAATACTCTTAATTTTACCGGTTTCCAATAATAACCATTCGTATTGCTGCGCCTTATTAGGAAAAGCCGCAATAGCAAAGCGGCAATTATGTTCTGCTGCCCTTTCTTTAAAATGCTTAAGCTGACGCACTAATTTGGAATAGGCATACTTGTCGTACTCCCTTTTCGCGGTTAAGGACGCCAGATCGCTTATAAAAAACACCTCGTCATCTCCATTGAGATTGATAACTACAACCTGCGGCCAACGCAACACATGGATCCACCAATCAGCCCGCCGGATCACTCTTGATAATGGGGTAAAAAAGGTACTTGCGGCCGCCTCGCGCGGCTCAACCATTCTTTCGGGTTCTTTGACGTCATCAAGCATTTCAAGATTGAGTTCCCAGGTCTCAGTAAAATTGCAATATAACAAAAGAGCTTTTTTATGATCATTAATCTTGTTATAATTGTCGAGTATCTTCCCGCCGGCATTTCTGCTATTAAATTGATTTAAAAACGGCCAGGCATTGCATATCCTCATGCCAAAATCCTGTCTCATGATCTCCGCCCAGCCCATATTAGCAACGCTAGTGCCAAAAACGATAACATCATACGAACCGTGCTTACCCATGTCCTCAAAAGATTTAAATTGCGCAACAGGATATCTTTGATAGAACGATTTATCCTGCGCATATTTCTTAAAACTTCTGAAGAAAAAATCAGGGTCTGCCCCGCTCACATTTCCTACCCCGGCCTGATTTTACTCAAAAATCCGGATCGTAAACCATGAGGCGCACTCAAGGATAATGATGATCAATATCGCTAAAGCAGCTGATTTGGGTATTTTCTTAAAATTTAACATACATAAAGTTCCTAATATTCGCGGTTGCATTCATAATGATCAGCACATAAATAAGAACATACAAAGCGCAACTTAACCATGTTGATAATTTAAAAATAACGAAGCGGTCTTTCCTAACAAATTGGACTATTTCTATGATCAGCATCAAAATAACATATGCAATAATGCTTATCGCGAGCCCAAAAAGGCCAATTTTTCTTATTATATAAAAATTAAACACGATCGAGTGCAGCATCTGCATGATCAGCCCGATTGATCCTGCCCTAAACATCAGCCATCCAACGCAGATCAGCTGAAAGAAGCAGACAACCCTCGCAATAAACCACAGCTTCTGCCCGAAAGAGCTTTTAGGTCCAGGTATCTTTGTCAAAAGAGGTTTGAGCAGCGCATACAGTATAAGTAATGCTCCCCAATATGCTCCCCACAAAATAAATTGCCAGGAGGCTCCGTGCCAGAGTCCGCAAAGCAGGAACGTAGCCATGAGCGCAAACCCTATGCCCCACTTGCCCCATCGGCGCAGGCCAAATGATATCGGTGTGTAGAGATAATCCCTAAGCCAGGTGGATAAAGAAATATGCCATCTCTGCCAGAACTCCTGGGGGTTAGTGGCAAAATAGGGCAGATTAAAGTTTAGGGTGATCTCAAAGCCAAGGCACTTACCGATACCCATAGCCATATTAGAGTATCCGGCAAAGTCGCAGTAGATCTGGAAGGCAAAGGCATAGGTAGCCAGTAATACTGCCGCGCCGTTATAAGGCGGTGGTGCATTAAATACCTTATCAGCTATTCTTGCCAGGTTATCCGCTACAAAGACCTTCTGGAATAACCCCCAGAAGATAAGATATGAGCCTTCATAGAACTTATCTAAGCTTAGCTTCCTGGGAGATGATATCTGCGGCAAGAGGTCCCCTGCCCTCATAATAGGTCCTGCTAATAATAGCGGGAAGAATATCACGAAAAGCGCGTAATCAAGGTAGCTACGTGTAGGCTCTGTCTTTCCGGTATAGACATCGATGGTATAGCTCATCGTCTTAAAGGTATAGAAGGATATACCTATGGGAAGAATGATATTTAAGATATACGGATGTACTGTAAGCCCGAGTAAGTTAATAAGATGTGCTAGATTAGCTGAAAAGAAGTTAAAGTACTTAAAGAATCCCAGGATCGAGAGATTAATGAGTATGCTTAAGATAAGGAATCGCTTCTTTATCTTCTCGCTATCTGATGCGTGGATCTTTAAGCTGCAGAGATAATCGGTAGTTATCGAGATAAAGACGAGTCCTAGAAATCTCCAGTCCCAGGCAGCGTAGAATACGCAGCTCGCCACAAGTAGTAGCCTATTCTGCCACTTGTGCTTGAGCGCAAGATACAGAAAGAATACTATGATGAAGAATAAGGGAAATTGTAGTGAGTTAAAGGGCATAATTAGTTATGATCCGGTTTATTTTTAAAAACCTCAAGTATCTCCGGCTGCCTTGCCAGCAATTCCATCGTTACGCGAACGCCTTGATCGCTTAAGTGAATCGCATCTGTTTTTCTAAAATATTCTTCACGTAAGAGATCGTCACTTAAATCAACATGGGTTATTTTGTTCTCTGCGCAAAATCTGTTCAATTCTTCCTTCAATTCTATATACTGCTTTTTAAAACTGTCAATTGTAAGAGCCGACGGATAAGGTGAAAGCTCAACTAAAATAAATCCTGCGCCGGTTTTGTCCGATAAATATTTCATTTGTAATATTTTCAAGAGCGCCTCATCGCCAAACCGAAATGTTTGTGAGTAGACATCTTTTATAACCTCCGTAGTTATTTAATGCCCCTCTCAGAACCGAACGTGACCATTTCGGTCATTCGGCTCCCCGAGAACACATCCTAATACGAGGACAGTACATAGGTTAAA
>Ga0265595_1003262_pt1 | contig 10096 bp, 12 predicted proteins | sample saktaG_15_FD_190148 | JGI IMG/M metagenome (GOLD analysis project Ga0265595, IMG submission 190148) | Saline water microbial communities from Sakinaw Lake, British Columbia, Canada - sak_2013_06_06_50m | ecosystem: Environmental > Aquatic > Non-marine Saline and Alkaline > Saline ... | reverse complement strand
CCATGGAGGGCCTGACCACGATGGATGAGGTGTCGAGAGTGACGGGACGCGATGAGTTTTAGACAAGCAGGGCAAACAGGACAAGCGGGACAGGTTCCCATGCGGGAATACCGAGTCGTTGGCGATGTTCCACGCGTCGTGGCAGGGCCAACTCGTTCAGTGATTGCCGAGGTGCTTCGATGAGCATGGAGATAACCGACAGATCGGGGGCCAACGCCGGAGGGGCGCCAGGCTCCGCCAGGTCGACGCGGGCCGGGAGAATCATTCGCGTTTCGGTGAACATAGCCCTGCTGGCGGCCCTGGTCGTTCTGGGCTGTTTGACCTTGCTTCCCGAGAAGCCCGCCCGGCCCCCCGTTGTTGCCGTCGTCTCAGCGCCGCCTCCGTCCAAGACCGTCCGCAAGGCCAGGAATCTCGACGAACTGCTCAAGATGCCCCCAGATCAACTCGCGGGCGTTGATATTGCTGAGACGAACCTGCTCTGTGCCACCGGCTTGCCGGGTGCGGAGAAGCTCGACATCGACCAAGCCCTGGCTACTCTCGACGATTGGGCCAGGCGGGTGAAGTTCGAGACGGACCGCCATCTCTACCGGGTAACCGATCCCCGCTACGCCGATCACTATCGCCACAGCGAAGCCTACCTCCGGGCCGAGATGCTCGTGCAAGCCCTTTGTGAATATCTTGGCGTCAAGTACGACCTGGCCGCCAGATACAACTTCTCCTTCAAGGATTCCCGCGTCGCCTTCATTCACGGCATGATCCCGCCGCCGGGAAAGTCTCTCCACGACACACCGGGCGGAACCTGCGCGTCGATGCCGGTGATGTACGTGGCCATCGGGCGCCGGCTGGGCTACCCGCTCAAACTCGTGACAACCAAAGGGCACGTCTTCGTCCGGTGGGACGGCAAGGAGCATTTCAACCCCATTTGGCGCGAGCGATTCAACATCGAGGGCACCAATGGTTTCAACTCTTTTGCCGATGACTACTACAAGACCTGGCCGTTCAAGCTGGCCGACAAGGAAGTCAAGGCGAACCGATATCTTGTCTCGCTCACACCGGCGGAGGAATTCGCCGAGTTCCTGGCCGCTCGCGGCCACTGCGGCTCGGACAACGGGCAGCCGGCCTTCGCCGCGAGTTGCTACGAGAACGCCTGCGGCTACGACCCGAGCCGCTCAGGTTACCGAGCGTGGTTCACCGACGCCGCGATTGCCAGCGGCTACCGGCCGCACATTCCCGTCCTGGCCAATCTGGTTGCCCAGCGGAGGCAACGCAAAGTTCTTGACCCCGAGTCTATAGTGGCGAACCAACAAGCCGCCGCGCGTGGCGAGTGGCTGCGCTCGCATCCGGAAGGTGCTATGGGTGCTGGACTTCCAAATGGGATTCCATCAGGTGTTCCGCCAACACTCATCGGGCAGTGGCAGCCGCAACCGCCGCCGCCATGCGGGCTAACGCCGCCGCAACCCGGAGTACCACAGCCGGGCGCCACGAGCCCGCATCAACCTCATCAGCCGCGTACGCATGGCCAGCCGGCGAACTAATTGACAATGAACCACAAGAAACCGACAATCATAACCGAAAGGGGCACGAACATGAAACGGACACATTTGATTCCCGCGTTTGTTGGCCTTGTCGCGGTCTGCATTCTTGCCGCCGACGCCTCGGCATACTACCACCCCGGTATGGGTCGGTTCATGTCCCGTGATCCTGGTGCCGGAGGCGCAATGCGCATCGGTGCCGGCAGAGAACCCGTGGCGGTCGGCGGATTCATCCCCCGAGATGCTGTTGGCAAACAATACGGCGATGGAATGAATCTATATCAGCATGTGGGTAGCAACCCCGGGAAGTTTAGGGACCCCACTGGCCTTCTCAAGAAGCCTTACGAATGCTGTAGCAGTGATCAGGAGAAAATGATCGACGCTGACGTTGGCGACTTGCAACGATCTCTGCCGTTCTTGCTAGGTGAAATCGACAAAGCCCTTGATGCAGATCTGGGACAGTATCCGCCGTTCACCGCGATGAAGCTCCGTAGAGCCCGGGAAGTGATGCAATGCATGTCGGACACACTGCAATCACTTGGGGCCAAATGCGAGCCCAAGGGCGCATCGTTCATGTGCGAGGCGAGGAAGTCTGAAGCATGGATCAAGTGGGTATTTGGCACTCGGATTCATTTCTGCCACAGCCACTTCGCCAACTCCACCGGTCACCGGATCACAAACATTGCGCATGAAGCCAGTCACGCCTGTGGTACGATTGATTGTGGCAGGGTCGACTCAAGTAAAGACTATCCGAGAGGCTGGACAAGTTGGGAGAGCATGGCTACGACGTACCATTACTGGGTAGGGTACGGATTCTGTGTTCCTGGGTATGACTGTGACAAGAAAGCGAGCCCATATGGAACGTAACATCCTGAACACTTCCGCCGGCGTATTAGCAGTAGTAAGGCTTCTGTTGCTTGTTGCGGCGTGCATCACAAGTGGGTGCCTGGGCGCACACGGCAGTTTCACGTATATTGCAGCAGGCCGGATCCTGGATAGTAGTGACGGCCAACCCTTAGTAGGGCTCCGCCTTACTGTGCTTCAGGACCCAGAGGATAGATTCGATCCCGCTAAGGAGCCCGCTTTCTGGCCGGGGTGGCAACACACTGATGCCGATGGTCGGTTTGCAGTTCCATTTCCTGCCGGTAGCTTTACGACATATATGTTTATGGGGATAATACCTATAGGCTCCCCACCCAGCGTTGGCCCGCCCCTTGGCGCGATGTGTGTTTACGTAGAGAAAGAAGGGGTGTGGAGGAAGAAGAAGATACGTTTGGATCAGGACTCTCAGATGAAGGTGGCACAAGGTATGCGCCACATCCAGATCGGCGACATCGTGCTGGAACCGGCGGCGGAGTGAGTTGCGAGAAACAGCGGGATCGGCCAACCAAGAGCGTCTTGCGTCTTGCCTCCCGCTTGGCGTAGAGTGGAAAAGCCCGACACAATTAGAATACCAGCCCATAACAAGGTCTCCAACAATGACACTGACAAGCTCACACCCGTATCAACCTTATCAGCCGCGTACGCATGGCCAGCCGGCGAACTAATTGACAATGAACCACAAGGAACCGACAATCATAGCCGAAAGGGGCACGAACATGAAACGGACACATTTGATCCCCGCGTTTGTTGGCTTTGTCGCCGTGTGCATTCTTGCCGCCGACGCCTCGGCATACTACCACCCCGGTATGGGCCGGTTCATGAGCCGCGACCCGGGAGCCGGAAGTGCTGCGCGAATCGGCGCAGGCGGCCCGGCTGCGCAAGGTGGATTCATCCCGCGTGATCCAACCGGGCAGTACGCGGATGGGACGAATCTGTACCAGTCCGTGCGGAGCAACCCGGTCAGGTATGTCGACCCAATGGGGCTTTGGGGGGAAGACACCCACACCACCCTCACGCGGCAGTTGGTGGCCAACGAGTGCCCACAGATAGCTGAGCAGGTGGCAAACGCCAATCAAGAGATGGACAATGCTTGGCATGAGGCGCCGCCCAACGTCATCTTCAGCTTGCTCTCGCTGGGCCTGGCCACCCTGTTCCCTGGACACCAGGCAGATTACAACTATCACATGCCTGGGGCGGGGCCGGTTATTCCGTTCGTGCCCCAGAACAAGGTGGAGTACGGACTCGCGAACGATGAAGTGGCAAGACTCTACGCGGAGGTGATCCACAGAAAGAATAGCCCCAAGCGATGCGATGTACAGGAGTTCGGACGGTTCCTGCACATGCTGCAAGATTCCTACAGCCACGGAGGGGGCGTTCCCGACCTTGGTGGCCACCCCAAGGGGGTTCTCTTGCAATCCCGCGATCCGGAAACAGGCGAGATCATAACTGCCGTCAGCGAAGGCGTCTTTGATACTCGTTGCGATGATCCGGCCATCAACGCCGTCAAGTATCAGGCAATGGAGGCGGCCACGAAGGGGGTAATCGAGGATTTCAAGGCCAATTGCCCCTGCACATGCCAAGGAAAGGGCAAGGACTGATGCGCGGATGTGCCGTCAGCGCCACGATGTTATCTGTAATACTCCTGGCCGGGGGGTGCAATGGAGCAATGCAGCCAGGCGAGGACCACAGTCTGCGAATTGTGGATGCCGACACGCGAGAACCACTGGGCGATTGTGTTGGCATATCGCTGGTAGCCAAGACGGCGTGGCATCGATGGTCGGACCCTGACGAAAGCGCATTCCAGGACTGGCACGTTGTGAAGGTGCAACTGATGAGAGGAGAACATGCGCGACTATGGCTGGCAGAATATAGCCCTGGACACGGCTCACTCTTCTTCCTCGTACAGCAGGAAAGGCGAGGCAATGTGATCTTTGCACGTGGCTATGTGCCGGGCCTTTATGAGTATTTGGGATCGCAGTTCTATGCGACGTATTCGGAGATGCGCGCGTCGCCAGTCGCCAAGCGCTCGACATACGAAGGCAATAGCCTGACAGAGTTCCCGATGGTTCCTTTGGGCAACGACAAGTATGGACGGGCGAAACCGGATGCTCGCACCCTACAGAGACGGCAAGACAAACTTGCTTTCCTTTTGGGCCAGGACGCCATGTGGAACGACTTGGCAGAACACTACCGTGCGGGAAGAGATAAGGAAGCAATCAAACTGGCCTGCGACTCCGTGATGCTGACGCTTGAGAGTCTCACACTGGAAGACAAGGCTGCCGCCACAAGAGAACATCCGAGAGTGGTTGAATGGTGTCTTCAAGTTTCCAATGGAGTCAGATGACAGATCCACACGGACATCACTCGGGATTTACGCAACAGGCACTCCAATCTCCCGTCGCCTGGCGCCGCGAGCCCGCATCAGCCGCGCACGCCCGCCCGGGCAACCGGCGAGGTAACTGACAATGAACCACAAGAAACCAACAATCATAACCGAAAGGGGCACGAACATGAAAACGACACACCTGATCGCCGCACTGGTTGGCATTGTAACCGTGTACATTCTTGCCACAGACGCCTCGGCCATGTATAATCCGAGTGCAGGTACCTTCATGCAGCGCGACCCAGGGGCTGGTACAGCGACGCGTGCGGGCGGCGCAGGGCCGGCTGTCGGAGGCGGCTTCATCCCGCGCGATCAATACGCAGACGGGATGAATCTGTACCAATACGCGCGGAGTTCGCCCTGTCAGTTCTCAGACCCAATGGGAACGAAATGTTGCGTTACCAAAGTTGTTTTCAAGCATAGGGACTCGGCCCAACTCATCAGACGTAACAAGCCGGATGGTAAACCACTTGTAGTTCCCAACAACAACGGGAATCCCGCTATCGAATGGCGCATTCAGCTACGAGTTGATATCCGAGCATACGTTACGGAAGATTCCAATCCCAAGGACTGCGTTATGAGTCAGCTAAAGCGTAACGGCTGGGCTATGGTACTAACAAATGATACGTCCACGCCAAGCGGCATAAGACATGAGGGGCCCCTATGGGATGTGGACGGCCCCCCAGAATGGGACAGGGTCACCTACGGTGATAATTGGGCTGAATGGAACGATGAGCCAGGCATCGACTTTTTGACAGATCCAATGCAGGCTCTCAACGGCGGCCCACCACAGAGGTTCTTGTTCCACGACACTGTATCTTTCCGAACAGCCATATACGATAAGAAGTTCGAGAGGATTGGGGGTCTTACCCAATGGGTTGGGTATTGGGATTACAAGTTGAGAGCGAGACTGCTCACGGACGGCGTGACCGTTCAGAATTCGCTTATCTGGGCGGATAGGTCTCGCATTACTTTGGATGAATACGATTTTGCGCCAACAACCGAGGAGGAGATCAAATGAGCGTGCGAAGGACAACACTTATATATACGTTACTTACATTGGCCTTCCTGTGCGTCCTGCCCGGATGCCAATCGGAGCCGACGCCGACCATCACGAACGGCGCGGTGGTTGTTTCCCCCTTCCGGGATCTTGATTATTACGTTAGCTGTCTCTGGCCGGAGGAGAAGACGGCGTTCTTCGCTTCCCTCCGTGAAAAGGGGTTTCAGAATGCGATTTCCAATCTGGGTGCGCCAATGTCCTTCTACTATGCCCAGGTCAGAGGCGGAGGGCGGTCTGTGACACCGCATGGATATATGTCATGGGATGAATACAGCCAATACCGTCAGAGGATATCGGACGTTACGAGATCGTTGAGGTCATCGGCTGGAGCCACGGGGGGCTCAACCCCCACACACCCACAGAGCCAGTCCCAGCCGGCCGATCCCAACGGCGTCCAGAAGAAGGACAATGCCCGGAAGTCCTGATGGCTGCGGAGCACCCAATGGGCATGTTTGTTGGCATGTGTGGCCGACGACTGAAGACTTATAACTGAAGATCCAGTCAGGAGCTTAGATGGCAGTCTTTGAGTACAAGGCGATAGACCTGGACGCCGCGTCGGTGTCCGGCACGGTCGTCGCGGACTCCCCGCGGCAGGCCAGGGACTCTCTGCGCGACCGCGGCCTGACCGTCACTCGCGTCCAGCCGGTGGCCCAGGAGGTCAAGTCCTCCTTCCGGGCACGCCGCCGGGGCAGGCACGCACAGACGGAGGTGACGAGCTTCGTTCGCGAGCTGGCGACCCTGCTGACCGCGGGAATACCCCTTCTGCCGGCCCTGCAGACGCTCACGCGCCAGCATTCCAGGCACTTCAAGACGGTGATCCAGCAGATCAGCGACCACGTGGCCGAGGGCGTCTCCCTTGCTGACGCGATGGCCCGCCATCCGTTCTACTTCGAGGAGCTCTGCACGAGCATCGTCCGCGTGGGCGAGAACACGGGCAGCCTGGAAAAGTCCCTGCATCGCCTGGCGGACTTCAAGGACAAGGCCAACCGCATCCGCAACCGGGTGGTGACCGCCATGATATACCCGGCCGTGGTATGCACGATCGGCCTGGCGGTCTCGATCTTCCTGATGACGTACGTCGTGCCGATGCTGCTTACCACGCTTACCCAGGCCGGGCGGGAATTGCCGGCCATCACCCGCGCGGTCAAGGCTTGCAGCGACCTGCTGGTCAACGGGTGGTGGGCGATCCTTGCCGGCATCGCCCTTGTGACGCTCGGCGTCCAGGCGGTCCTGCGGACCGACCGGGGCCGGGGTATCGCCGACCGGCTCAAACTCCGCGTACCGGTCCTGGGCGACCTTCTGCGTAAGGAGAACACCTCGCGGATCGCCATCGTGCTGGCGGCGCTTCTGCGCAGCGGCTTGCAGTTCGTCGAGGCGGTACGGATCACGCGCCATACGATCCGCAACCGGACGTTCCAGCGGGCGTTGGACGATTACGCCACGGCGGTCTCGGCCGGCAGCGACGTGGCCGGGCCGCTGGAGGCCTCCGGCGTCTTCGCCCCGATGGTCGTGCAGATGCTCGCGGTGGGCCAGCAGTCCGGCGAGCTCGAGGACATGCTCGAACAACTCGCCGGCGCCTACGACCAGGAGGTGGACATCGCAACCCGCCGCCTGACCTCGCTGCTCGAACCGCTTCTTATCGTTCTGCTGGCCGTGGTGATCGGCTTCATCGCCATGGCGACCCTTCTACCCATTTTGGAGGCAAGCAATGTCTTGTAATGGATTCCATAAACAGTCACGCGTTCTCGGCCGCCGGCCGGCTGGATGCGAGATCCGGCGAGGGTTCTCGCTGGTGGAGATCATGATCGTCGTCGTGATCATCGGCGTGATGGCGGCGATGGTGACGATCAACGTCCGCAGCTACCTCATCAGCGCCAAGCAGGCGCGGGTCAAGCAGGACATCGCGACGATCGTCCAGGCCCTCGGCACGTTCTACGGCGTCTACGACCGCTATCCGACCAACGAGGAGGGTCTGGCGATCCTGGCCAAGCCGTCGGAGAAGCTCGTCGAGCCTCCCCTTACGGCCGAGCCAATGGACCCGTGGGACAAGCCCTACCAGTACAACTGCCCCGGCACGGACGCCCCGTTCGAGGTGATCTGTTACGGCGCCGACGGGCGAGAGGGTGGCGAAGGCATAGACGCCGACCTGTCGAGCAAGACGGCTAAGAGGGAATGACATGCGCCGCAAGGCTTTTACCAATAACCGCCGACGTGCCGCCGTGCATCGCAAGGCTTTTTCAATAGGCCGCCAAGGGGTCGGCATGCATCGTCAGGCATTCAGCCTGATCGAGATCACGGTGGTGATCCTGGTCATGGCGATCATCGCCGGGTCGGTGGCTTTGCGCATGGCCGGCACGGTCCGCCGCGCCCGCATGGGCGACGTGGTCGGGCGGATCGAGCAGTTCGACCGGTTGGCGCGGTTGCACGCCCGCCAGCACGACCGCCCGCTTCGGCTGGTGGTGGACATGTCGGCCGGGACCATCAAGAGGACGGACCCTCGCGGAAGTGATGAGCCCTGCCCGCCGCTGGTGCTGCCGGATGACTGCCGCATAGCCCGGCTTTGGATCAAAGGCCAGGCGGTCGCGTCGGGCAGCGTGTCGATAACGTGCAGCAGGCTCGGCCTCACGCCGAGCTACGCCCTGCTTTTGGAAGGTCCGGCCGGTCAGCGGAAGTGGCTTCTTGCGGCCGGGCTTAGCGGAAGGTTTGTGGATCCCAACAGTGACGACGAAACTCGCAACATCCTGGCCTCGACCGCGGCGCCCAAGGCCCTGCGCGTGGCGGTGCCCTGAGTCCGGCCGGCGCGGCTCCCATGGCATCCGCACATCCGCCGGCGGCCTGACACTGGTCGAGGCGGTCGCGGGCATCGCCATCCTGGGTGCAATGCTGGCGGCGGTGCTGGTGGCGACGAGCCGGCTTCGTGTCCAGGACGCCCGCGCGGCCAGGCGGATAGAGGCATGCGGGATAGCCGATGCGATGCTCGATGAACTTTGGAAGAAGCCCGAGGACTTCCCGCGAAAGGGCTCAGGCCGGGTGTCCGGCAGCCGGGACTGGCAGTGGCGGGCGAGCGTTGTGCCCAGTGCCGACGCCAATGAGTTGAATGGTGAAGTTGTCGTCGTGGAGTTTTTTCAGGCGACCAATGGCAGACTTACTGACGGCAACCAGCCCGCGATGAGGGTGGAGCTGGTCCTGCCGACCGTTCGGAACAAGGAAGATGACCCCAACAGTCAGAAAAGTCAGAAGAGCCAAGAGAACCCCGCTACCCGACAAGGCAAGGCGAGCCGGGCTTACGTTGATTGAGCTCGTGGCCGCCATCGCGATAACGGGCATGCTGATGACCGGCGCCATGGTGGCGGTCGGCAATCTCGCGCGGTCAGAGAGGAGCATCGAGGCGGCCGAGCCCGCCACATCCCGCCTGGCCGGGCTGGATGTGATACTGACGGCGGACCTGCTGCACGCCAGCGAGTACAGCGCGGACGCCAAGGGCCAGTGGCTGGCCCTCCGCACGCAGACGTCCCTGGCGGCCAGGGACATGGAGCTCGAGCATCTAAAGAGCGAGGTCCGCTACGAGGTCCGGCGTATTGACGGCCGGTGCTGGCTGGTCCGCGGGCAGCAGACGGGCATCGACCAGCCGCTGGCGGAACTGGTGTGCCCGGACATCGAGTCCATCAGCATACAGGACACTTCGGCCAAGGGCGTCCAAGGGCCGATCGGGCCGCTTTGGAAGGATATCTCTTACCAGGCGGTGGTGACGATCAAGCCTGCGGGCGGTAATCCGCAGACATTCGTGGTTCGAAAACGGTGAGGCCCAATGGCGTGCAAATGCGACAACAGTAATGTGAACACTCTGAGGCCTCCATGGCTCCGCGGCAAGATCTGAACGAGACAATGAGACGAAGGACCAACAATCCCGGCTTCGTGCTGCTGATGGCCCTGGCGATCCTGGCGATCGCGGGTACCATCCTGGCTACGACCTCGCGGCGCTGCTGCGGGCGGGCCCTGGACGCCTCGGCCGCACAGAGGGCGCTGCAGGTCCGCTGGGGTACGCTGAGCCTCCAGGCGACTTGCCTTGCCGCGGCCGAGGACATTCTCACGCGGGATTCGGTCAGGCTCGATCGCCCCGTTGTCTGGTCAGGCCGGAGGATCGTCCTTGGCGGCATGACGTTCCACATGATCGTCTCCGACGAGCAGGCCAAGGCCAACGTCAACCTCATCGCAAAATCCCGCGGCAACACCACAGTT
>Ga0265595_1003261_pt1 | contig 10100 bp, 5 predicted proteins | sample saktaG_15_FD_190148 | JGI IMG/M metagenome (GOLD analysis project Ga0265595, IMG submission 190148) | Saline water microbial communities from Sakinaw Lake, British Columbia, Canada - sak_2013_06_06_50m | ecosystem: Environmental > Aquatic > Non-marine Saline and Alkaline > Saline ... | reverse complement strand
GCCTTGGTAAATGTCCCCTTGCTCGCACAGGGTCAGAAGCTGCTGGCTGGGTTCAAGCCCCCGGTCCTCGGCCATGCGAAGGAACACGATCCGGTCGATGGTGACTTGAACGGCCCGGTTCAGTTCGTCGCCGGAGATGTCGCGATTTCGCAGGGCGATATTGCGGGCGAACTCATCGCGCCAACCCTCGATTTCCTTGAGGAACTCCACATCCACTTCGCTCGTGCCGCGCTTGCGTTTGGATGCGGCGTATTGATCGAAAGCCCCGGTCCAAACAGCCTCGCGCGAGAAGATGTCCCACAGCTCGCGCCAGCGGTCGGGGTATTCATCGAACCGATAGTAGAGAATGCGGGCGTGGCTTGCCTTGTCGGCCTGGCGCGGCCGGATGGTGCAATCGTACACGCCCAATTCTTCAAAATCGGTGAGGATGGAAACCGCAACCTTGGCGCTCCATCCGTACCGCCGCAACTGGTAAGCCGGGCCGGGGTCGGCGAAGATGTTCACGCCGCACTTCTTGGCTTCAACGTAAAACTTCGGCAGCGTGCCGACGCGGAAGGTGTAGTCGGGGGCCTTCTGCTGGCCTTCCACGTCCAGGCTGTCCTCGACCACGACTTCGCAGTATTGCGGCGCGACGCGGCCGGCGTTGCCGACATCCCATCCCAAAGCACGGAAAAACGGGTCGATCAGATCCTGGCGGACGTGGGCTTCCTTCCTGCCAGGGGCGCAAAAGGCGGCTTGGTTCTTGTCGAAGTATTCGCACAGCTTGGCGACTTCGCCTTTGCCTTGTTCAAAAATCTTGCTCATTGCAGCTACCTGTGCCGGCGCAAGAGAGCACCGACAAGACTTGCCAGACGGTCGGCCTCAACTGGCTTGGGCATGTACTCTTCGGCCCCGGCGTCACGAATGGCCTTCTCCGCCTCCGGAGACGGGTAGGCTGTCAGCGCCACTACTTTGATGAATTTGGTTTGGGGATCGGACTTGATGTGGCGGCACACCTCAAAACCATCCATACCGGGCATGAACAGGTCCAGGATCACCAAGTCCGGGCGTTCGGCCGTGACCATCTTGCCGGCGGCGAACCCGTCATTGGCCGTCAGGATGCGGAACTCGGGGCACTTCTCGCTGAGTAACTTGCCGAGCCACAGTGTCACTTCCGGTTCATCATCCACGATCAAGATAGTGGGCGGAGCAACGTTCAACTCCGGCGGAATCCGCATCTGGTGCTGCCGGGTGAACCCGATCAAGTCCTCCCGCTCGACCCTGCGATGACCCCCGGGCGTCCGCCCCGCGGGCAATTGGCCGGAATCAATCCAGTTGGACACGGATTGATCCGACACGCCAAGCATGTTGGCTATCTGAAACGTCGTCAGCGTCCTCTTGACCTTGTCGATCATGACCACTTTCCCATCATCCCTAAACCAGAGGTGTCTATGCGGGCATTGCCGCTAATCGCCGGGCTTCCGCTGCCGCCCGGGCCGCCGCCGGATGAGCAGGGACCGCACGCGGGCAAGCAGGTCGTCCACCTTGAACGGCTTGCGAAGTAGGCTTCCTTCCAGATCCGCGCCTTGGCCATCATAACCTGTAACAAACAACACATGCAATCCCCGTCTGGACAATTTCAACCTGCGGGCCAGTTCGTCGCCTCTCATATCCGGCATGATCATATCGGAGATCAGCAGGTCGATGGGGCTCTCATGTTCTTCCGACAGCTTCAGGGCTTCCTTCGGCCCGGACGCGGCCAGGACACGGTAGCCGGCGTCCTCCAGGGCGTTGACGACGAAACTGCGAACGGAGGCTTCGTCCTCTACGACCATCAGGGTCTTGCTCGGGGACTTGCCAACCGAAGCCGAGTCGCGGCGGCGCTTGTTGGCGTCCGCCTTGGGCTGGTCCGTGGGCAGCAGCAGGCGAACGGCGGTGCCCTTGCCGGGCTGGCTGCGGATGTCCACGAAGCCGTGGCTCTGCCGGATGAACCCTATGACCATCGGCAATCCCAACCCCGTCCCCTTGCCAGGCCCCTTCGTGGTGAAGAACGGATCGAATACACGCTCCAGCGTCTGGCCGTCCATGCCGCTGCCGGAATCGGTCACCTCAAGCAGGACATAGTCCCCGGGCGTGGCCTCGGGGAACTCAGCCGCCTCGGCCGAGGTAAGATGGAAACCGGCCGTCCGCAAGACCAACTGGCCTCCCTTGGGCATCGCGTCGCGGGCGTTGACAACCAAGTTCATGAGGACCTGGTGCAGCCCCGACTTGTCTATGAACACTGCCGGCAGGTCCGGCACGGCCACCACGATCAGCTTGACGTCCTCCCCGATCATGCGGGAGATGGGTTTCTCCGCCTCTTTCATGAACTCACACAGGTCGACGACTTCGGCATCCAGCATCTGCTTGCGGCTGAAGGAAAGCAGATGGCTCGTGGTGGATTGCGCTCGTTGGGCGGCCTGGCGAATCTGAATCAGGGAATCCCAGGCCGGGTCTCCTTCGCGGCGCTTTTTCAGGAGCATTTCGGAGTACCCCATGATGACCGTCAACTGGTTGTTGAAGTCGTGCGCGACCCCGGCCGCCAGCCGCCCCACAGCCTCCATCTTCTGCGCCTGGCGGTATTGGGCCTCGAGACGCTGCCTCTCCTGCTCCGCCCGCTTGCGTTCGGTGATGTCGCGGACAAAGACCAGATGCGCATCGCCGCCCCGGAACCGGATGGCCACGGCCGTGGTCTCGACCGGCACCCTGGAGCCGTCGAGCCGCAGGTACTCCTGGTCCATGAGCGGGGCCGGAGTTCCCGTCTCGCGATGGACGCGGATGCGCTCGCGGATAACATCGCGGTATTCCGGCGCCATGCGATCCATGAACTCCGTGCCGAGCAGATCCTCGGATCGGGAGGCGCCGAAAAGCCTGAGCATGGCCGGATTGATGTAGACGAAACGGCCCTGGCTCTGGACGAAGATCGCTTCCGGCGCGGACTCGACAAGGCAACGGAAGCGTTCTTCGCTCTCCCGCAGCGCCTCCTGAGCCCACACGCGGTCGGAGATATCGATCCCGATGCCCACGAGGTAGACTCTACCGGCGACTTCCATGCGGACGCAGGTGGCGAGGAAGGGTATTTCCCGGCCGTCCTTGGTCAGCACGGACAGTTCCACCGAGCCCTGGCCCTTCAGGAAGATGTCCTGGATAATCCGCGAGACCCGCTTGCGATCTCCGGGGCAGATGGTGTCGCGGGCGTCGATGGTGCGCATGTCGTCGTCGGACCAGCCGAGAGTCTTCCTGTAGTAGTCGTTCCAGCGAACGAACCGGCCGTTCTCATCGAACACGCAGGCGCCGGCGGGAAGGGAGGCGAAGAGTGCCTCGGCGAATTGCTTTTCCCTGGCCAGCGAGTCCAACGTCACCTTCGCGAAATCGCGGGATTCCCGTAGTTTCTCGTCCGCGGCCAAACGCTCCTGCTTCAGTGCCGTCCTCAAGGATTCGGCCTCGGCGGCGGCTTCCGCAAGGGCCACCCTAAGCCGCGAGACCGCCGAGTCCGACGATGGGATGACCGCTTGATAATCCGTGTCGGGTGCTTGTTCCCGGCCATTCGGTGGTGGTTTGGTTGTCACAGGTTCCACCTCGCCTTAGAGAAGTGTGCTGCGTCACCAGACTTTGAGTTTGAGCTCGCCCTGGCCGGGATTCTCGAACGGGCCGGGCGCCGGGTTGGCTTCGCTGCGCTGCTTGCCGAAATAGTCGCTGTTGACGCGAATCGGCGTGCCATCCGGTCGTTCATAGGGAAGATTCGGGATGGTCACTTTGCCGAGCAGGTCGGTGGTCACCAGTTTGCGCGAGCGTTCGCCCGCCCATGCCTTGTCCAACTGAAGTTCGAGGTAGAATCCGTCCGGCTTCTCGACCAGTTTGACGTTCGGGTCGAAATCCGGTTTGACTAGCGGTTCCTTTTCGTGCTTGGAGGGCTTGGCGCCTTTGAGGAACACGTTTCCGTCCATCCACACGGGCGATTTCGCGGCATCGTAAGGGCTCAAGTCGCCGCGCTGCACGAACAGGTTGTTGTAGAAACGGTCATCGCCGCTCGGGTTGTTGTGCAATCCGGCAACTTCGGTGGAGTGCGCCTTGTGGAACGGGGTCATGCGGCCGTCGAAAACATTCATGCTCGTGCCGCCGGCTATCAGGTTGTGGACGTAGGCGCCGCCCTGCGAATCGTCAAGCAGCGTCATCGGGGAAAGGAAAATGTTGTTATCCACCAGGAACGGCCCGTGATCCACCTCGACGAACAAATCCTGGTCGCGATTATCGTGGAAGAGATTTCCGGACACGCGCGTGCCCTGGGCCATCCAGTCCAGCCAGAGCCCCCGGCACGTACGGTAGATGTGATTTCCGCTGATCTGGACGTCAATGGCGCCGTGGAACTTGATGCCCGCCATCTCGGCACCCGAGAACAACTGCCGGACGTGGATGTCATGGATGGTGTTGCCCGTGACCACGCTGAACGAGCAGCCCAGGCTGCCGACGATACCCGCCTGCTCGCAGTGGGATATGGTGTTGTTGCGGACGACGTGGCCGCCGACGGTCTCTTTGTTCCAGCCGTTCTTCAGGGCGCGAGTGAGGGTTCCGACATAGCCGGTGGCGGACCCCGCCTTGTTGTCCCATTCGTCGCCGTATTTGCCCAGCGCGATCCCCGAACACACCGAGTGGCTGATCACGTTGTCCTCTATGATCCAGCCTTTGCTCCAATGCGTGCCGATCAGGCCGACCTGCTCGGCCGTGGGCGGCGCCCATGGCGTGGCCGCGTCCCGCAGGGTGAAGCCGCGCACGGTGATGTAGTTCATGCCCGTCTTCTCCGGGTAGAACACCGCGCGGCGAACATTGATCTCCACCAGTTGCTCATTGGGGTTGACGCTCTTGAACTGCGCCCAGATGGTGGTGTTGTCCTTGTCCACCTGGCCGAACCAGAGCGGGGCGGCTGTCGCGGGCTTCAGGACATCGTCCAGCTTGGCAGCCTCCGTCAGCCATTCGCCGTTGAGGTATACGGCGCCGGTGTGATGCTGGCGCCCCCTGGCATCGAACCAGTCGCCGTGGATAAGGTCGCTGTAGGGATTGAAGCTGCCGAAGAACTTGTTCGGAAGGGTCGCCTTCCATACGTCGCCCTGCACCTTGACCCAGTTCCTGACGACTTCGGAACCCTTGATCTCGACCTTCTCGCCTTTGGCGGCCTGGTAGACGATGCGTTTGTCGTCGGACTGCCCGCCGCGCGGCGGGCTGATGCGTTCGCGGTAAACGCCCGCATGCACAGTGATGGTATCGCCCGGCTGGGCGATGTCGGCGGCGCGCTGGATCGTGCGGAGCGGCGCCTCCCGCGTGCCGGGCTTGGCGTCGTCGCCGCTTAGAGCCACGTGGAAATCGGCGGCATAGGTTGAAGCCAGCGGCGCCAGCAGCATGGCGGCGAGGGTGATGATGGCGTGTCTCATGTTTGCTGTTCCTTTCAGTGACTTGCCGGATGAGGCCGTGGGTTTCGCGGCCTTCGTTGGCCTGCCCTTGCGTTTGGCAGGTTGTTCGACCTGGCCTCCAATGGCCGCGATCTGACGGTCGAGCTTACCAACCGCCTTGAGCAGCTTGGCTCGCTTATTATGGAGCGTCGGAAGGCCCACCTGTCTCCGGGCGATTTCGGCACGCAGTTGAGCGACGGTCATTCTCGATATCTGCCTTGCCATCTTTGTCTATCCTTTCGCCGCGAGTTGATGAAAGAGCCAAGGACTAATCCATGAGTTCATCTGTATACCACCAACTCATTGGGGTTTCAAGGGGCACGGATAGACCGCATCGAGTTCGCACGGCCAGACATGGCACTTCAGCGGCTCATAAAAAGGGGCTCATCCGGTTCTTCGCCCAAGAACTTCGGCAATACCCCAACTCTGGCTGCTCCCCGCTGGCAGGGCCAAAGCGCAAAACGCATTTCCGGCCAGCCCATCGCTTTGGTATGTGCCCACGCAAAAACCGGATGAGCCTGAAATCATTCGAGACAAAGCACCGATCCGTCTTTCAGGGCCACATAGAGCTTTCCATAGGCGACAGCCATGCCTTCGTAGACGCTCGGTGATGGTAGCGGCAACTCAGATACCTTCTTGCCGTTCCGCGTGGCGAGGCACCAGAGTCTTCCGCCTCGCTTCCCTTGCCATTTTTCGAGTGCTTCGACCGTCGTTTCGTTGCGGATCGCCGGCGGACCTGCCACGTAGAGCAACTTATCGGTCAGGACGATCGAATTAACGTAGAGGTCCGGATCATTTTGCGACCAGTCGTACTTGATCGTACTGGAGAGCAGGGAAGTCTTGAGCCGCGCGCATTCCTTCGCGTCGGCAGCGCCGGCCTGGATGATCGGGTCGTTCACGGAGAGGTCGACGACGCGCCCATTCGTTCCCCATTTCGGATCCGGCTCGCGGTCAGTCTTGCTTGCTCGATAGATGTGCCATTCCAGGTCTCTTACCCAACGATAAAGATGCGGCAGACGCGCGAACCCGAAGGCGTGCGTCTCGTTGAACGCCAACATCTTGCCGCCCGGCGCGTACCGGGGCGCCTCGTGGTTCTCCGCGTCGCCGCCCGAGTAGTTCCTGCCGTAGAGCATCACCGTGCGATGGAAACCCGAGTCGTCCAGGAACCCGCTGTTGACGAACAGGTGAGCGTCATCGCCGATCTGGGACTTGGGCCCCCGCATGGCCTCGACGACGGGGCGAGAGCAGTCGAGGTCGAAACGCTGCGTGTTCATGAAGATATTGCGGCCGTTGAACGAGAGGATGTCGGGATTGCTTGCCGGCATGGTCCGGTTGACCATCTTGTCCTCGATCAGGCCGTCGCAGGTCGGGTCCGTCTCGTCGAGAATCTCTTCATGCAGCAGCTTGCCCGTCTTGACGTCGAGGCACACCAATCGCAGGCCCCCGTCGAGGAAAGCGGAACGACCGGCCACGCAGTAGACCCTTTGGTCGATCACAAGAGGGCTGCCATGGACGGGCCAGACGGATTCGAGTTGTTCCATGGCGAGCAGATACCGCTCGGCCGGAGCGACGCGGTAGCGCCAGAGACACTGCCCGTTTGCGGCGCTGAGGCAATAGAGGCGCCCGTCCCTGGAGCCGAACAGCACACGGCCAGACGCGATCGCCGGCGGCGAATCTATACGCGCGTCGGCGATATATTCCCACGCATGTCGCCCCGAGGCGGCATCCAGGGCGTGAAGGACGTGCGCGTCTTTATCGGCGACGAACAGCTTGCCCTCCGCGACGGTCATCGCCGACAGGTTTTTGCCGATATTCGTCGACCATCGCGTCTTAAGATTCGCAGAAAGGCTCGCCTTTGAAAAACAACTTCTGGCATTGTCATGCCGGAACGTGGACCACTCGTCGGACGCATCGGCCGGCCGAGGCGCCGATACGAGCGCCGTCTCATAGGCCGGGCCCTTTTGCAGCCTTTCTGACACGGGAGCCGCTGTCGTGGCCTCTTGCGCGGCAGGGGCCAGGGCGTTGAATCCACGCAGCAACGACTCCACGTAGCACGCACATGGGTGCTGCGGTTGATAGAGCAGGCCGTTTGCCGGCATGGTTCCATAGATGCAGGCTCCTCGCACCCAGTGATTAATCGATTCCCAACCGGTCTTCGGGCTGATGAACTCGACGCCGGTGCGACCGGAGATAATGAACTTCTCCGTCGCTTTCGAGCGGTGGCATCGCTGGTGGAACCAGTAAATTTCCTTGTGCGGTTTGAACTGGCGTTCGATCTCGCCTGTGTGCAGATTTCGACCCGTCCAGGTTCCGGCGTCTTTGCTCCCCATCATGATTCCAAGCCAGACTAGATCGTCGACGACAAGGATGTCCTTGGGGCACTCGAAGCCGGTCGAGTGTTTCGGCGTCTCGTAGCTCCAAAGCACCTTGCCGTCCACGGACGACAGGGCCGTAAATGTCCGCAAATTGTCGGTCGCGGCCGAAGAACTCGCCTTGCGGTATCCCGGCTGATCGTCGCCGCCCCAAAACAGAATTACGTCCTTGTGAACGGCCAGCGTCGGCGTGGTCGCGGTGGCGATCACGTTGTCGAGAACCACCGGTTTGCTCTTGAAGAGTTCCTTGCCGGTCCTGCAATCAAGCGCCCGGACGCATTTGCCGTCGTGGAAGAATACGCCGCGGTCCGAAACGGCGAACGACATGGGGGCCACGGGCGTTTTGTGTCGCCACAACTCGTCGCCCGATTCGGGGTCGACGGCGCGAATCCATTTCTCATCTCCCGCCCAGGCGTTGTCGTCGGAGTAGCGATTCCCCTTTTCATACAGCTTGGGAGAATCGGTCGTGATGAGGAAGAGAACTCCCTTATGGCAGAGAATCTCCTCGCAGGCGGCCGTCTTGTCGAGCGTTCGGATAGTCCGGCCGGTGGCTGCGTCGATCACCGTGACGCCTTCATCCAGGTTGGCGGCAACGAACAGCCTCTCGCCCACGGCCACAAGGCGCCGCGTCATTTGCGTCGGTCCGCTCTTATACCGGAACAGCGGCGAGACCCATCGCTTGAACGGACGCTTCCACAGGGTTTTTCCGTTGTAGGCATCCCGAGCGATCAACTCCCAATCCGCGGGCAGAAAGAGCGAGACATGCGGCCCTTCATCTAACAGGTAGAAGATTCTTCCGGCAGCGGCGACCATGGTCTGAAAGCCTGAGACCGCTTCATGATGGCGCGTCCATGTCGGGCCGGCGGTCCACTTCAGCCTCTTTGGGGGGCCGACCACAAGATCCTTGCTCACCGACCCGCCGCTCGCGTCATAGAGCGCATGCGTCCATTCATCGGTGTTCTCTTGGTGCTCCTTCAGCACGTGCCGCCATGCGTTGTCCTTCTTGAACCACACCTTCCCACCGGGGCGCAGGACCCGCAAACACTGCTCGATGGCCACCTCCTCGCCGTTGTCCAGCAGGATGACGTCGATCGAATTGTCGACAAAGGGAAGAACATCGCCGCGCCATACGGCTGCCGACACCGAACCATAGCGGCCGGCGTCGACAATCCGTTTTCGGGCAGCGCGAACTTTGTCCGCATCGCGATCCAACCCGCGCACGACCCATGTGTCCGCCTGGCCGAGTTTCAATGTGTTTCTACCATCGTCGCATCCGACATGAACGACGATACCGCCGTCATAGCCGTCTGTGACGCTCTGGACGGCCGGATGCGCCGCGTCGGAAACGCCGAGAGCACTTGCGGCATGCAATAAGTTTCCGGCAACAAAGATGAATGCGGCAAGGAATAGAATCCTAGCCAAAGCCGACCGAAGAAGATGGTGATATTCTCGGGGGCTTCTCGAAACGGTCGGTTTCATTGTCATTCCGGCTTGCGCCATGGCGAACTTTCCTTTCATGGTCATAGCGGACCAGCGAGCTTTGCCCCCCTAATAAAACCAGAACACACAGGGATCTCTTGACCGCGCAGTGTCGCCTGCTAATCCTTTGCCTCCCTGATAATAATGGAGATTCTGGAGGCTTACCAGTGTGCGACCAAGTTCTGCCGGACATTTCGCTGCCTTCTGGTTGGCCTGACAAGGTCCGTTCCGCATATCGGATGTGATTTTCGGGATAGACAGGTGAGCACGATGGTTCACGTGCGTCCCGGCGAGGCCGCTCCACGATATCGCGGCCCCAGGCCAGGGAATAAGAGGGGCGAGAGCCGCACAGGACCATTTTGGCGTGTCGTCGAGAGGGAGGCACCTCTCGGAGCGGGCTTTAGACACTTACCACGTCTTCCTGTACGGCACCCCCTTGGGAGCCCTTGGGGGTGCATCATTTCAGATTTCAGATTGCAGATTGCAGATTTTAGATTGCAGATTTCAGATTGCAGAGTGCAGAGTGCAGAGTGCAGAGTGCAGAGTGCAGAGTGCAGATTTCAGATTTCAGATTTCAGATTGTCAGACCCGTCGCACGCAACCAAAGAAGAAAACAAGTCCATCGTCCCGATGTACATCGGGACAGAGGTCGCGGAGAAGATAAAGATAAAGAGTTCTATCTGTTTCCTCTCTGCGACCTCTGCGCCCTCCGCGTGAACTATCTTTTCTTCGGCCGATCAAGCCCTTCTTCGCCGCCGGATTATCGCCAGCGCGCCTATGGCCAGCC
>Ga0265595_1003260_pt1 | contig 10107 bp, 4 predicted proteins | sample saktaG_15_FD_190148 | JGI IMG/M metagenome (GOLD analysis project Ga0265595, IMG submission 190148) | Saline water microbial communities from Sakinaw Lake, British Columbia, Canada - sak_2013_06_06_50m | ecosystem: Environmental > Aquatic > Non-marine Saline and Alkaline > Saline ... | reverse complement strand
CCAGTAATGTTTAAGTTGCCTGTTTGAGTTAAATCATTGTTCAGAGTCATGGCTCCGTCAAAGAAAGATGAGCCAGCTACGCGCAAGTTGCCTAAGGTAAATAAACCTTGGGTTGTTGAAGCATAGCCGGTTGTTGTTAGATTACCTGATGAATCAATTATAAAGTTTGCCAAGGCAAATGAACCTGTGCCATCTGTTAAGAAGTCGCCATCTATGTTTAATGATCCTGTTGTCGTTGCGTTTGCGTTGATTAAAAGATTTCCATCAGCAGTCAGGTTGCCGGCTGTTCTGATTTCTCCCAAAGTAAACAACCCAGCAGTTGAACTAGCATAGCCCAAGGTAGTCATGTTTCCATTTGATTGGTCAACAATAAAGTTTGAACCTCCAACAGTCAGGTTGGCTGTGGTCACATCAAGTCCATTGGTTGCATTAACATTGCCTGTAAAAGTAACCTGGCCTGTGCCTGTTTGAGTAATTACATTGTTAAAAGTGGAAACGCCATCTACGGAAAAGTTTCCGCCAATATGACTGTCTCCTTGTGTGTTTAAATATGTGGTAGAACTTGCATAACCAGTGGTCGTTAAATTGCCAGAACTATCTATAGTGAACTTTGCCAAGGCAAAACTTCCTGTGCCGTCTGTAAGAAAATCACCATCTACACTTAAAGAACCTGAAGTAGTCGCATTGCCTCTGACAAGAAGATTGCCGCCTGCTTCAATGTTTCCCTGAGTAAACAATCCAGTGGTAGAAGAAGCATAGCCTAAGGTAGTCAGGTTTCCATTTGATTGGTCAACAATAAAGTTTGAACCTCCGACAGTGAGGTTGGCTGTAGTCACATCTAATCCATTGGTTGCATTAACATTGCCTGTAAAAGTAACCTGGCCTGTGCCTGTTTGAGTGATGATGTTGTTGAATGTTGAAACGCCATCTGCAGAGAATGTTCCTCCAGCGTGAAGGTTTGATTGAGTAAATAGTCCAGCAGTTGTAGAAGCATAACCAGTAATGTTTAAATTGCCTGTTTGGGTAAGGCTGCCCAGTAATATGGTTGAACCATCTACGGAAAAGTTTCCGCCAATATGACTATCTCCTTGCGTATTGAGATGTGTTGTGGTTGAGGCATAGCCAGTTGTGGTTAGGTTGCCTGATGAATCAATAGTAAAATTAGCAGATGCAAAACTTCCTGTGCCGTCTGTAAGAAAATCACCATCTACATTTAATGATCCTGTGGTCGTGGCGTTTGCGTTGATTAAAAGATTTCCATCAGCAGTCAGGTTGCCGGCTGTTCTAATTTCTCCCAGAGTGAACAGTCCGGCCGTTGTTGATGCATATCCGGTAATGTTTAAGTTGCCTGTTTGGGTAAGGCTGCCCAGTAATATGGTTGAACCATCTACGGAAAGAGCTCCGCCAATATGACTATCCCCTTGTGTATTGAGATATGTTGTGGTTGAAGCATAGCCGGTTGTAATCAGATTGCCAGAACTATCTATGGTTAAAGCTGTATTTGCAAATGAACCTGTGCCGTCTGTAAGAAAATCACCATCTACATTTAATGATCCTGTTGTCGTGGCGTTTGCGTTGATTAAAAGATTTCCATCAGCAGTCAGGTTGCCGGCTGTTCTAATTTCTCCCAGAGTGAAGAGCCCAGCTGTGGTGGAAGCGTAACCGGTAATGTTTAAGTTGCCTGTTTGAGTAATGCCACCTGTAAAGATGGATTCACCGGCTACAGTCAGGTCTTTGTTGATATACTGACTTCCGGTAGTAGTCGCATTACCTTCTACATTCAGATAACCAAGGACAGACAGATTATCTGAGATGGTTGTTGTTGAATTGTCTGTGGCTAAATCAAGATTAAGATCTCCATTTGAATCAATTGTAAATGAAGCGTATTTTGATGATTCTAAGTCATAAGTTAATCTTAATTGTTCAGATGTAGATGAAGCATGCATTCTGCCAATGACTGTTAGTTTGCTGTCTGGCGTAGTTGTGCCTATGCCGACGTTGCCAGTATTATTCTGAACATATAGATGAGTATTGCTTCCTCCAAAATCTTGAACTGTAAAGTCGCCTATTACTGTCGTAGTGGCAAAGGCGGCAGTGCCTCCTGATTGGTTAAATGCTCCAGCGACTGTTAAGTCTTTAGTAATGTAATAACTTCCTGAAGTTGTCGCATTTCCTGAAACTAACAAATCATTATTTATCGTCAGTTGAGATAAAGTTGTTGTTGCGGCTGTTAAGGTTCCTGCGATGGTGGTGTTGCCTGTAATAGTAGTGTTGCCCGTTGAAGATAAAGTTGTCGCGCTGAGGCCGGAATTAAAACTAGCGCCATTGTGAAAAGTGGCATCTGAATAAACATCAAAAACAGTGGTAGAATCCTTAGTGTTTCCAAAGCTCGCATTTCCAGCAACACCTAAAGAACCGCCTATCGCTCCTGAACCAGAAACATTAAGAGTGGTCAACAAAGCATGACCGGCAACTTGGATTCCCGAAGAAGGAATATATACAGGAGCATATGACGGAACCGTATAATCAATTTTACTCCCTATTTGATTCCCTAAACTTGTGATGCGATTAGATAAATCTTCAATATCCTTATTAATTTGAGCTAAATCAGCTGATTCTACTGTTTCTACAACTCTTGCTGTTTCTGTAATGGTGATTGTCTTTTTCTCTGTGATTACCTTGGAAGATATTTGCTGAATTTGTTTTGTAATTTCTTGTACTATTGGTCCGTCTGTCGACGAGACAAGTATTTCCTGTTTGCTCTGATGAATTAAATAATTCTCCTGATCATAGAAAGAATATCCTGGAATAATAAATTCAGCTACCTTAATGTATGTGTCGCCTAATTTGTTCTTAATATTATCTGAAATATTAGAAATTGTATTAAAAAATCCAGCTGAAATATCTCTGGGAGCTTGTTTTATTTTTTTATTTAAATTCTTAGTTGAATTCTTCGTAAAAATACTGATATTTTCACCTGAATTATGTAAATATAGACCAATTTCATGATAGGTAAAAATCAGCTCTCCGCCTATATTTCCCGACATATCGGATAATTTTTGGGGTGTATCGGATAGAATGCTTGATATATTTGAATAAGTATCGGATAAATTACGCGCTGTTTTATTTATTCCCGAAGAGATAATATCAATATAAGAAATGTCAGATACAAATTTATATCCATTTTTTGCTTTATCTAAAAATAATAATTTTATTTCTTCATTTTCTTTGCTAATATCCGTAAACGCATAAATAGCTTTATCTCTTAATTCTCTAATTCGCAATGGAATTTGAATAATTCGCTCTGATATATTTTTTGCTTCAAATTTCATCTCATTGAAAATAATTACTGAATTGCGTTTTAATGTCAATTTTAGATTTTCATTTTCTTTATTTGTGCTAATCGCAAGATTAAATATTTTTTCAGGCGCTTTATTACTCGCAACTACAAACTTATCAATGTTTTTATAGAAACTATTAATCAAATGCGGCATAGATTCTATTGCATTAGACGTTCTTTTAGATAGATTAATAAACTTATCTTGAACATTAGAATTCGCTTTAGAAAATGTTGTTTTGATAGAATATGTTGATTCTTCAATAAGCTGAGGAGATTTGATAATAATACTGTCAAATAAATTGCCAGCTGTTCTTTTAGCGTTCTGCGTTAAAAGAACAATATTCTGGCTTGTAGTAAATATGAACCCAGCTATTTCTTCCCCTAAATTAGTTACAGAAGCCCGAGTTTGAGGATTAAAAGCGAAAAACGAACTAACTAACAAGAAAGATATTAAAGCGGCGCTAATGATGAATTTGGGTTTTATAGAGTTTTTTATTTCTTTATTATAAGAAGCTAATTGAGAACAGACATCTCCAATTGCTTTATCTATTTCATTTTTCTTAATAATAAATTCATCATAAACAGATAAGACCCTATCTATTGAAGCGCCAATATATTTTTCAGCAATATCTTTTATTTTTTTTGCCTGATATAAAATATCATCTTCTGCTTTTAAGGCAGTTTTTTCGGTTTTAATTAGCACGTTTTCTATAAAATTTGAAAGATTAGGTATTTTTTCCCAAACATTATCTTTTTTAATCTTTTTAGAAACAGATTTTTTATTATTAACTTGTTCGACGTAATCATTAACTCTACCAATATATTTATTTAACCATTCTTTAGTGGTTACCCAATTGCGACCAGATTTAATCGCTTTTAATTTTCCCTGCCTAGCTCTCAAACTTAAATAGTCCTGTGAATAAGAACAGAGTTTAGCCGCGTCTTTAAGAGAAATATATTGAATTGGATCAATTTTATCTTTAATTTTGTTCATTTATTGCTTTTCATATTCTTAAATATCTCTTTTCGCCAAATTATAAAGATTAAAGCAGGAACCATTAAGAACATAAGAAATAATGTCCATGTTAAGTCCTGATAAATACATTGTGATATCGAGTAGCAATACATTAAAATGTAAGTAAATAAAAAAGCAGAAAATCAAAAACAAATTCTTTACTAACTTTAATGAAAGAATTTATGACTTTCTGCAGAAAAAAACTATTTTATAACTTCTTATTTAATTGTAACTCTTAATAGCGCTTGTAAGAATTCTTACCACTATTATAAGAATTTCATAGAGGCGCTGTCAAGCGATATCCGATACTATCGGATAAGGCGATATCTTCATATTTTTTTATATTCTTTTGTTAAAGAAATTTGGCTTATTAAAGCCAAGAAATAGTATCGGCTATAATTTTATCTTTTTATCTCTTGAATTATTTTTTTTAGGTTATCCACAGATGGGAAAATTGAATTGTGTTTTTTGTTATAAAAAATGTATATGTTTTAATCCGAGGTCTGACCTCAAAAGCGTAACCTTTATTTCATAAAAGGTTGCTGCTTCTTGAGGTCAGACCTCTCTCGCTAAATCTTTTTTTTGTCATTCTGAGTCAGCTAGCCTCGCTGCGAAGCAGGCAGACGAAGAATCTAAGATCCCTCGTTACGCGGGGGCTGCCCTCTTTTCTAAAATTAAAACAAATCTATCTTTCTTTTAGCTTGTTTAGCTCTGCTTGATTCCAATCTTCTTAAGAAACTTTCTATCTGATCTAATCTATAAACACGATAATTATTGGCTGGATTGCGATATGGTTTTAAAATTCCCTTTTTATCCCAGTTTCTTAAGGTTAAAGGAGTAACATGAAGTAGTTTAGATGCTTGTTTAATAGTAAGGTATTTCATAGTTCTTTGTTAAAATTATTAAGGTTTAGTAATCTTTATATATCTTATATCACTATTTTAACTTTTACAATAAATCAGGTCAAGAGATAAGTTGTGGATAAATTAAAATTAGATTCTTGCCTTAATGCTTTGAATAATGCCTAATCCAATAAATATGCTAATTAAACTACTTCCTCCATAACTTACTAATGGTAAAGTCAAACCAGTGATTGGAAGTATGGCTATATTCATTCCAATATTAATAACCATTTGAGAAAAAATCATTATTGTAAAACCAGATGCAAAAAGGCGTGAAAAATTATTTGAAGATTTCAATGCAATTTTAATAAGCCGCCAGAATAAAAAAGCAAAAAGAATTAATAAGAACAAAACGCCAGTCAATCCTCTTCTTTCAGATAAGGTTGCAAAGATAAAATCAGTGTGCTGTTCAGGTAAAAATTTAAGACCTGCTTGCGAACTTAATCCCAATCCCTGTCCGAACAATCCGCCAGATCCAACAGCAATTAATGATTGGCTAATATGATATCCTCCTCCATAAGGATCATCTTCATGATTCAAAAAAGTAGTAATTCTCTGTTTTTGATAATCTTTTAAAATAACCATCCAAGCGCCACCTGAAATAATAGTTAGAATCAAAAGCATAATAATCAAATGGCGGACCTTAATCCCCGACACAATAATTATGCCAAACCAAATACTTAACAGCACTAAGATGGATCCTAAGTCTGGTTGTAAAAAAATAACTAAAACAAACAAGGTAATATATATACCTGACACAATCAAATGCCGCACTCGATACATTTCAATATGCCTCAATGAAAAATATTTAGCCAAAATTAAAATAATAACTATCTTAACAAATTCTATTGGTTGAAAGCGCAAAAAACCTAAATGAAACCAGCTTGAAGCTCCTCTAATATCTTGAGAGAAAAGAACAAGGAATAAAGCAAGTAACGAAATAACATAAAGGATAATTAAAATAGATGAATAGTTTTTAAATATCCTGTAGTCAAAAAAGCTCAAGCCGATCATTATAACAAAACCGAAGCAGATAAATAAAAGCTGTTTTTTAAAAAATATTGATGATTCAGGAGAGCCAATTCCATAAATAGTTAAAAGCCCTACTCCTGACAGAAGTAGGACAATAAATATCAATTGCCAATCAAGTTTTCGCAGATGAGAAAACATAAATGCAAAAATTATCAAGTGTCAAGTATCAAGTATCAATGAATTTTCAATTTTTAAATAATCATTGATTATTGATTGATTATTGGTTATTGATAATTGATTATTTATTAGTATTCCTGAAATTCTTCAATGCCATTTATTCCTCTAGGTATATAATTATCAGGGTCAAAAATATTTGTTTCCGGCTCAATTTCTACAAAAGAAACTTGGCCGTCTATCTTGTCAAACCAAGTAACAACAAAATCGCGCTCTTGATTAACTGGCAAAGTTCTTATTTCGGTATTATTAACAGCTATTAAATTATTTAGAGAATCAAATAATAATACATCGATATCTATTTTTTCAAAATCAAAATTTGTCTTGTTGACCAAAACAGCCTTGGCTTGACTAACTCCCAATGACTCATCGTCTAAAAAGTAATATTCTTTCTGCTGAACAGCAAATTCAAAAGGATGATAATCAAGTGGCTTTTCCCATTGAACATCAATAAAATTAATATTTACCCTATAAATTGAATTGTCATTTTTTATTTTTGTTTTAATAAGATATTTTGACTGATTTGGCAATATAAAAGTTGTTTCAGAATATTCGGAAACAAGATTATCATTATAATCATAAAGTTCAAATTTATAATCAATATTTCCACTACCGTAATTTTGGTTTGGATTTTTAATTTCAGCCGCTAGATCATAAAAACCAGCTTTATTGGAAATGGCCTTAGCCCATAAAACTCTCAAGGGCTCTATATTGACTAATTCACATGAAATACATGGACCCCCGCAATCAATTTCCTTTTCTTCTTGATTTTTAATGCCGTCAAAACAAGAAGGTTCTGGCTTTTTAAAATAATAAACCAAAAAAACAATACAGGTCAAAATAACCAAAAACATCAAAGCAATAATCAACTGTTTAATTATACGTTTATTCATAACAAAAACCTTATACTGTAAGTATAAGGTTTTTATCATAAAGATTCAAGCCATTAAACTGGCGGCTACCTACTTTCGCAGCAAAGCCACTATCATCGGCCTTGGCATATTTCACTTCTGTGTTCGGAATGGGAACAGGTGGAACAATGCCAGTATTACCACCAGATTAATGACTTGAATCTTAAAATTTTTCTATACAAAATGTACAGGGTAAAATGATTTATTAGTACTCCTCGGCTTAATCCCTCGCGGGACTTACACCTAGAGCCTATCAATGTAGTCATCTTCTACAAATCTACGATGCTTAATCTTGGGAGAGGCTTCGCGCTTATATGCTTTCAGCGCTTATCCCGTCCAAACTTAGCTACCCAGCAATGCTCCTGGCGGAACAACTGGTACACCAGAGGTTTGTTCATCCGGATCCTCTCGTACAATGGACAACTTCCCTCAAGCATCAACGCCTGCGGCAGATAGGGACCAACCTGGCTCACGCCGGTCTGACATATAACTCTGTTATTACTAACAGTACAGACTATAACTTTCCTGATATAATATCAGGACTGACGTATTGCGATAGTTTAATTCTCAAATATTGAGTACCTACCGCCTCGTCGCCTAAAGCGACTCAGTCGTTACGGGGACAAAATTTTACAATTTTGTCTTCCCACGATATTACCCATATATATTATTATACCATAATAATCAAATGGACTTCATCGTTATTAGTCAGTTTCAACTGGGCTCATTTCCACTTACCCAGCTCGCGTACCCTTTTAATTGGCGAACAGCCAAACCCTTGGGAGCTTCTCCACCCCCGGGATAGGATGAGCCGACATCGAGGTGCCAAACAGCGTCGTCGATAGGGACTCTTAGACGCTATTAGCCTGTTCATACTTTTATTTAAGCATAGACTATATCTTCATCCTGATATCTTTTCATCAGGAGACGGCGTATGATAATGGTTTAATTCTCAAATATTGAGCACCCACTATCTCTTCGCTTGGGCTAGCGAATCAGTCGTTACGGGGTCAGAAGGAAATTTATAATTAAATTGAGGAATAATATATTTCTTCAATAATTTTTTTAGCTTTTTTGCTATTTTAGGAGAAAAATAAATGACATATCCTTTTATTTTCTTATCTACAACTTTATTAGATAAATTAAATAAATCTAATATAGTTTGAGAAACATTTTCTGCTTCTTCTCTACTTACTCTACCGAGATAAAGATGGCAATCATTATCTCTTGAATAAAAATATCCATCATCCATATACCAAACTGCTAATGTTCTTGGACTCAGATATTTTTTTAAATCGCTTGGAATTTGTTTTTTGTCTTGAGGGTAAAAAATTCTTCTCAATTTACCTAAATAAGGAGTTGATACTGATTGATGTCTCCAATATCCATATTTCCTTTTCGTTTTAGGATGAATTCTTTCCATGTATTTTGGTTTCCCTTGAAATATTTTTTTAAACTGATCTACTTTCCAAAAAAGATATTCTTTTTGATTCTTTCCATGTTCTAATCTTAATCTAGCATTTCTTTTACCTGTTTTCTGCAAATAACCATCCCCAAGAATTATTCCATAGATAATTTGTTTTTGAGTCAAAGATAAATGAATCATAATTTTATTTTCGTCCTTCTGACTTCCCACGGTATTAGCTGTCGATCACAGCCTTCACCGTTATAAGCCGTACATCCCCACCCTTACGGATGGGTCGGACAACAAACTCTTTTTCCCTGACAAAATGTCAGAGTCAGAGGTTATCCCCGGAGTAACTTTTATCCGTTAATCTCTGGCGGTTCTATAACCCACCATCAGTTCACTAAGTTCTGCTTTCGCAACTGCTCGACATGTCCGTCTCGCAGTAAAGCCAGCTTATGCCTTTACACTATCAGTCCGATTTCCATCCGGACCTAGCTGACCTTATAAACGCCTCAGTTACTTTTTATGAGGCTAGCGCCCCACTAAAACTACCCAGCACCCACTGTCCCAAGGATCAAACCAAGGTTAGAAACATCGCGTTAAAAGATGGGTATTTCACTGGCGGCTCCACTTGATCCGAAAATCAAGTTTCAAAGCCTCCCCACTATGCTACGCATTTAAAACAATATCTCAATGAGAACCTATAGTAAAGCTTCCGGGGTCTTTCCGTCTTGCCGCAGGTAGGGGGCATCTTCACCCCCACTGCATTTTCACCGAGCTCCTCGTGGAGACAGTTTCCCAGTCGTGACGCCATTCGTGCGGGACTGAAATTACCAGTCAAGGAATTTCGCTACCTTAGGACAATTATAGTTATTGCCGACATTCACCAGGGCTTCGGGCTTTGGCAATCATCTTAAAAGACAATCACCTCAACCGTTAACCTTCTGGCATTGGTCAGGCGTCACCCCCTATACATCCTCTTGCGAGTTAGCAGGGAGCTGTGTTTTTGATAAACAGTCGCCAGGAATCTTTAGCTGCGCCCCTGATAAATCAGGGGAGGGTTTATTCCGAAGTTACACCCGCTGTTTTGCCGAGTTCCTTCACGAGGAATCACCCGTTCGCCTTGGTCTACTCGACCTACCCACCTGTGTTGGTTTGCGGTACGGATTCAACATTTCTAATTTTAGAGACTTTTCTTGGAAGCTTGCTCACCTGAATCGGCCTTTCCGAAGAAAAACCTTTTCTCAACTCTTGGAGATGAGGCCGAAGCCTCGCGTTCGCCGGATTTGCCTAACGAACATCCTCAAGCAAAGAACGACAATCCA
>Ga0265595_1003257_pt1 | contig 10112 bp, 10 predicted proteins | sample saktaG_15_FD_190148 | JGI IMG/M metagenome (GOLD analysis project Ga0265595, IMG submission 190148) | Saline water microbial communities from Sakinaw Lake, British Columbia, Canada - sak_2013_06_06_50m | ecosystem: Environmental > Aquatic > Non-marine Saline and Alkaline > Saline ... | reverse complement strand
ACGTAAGAGTGGTCACTCCGGCCGGTGAAAGCAACACAAAGGTTTTCACCTACGAGATTTTTGAAACAATACTTGGAGAGCTTTTCAGCTCCGGGGAATTGAGAATTTACGATTCCCAAGGCAGGGTTACGGGCTTGGTCAACGGCGAGGTCAAAGAAGAAATTCCTGACTCGTTTTACGACCCGGAAAGCGAGACCTTTATTGTTTTTAACGCTTCGGATGTTTATCGCTACGAGGTGATAGGCAAAGAAAAAGGAGATTACGGGCTGAAGCTAACTTATATCGGCAAGGAGGAAATCCCTGTCTTCCAAGCCGCGGACATACCAACCTCAACCAAAACAGCCCATCAGTATGTCGTTGACTGGATCGCCTTGTCCGAAGGAAAAGAGGCCGTAACCATTCAAATAGACGAAGGGGGCGACGGTATATTTGAACAAACTTTTGTTTCAGATAGCAAGCTCACCTTGGATGAATATCTGTCCGCGACGGCTGTTACGCCAGAAGGGAAGTATCCCGCAACTTGGGGCGATGTGAAAAAAACAAAACTGTTTCAGAATTACCCCAACCCCTTTAATCCCGAAACATGGATACCATATCAGTTAAGCGAAGATAGCCGGGTTGTTATTTTGATTTACGATGCAACCGGCAGTTTAGTCAGGAAGCTGGACTTGGGACAAAAGCCAACCGGATTATACATTGACAATAGTAAAGCTCTTTACTGGGACGGATACAACGATAGGGGTGAATTGGTGGCGAGCGGCATTTATTTCTACACCTTTCATGCTGGTTCTTTTAGAGAAACAAAAAAGATGGTGATTGTCAGATAAATCCAAACAGACAAAAAATATACAAAGCGTCAGCGCTAAAAACTGACGCTTTTTTTCTGTCATTTTGTTGTTTGGCGTGATAAACTAAATGAAGGTATAAGTCCATAATTACAAAGATATGAAGCCAATTATAAAAATTGTACTCATTGTCGCAGCAGTGGCTTTAATCGCTGGAGTATGTTATACGGTATGGGATATTTTAAGTAAATCCGCCGTTCAATCAAAAACAGAGGACATAACTGAATGGGAAATTTATCGGAATGAAGAGCACGGATTTGAGATAAAATATCCTAAAGAATGGCATGGCTATCTATTTTTTGATACAAACTATTATTATATTTCTACATTTTCAAAAAAAGAATGTGAAAAATACTTCGGGACATTTGAAGAGGAAAAGATAGGGGAAAACTATGGATCTATATCAATAGACTACCCGCTTAGAGAAAAATCTTTAGAGGAAATGTTTCAATTGACGAAAAAGGTTATAGAAGGCAGAGCGCGCATGTCTAATGCCCCCTCCAAAATTGAAGGTTTGCTTACAGAAGCAATAACACAGGGCAACATAAATGGCTACAGAATATATTACACCGAGAGATATCCTGCGCAAGATTACTACCAAGAGGGCATAGAGATTGTTTATCTTTTCCCAGACAAAAATAATAAAGGAACCATCAGGTTTGAGGGAATGTTTAAGGGCAAAAACACAAGCGAAGAAATATATAAAGAGCACGCCGCTACCTTCAAGCGTATAATTTCTACTTTTAGGTTTCTGGACCCTTAAAAAATAATCGCTGACCACTGCCGGAACAATATAAGGTAGACTGGAAATTTCGTGCCTGAATTTTTCAGTCCACCTTAAATAGCGGGCATGTTTGAAATTTGACAGAGGCGGCTAAATTGTGTTAGCGTAAGGCCAAGATATGACTAATACACATAGAATGTGTTGCAGTGTCAGGCCTGGCTTGTGGCCGGTTTTGGCCGAAGAATTGGTCTAAAGAGAGCCGGCTTTTGAGCTGGTTCTTTTTTGGTTCTTAATTGTCCTTTCCAATTTAATAGTTCCCGCATTTTCGCGGGACGGGAGGTGTGAGATGAAATGTGCTGTTGCTTTTTTCCTTCTTGCCTTCATATTGTTGTTTTGGGCTTTTGGTTGTGAATTTTTAACAACGGAGAAATATAGTATAACTGTGGTCAATGACTTTGAGTGCGCAGGTTGTGCTTTTAATGTTTACCTCGACGGAGATTTTCAGTTCAGAATAGCCGAGAGGAAAAGCCGGGCTATTCAGGACGTACCAGTAGGAAAGCATCTTATAGAATGCGGAGATAAGGTTCTGGGTTACGAGCTTATCCAGTCATGGGGAGAAGTTTATATCCAAGGAGATGTAGAATGGTCTATCTTAGATAATTTTTCATTGGGGGAGTGGTATTCTCTGAAAAAATAGGGAATAAAAATTATCACTTTTTGTAAATTTGTCCTGCTTTTCGCGGAATGGGAGGTGTAAAGTGAGACGGCTTGGCATTATCTTGGTATTCTTTGCGTTTTTTGTCGGGATTTTCGGCTGCGGTAATGATAATCCAGTGGACGTCCAGAGTCAGAAAAATTTGATTCCCGAGACCTACGCTTTTTCATCCACTATAGGAAAATTTGGAGGAGGGGACGGAGAATTTAATCGGCCCCATGGCATAGTCGTAGACAAATCTGGGAATTTGTATGTTGCCGATGTTAATAATAGTCGTATTCAGAAATTTACTTCGGATGGTATTTTTTTAAGGAAATGGGGATGCCCTTTTCCAAAAAGTGTAGCTGTGGATAGTTCTGGAAATGTATATACAATTAGCTCTGGGTGTATTCAGAAATTTACTTCGGATGGTATTTTTTTAAGGAAATGGGCGCTTATGCCAAAGTATCTAAGCAGCGATAGTCCTATTGACTTGGCGGTTGATGGTAAGAGTGTTTATGCAGTCCCCAATTTTTCTCCTGTGAGAGGCTACATCCAGAAATTTTCTTTGGATGGGGCATTCATAAAGGAATGGGAGACGTGGGATTTTGACGATCCGTGGTATCCGTTAAGGAATGAATCTGTTTATGCAAATCCTTCGAGTTTATCGGTGGATCGCCTCGGATATGTATATGTGTTGTGTACCGCCAGATACAACTATAGTTTTCCAAATGATACATGCATTCAAAAATTTAGCTCTGACGGAATATTCTTGGGGAAGTGGGCAACATCTGGCATAGATTCTTATCAAATTCGTCGAGGTATAGCTGTTGATAATAAAGGTAGCGTGTATGTTCTTACTTCTGAAAATTTTCACAAGTATAGCTCCAGTGGAAAATTTTTATATAGAAGCACAGACATTCGTTTTAAAGATCCTTATGGAATAGCGGTTTTTAATGAGATTGTTTATATAGTTGATTGTTCTGGTTCCTGCATTCAGGAATTTGGTAGACAGAAATCTTTTGAATAGAAAACAAAGCAGTCGGGTGGGCCAAAAACCAATTCGGCTGCTTGTCTAAATTTTTAGTCGTTCGGCTGATTTTACACTTAAGGAGGTGAATAAGAATGAAAAAGTGGGCTTTTATTGTTCATCCAAGGGACGTCTTTGATTTAAAAGTTGCCTCTAGTAGCTTAGGCAGGACCATTTTGAGGTTGCTTAGTCCAAAGATTGCTATTTCAATTTTTAATGCTCCCAGGGTTTTATGCAGCGTGAATGGTATTGCTGGCGATGGTATTTTAGTAACAGTACCAATTTTACCGGCAACTATGTATCAAAGACCAAAATACGCGCGTCAAAAAATTTTGGAAGCCGTAAATCTTGGCATGAAAAATGGATGTCAAATTGTAGGACTAGGAGAGTTGACAGCCCCCTTTACAGATGGAGGCAGATGGCTTTTAGATAAGATTCCGCCGGATATTTTAATTACCACTGGAAATTCTTTAACCGCAGGCAATTCTGCCAATGATTTGCTTGATATTTCTTCAGGAAAAGATTTAATCGCATTAATTGGCGCTACTGGTTCTATTGGATCAGCTGTTGCTAAAATTTTGGCCCAAGAAGGAAAAAATTTATTGCTTGTGGCTCGAAACGAAAAAAAGTTGAAGCTAATGGCAAAGGAATGTGGCTGCCATTATTCAACTGCAATTGATGATATTCGCAATGCAGATGTAATTGGCGTTTTCACCAGTAGTTCAGAACTGCTTATATCTTCTGATCATCTGAAACATAATGCCGTTGTGTATGATATTACGCAGCCTTCTAATGTTGATGAAGGAACCATAGGCCAGGAGAGGGAAGATGTTGCCTTCGTAAAAGGCGGCCTAATCTTCGCAAATGGCATTAGGATCGGAGCGGATTTAAGATTGCCGGAGGGGAAAATGTTTTCCTGCCTTGCCGAAACTATAGTTTTGGCAAACAACGGCTTAAATTTTTCATCTTACGAATTGACTGGTCCGGTAAATCCTGAAATTGCCCTGTTCTTATCAGATAGGGTGAAAGAGGGATTTCCGATTTTTCAAGAGCCTCTTTCCGAAAAGGCTGGAATGTATTTTTAACCCAAAAGGTTATCTATAACATTCCAGCCCTTTTTTAATGCAAAAAAGTTGGTATAATACAGAAATAACCTGTCTATTATGATTGCCATTATTCAATCTTTGAAAATTACGCCACTCGGGCTCGGAGCGGGATTAAGCGCTATTTGTATATTTTTGTTGAGCATTTTTGTTTTGTTCAAGAACAGAAAGGCCAAACTAAACCGGCTTTTCTTTTTGTTTTCTTTGTGCGTCACTGTTTGGCTTATTGGTACAGTAGGCATGTTGAGCAATTGCAGTAACGCTTATTTGGTTTTATGGTGGGATAGATTTATTTATATTGGAGTGGTTTTTATATCTGTTTTGATGTATCACCTGTCCTTAACTTTTAGCGGAAATCTAAAGCGGCAAACGCCGCTTTTAGTTTTCGGTTATATATTTTCTTTGATATTTTTATTGCTTTCGCGCACTAATTGGTTTTTGAACGGGGCATATATTTATAAGTATGGCTGTCATGCTCAAGCAAAAATTTTGCATCACATTTTTTTACCAATTTTTCTTTTATTCGTTGTTCTATTCTTTGTTAATATTTACTCTTTTTTCCGGAAGACGAAAAGCCCAGTTCAAAAAGTTCAGGCCTTTTATTTTTTAATGGCCTTTGCAATGTTCTCATTGGGTGCGGCCGCATTCTTTCCTGCTTACCGCATTCCTATTCCGAATTTTACTTTTTTTACAGAGCTTATTGGCGTTATGATAATGGCTTATGCTATTACGAGATACCGTCTAATGGACATTCGGGTAGCGCTCGGCAAGGCAGCGGTTTATTTATTTTCCTTTTTGGCCACAATCGGGATGAGCTTTCTTTTAATGTTTTTAAATAATCGCTTAACTCAGCCAATTTCCCAAAATATTATTCTGCCCGCCACTGTTATTATTGCTATTTTGTTTTATCAGTTGTTTTTCAGATTATTTGAAAAACTTGCCGCTCGTTATTTCTACTACACTTTTTATTCTTCTCAACGGGTGCTGAATGAGCTGGGCAAGCAATTGATTCGGGTTTTGGATTTGCAAAAGTTAAGCGGTTTGGTTGTGGAAACATTGCAGTCAACAATGAAATTAGACCGCACCGTAGTGCTTTTGCGGGAGGATGACGGCCGCTTTGTTATTTTAAAGAATGTCGGCTTCAAGGAGGAGAACGGGATTTCTCTGGTTAAAGACAATTTTTTGACCGAATTTTTGCGGAAAACCAAAAAGCCTTTGGTTTTTGAGGAATTGGCTTTGGCCGAGCGCGACGCGCGCCTTGGGCGAGACAAGGTCAATTTTCGCCAGCTGCAGGATAATATGAAAAAGATTGAGGCGAACGTTTGCTTGCCTTTATTTCAAAAGGAAGAAATCATCGGAATTGTTGTTTTGGGCAGGAAGATTTCAGGGGACGCCTATTCAAAAGAGGATTTGGACCTTTTAGCGGTTTTATCTTCGCAGGTTTCAGTGGCCATACAAAACGCGTGGCTCTATGACAAAGTAAGCGACCTGTCTGAAAATCTGCAAGCCAAAGTTGACGAACAGACCGGTGACATCAAGGCCTTGTTAGAGATGAAAACTGAATTTCTTAAGGTGGTCAATCATCAGCTGCGAACGCCCATCTCCATTATCAAGGGGATGTCGTCAATGCTTTATGAGAGCCGTATGCCCGAGAAAGAGGAGCAGGATTTCAAGAGAAAAATGTATTTGTCGGCTGAACGGCTTTCAATGATTCTTGATGACATCTTGGCAGCCCAGTCGCTGGTGGCCGAGCGCGAAACAACCGAGCTGGTTCCCTGCGACGCGGCGGCGATTATTGAAAAAAAGATCAAGCACTTCCAGCCCCAGATAAAGGAAAAAAACCTCTCGCTTGTTTTCAAAAAACCAGCCCAGCCAATAGCCGATGTTTTGCTTGATGAAAGAATGTTTGAAAGGATTGTTTCCCATCTTATTGACAACGCCATTCTATACACGGAAAAAGGCGAGATTGCGGTTTCGCTGGAGGCGAAAAAAATGCCCGACGGGCAGGATGTTTTAGAGTTAAAAGTTAAAGACGTTGGTATGGGGCTTGATGATGAAACCAAAAAGCATCTTTTTGAGCTGTTCTACCGCGGCGAGCGGGGCAGAACCGCCCATCCCAACGGTTCGGGCCTTGGTATGTTTATCGTTAAGGAGTTTGTTGAGGCGCACAAGGGCGAGATTGCAGCAGCCAGCGAGGGCATTGGCCATGGCGCGACCTTTACCGCGCGCCTGCCGATTATTGAAAGCGTGGAGTAAACAGAGAACCAACAAAAAATCGCCCTAACGACGGTTGGGTTTTAGATAATTGAATACGTATGGTTGACTTCATTAGTCAAAATAGGATATAATTCAGAGAAAGAAAAAACATATGGCCGACTTAACTCTTATATTAAAACCAGCCCTGAAACCGCGAAAAGTTTTGATTGAATTAGACGCCCAAAAATTGGAAAAATTGGCGGCTAATTTTGGTTTTTTCAGCGAAGATTTTTTAGAAAGCTTAGAAGAGGCGGAAAATGATTGTAAGGCAGGACGAATAAAAAAAATAAAATCATTGAGGGCTTTGAGATAAGCGATTATGGAAGTTTTTATCACACAAGAATTTCAAAACCGCTATGGCAATTTACCTGTTTTAATAAAGAAGAAAGCCGAAAAGCAAGAGCAATTATTTAAACAAAACCCTTTTCATCCTTCTTTGAATACTGAAAAATTGTCACCGAAACAAAAGGAGATTTGGAGCTTTAGGGTTGATAAAAAGTACAGAATTTTTTTTCGTTTTTATCCAAATGGAAAAAAAGTTTTACTATTGACAATCGGCCCGCATGATTGGATTTACAAATGGAGGTTTTGATTATTTTTGACATTCTCGTTGTTGGGAATATAATAAAAACAATAAAAATTATGAAAACCTTTACTTTTAGAATTATTATAGAGCCAGATGAAAAAAATACTTTTCACGGTTTTGTGCCGTCTTTGCCCGGCTGCCACACTTGGGGATATTCCATTGAAGAAACAAAAAAAAATCTTAAGGAAGCAATCAAATGCCATGTTCAGGGCTTGCTGAAAGATAAACAAAGTATCCCTCGGATAGATGAAGGCATGGAGCTTATCCAGACCTTTACCAAGCAAGAACTTGCCTTGGCCTAATAATCGCTATGCCTAAACTGCCTGTGCTTAAATCTAATCAGCTAGTGAAAATATTAAACAAGCTGGGATTTTTTTGTTATTGTGGTGCAAACCTAATAATCACCTTGCGTAAAAACCATCTCACTTCCCTTGCGATCGCAAGGGAAGTGAGATGGTTTTTTATGCCAGATGGGGACAGGCGCGCACCTGTCCCTGATTGCCACAGAGAACCAACAAAAAACCGTCCTAATGGCGGTCAAACTCTCGTAAAAAAATACGAGGGTGAAATTAGATTTCACCCCTTGGTTTGGAAAAATGTACTGTAGAAATAAACTCTACTGTTTTATCTATTATGCACAATAAATGCATAAACTGTTATAACTTGACATTGCTAAAACAGTAAAGTTTATAAAACGCCCATCCGACCATTTGCCACATTACCTCTCACTTCTTTGAAAACTTGCTGTGCGCATCGTTACGAGCCGAAGCTCTGTCGTCTCCCCAACCCCTGTGGGTTTCCCCCGTTTCTTTTTTCGTTACATCTATTTCCGTCCCTGCTTTCACAAAACCTAATGTCATGGTTTCAATGGCGCCGTCTACCAACCTTTCGGCCACTGTCGGGACAACTTCTCTTGTTTCATACTTTGATTCTTTACTTGGCTTTGCCATCTTCAGGCACCTCCATATTTGGTTTTAAATACTAACACTTATTATTGCTCCTTCATCTTTATAGTAAATAAAAATTATTAGAAATGTCAAGATTAGTTATTCACAGCTTAAATCCTCGGCGTTGGGCTTGACAAATCTGCCTGGTTGATGTTAAAGTATGAGTGATATGACCTATTGTCGGAAAACTTATGTTTTCCGTGCCAGAATCGGGACTTTTCCGGTTTTGGCCGGAGAATTGGTCTAAGAACAGCCAGCTTTTTTGCTGGTTGTTTTTTTTGTTCTTATTGCTCTTATTTTTTTAATCCCGACCTATCGTCGGGAAATATGGAGGTGTTACAAATGAAACGCAACGTTATCGTTGTTGGTGTTGTTTTGTTTCTAATTTTAGCGGTTGTTCCGAGGGTATCCTGCTCTTCTTGGAAGGGGCTATGGTTTCCAGGGGAACTGAACTCTGAATGGACATATGAGGGACCGGAAGGGCTAAATACAGTTAAGCTTATCGGTGTTGATGCATCGTTTGAGTGCAGACTTGAAGAAAGCCGTCCATTCATTAATAAATTATGCAACCTTTCAGAGGGTATTGGCCCGTTTGGAAGTTTTGATGTTGTGCATTCCGGGGGTATAGTCACCACACATGATGAAGGAGCGCAGAGTGCGGCTGACGCTTTTGCCAAATCATATGTCCAAGAGAGATTGGGCACAATGGAGGGTTTCCTAAACCTTGGAGATGGTGCAAACTGGGAAATAATTCCACGTAGTAAAGACGAGATTTTTTCCCACAAGTGGGAAGTGGCAAGATACAAAATAAAAACCGCAGCTGGCATATCTTATCTTGCTTATTTTGGCGAGATGGATGCCGGAACAAAGATAGTGCGATTTTTTTCTGAACTTGAGGACCTAACGGGCAACCAAATTATTGAGGTACAAAGCACCTGGTGGTTTTGCCTCGAGATAGGCCCTACAAGAATTGAGAACAATCTCACCGGACAATCTGTGGCTTTACAGAGCTACAGAATTATCAATGACGGAGAAGTAAAATCCGGCAATTATGCTGTTAATCCTAACTCCGGAAAAACAGTTACAACATGGGGGGCAATTAAAAAATGACCCCTACACCCTCCAAAGATGAGTAGTCGGTTTGGCCCTAAACCAAACCGACTACTCATCAAAATATTTTTTAAAAATTATCCTCAAAGAAAGGGGGATTTTTTTGTTATTGTGGAAAACTTTTTCTTTAGGAGTTTTTTAAATATTGGTGTAAAATACTTAAAGGGGTTTGACCTTTGTAAGACACCTGTAAGTATTTGCTATGAGATTTTTTTTGAGAAAGTATTTAAAAGCGCCAATTGCTTTGTTGGTTTGTTTTGTGTTGATTTTGCAAATGCTGCCCGCGCCCCAGCCGGCCCAGGCCGGGTTTTGGGATATTGTAAAAAAGGTTATTTCTAAAATATCTCTGCCCAATGAGGCGGAACTCACTGATAAGGGAGAAATTAGGTTGGGCAGTGCCGGAGACGATATTTTCAAAACTAATTCCGTTGGTATTAATAAACTTTTTGATTGGTTGTTTACTGATATTGAGCCAGTAGGCGGCTGGGGGGGAAATCGCGATATTGTTGCGCGCCGAATTAACCCTTTCTCTAGAATGAAAATTGGCGGCGATTCCAGTAAGTTGTTAATTAACGAAAGCACCGGCTTGCCTGAAATTTCTCGGCCGGAAATTCCCGAGGAGTGCGAATTGCGCATTAAGCGGCCGGGCGACGAGAACGATTGCTCGGGCGAGGATTTAACCGAGAGCCAAAGAGAGGCCTGCGAAGAAGAATTAATAGCCCATCGGGCGGCCTGCACGCGTTTTATCCGCTTGCAAAAAGCGGCGGCGGAGGAGGTCTGGATAGCCAAGAAAATTTTCAACAGCACCAATCCCTAC
>Ga0265595_1003256_pt1 | contig 10112 bp, 14 predicted proteins | sample saktaG_15_FD_190148 | JGI IMG/M metagenome (GOLD analysis project Ga0265595, IMG submission 190148) | Saline water microbial communities from Sakinaw Lake, British Columbia, Canada - sak_2013_06_06_50m | ecosystem: Environmental > Aquatic > Non-marine Saline and Alkaline > Saline ... | reverse complement strand
ATCTCCTGCAACTTCTTTTCCACTAGATTCATAAACAGGAGCTATAGAAACAATTTGGACTATGCTAATTCCTCCTACTTCTTCAGAAGTAAAAACAAATCTTCTTTGTTCTAGTTGTTCTAAAGCAATATCTCTTTCAACGATATGGCTGCTCCCAGAATCATCCAAAAAAATAAATTTAATTCCGATTAAATCTCCTCCGCCAGGGCTTCTTCGAACATCAACTTTAACTTCTTGTCCATCAATAAACGCATTTTTAATTGTCAGGTCAAACATAAATTTTCCAAACTCAATTTGCTCTGAACCACTTTGAACAACATTTCTTACAACCACCCAAATAATGCCTGCAGCAACAATGACCAAAAGAATAATTATTAAAGAAGCGACAATGTCTGAAAGTGCTTTTTTATTTCTAAAAAGACCAAAATTTTGTAAAGTAAAACCACCAATTCCACCCTTTTTAACCATATCAAAAAGAATAATTCCTACTTTATAAAATTAATCTATTTTTTCGTTAAGGCTAAGAGTAACAAATTAAAATTTCTTTATAAAAACAAAAAATAAAGTACAAGAAGAAACAACTTCTTATTTATTCTAATTCACTAGATTGCTGTGAAGTTTGCTGGGGTGTTCCGAATATATCTGGAAAGCACTCTGCTGCAAAAAGGGTTATAGTGTCTTCTCCGACTGTCAATGGAACCGGTTGACACTGTGCTGCCATCTGAGCAATATTCATTATAGCAAAATCAATACCTTCTTGCTGTTTTTGCGCAGCATATCCTGTTATTCCTGGTTGTATCAAAAAAGCATATACAACAATAGCAGCAAGAACAACAATAATTGCAATTAAAATTCCCATCAGAATTTTTGTTTTATCTCTCATTGAGAAAGTCAGATATCCTTTATTTAAAAACTTTTCGTTGATAAAATATCTATGATTTATTTTTATTTATTTTAACCTACATCCAAAAAAGTAGGATAAAAAATCAATTTGTTGTTGTAATCTCGACAAGAGTTATAATATCGCCCCAGGAGGTGTCTCCTTCTCCTACTAATTTAACAGAAATCACATCTCCTGCATTAAAATTAACAATTCCCTTAGACTGGACATCATAATCTTTTTTTATTCCACTGCTTTCGGCACTAATCAAATTGCCAAATCTAAATCTCTCTCCATTAACATAAACAATTACTTCAATGTAGCTTCCTTCTGCTGCTTTTAATACTTCAAGATTTGTCGAAACAGCAGTAATACTCCCTGGCCTTGTCATAACATACCCCTTTTCTAAACTTGTTTCTACGTTTGTGGCTGTTTTCAAAAATCCAGAATTAGACATTTTTCCAGCAAATCCAAAGTTTAAAAATTGCCTCTTGTCCTGACCGATGATTATGTCGCTTTGAGTTTCGAGTTCTTCTACAGAGTAGGTTATAACATAAATTTGGTCTTCAATTCCTCCATCGTCATAAGAAATTTCATAAATGGCAAGGTTAGTGTCACCAACATTTCTAATATCAATATCTTTAGGGAGAGACTCAAAATCAACCTTCTTAACCAAAGAAACATCTGTAGGAAGAATACCTTTTTTTTCTGCAACATCTAGGACATATTGATAGATAGAATTAGGAATTCCTTCTAAAGAAGACTCACTTTCAGAATCATTTAATTCAGGGGTATCAACTTCCGCACTTCCGATTTGGGCAAAAACAAGCAAGCTTACTACAACTAAAAAGAATAGCGCTACAAAAACAAAGAATATTTTTCCCATTTTTAAAAGATTTTATAAAAAATAAAAAAATCAATTATATTTAAACATTTCTCATTTTTGTCTGATATTTCAATCAATTTAAAAACAAGAATTTCTAAGAAAATATATGGAAAATCAAGATAAAATCACTCCTGAAAAAATCAAAAAATATCGGGACATAACAACCAGGGCATTAAAAATTGCAAAAAAATCAATAGTAAAAGGAAAGGAAAAAGAGGCTGTTGAGATTATTGAAATGGTCTCTAATTACCTTTCAGATTCAGAATATTTTGAGAAAAACAAGAATTTGGTTGATGCTTTTGCTGCCTTAAATTACACGCATGGCTGGCTTGATTGTGGAGTAAGGTTAGGAATTTTTAATGTAAATGATGACAGATTCTTTACAGTTCGATAAAATTCTAAAATTAGGAATAAAACAATTCGAAACAAATAAAAATACATTAGTCTTCTCTTAAACATGAAAAAGGTGGTTCTTGTCTTAAGTCTTGGGGGAAGTCTAATAATTCCTGGTGAAATTGATTTTAAATTTTTAAAAGAATTCAAAAAAGTTCTTTTAAGAAACACAAAAAGTCATAAATTTATAGTTGTATGTGGGGGAGGAAACATCGCAAGAAAATATATTTATGCACTAAAAAAAGAAAAATTAAGTGAAAAACTTCAAAGCTTTGCAGGCATCTCTGCAACAAGAATGAATGCTCGATTTATGACTTATTTCTTTAATAAAGATCCAGGGCATGGAATTCCACATACAAAGAAAACTGTTAAGAAATATTTGAAAAAAAATGATGTTGTTTTTTGCGGGGCTCTGGAATATAAGCCAGAACAGACGTCTGATTCAACCGCAGCAGAATTAGCGAGAATTTTCAAAACAGATTTTATAAATCTGACCGATGTTTCTGGACTATATAATAAAAATCCGAAAGAATATAAAGATGCGAAATTTATTCCAAAAATAAGCTGGAAAAAATTCCATGAGCTGGCAAATGAAAGTAAATACGAACCAGGACAGCATTTTGTTTTAGATCAAACAGCTGCAGAAATAATAATGAAAAATAAAATTAACACCTATATTCTAGGAAAAGACCTCAAACAAATGGAAAATGTTTTCAGAAAAAAGGAATTTAAAGGAACCTTAATTGGACAATAAAGACCAATAATCTATCTAAAAATGAAATCAATTATTATTTCAGAAAATAATTTTCAAAATGCAAGGAAAAAGATAAGAGAAAATCAAAGAAACGAGATAATTTTCTCCAGCGAAGACGACGAATTAATTAAAAAAATTCTAGAGAAAGAAAAAATAAATGTGCTTCTTTTAAATCTGGCTAAGAAAAAAGACAGGTTCAAACAAAGAGATTCTGGATTTGACCAGGTGCTTGCAAAACTTGCAAAGAAAAAAGATGTAATTCTGGGAATAAACCTGAATGAAATTCTTAATAGTGAGAAAAAAGAAAAGTCAGATATTCTTGCAAGAGTTAAGCAAAATATACAACTCTGCAATAAAAATAAAATAAAAATGAGGTTTATTTCTTCAAAAAAATTAGAGAAATATAATCTAAAATCACTAGGACTTATTTTAGGCATGCCAACCTGGATGACAAAAGAATTATAAGCGCAAACTCCAGAAACAAAACCCTTTTAACTATTACTTATTTAACTCAATAATGGAAATCCTCACAGAAAAAATTTTAGAGTCTTTAAGTCCAAATGAAAGAAGAATTATTCCTTATCTTGAAGAGAAAGATTTAGTTGATATCTGCAAAAAGGCTAGTTTAGATAAGGTTTCTGTATTAAGATCTCTTGAATATCTAAAAAATAAAGGCATTATTGATCTTTTAGTAGAAAAAAGAAAAATAGTTCAAATAGGATTAAACGGAGCATTATATAAGAAAAAAGGTCTTCCAGAAAGAAGGCTTTTAAATCTCCTAAATGAAAAAAGAATTCTTAAACCCGATGAAGCAAAAAAGAAGAGCAATCTTTCTGATGATGAGTTCAGGGCTTCTCTTGGAGTCTTAAAAAGAAGAAATTTAATTGAACTAAAAAAAGAAAAAATAATTTTTAGTGCAAACAAAGAAGAAATTTCTAAAAAAAGCCCAGAAGAATTATTTCTAGAATCTCTACCTCTTGATTATGGGCTTTTAAATTCAGAACAGAAGTTAACATTTGAAGCACTTAAAAAAAGAAAAGACCTTGTTCAATTAAAAGATGAAAAAAGTATCAGCATAAAAATAACAGATAAAGGAAGAAAAATTCTTGAAGCAGATACCAAAAAAAAGGACCTTATAGAGCAGATTACTCCGGAACTTTTAAAAAAAGATTCGCTATGGAAAGGAAAAAAATTTCGAAGATATGATGTTAAACTTCCTATTTCGCCAATAAGTGGAGGAAAAAGGCATTTTGTAAATCAAGCAACTGATTATGCAAGAAAAATCTGGCTAGAAATGGGATTTAAAGAGATGGAAAAAGATTTGATTGTAAGTTCTTTCTGGAATTTTGATGCATTATTCACGGCCCAGGATCATCCGGTAAGAGAAATGCAGGACACATTCTTCTTAAATAAAAAAATCGACTTACCTGAAAAAGATTTAGTAAAACAAGTAAAAAAAGCTCACGAGCAAGGGGTGGGAGGAAGCAAGGGTTGGCAATATCCTTGGGATGAAGAAAGTGCAAAAAATTCTGTTTTAAGAACACACACAACTTGCCTCTCTGCTCAGAAATTGTATGAATTAAGTAAATTGCCAAGTGAAGAGAAAAAGGGAAAATTTTTCGCTGTTGGAAAAGTTTTCAGAAATGAAACAATAGACTGGAGTCATAGTTTTGAATTTAATCAGACAGAAGGAATTGTTTTAGATAAAGATGTAAACTTTCGACATCTTCTTGGATATCTTAAAGAGTTCTTTAATAAAATGGGTTTTGAAAAAATAAGAACAAGGCCTGCATATTTCCCTTACACAGAGCCTTCTGTTGAAATCGACGTATGGCATCCTGAAAAGAAAGTCTGGCTTGAATTATGCGGAGCAGGAATATTTAGACCAGAAGTAGTAATTCCTCTTCTTGGAGAAAACATTCCTGTATTAGCATGGGGTCCGGGAATAGACAGAATTCTAATGGATTATTATCAAATAAAAGATATAAGAGATATGTATAAAAACGATCTTAATCAGCTAAGAAAAATTAAATTTTGGATAAAATGAAAAAGTGTATATTTTGTGAGATTATAAACGGAAAAAGACCTTCTGTTAAAATTTGGAAAGATAAAAGGCATGTAGCAATATTAGATGTAAATCCAAATACAGAAGGAATGACTTTAGTTTTAACAAAAAAACATTATGATAGTGATGCTACAGATATGCCTGAAAACGCCTATAAAGATTTAATGATGGCTGCAAAAAAAGTTGCAAAGCTATTAGAAAAAAAACTAAATGTAAAAAGGGTTGCCGTTGTCATGGAGGGACTTGGAATTAATCATGCTCATATTAAATTATATCCCATTCACGGATTAAATGGAAAATTTGAAGAAACCTGGGCTAAAGAAAAGATTTATTTTGATACCTACAAGGGATATATTTCAACTCAAGTGGGCCCTCAAAAAACAATTGAAGAATTAAAAAAAATTGCAGAAAAAATAAGGAAGTAAAAATGGCAATAGTATCAATACCTAAAAAAGATTTTGAAAACGAGATAGGAAAATTCGATGCAGAAATGCAGGAAAGAATAGCTTTGTTCGGAACTCCTATAGAGGCTATCACAGAAGATGAGATTCAGTTAGAAGTTTTTCCAAATCGTCCAGATATGCTTTCTTATTCTGGATTCAAAAGATCTTTTTTAGCTTATCTAGGTAAAAAAATAGGATTAAAAAAGTATTCTGTAAATCCTCCAGAAAAGGATTATAATGTAATAATAGATTCTTCTGTAAAAGAAATTAGACCTTACACCGCGTGTGCAGTTGTGCGGGGGTTGAAATTTGATGATTCCAAAATAAAAGAACTTGTAGAAATCCAAGAAAAACTTCATCTAACTTTAGGAAAAAAAAGAAAAAAAGTCGCAATCGGAGTTTATCCTTTAAATAAAATAAAATTTCCGATAATTTTCAAGGCAATGGAGCCAGATCAAATAAAATTTATTCCTTTGGAAATGAACAGGGAACTTTCTGGATTAGAAATTCTTCAAAGACACCCTGCAGGAAAAGAATATGCTCATCTTCTTGCAGGAAAAGCCAAATTTCCTGTTTTTGTAGATGCAAATAACCAGATTTTAAGTATGCCGCCAATTATCAATTCTCAAATAACAGGAAAAGTAACTTCTGAAACACACGATGTTTTAATTGAATGTTCTGGTTTTGATTTTAATATTCTTAAATCGTGCTTAAACATAATTACAACAAGTTTGGCAGAAATGGGTGGTAAAATTTACCAAGTCAATTTAAAATACAGCAAAAAAGAGATAACTCCTAATTTAACACCCACAAAAATGAAAATTTCTCTAGAAAATGTCAATAAAACTCTGGGATTGAATTTAAAAGAAAAAGAAGTAAAAAAATTAGTTGAAAAAATGGGGCACAATTATTCTGCAGGAACAGTGGAAATTGCTGCTTGGAGAACAGACATTCTTCATGAAGTGGATATTACTGAAGATATAGCCATAGCATACGGATATGAAAATTTTATTCCAGAAATTCCAGAAATAGCCTCAATAGGAGAAGAAGATAAAAAAACCTCATTAAAAAGGAAATTCTCAGAAATTCTTTCTGGGCTTTCAATAATAGAAGTTTCAAATTATCATCTAACAAACAAGAAAAATCAGATAGAAAAAATGGGTTTATCTACAAAAAATCCAGAAATAATTGAAATTGAGGGCTCGAAAACAGAATATGATGCATTAAGAAAAGACTTAGTTCATTTATTATTAAAGAACTTTGCAGAAAACGTGGATGCAGAGTATCCGCAGGAAATATTTGAAATAGGAAAGGTTTTCTCTTTAGAAAAATTCGAAGGAAAAATAAAAGAAAAAGAGGTTCTCGCTGCAGGAATTTCTCCTGGAAATTTCACGCGAAGCAAAAAAATTCTTGAATATTTTTTCAGAAGCATAGATAAAGAAATTTCATTTAAAGAAGCAGAAAAACTTCCTTTTTGTTTCATAGAAGGAAGAACTGCAGAAATCTTTTTTAAAAATAAAAAAATAGGGTTTATTGGAGAGATGCATCCGAAAATTCTAAAAAATTGGAAAATAAAAATGCCTGTAGCTCTATTTGAAATTGAAATTGAAGAAATTATTAATGAATTAATTTAGAAATTTTTCATCCAAAATAGCCCTTAGTGGTTGCTTCTATTTTATCATCCCACTTATTATAGACTTTTTCCATAATATCTACCAGGTCTTTTTTTATTTCTTGCCAAATTCCATAAGAATTTTTTATAAATTCCGCTTCTTTTTTTTCATCAAAATTCAAATCAAGCGCTATAACTTTAATTTCTGTTTTGGTTAATTTTTTGTAAATTTCAGAAAGTCTTCTTTTTTCTTCAACTCCGAGAAGTTTTATAACAGAAAAAATGAACATGGGTGCATTTACGGGATTTAAAAGGCCTTCAATAAGTCGAAGATAATTCACTATTTTATCCCAAATAAATTTTCTTATTTCTCTTGGAAGCAGGTCTGTTTCTAATTCTGAAGCTTTTTCTATTCCAAAATCTTCATTAAGATTCTCAAAACTAGGTAAGGAATATTTTTCTTGGATTTTTTTGTATTCTTGCTTAAAATCCTCCAAGGTTTTTTCTTTTTTCGCCATGTCCTAAAGGAATAATGGGATTTTATAAATGTTAGTAAAAATTTGAGGCCAAGCCCCAGGGGGGATTCGAACCCCCGACCTCGTCATTACCAATGACGCGCTCTAAACCGACTGAGCTACTAGGGCCCCAATATACAATAACCAACCAAAATTTCAACTATTAAAAAGTTTCCATTTATTTTAGAATTCAACGAACAAAGCAAATAATTATTTTCTTCTAGAACCAGATTTAAGAATAGTCAGCACAACAAAAGCGATTAAAAATGCAAGAGATAAAAATCCAAAAATTAATGAAAGTATGCCGAAAAAATTCTTAAATAATTCACCTACAGAAAAATTATACAAAATAAAAGAAAAGATAAAAATCACTAAAAATAAAAAGAAATTTTTTAATGCAATGTCTGTTCTCTCTCTAAGTGGAAAAGGTTCTAGATTCTTTGAATTCGTTTTCTTAAAATCCACTCCAGATCTCTTTTTTTTAGCCATTTTATTCTAACATTATTTAATTGGCATTTATAGTTTTTAAAACTTATGTTAAGTTAAGATGAAGAATTTGTTGGAAGCCATCGCGAATTTATAACATATCCTGCAACTTCCATGCCTTGATTAAAGACTCCTCCAATCCAATTTAAATAAGATTCAAAAAAAATCTCCCTTTGCTCAGAATTTTTTAGATACAGATTTCCATTGCTAATTATAAATAAAGCCGAAATGAAAAGAAATTTTATAATTATGAGAGCAATTACTTTCATTCTAACCTGTGGCATTAGTTATGTCATCAGATTTCCATTCTTGCTTTAGCACATAACTTGAAACTTTAATAACGTTTGAACCCGCATTTCCAAACCAAGATACATATGTTTTTAGTGCAGAAGATACACCTTCAACTGTTGTTAAACTTATTTCTTTGCCTGAAAAAACTATAAATCCCGTCAAGAGCAAAAAAGAAATACCCAAAAAAATAAAGATGTAAGCTGTTTTTGTTCTTAGATTATTCATTTTGAAAGCTAAAAAAACAAATAATGCGGCTACAAGCGCAATTAACCAAAAGCTCACCATTTTATTAAAACTCCTTTTATTCTTTTGAAAAGAGGCACTCGTATAAAAATCTTTCTAAAGCATTAAAATAGATATCTTAATATAAACAAAACAATTAAAATAATTAGAATTATCATTAGAATCTTCTCGGAACTTTTTCCCGGAACAATTAATCCCTGAGTTTTTACTTTAAGGGGCCAAAACGGATTTATTCCATCAACTGTAAGACTGTCAAAAAAAAGATGAAATGAGTAGCCAAGAAAAAACGGAAGAGCCAAAATAGGATAAAAAAATGCTAGCAAAGTAGATAATAAAATACAGAAAGTATAACTATGCATAAATTCCCTATATGATTGTGAATTAAGGAATTTCAAAGTTTTATAATTCTTTTTAGGTACAATCACTGAATCCAGGTCTGGAATAAAACTTGCTATCAAGACAACTGGAAAGAACACGATTTTGTGCGTGATAAAAGGAAGAAAGTAAAGAGCTATAAAAGAACCTATAACTAAGTGTATTTTTTTAAACATGAATATAAAAGAAAACAAAGAAATTTAAATTTATCCTTTATTTTTCTGCAGACATTAAAAAGCGAAAGTAAGATTTTAATACTCTTCTTGCAAAGAATTTCTAGAAACTTCATCATAAAAGCCTCGTCGTCTAGCGGTCAAGGATCCGGGACTCTGAACAGATAAATTAGCAGAACAATTTTAGAACTTTTATATTGAGTTGCATTCGAGGGATATCCCGGGGCCCAGGTTCGAATCCTGGCGAGGCTATTTTTGGATTCGAACAGGGTTTGTGTAAAGTTTGCAAAACTTTATGCAGGTCGAACAAATGTGAGGCTCGAATCCTGGCGAGGCTATAAATTTAAATACATCAAATTCTTTTGGAAATCATGGCAAAAACTTCTGAAAAAGAGATTGGCAGAGTCTCAAGTTACTTTAGTCATGTGGGTGTAGCCGCCATAAAACTCTCTGGAAGTTTAAAGGTTGGAGACAAAATCCGCATAAAAGGTGCAACAACTGATTTTGAAATTCCAGTTGACAGTATGCAGATAGAGAGAAAAGATGTAAAAGTAGCAAAGAAAGGAGACCACATAGGAATAAAGGTTCTTGACAAAGTAAGACCTAATGATGCTGTTTCTCTTGTAAAGTAAGCCAAGATTTTTAAATGAATTTTTCTTATTCTTTGAACTAAGCAGTACCTCGAGCTAGTTCAGGCACTCACAAATAAGTGAAGTTCAACCTAAACTCCTGGAGCAAAAGCCCCTGTAGTTCAGAGGCCAAGAATGCGGCCCTCTCAAATGACGGCGTAAGCCGACGTTTGATGAAGAACCTTCTGGTTCTGATTCAAATGGCAACGTAAGTTGACATGAAGTCCGGCCGTGACCCGAGTTCGAATCTCGGCAGGGGCATAATACCTTTTTGGCAAATTCATGGGGTGCAACTTCGCCACAAGTTGTATAAAAAGACAGAAAATGTCTTGAACACATGAAGATTGATCCATATAAGCATAAAGAA
>Ga0265595_1003249_pt1 | contig 10124 bp, 7 predicted proteins | sample saktaG_15_FD_190148 | JGI IMG/M metagenome (GOLD analysis project Ga0265595, IMG submission 190148) | Saline water microbial communities from Sakinaw Lake, British Columbia, Canada - sak_2013_06_06_50m | ecosystem: Environmental > Aquatic > Non-marine Saline and Alkaline > Saline ... | reverse complement strand
CTGGTGGCAGCGGGGCAGCGTCGGCGGCACAGGCGAGGGCATGTAGCCTTCGCGGCACCAGGCGTGGAGTCGTGGAAAGCACGATGGCTTCACGTTGCAGCCAGCATGATACGGGCTCCGCGCCGGACCGCAGGCCGGGGCGCACGCCGGACCGCAGGGCTGGCTTCGTACACTCCCGTGCCAAGGTGGCTGCTGAACGTTGCGGCATCCGCAGTCACCGGCCGTTGATCCGGAGCCAGCGGCAGCCATGCCGGGCTCTTCCGTGATCGTCATCGTTTCCTGAGCCAGCACCATCTGGCTTGGATAGAGCGACACAATCGCTGCAACGATCGAAACGTAAACGAAAAACGGACGGACGATTCGCACCGGTATAGGCTCCCAAGCTCACGCAGTTCACAACCCTCACACAGCAGAGTGTTTCGTCGTGTGCGGTTGGTAGAGTTGAGAGACGGCGTCAACAGGTTGAGCGGTGCCGGTTGTACCGAAAGCGCGGCCCTCCGGCTGGCCTGCGTCCTCATAAAAATGAGGATTCCCCTGAAAGCGGTCGGCCTCAAACCAGAAAACGCTCAGTCGAGGGCGATGTCGTCCAGCCGAAAGGACTCCAGACCATTCCGTGTGGCAACCACGATGTGCCCCACGCCGTTTGAGCGGTAGCCTCCAATGCCAACCATCGCCGCTCCGTGCTGGTAACGATCCACCACTCGTCCATCGGCCCATGCGACGGCCACTGATCCATCAGGGGCTGCAATGAGCCACTGCCGACGCGGGGTGCCCAAGAGATCGGCCCACGCTACCGGCTGGAGTGGGCCGCTGCGATGGATGCCAGAGGGGAGTTGCATGTGCCAGAGCGGCTGAAGCGCGGGGCCGATTCCCACGGCAGTATTTTTTCCCAGTGCACCGTTGGCTGGGATTTTCGGCAAGCAATCCAATGCATCAACAGCCAACGCCACCATCGACCAGTCCCCGTCTGGGCCTACCGGCCCGCTGACCAAAGCAGAGGCGACCATCGGCTGGCCACTCTGATCGCAGACCTCGTGAGGCTCGCCGGCCGTTCCGTCAGGGGCAATCCGCACCAGCCGGCCGCGACCGTCTACGCACACAATGCCGCGGTGGCCATCCTCGCGTGGCCCGTCCATCGCCACACCCAGCACCGGTGCGATGGAACGATCCTGCCACACGCGCTGTCCATCCAGGCCAATCCGCTCCACTCCCGCGCTGCCACACCAGCCGACGACGATCTGCGGCGATCCACTTCCATCGCAGTCAACCAGTTGCGCATCGCTGATTCCCGCGCCAGCCTCAAGGACACTTGACGGGTAAGCCATCTGTAATTTCCACCTGCTATCAAAGAGAAACACTTGCTGCGATCCGACGGCTCCCCCAAGCCACCAGCGGCTGCCTGTGGCATCTATGGCGGTCCGTAGAAATCCAAGAGATGCATCTTGTGGGAGTTTGAGTTCGTGCCTGGAAAGTTCCTGCCCATGCGAATCGAGCACGGACACCGTTCGCCATCCGTCAAGAGCTACAATGCGCACAACAGGGTCTTTCTGGTCAGCATCGATTGATTCAATGCAGACAACATTGCCGGGTATGTCCACGCTATTGGCCCGCCATTCACGAATGAGCTTGAATCGAATCGGCTGCTGGCGCGGGGCGATCTCTTGCGCGGGAAGCGTGTGACTTATGCCTTGACCGGCCGCTTGGGCAAGCACCTTTTCGTAGTCGTGTAGCCGCATCTCAAATCGTTCTTGCACGCGAGGGGCCGCTGGTGTGCCTTGCGCCACGGCGGCGAGCGTCGCCACAACGTCTTGCCCAAGATGGCTGTGATAACCGCACTGGATATCGGCCACAGTGCCGTCGGAGCCGATCACGACCACTGCTGGAAATGCTTCGATTTCGAGTGCCTCTGCGGCCACAGCGCGAGGATCGCGCAGGATTGTGCCCGTGCCACCGGAGTCGCTGTAGATTTTTTGTAGCACGTCGTCCGGGACGGCGATTTCATCAACGCTCACTGCATAGTGACGGATGTGGGGCTGTTGCTCGTACGGCTGGAGCGCCTTGGCAATCAGCGGTACGGTGCGTTTGCACGGCTGGCAACCAGTAAAAAAGAATTCGAAGACACACGTCGTACCTTTGAGACTGTCTCGCGAGATGGTTTTTCCGTCCAGCCCGTTGAGCGTGAATGGGGCCACCTGTTTGCCAATCAATGAGCTCGGTAGCTGCGGTATGGGCACCGGCTCTAGCGAGGCCACGCGACTGGCACCAGCCGGCACCTCAAATGCAAAGGCCGCCTCCGGAATTGCCTCTGGAAACTTTGCGTCAATAAAGTCGACGACCACTTTGAGCCCCGTAACAGCCCCCGACTGCTCCGAGAGCAATCGGGCGTACGAAATCGTCGGCAGGCTGAGCCGCCGCAATAGTTTGCTGTCGGCATCGATCCAGAGTTCAAGCAAACCGTCTGGCTTTTTGACCTGCAGACGCACGCACCGCCGGCCATCCACGGTTTCGGTGCCCACATTGCTAGGCTTTTCGAGGGCATCAGCGAGAATCAGATCGATCGTGTCATCGGCGAGCAGGAGTGGCAACTGCGTTGGGCACCCGGCATCCCCTTCGGCCAGCGTGGTGCGAAGTTGCTCGTCGGCAAAGAGTTGGTCGAGCGACAGGGGACTGACGAGTGCTTCAGTGAGGACCTGTCCAGGCACATTCCCCACTGCCGCAAAGAGTGTTGTGCCATCGGAAACAACCATCGCGTCGTAGCAGTCGATCCGAATTTTATTGGGCCGCTCAAATGCCACGCGAAATGGAATCGTCTGGTCGACTTGCGTGTCGCCTCGCGTGTATTGCACTCGCAAGCGTCCATCGTCGGCGTATGCCCGGGCCTGGCGATAAGCCCGGCTCATTTCTTCGAGCCGGGCCCGCGGATCCTGACTGCAACCAGCCGACAGATATGCCGCAAGGGCAAGGAGGAGGAGTGGAGTCGCCGTGGTATTCGAAGATGGCATCGTGGGAGTATGACACCATTGTGGCGTTGGTCACAGCGGCTCTCGCAGCAGGCAACGCGACTGTTTTCAGACGTTCCGGAAACGAGTACGATGCTAAGCCCATGAACTGTATCACGCTGCATTACGGAGCTGACGATCCACTCATCCTCGAGGTTGAGGAGGGGGCGGTGGTGGCCAACTGCGTCGGACCGGAGGGCGTCAAAGGAATCGAGGCACGCACACTCGTGGCAGCCGCGTTGTCGAGGCCGCTCGAGGGGCCAAGCCTGCAGTCGCACGCCGTGCCGGGCGATCGGGTGGTTGTGGCTTTGGCTGGAGAGTTGCCACAGGCCCGCGAGGCCGTGGCCGCGTTGATGGATCAACTCGTGGCAGCAGGCGTGGCCCGCGACACCATCGGATTGCTGCGGGCAGAGTGCCTTGAGCCAACGGCAGCGAGACAGAGCTTTAAAACTCCAGCGGACCCCGCTGGAGTTTGTGATGCTGGATTGATCGAGTTTGATCCAGCCACCGATGCAGACACTGCCTATCTGGCGGCTGATGAAGAGGGCCGTCCGCTGTATCTTGCCCGGCCGCTTGTGGATGCGGATGTGGTCGTGGCCGTAGGCTCGTGGAGCTACAACGCCGCTCTCGGCGGCCGATCGCTCGAAGGAGAACTGTGGCCTACATTTTCGCGACACGCCAGCCGCCACGATCTTCTCCGCTGCCTAGCCAAGCGAGGGCGTCGCGCACTGGCGGCATGGCGGGCCAACATGCAAGAAATCGCATGGCAACTCGGCGTGGCCACGAGCCTGCGGCTGGTGGCAGGCCGTGGGAATTCACTGGCTGCCGCCACGTTTGGATTACCGGACGTGGCCGCTCGGCAGGCCCGCGCACAGGCCGCTGCGTGGAGCCCGAAGATTTCCGGCCCTGCAATGCTCGCAATCTGTTCGCTGGCACATCCGCAGGCTGGATGCATGAGCCTGATCCGCGGTGTGGCTGCAGCGGCCCGAGTCACACAACCGGCCGGAACGATCTGCATTGCCAGTCGGCTGACAGAGCAACCGGGCCTGATCTTCTCGCGATGGCGGCAGGGAGCGCCGCTGGAGGCGATCGTTCGGGAGGCGATCGGCACCGGCGATCGTGCGCTCATTGCAGATGCCCTTCAGACGCGGCTCTTTGCTCGGGCAATTGGGGACCGCCGCTTGGTGTTGCTCTCGGATCTCGAAGAGGGGCAAGTCGAGGATCTGGAGTTTGGCTATGCCGCGACGCCCGAAGTAGTTGAGCGATTGGCCCACCGCTCCGACAGCCTGGTCGTTCTGCACGAAGCGGATCAGATGTTTCCCCGGCTGGCTTAGGACAGCCTTCTGGTCTCACTGCCCGTCATGCTTGTCATGCCCGTCATGCTCGTCATGCCTTCAGGCAGATGGGGGCGATCGTCTCAGCCGCACGATCAGAATCGTCTCCGAGTCCGTCCTGCCGGTTCGACTTGCGGCGGCGGAAACCGTTGGCCACGCAAGCGGCCACGCCGAGGCCTGCCAGAATGATCGTGGGTGGCTCTGGCACGGCCACAGGAGCAATGGCCTCAGTCGTATTCTCCACGCTGAAGGTTGTCACGGAGGTTGTGGCAGTAGCGAAGATACTCGCACCGGCGATGGAGGCTGTGACCTCTACGGCTACGTCGGTAATGTAGTCACTATCCTTTACGCCTGAAGCCCGGCGAAGGTCGGTCCAATTAATCGCCTGAGTGCCATCCCAAGTGCCCGAGACCGAACTATTCTGGGGACCAGTCGAAACAAGATCCGACGGTGTGATCTGCATCGAACCGGTAACAGCCTGACCCCCGCTATACGGCTGCCAGTTTACGCCAGCTACCCGAATCGAATATTGGCCGGCCATCGTGACTTTTGCGATTGAGGCGGCCAGCGGCGAGCCTGGAATCTCACCCACACCCAGCGGAGCAAAGATCTGATAATTTCCGCTCATGTGAAGCGTCGTGCTCAGCAGTGCATATCCACGCACAGTCTGGTTGCCTGTGACAACCTTCCCTTGCACACCAAGCCCCATTTGAGACGTCTTGTACGCGAAATCAAAATTTTTATTCGCGTCCGTTTGAATCACAACGTCTGGGGAAATTGTCAAACGAGGGTTCGGCACGCTCGTTGCAACAGGAAGCGTTGTCGGTACGAATAACCCGGACGGAATATCCACGCCACTCTGGTGCACATCGTGATAGACCACCTGGGTTGTCTCAAAGTCACCGTAATTGACAGTCCCCGCCCTTGTCGCTGAAGCAGCTGGCAGGAATGTCGCAAGCGTCACCGCAGCCATGGCAGCCATGAACCGGCGGGCAAATCTTGGAGTGAACATGATTGAGATTTCCAGTGGAATTCAGACGGTGGAAGATGGATTTCGTTTGGATCAGATTGCGACGGGAGGCTTGTAATACCGGGCAGATGACTTCGTCGGGCTTGAGGTTTGGGAGATAGAAATCAAATTGAAAAAGGAAGACGTACGAATCACCGCGATCCAGCGAAGACGGGAGTGCCGTCACGGAGGCGTCGGGCCTCTACACACAAGCTCGTTAGGCTGTCGCCATCGCATACACCTGGCAGATAGAGCCACGCGCCCAACTGACGGGCCCACAGTTCCTCGTCGACATTGTCTTCCGAGCCGCAGATCACCAGGAGCATCCCGGGACGGGCCGCCAGCTCCGCTGCAATCTCGATCGTGTCGTTGACGCGGTCGCCAAGCGGGGAAGCGATGTCTACGATCGCCAACTGAAAATCGCGGTCGACAGATTCACTCAGTTCGCTAGACGTTTCAGGAGACGCACACTCAAGCCATCCGGCTAATTCGACAGCCGCCTCGAAGCGACGACGACGCGAAGAATCGCCTGACACAACAAGACAATTCAGAAGACCCGTTCGCCGTGCACTGCGCGGAAGAACCGCGTCAGCCGAGTAGGGCGTCAGGACTTCCGATGTGATACCGACTGCTACAACCATCATTTTGCACCTCTTTTGTTTTCAGATCGCGGATGCCGTTCGTGGCACTGAAGAGGGAATGCACAGGGCGTGCCAAACCTCGGCAAAGAAACTAAAACGCTCGCAAGAGCCTGTGCGCAAGGGCTTTGCGATTAAAAAAACTTTTTTTCTGCCGCTCAACAAGGAAGTGCGAGGCTCACCAAAATGGTGGGGCTTGTGGCGGCGTGTGTGGCGGGGAAAACGGTATCCCTGTGTCAGAAAACGACTGATCCCGCCGAAAAGAAACGGTTCTCACCATGTCAGTGAGTACACACCAGCATGGTGAAAGCGGGTCATGAATTACGCTGATCAGCGATGCATCAGCGATGATCACCGCTGATCAGCGATGATCCCCAACGATCACTTCATCCACGCAGTGCAGAAGGAGCCGCACGTCGAGCGGGCCCCAGTGACGAGAGTCGCGGCTGCCGGATGGAAAATCACCGAGCACAAAGATCTGATTCGGCCCAATCAGCCAGTGGGTTGTGCCGTTGGCTGCGGGTCGATAGAGAACATCTCGCCAGACGACGAGTTCTTCCACCGCAGTCTCTTCGAACGCTAGAGCGTGCGCCGCGGATTCCGAGCGGTTTGCGGCATGTTCCACACGCACCGAAAGCAACGGGGCTTCTTCGCTGGCGGCATCCGGCCAGGGACTGTTGATTGACCACTGCGACGGTGGGTTGGGCGGCAGAGTTGTGCGAGGTCCATGGGCGGGCATTTCGTCGGCAACCGGCCAAGCCGCCCCCACAAGGTTGCCGTCCAGCCGACCAGCAACCACTCCTAATCGCACCGGTCCGATCACCGTCCATGCGATACCGCGGTTCTCGATGCGAATCACAACTCGTGCAGGAGATTGCCGAGTGGCCGTAGCCGGCACTCGGATCACAGCAGCCACGCCCACATCCCGCACCGTCAGAAGCAAACGGCGTTCGTCTGGGGCAAAGGCAGCGTCGTCGTAGATCGGCGACTGGACAACCAGATCGATTGTGCCATCCGAAGCGTAGCGTTTCTCTGCGGCCACAGGAGATGCCATCTGTGCCAGCACGCGGGGAGACGCGAGCACCGTGGCTCCATCCACGACGAGATCCCCTCCCTGAATCGACAGTTGTTCCCCCCCCAGCTTTGCACCCAGCCCGACAACCCGCTTGACGGCTGGACTGCTCTCAGGGCCATTGAGAACCCAACGCTCCAGCCGGCGAGGCTGTCGCGCTCGCGCAAACATCCCAGTCGGCTGCATCGTCACGCGATCTCCTGGCAAGAGACCAGGTGCCATCGAAAGGCCGTCAATCTGGCGACAAATCGGACGGTTGACGGCAAGGGCCGCGACGGCCAGTAGCCCTGCGGCCACCGGTGCGGCGATGAAACAAAAGCGGCGTGTTGTCATCAGTTCGTCTGCCTGTCCTTCTTTTTCAGAATAATCTATGATGGCCAAGCCGAGCGACAGGAAACAAACGGCAAAGTTCGGCAACCGATTGCGGTAAGGAAACAAAGAATCATGTTGAAAACAGCTGTGGTCTCGCCGAGCTGTGAGCGTCGTTCGTGGCCGCGTACCGCTTGCTTTTATCGACGTGGCTTCACGTTGGTCGAGTTGCTCGTCGTGATCGCAATCATCGGCACGCTCATTGCCCTGTTGCTTCCAGCGATACAGGCGGCCCGCGAGAGCGGTCGCCGAGCCTCGTGTGCCAACAACATCAAACAGCTGGCCCTCGGTGTCGAGTCGCACAAGACTTTGCTTGGCCACTTCCCGACCGGTGGCTGGGATCAAAACTGGCTTGGCGATAAAGATAGGGGGGCCGACTGGCGGCAGCCAGGGGGCTGGTGCTTTACGATCCTGCCATACATTGATGCAAAAAACCTCTACGATTCAGGCTCTATGGTTGCCTCCACAAACATGCCTCTGTTTGTCTGTCCGACTCGCCGTGGAACCGGGCTTGTGCCAGCGGGCGTGACCGGGTTGTTGCACACCGACTACGCCGGCAACAGGGGATCGTACGCATCAAACCCAGTGTCACCGACCGCTGCCGACGTAGCGAGAAAAACAACGTTCGGACTCAAACCAGGCTATACGCTCTTACCCCCTTACCCGTCCGCCCTGTCTGATGTGCAAATAAAATTGCAGGAATGGGCTCTCACACTCAACACGAGCCAAACCCCGCCCCTGTCTGGAGCTGCTGTTGCCACCGGCGGCGTGATTTTTGCGGGCAGTTCTGTTCTGCCGGTCAGCATTCGGGACGGAACCTCAAACACCTATCTGATGGCCGAGAAATACGTGCCACGCTCCAGCTACGGAGTTGGGACGCCCACTGGGGAAGGCGACGCTGAGTGTGCGTATGTGGGCGATTCGGCCGACACGCTTCGGGGCGGACAAGCTCTGCCCCAGAGCGATGCAACACCCATCACAACGGTGCTCTCTACAACGGTGCTCGCTGGCGTTTTTGGCAGCGCGCATCCAGGCGTCTTCAATGCGGCGATGTGCGATGGATCGGTGCGATCAGTCAGCTTCGACATCGACGCAAGAATCCATTTTCTACTGGCGGCAAAGGCCGACCGTCAGGTGGTGTCCCTCGACTGAGTATGCGTGCATAGGGGTGGGGCCGCTTTCCATCCCACAGCCGATCAGACAAGCCCAGTGAGTGGGCCGTCGCCGCAGTAGTCGGGATTGCCAAATCGCTTTAGTTCCGTCAGGCCCATTGCATGGGCAATCGAGAGGTGCAGCCGATTGTGCGGCAACCCTGCACACTGGATCGCGCGGCCCATCGTAAACCCAAGGCCATTGCCCACGAGCACCCAAGGGATGTCGTCGAGCGAGTGCGAGTTGCCTTCGCCCAATTCATTGGTCCAGAGAATCGTCGTGTGGTCCAGCAGCGAGCCGTCTCCGCCGGGCTCGGGCGTTTGGGCCAGTCGCGTGGCCAAGTGGGCCACTTCGCCGGCATACCAAGCGCCAATTTTCGTCAACTTCTCTTGGGCATCCGCGTTGGTGTTGGACTCGTGAGAAAGGCTGTGTTGGCCCTCGTCAATACCCAGCCACTTCATGTGTGGCTGCCCAACGGAATTGGTGTATTGCAGGCTGGCCACCTGCGTGAAATTCGCCGCCAGCGAAGCCACAACCAATTCAATCTGCATACGGCTAATTTTTGGCATCTGATCGTTCTGCTCGATCAATCCCTGCTCCAACACCGGTTCGGCATGGGCCACCTCTGCGTGTTGGGTCGAAAGCTCCCGTTCGAATTCCCGCACCAAGGTTGTGTGATCCTCTAGAATTCGGCGATCCTCAGCAGGCAGCGCAGCCGACACCTTTGCGAGGTCTTCGTGCAGTTCATCCAACACGCTTCGCATACTCTGGCGATCCTTCACTTGGCCGTAGAGTTTGCTGAACATCTGGTAGGGATCGTCGATCGGCGTGACGGGCTTGTTGGGACCTGCGTAGATCATGCGAGTCCACGTGTCGGCGCGGTCGGGCACCAGCACGCCAAATTCCAACGATCCAAAACGGGTTGCCGTCGCCGGTTGGCTCTGCAGGAACTGTTTGATCTCCTGATCGATGGATCGGCCACTGGACCAACCGGCGGGCGTGTCACTTCCACCCTGAATATTTCCCGGCAGCAATTCGATGCCCGTAAGCAAGCAGCCCATGCCTCGCATGTGGCTATCGCCGTCTCCCTGCACTTTGTCGTGCACGCCCTTGAGCGTCAGCAGCCTGTCCTTGAACGGTTCCAAGGGCTTCAGAACAGGAGGCAGATCCTTGAAGGCCCCCGCCTCTTTCGGCCAGAACTGATCTCGCACCACACCGTCGGGACTAAACACGATCACAAGCCGCTTTCTGGCTCCAGTCGAGCCAGCCATCGCTAGGCTCGGCAGATTGGCCAGAAACGGCAGCACGGCCGAACCAACGCCCAGGCGACAGAGGAGTTTGCGACGTGAAATCATGGTTTATTCTCCTGGAGCACGACAGCCTCTGTCTGGATTTTCTGGTTATCGGTCTGCGATTGTGTCTGGTTTGTTGTTTCGCTTTTGGTGTGGATCAAGACGGCGGGAGTCTGGGGAGGTAACGCACCCACTTTCATGATATCGACCAGGAGTCGTCGGACGCTGAATCCGCTTTGTTCAAACGACGTACGGAGCT
>Ga0265595_1003248_pt1 | contig 10127 bp, 21 predicted proteins | sample saktaG_15_FD_190148 | JGI IMG/M metagenome (GOLD analysis project Ga0265595, IMG submission 190148) | Saline water microbial communities from Sakinaw Lake, British Columbia, Canada - sak_2013_06_06_50m | ecosystem: Environmental > Aquatic > Non-marine Saline and Alkaline > Saline ... | reverse complement strand
AGGGGAAGTATCTTGCTACCGTAGAGATAAAGACTCGCGAACGGTGGGGCAATATTACGCGATTGTTAAGGCGACAAAAGGGGGCACCGGAGAAGAAATAGAGAATATTCTTAGCGAATGGTTTGATCATTGGCTGCACGACAGAAGGAGAAAGTTTTTTACGAGCTGGTGGAACTGCCATTTTACAGCGAACTGCAGCCCATACTTTGCGGAGGTGTGGATTAATGGAAAATAAACTAAGCGATTACTCTGTAAAGAGCGTAAAAACGTTCGATGGCATGGAGGAAACAGGTTTCAATGCTAACCTGTATAGAGGCAGCAAGAAAATAGCCTCTGTTATTGATAGCGGAGACGGCGGGGAGACAAACGTTAGGTGGCTTGACCATGGATCTGGCGGAGTGGTAATATCCGGAAGGAACTTTAGCGGAGGAGTGCATGTTTTCCGCGGCACCCCCGAAGAAAAAAATACTCGAGGAACTTCTGAGCAAAGAACCAATGAAAAACGACATGGATGGACTAAGAGAATATTCAGCGGGCGTTGATCTTTTTATCGAGAAGCTTATAATAGATTACCATAGAAGAAAATCATTCAGCAGGCTATGTAAAACAAATATCTGCTTTAACCTGAAGAGCCAGAAGCCGCGGGAATACTTCACCCGAAAGGGAGAATATACCCCTAAAGTTAAGGCTGCCCTGGAAAAGGCACACGGGGATGACCTCGCTGTTATTTACAATGAGTGGTTTTTTGAAAAAGGAGGAATAATGGATAAAATTTACACAGGCAAGGAAATCTGGGATGCCTTAATCCGCCAGCTAATGGAGCAGAGCAATTATTATACCACAGAGGAGCTTAGTAGCCAAGACGCAATTGACCACTTCGTTGGAGAAATGATTGTGCTATTCACTTATGTGAACGACGATGATGATGAGTGCAGGTTTTATGGCTTCCTTAACGACGTAAGAAAAACACCGATATACAAAGAAATTGCGGGAGAAAATAACTCCCTGTCGTGTCACAACAAGCTCGACGATGAAAACCGCACCTGGTACGTGGAGAATTTAGAGGGAAGCGAAAAACTTACCAAGTTGGACATTAATGAAGGGCTTTACAGAGCTGATCTTATTGAAATCGTTACCGGCAGCCTATATCGCATCCAGATGATGCGCGTATACTTGAGGCTATCGAGGAACGCGTTCATTCTCCTTGAAGCCGGCAGCCTATATCGCAACCAGATGATGCGCGTATACCGCCAAGAGCTACGCGATGCCGTAAAGAGAGCGACGGAGGGATTTTTAACCAATCTTCCCGAGGGAAGTGATAAATGAAACTACCACCAAAAACAAGGAAAGCGTTTATACATTTAGCCCGGTTATATGAAACAACCGGGCTGGAGAAAATCCGAGAAGCCTGCATGTGGTGTGTCGGCAAGTGCGGAAACGTATATGGAGAGCTTGTCGCCGGTTATTTAATAGGAGTGGGCAACGAGAATACGTGCCATCTTTGCACCAATCTCGGGGCCGGCTGTGAAAATTGCTGGAAGCTAATTAATGGAGACTTTTGCAGAGAAGGAATTAATAGAGAGACGCTGGAGGCTGTACTTGAAGCCAATACTCCGGATCTCATCAGGAAAGCATTCATTGCCCGGGCAAAACATATCCGGGCAGAGATAGCGAAATACGAAGCACGATGAGCGGAAAAATAGGAGGAAAGGTGAAATTAGATTTAATCAGGCTAAAAGAAGAAGGCGAGACAGATGTGTTAAGAGTGCTAAAATTAGCATTTGATATTAATTACGGCATAAATTATGACATAGGCACAAATCCTACTGGCCAATATCTAAAAGCAGTTGATACGCAGCGAAACCAACATATAGTCATTATGGAGGATTATAAGTTCATCATTGCATACAAAGACTGCGTTTCAGTAGTAGCAAGAAATGAGCACGAAATAGACGAAATACTTAAAAAGTATGAAATGACCAGAACCGAAGCAGCAATCAGGAAATGCGATACTCTTGCAAAAATAGTTAAGCAATTGGAGGTAGGCGAATACTGCGATGAATACCATAAGCTTACAGACAGTATTGCCTTTATGGCACTTAAAAGAATGGCAGAGGATAAATAAAAAAGGAGGCAAAAATGCCGAAAAGAGAAGAAGTAAAGGGATATTTATTTACAGGAGAGCGTGAAGAAATATACGGCATGAGGGCTATTGCAAGAATATGCTACGAAGCAAATAGGGCTTACTGCATGATATTTGATGATTTCTCGCTGGAAGGTTGGGACGACGCTCCTGAATGGCAGCGGCAAAGTTACATTAGCGGAGTACGTTTCCGTTTGGAAAACCCAGAAGTTACTGCACGCCAAATGCACGAAAACTGGATGGAGGCAAAAGTTGCTGACGGCTGGGTTTATGGCGATAGCAAGGACGCAGGAAAGAAAACTCACCCATGCCTTGTTGGTTACGACGCATTGCCGGATTTTCAGAAAAGAAAAGACGTGTTGTTTTCTGCAATAGTCAAAGCTTTGACAGGCTAAGGGGGCAGCAGTGTATCCTTACGACAGCACGGAAAAGTGATCTGGTAGCAAAATAAACATTAAGGAGAAATAATGGAAAAAGCACACTGGGAAGAAATAGATTTTTTTGACCTACCCTTTCCGGATAGAATTGCCGGAGACGCAGCGTGGGAGGCGGAACTGACGGAAGATATAGTGGCGTATGTTGTTAATCGCGGACCCAATCATTATACCATGTATATATATGACAAGCAATCAAGAAAGTTTACAGGACAATTGCAGGGCTTTGAATTCGGAAGCCTCAGCGACGAGTTACCTCAAATGCTTTCGGATATAGTAGGCAGATATGCGGAGGCATTCCCCGTAAGCAAGAGAATCCCTGTGATCAACGCATCGATCCGCCGTGTTATTAAAACCCGCAGGATAACCCTCTATCCGTGGCAAGCAAAAAACTTGCATGATCAGGCGGTTAACAGGCAGGCAGATATTTTTATAGAGGACACCTCCGAGCGGCTGTCGCCAGAAGAATTCAGACTTAAATACATTGATGATACAGCAGAGGATGATAATGGTTGCACCTATCGGGGAATCGCCATATGCAAGAATAGGGCTACAGGAGAATTTTACCTCATGAACTCACATCAATTATATTGGACTGGCAAGACTTGGGTGGAAGAAAATAGCGGCGAAATCCTATTTGAGAAAAAAGAATATGGCGATATCGTTAGGGAAAGAGAATCGATCCTGCGAGATGTTGCCGAAAATAAGGGAAAGGAGAAAACATGGTAGATTGCAAAATAATTATATCTAATAACGGGGGACAGTCAAAAGCGGTGACTGATCTGTTATCGCATAGCGGAATGTTTCTTGAGGGAAGTTTTAACCCCCATCACGCAGACGAGCACTTAATGAGGATCATAATTAAAGAAAAATACATACACCTATTATATATGGACTCAGACAACATGTATAATCTTGCTAGATCAATATTAAGGATCACCGATAAAAGGGAATACAGGATTCAGCTTATTCATGCTGAAGACTTAATTAGTTGCCCCAAGATATTGGAATTTGTAGAAGAAGATGAAGAGAATTATCTATAAGCTAATTTAAGGAGAAATAATGAATATCGTAGAAGCGATTAAGATAGCGATAGAGACACAGCAATTGTGTATCTTGGGAGAAATGGATTATTCTGATGAGTTCTTTATCTCTGTATCAAGAAAGGATAGGGAATATCCTAGATTTGATTTTGAACCATCTGAAGATTCTTACTGTTATTATGGGATGCGAAGAGACTCTGGGATAAATAAAACTAATATGCATATGCCAGAAATGCCATTTTCCGAACCTGATGAAACATTTAAATACGACGGAGAGCCATCAACAGACGATTTGATCGCTGATGACTGGCAGGTATTATATTGGCTCACACCGGGGCAATAAAAGGGGAATGGAGTAACGGCGAATAGCTAAAAAAAAGGAGAAGGAATGAATAAGGTAGATAAATTGAGATTAGTTATTATTACATTAACGTCAGACTTGGACGCGGCAGTAGCGAGAGCAGAAAAGATCAAAGAGCAGAGCCGGAGATTAGTTGCGGATAGGGAAGACGTTATATCGCAGCTAAAGGAAGTGATTGAAGCATCTAGACCGCCGAGCCAGCCCACCTGCCCATGGCAGGCAGCGATTGACAAGGCTGATAAAGCAGAGAGCAAGGTAAGGGAACTTACCAAGGAAATTAAGCACTTAATGTGGCGGGTTAATCAAGAGAGGGGCATAAACTCTGAGCACCTGGAGGCAATTAAAAAATACACCGGCGATAGTGTGGCAAAAAGCAAAAGGATCGCAGAGCTTGAAGCTCAGCTAAAAGCCGAAACGTATGTCCTTAACGTGAGAGAAAATAGAGGTCTCCGCGACTTACACAGAGCATCCGATAATGAGAAAAGTAAGATAATCGCGCGACTTGAAAATGAATGCTTTTGCTGTCATAACTCGTTGGAATTATCCAGAAAAGCAGTAAATGAGCTCTTGCGAGAGAGAGATAAATTAGCGGATAATCTTAAAATATTGTTGGAGCCCAGAAAGGTTATCTGCCCAAAATGCGGAGAGGAAATGTATATATGTATTAGGTGTGGAGAAATATCTCATATTGTCCCCGGACCTCAGCGAGGTTTCTGCAACCTAAAGCAAGCTGATAGCCCGGAAGCCAGCGCCTGGGAATGCGACGAATGCGGGGATACGTGGCAATTAACGGACGGGTCTCCTCGCGATAACAATATGAATTACTGCCAGAATTGCGGCAGAAAGATAGTTGGCATCATTGGAAGTGTAGAGGAAGAGAGCGAACAATAAACCGGGAGGAACAATGGACAAGAAAGAAGCTAAGAGACTGATAGACCAAGAGCTCATAAAGTACAGAGACGCAAGCCTGGAGCTCAAATCCTATGACGACACTATCTCATATATCACCAAGAATAGAGACAAGCTTCCCGACTCCGATCGCTTATTATCGGGAGGAATTAAGATGAAGGCAGAGAAAGCACACAAGAAAGAAGGCGTCAGAATGGCTATTCATTCGATAATAGACCAGATCGATTGACCGAGGAGAGATAATGGGAAGTAATACCTTTGAGGATAAAAAGCCACCTACAGTATCGGACGCCAAGAAAAAGGCTATAGCGTATTTAATGTATTATGATCTATACTGTAACAAAAACAAGGGAGGCAACAATGGCACAAAAAAATGAGTCAGACAGAATGATAATTGTGGACGCGGACAATCTTTACGGTATCCTGCTATATGTAATTAAAGAGCTTAGAGAATGGAATCCGGGCTCTGAGGCCGCGGCAGACGTTGAGGCATATCTTCTCATGGTTATACCCCGCGCAGTGATGGAGGCAAAATGAAAACAATAACAGTTAGCGATGAGACGTATGAATTTTTGCGGGAACTTCAGAATCGCCGAAAAGAAGGCGACAATAGAGGCACGGCTGACGTATTTTATGGAATTAAAACCAAAGAATACCAGTACGGCATAAACGAATATGACGATGATGACGCTGAGATGATACTAACTCGGGATGAATCTATGCTAATTCTGGAAGACCTGGATGATCCCGAGGAAATTGCGGATCTAGAGTATCGGTATGAGATTAATTTTAAGGAAGCCGGAATAGATACCCCAGAAGAAATATGGGATTATTTGAAAGATCGTGATTGGACTGAAAGGTGCAGAAGGCTGTCCGAGAAAGTAGAGCTTTGCTACGGAACCGGATTCTTCCTGTCAGAGCAGGCCGTTTTCGATTATGTAATGTGTAATCAGCATAACCTGCATGATCCAGTTACCTGGGGGTTTTCCGCCTACAACAATTCAGAGCTACAAGGCATAATCAAATTCATTGAGGAAGCGGAGTTTTCCGATGGAGATGATATAAATTCCGAAAAGCCCTAAACAGGAGGAAGCAATATGTTCGACTATAAGGTAAGCGTTTACGGGAGAGTCATCCCGGGAATGGAAAAAGAATTAGAAACATTGCTGGCATCCTGCGTAATGGCGGTGGCTGCAAGTATCCATAGCGATTGCCAAAAGCTGTTATCCCAGCATAGGGTATCAGAGTTGCCCAAGGAGGCGGAGAAGGATAGGTATATATTAAGCCCAATGCCGGAAGGCGTGGGGTATTCTCCTCTTCCTAACGACCTTAATCGTTATGCAGGAAAGATCCAGATCGCTGTTGCCAGATACCTGCAAGAGGGTTATATATCCTTTATGCATCGCGGCTTGAAAAGAGAATATCGTGTTGTTATCACGCAGGGGAATGCTATCGAAGGGCTGTTTGACGCTGCGGAGGCGTGGAGCAAAAAGTCATGAAAAGCAATTATACTGTAGATATTGTCGGCATAGTCAAGGAAGATATGATGGAAGAGCTGGAGGTATTAATAGCGTCCTGTGTAATGAAAAGAGGGGCGGGGATTGCCACGGATTACGAAATAATGTTAAGCTTGCATAGGACGCGCAATGAACGCGGGCGCCCGTTTATATTTTCCACGAGGGTCTCCGCCGGTGACCTTTATGTAGAGGAAAAGAAAAATAATTCAATAGCCACTCAGTTGGCATGGGTTCACGAATGGGCAGCACGCATCGCCCCATATATACTGTCTGGCAAAATGGAGGTTTGGCATGAAGGTGTGGGGTCTATAGCTTTGTTTACCGACGGCTATTGGGACAGGACAGGTAGCCGTTATAATATTGCGCAGGTTAATAGGGGGAGTGAATGGTTCTGGACCTGCTGGATGAACCGAAAAAGCTTGCTTGCCTCATGCATAATGACGAGAGAGGCGGGGATTGCTACAGGCCATGAAGGTGTTTCATGATAATAACCGCTAATCCTACGGGCGAAGGAGCTGAAACCGTGCGAGTAATCGGCAAGATGCGGATAGTATCTTCTATTAGGCCGGATAAGCTGGAAGACATGAAGAACTTACTCGCCTCTTGCATTATGAAATCTGCTGCAGGCATTGCGGATGACCTGGAAAAAATATTATCACACCACGTTGTTGGCGAAAAAGGGGGAAATACGCTACTATATTGCCATGTGTCCGAAATAGCAAACCTGCCCACTATATGGTGGGGTGCATATATCGCTCCTTGGCGGGCATCGCTACATCGCATTTGACGATAAAGGTCTGTCTAAAACCCACACATTGATGTTGAGTGACTTTTCTAAAGATATTACTATGCAAATATGCGGCATAGGCTGCGGCGTAATAATAGTGGATGATATAGATATGTAAGGATAGCATGGACGGCAACATCCGTTCAAAAAAACAATAATGGGAGTGATATGATATGGAGATTAGAATCAAGGCAGTTATAAATCCAGATATGCTGGATGAACTGAAAAACTTACTATCCTCATGCATAATGAAGCGATCGGCTGGAATTGCCGAAGAGTGGGAATTACTGATGGCATTCCATAAGATATATGCCTGCAGTTCGCAAAATATGTTAGCCCCAACCGACGGCGATAGCAAATATTTATATGCCCCGAAAGACACTTATCTCCGACCATTGCTTCTTGTCCTTCCCGAAGTGGAGGCATGCGCGCCTCATATATCGCCAGGTATTTCGTATCGGGCGCTATGCAGATAGACGATATCGGAGGGATAGGATGTGACCGACTGCAGATTGTGTTTGATAATGGCCATCACTGCGACCGTTTAAGATCATGGAAGGATGTCATAGCATCATGCCTCAAATAGAAGCAAAAATACGAATACGGGCTGCTGTCTGGCCAGGTAAATTAGAGGACATGAAGGATTTGCTGGCATCTTGTATTATGCAGGAGGCTGCTGGCATTGCCGGAGGGTTGGAAAGATCGCTGGCATTACATAGAGTTATCGAATACCATGGCAATTATCGACTGGACTGCCCAGATAATACAAGAGATAGCTTGCCCGCCATAAGCCTTCCGGTGAGATATCTAGAATCAATTATATATGACTGGGGAAGAACTCTGTCCGATTACTTTTCTTCTGGCGGAATGCATATATGGATTACACATGATTATTTACACCGCATTTATTATCCGTTTGAGGGAAATGGTTTTTCTAAAATAGCGATGGCCTCGCATGAAGAATTTACTTCTGATATAGAAATTGCGAGCTATAATCCTACTGACGGCATACTAACGAAGAAGTATCTATGAAATATAGGAGAATAAAATGAAATTGAATGAACTGAGAGACAAGATTTACCAGAACGCTGTTGATAAGGGTTTCTGGGATGGCACGGAAGAGGGTTTTAGCTTACCAGAAAAGCTGGTGTTGATGCATTCTGAGGTGTCTGCGGCATTAGAGGCTGATAGAATTGGTAGGCACTTTAACAAGGAAAACCTTTTAGCGAATGAATTGGAAAACAAAGATAAATATATTTTCCTTGGAGCATTTTCCCAGGCAGTCAAAGATACCTTAGAGGACGAGCTTGCCGACATCGTTATCCGTTGTCTGGATTTGTGCGGGAAGCTGGAGATTAATGTTGATACCGATGTCGAAAGGAAGATCGATATATTCACAAGGGAACCCGCGTTTCTGAAGGCTGCATTAGGAGATACAATTCCTTCGTCGCTGTGTTTTGTCCACATGCTTATTTCCGACGCATATAAGGCTTATTTTTGCAATGATATTTCTTCGCATTTAACCGGCGTCATATCAGCAGTTATAATGATAGCCAGGTATAGCGGGAGTAACATCGAAAAGCATATTGAGATGAAAATGAGGTATAATTCTATTATAGGATAAGCTTATGACAGCGAAGAAGAATGATGCACCCAGAAAACGAAAATTAATCCCGCTGCTGTATAAGACCGACATGATACAAGCAATGCTGGATGGCAGGAAGACTCAGACAATCAGGTTTGAATTAGACGTCGAGCCGGGTGACTGGATTTGGGCAAGAGAAGGATTTTGGGAACACGGGCAGTATACTTACACTGGAGGCTGGAACCGCATAAACGATGATAGGCTATATTTAGCCGATTTTTCTGTAATTCCAGACGAATGGCTTGATGGGGCTACTATCTGGAGAAAGAAACCATCAATCCACATGCCGAAGTCGTTTTGCCGTATCCTTTCGGAAGTTGTAGAGGTGAAAAGATGCAGGCTGCAGGATATAACAGATGAGGAGGCTATAAATGAGGGGGTGTCGCCAGATAAAGAGTATGGGGATTGCTGGAGGGATTATTTAGACGGCTCCGATTGTTATCTGATAGCAAGGGGAAGTTTTTCAAGCCTCTGGGACAGCATAAATGGCAAAGACCCCAAAAAAGAATGGAAGGCCAATCCGGTTGTTACAATGGTAAAGTTTAAAATGCTGAGCACAGACAGGGAAACAGCCCAGAAGCTGCTGGGTAGCTTGGAGGACAAATGAAAGAAAGGACAGACAAAGAGAGGCTCGATGCGATGCAAGGGTTAACTATAGGATACGGGAAGGGATGGATTTTAAGGGATTCTCTTAACGGAAGGGGATTGCGGCTACATGAAACAAGCCAAGATGGATTGCCCTACCGCGTTATAGCAACAGAAGAAAAAAAATAAATGGTAGGAAAAGGAGAAGATGATGAAATTAGAGGAATTATTGAAAACAGTAGGAGTGAGGAGTAACATTATCACTTATTCTGGGAATGAAGCACTTGCCGCGGTGAAGCGGAACGGATTCTTGTTGCGATATGTCCACGATCAGACGCCAGAAATCTGCATGGCCTCGGTGAAGCAGAGCGGATGTGCCCTGCAATTTGTCCACGATCAGACGCCAGAAATCTGCCTGGCTGCGGTGCAGCAGGACGGAAACACCCTGCAATACGTACACGATCAGACGCCAGAAATCTGCCTGGCCGCGGTGCAGCAGGACGAATACGCCTTGCGATATGTCCACGATCAGACGCCAGAAATCTGCCTGGCTGCGGTGCAGCAGGACGAATACGCCTTGCGATATGTCCACGATCAGACGCCAGAAATCTGCCTGGCTGCGGTGCAGCAGGACGGAAACACCCTGCAATACGTACACGATCAGACGCCAGAAATCTGCCTGGCTGCGGTGCAGCAGGACGAA
>Ga0265595_1003245_pt1 | contig 10131 bp, 8 predicted proteins | sample saktaG_15_FD_190148 | JGI IMG/M metagenome (GOLD analysis project Ga0265595, IMG submission 190148) | Saline water microbial communities from Sakinaw Lake, British Columbia, Canada - sak_2013_06_06_50m | ecosystem: Environmental > Aquatic > Non-marine Saline and Alkaline > Saline ... | reverse complement strand
CGCATGCATGCTTTATCCAATCGGTTAAAGATGACCTTGTAAATCAGGGTGGAATTTTTGATCTTGTAACGCGCGAAGCGAGGATTTTTAAATACGGGTCCGGCTCGGGTTCTAACTTTTCATCGCTTCGAGGCAAAGGGGAGCCATTATCCGGCGGTGGCACATCCTCTGGACTGATGAGCTGGCTTTATATTTTTGACCGTTCTGCCGGAGCAATTAAGTCAGGCGGAACGACCAGACGCGCTTCGAAGATGGTAATTTTAAATATTGATCATCCCGATATCGAAGAATTTATCAATTGGAAATACCGTGAAGAACAAAAAGCGGCGGCACTAATCGCCGCCGGTTACAACGGCTCCTACGAAGGAGAGGCTTATCAAACCGTGTCAGGGCAGAATTCCAACAATACGGTGCGTGTTGACGATCCATTTATGGAAGCGGTAGAGGCAGACGATGATTGGCACCTGCGCTGGAGAACAGATATGAATCATATCGGCAAAACAATTAAGGCAAGGTACCTTTGGGATAAAATTGCCACCGCCGCTTACCACTGCGGCGACCCCGGACTTCAGTTTGACACAAACGTGAATAGTTGGAATACATGTCTTACGTCCGGACGCATAAACGGATCCAATCCCTGCAGTGAGTTTATGTTTTTGGATGACTCCTCTTGCAACTTAGCTTCGTTAAATCTCATGAAATTTTATGATTTAAAGGAGAAGAAATTTGATGTTGAGTCATTTTGCCACGCGACACGGCTATGGACAGCCGTGCTTGAAATCTCTGTTCTAATGGCACAATTTCCGTCATATGAAATCGCCAAAAAAAGTTATCTCTTCAGACCGCTGGGGCTGGGATATGCAAACCTCGGAGCACTATTGATGGTTATGGGACAACCATACGATTCGGATACAGGCAGAAATGCGGCGGCGTGCATTACCGCTATCATGACCGGGGAATCATACGCCACCTCGGCCGAGATGGCCAAAGCGCTTTCCCCCTTTAAAGAATATGAAAAAAACAAAAGCGATATGCTTCGTGTTATCAGAAACCATCGCCGCGCTGTATTTAATGCTGCTGACACAGAATTCGAAGATTTAAACATCATCCCCTACAAACTGGATGACAAATTATGCGATGATTATTTGCTTCAAGCGGCAAGGCACGCGTGGGACAAAGCATTAGTAGAGGGCGGACTTCACGGATTTAGAAATGCCCAAGTCACTCTTTTGGCACCAACCGGAACGATCGGTTTAACGATGGATTGCGATACCACTGGCGTCGAGCCGGATTACTCTATAGTAAAGTTCAAAAAGCTAGCAGGGGGAGGATTCTTCAAAATCATCAACCAATCGGTACCGATGGCTCTTGATCATCTCGGTTACACCAAAACCGAAGTTGCTGATATTATCCGCTACGTTATCGGAACGGGAAGCTTGGACTTATCACCCCACATCAACAGAGCGTCACTGGTAAAAAAAGGATTTGACGATGCAACGATAGAAAAAATCGAAAAAATCCTGCCCGGTGTTTTCGACTTGAGTCAAGCATTTAATCGGGAAAACGTCGGTGAAGAACTTTTGGATAAAATTGGGATAAAGAAAGAGAAATATAGCGGTCCGGCCTTCGACCTGCTGTCTGCCTTAGAATTTTCTCCCGAACAAATTGAAGAAGCAAAAAATCATATCTGCGGAATGATGACCGTAGAAGACGCACCGCGGCTTCACGATGAACACTTGCCAATTTTTGACTGCGCCAACAAGTGCGGCGCATACGGCAAGAGGTTTATCGAGGCCACGGGGCATGTTGGGATGATGTCCGCAATTCAACCCTACCTTTCAGGGGCAATCTCCAAAACGGTTAATGTTCCGTCTGACGCAAAAGTCGAGGATATTGAAAAAATTTACTTTGATTCTTGGAAAAAAGGCCTGAAGGCGGTTGCTATCTATCGCGACGGTTCCAAGATGGCCCAACCGTTAAGTTCACAGGAAGACAAAAAGACGAAGGAAAGAGAAAAGGAAATTGTCATTCAGTACAAACCATTAAGACGCAAAATGCCTAAAGAGAGAATGTCGATTACCCGTAAGGTGATTATCGGCGGGCACAAACTTTACCTAACGGTTGGATTATACGATGACGGGACACCGGGGGAAATATTTATCACTATGAACCAGCAGGGAAGCTTCACGGCCGGCATGATTGACTCGTTTGCCAAAATACTTTCAATCGGTTTGCAATACGGCGTTCCCGTGCAAACGATTGTTTCCCAACTACGGCATATGCGTTTTCAGCCAATGGGTTATACTGGTGATCAGGATATCTCCAACACTTCGTCGATTTCAGATTTTGTGGCGCAGTGGCTTGATAAAAAGTTTTTACAGGGCGGGGTTAAAACGATGATGCTTCCGTTTGAGGAAAACCCCGATAAAAAGAAGACCCCTGGCGAGAAAATAAAAAACGAAACAACTCCGGTAGCAGAGCAGACCCCGCTTGAAGGAATGGGCTCGATTGAAGAAGATCTGGAATCGAAGAACAAAGAACTCGGTTTTACCGGCGATACCTGCTCTGAGTGCGGGTCGGCAATGATGGTTCAAAACGGTAAATGCCTAAAGTGCGTTAATTGCGGGGCAACAACAGGGTGCTCATGAAGAAAAGTAAAAATTCAAAAGTAAAAAGTAAAAACTATAAATCAAAAATAAAAGAGCCGAGCAAGGGATTGGTAATTACGTATTATGGAAATGGGAAGGGGAAAACAACCGCCGCACTCGGACTTGCGCTTCGAGCGTCCGGATACAAGAAAAAAGTTTTAATTATCCAGTTTGTTAAAGGCGACTGGACCTCGGGGGAAGAAAAGGCAGTTGAAAATCTTAAAACCGTAAAGCTCGTAAAGTCAGGTGCTGGATTTGTCGGTATTTTAGACGACAAAAAACCAATAGGTATTCACCAAGAAGCTGCCCAAAAAGGTTTGAGTTTGGCTCAAAAATCACTATCTAATCATGAAGTAATAATTCTTGATGAAATCTTGGGAGCTGTAAAAGGCGGTTTGGTTTCGCAAAAGGATGTGCTAGAAATAATTGATCGCAAACCCCAAAACTCAATATTGGTTTTGACCGGAAGACCGAAAATTAACCCTGTCTTAAAAAAATCCGATTTAATCACCGAGATGCGCTGTATAAAACATCCTTTTGACCGCGACATAATGGCCATTAAGGGGATTGACTACTAACAATCTGCTATAATAAGTGTGATGAAAAGATCCGTATATTTGTTGATTTTGGCTCTCCCGCTTATGCTGGCTGGGTGTTCTTCAAAAAACACCACCAATACCACTCAGGTGACTCCTACGAGCTCAGGACAGGAAATAAGCGATATCGAGCCCACCCTAAAACAAACCGGCTTTGACAGGTTGCAATTAACTGATCCTATTTTATTTAGCTATCTTGAAGCAAGCAATAAGGGCAGCGGAAATTTTCTCTCCGCAAACAACGCAAGCCAGACAGAATTAGCAAAAATTGGAAAACAGGCCTCATTTGCCAAGAAGCAAAAATATAATATTTCAGGACTGGTTCAGATATTAAGTACAACGAAATTGGCGTTTAAATCTTTCTCGTACAACGGATCCTGCGGCACAATCACGATAAATCCAACAATTTCGACAAACATAAAGAACCCGTTTGCTCCGGTTTATTCAATCCAAGCACCTTTGTCTGGATCCAATTTTGAGGCCGATTTGCCTTCAAACTTGAATCTGCTCCAATTTGACTCGATCAGTATTTTTTGTTCTAATAAACCTGAAGAGCCCGTCTCTACAGCATTCTTTTAACCATATAATCTAAGATGATTTATCTACTTGCCGGCTTAGGTGTCATATCTAGGTTAATACCCCACTGGCCAAATTTTGTACCGATTGGGTCAATTGGCATATTTGCCTCAAACAAAAAAGGCATTTTGACATCGGCCCTAATCGTTTTGGCGGTTATGGTCATAACCGACATTTTCCTCGGGTTTTCATTCGTTTCTTTCTTCGTCTATACAGGTATGCTATCCTATGTTTTTTGGGGACAGCTCTCAAGACGGGGAACCCTTGGAATGCTTGGGGCGCCCATTGGGGGCTCGATTTCATTTTTTATTATTTCGAACTTGGGCGTTTGGCTTGGGCCGTGGTACACGCACGACCTGACAGGTTTTATCCGCTGTTTTACCTTGGCGATCCCATTTTATAAATTCACGTTATTTAGTGATATAATTTTCACGGCAGCAATCTTTGCAATTTATGCCTTGGTAGTCAAATATAAAACAGGTGGTTTGCGGGTGCAGCGCAAGCCTAACGAAAAGGAGATTCGATGGCACAGCAGATTACTGAAAGCCAGTTTGAACAAAAAGTAATCAAGGGGGATTTGCCCGTAATGGTTGATTTTTTTGCCGAGTGGTGTGGGCCATGTAAAATGATAGCTCCCATGATCAAGGAGATATCAAGTGAAGTTAAAGGGAAAGCGCGCGTTTTTAAAGTTGATATAGATAAGAATCCGGCACTGGCCAATAAATATCAGGTCATGTCCATTCCAACGATTGTGTTTTTTAAAGACGGAAAAGTTACCAATCAATTAGTTGGAACTGTAAGCAAAGAGGATTTGATAAAAAATCTAATATAAGTGAAAGATATTGATTCCCTTGACGATCTAAATTCTGAACAAAAAAAGGCAGTTACTCATAAAAACGGTCCGTTGCTTTTAATCGCCGGTGCGGGGACAGGAAAAACTACTGTTATCACCCGTAGGATTGTCCATATCATCTCAAAGAAATGGGCAAAGCCGTCGGAAATATTGGCGCTTACATTCACGGAGAAAGCTGCCGCTGAGATGGAACAGCGCGTCGATGTTCTGGTCCCTTACGGATATGTTGATATTCAAATTTCAACCTTTCACGCTTTTGGTGACCGCCTACTCCGTGACTACGCTATCAATCTGGGCTTACCCGCAAGTTTTAAGATTTTAACTCAAATTGAACAGGCAATTTTTATGCGGGAAAACATCTTCGCCTTCGATTTAAAACATTTTCGGCCAATTTCAAACCCACTGGGACACATAGAGGCCTTGCTCAAACATTTTTCACGCCTGAAAGACGAACTGGTCTCTCCCGAACATTACCTGCGCTGGGCTCAAACACAAAATTCAAAGCTAAAAACCAAAAAGAAGACTTCGCAAGAAGTTATTGAAGCAGAAAAAAAACTAGAGCTTGCCGGTGCTTACCAGCAATACAATGATTTGATGATTCAGGCGGGCAATCTGGATTTTGGCGATCAAATATTTTTAACCTATAAATTGCTAAAGGAAAACAAAAGTGTTTTGAGCGAATGCCGGAAGCGCTATAAATATATTTTGGTAGATGAATTTCAGGATACAAACTATGCTCAAAATGAAATTGTGAAATTACTTGCTACAAAAGAGGGAAATATAACTGTTGTCGGAGATGACGATCAATCAATTTACAGATTCCGGGGAGCGGCTATATCGAATATTCTTGATTTTAAAAAATACTATAAGCAGGTGTCAGAAATTGTACTGAAAAAGAATTACCGGTCAACTTGTGAAATTTTAAACGCAGCATATCAATTAATTCAAAGCAATAACCCCGACCGTCTTGAATATAGAAATCATATTGATAAAAAATTGACATCCACAAGGCGGGGGGAGAGCCCCGAGCTTTTGCATTGCGATACGTTATCGTGCGAGGCGGATTCGGTTACTGCCAAAATCCTCGAATTAAAAAAGCGGAAAAAGTATGGCAATAACGATTTTGCCATTTTGGTTAGGGCCAACAGCCACGCTGAACCTTTTATCCAATCACTGAAGGTCAATGGCTTGCCTTATGCTTTCTCCGGCGCGAGCGGTCTTTTTTCAACGGCTGAGATAAAAATGTTAGTCGCGTTTTTAAAAACGCTTGTTTACGACGATGACAATTTAAGCTTTTACTCCCTCGCAACCAGCGAACTTTATTCGATTCCGCATGCAGCAATGACGACCTTTTATACGAAAGCACAACGGTCTAACAGGTCTGTGCTCGAAATTGCCACCGCGGCGAAAGAAGAGGTTGGCCAATACCAAGAGAAGATAACCGAGATTGTTCAAGATATCGAAGAGTTCAGACAAAAAAAGAATGAACCGGTTGGCGAGGTGTTATATGAATATTTAGTACAAAAGAAATATCTAAAACAACTGTCTAAAAACGCAACAGTTGAAGATGAAATCAAAGTTTATAATATTGCTAAATTCTTTGACCGGATCAGCCAATTCAATCATTCAAGCGTCGACCGCGGCGTAATAGCATTCTTGAATGATTTGGAGCTGATTTTGCAATTAAGCGACGAAATTCAAACAAGCGATATCGATCCAGACCTCGACGCGATTAACGTATTGACTGTCCACGCCGCCAAGGGGCTCGAGTGGCCCGTGGTCTTTATCGCCAATTGTGTTTCAGACCGTTTTCCATCCAGAAACCAAAGCGAGCCAATACCGATTCCACAGGATCTCGTAAAAGAGCGTCTGCCCAAAGGGGATTTTCATCTGCAGGAAGAAAGGCGTTTATTTTACGTTGGGGCAACCCGAGCCAAAGATTTTCTGTATTTAAGCTCCGCTGATGATTATGGAGGAAAAAGGGTGAAGAAGCTTTCCTTATTTGCCTTAGAGCTATTAAATGAGCCGGATCAGGAAAAAATCAAACACCGCTTGTCGCCGATGCAAAAAATCGAACGGTTCAAAAAAATCAAAGAGGCAAAAATCAATTTATCAAATAGGTTTACAGGTGATATTCTAAAGCTCTCCCGCAATCAGATTGACGATTATTATTCCTGCCCCAAGAAATTTTATTTCGCCCACGTCGTTAAGATTCCGCTTTTAGAGAATCAAAATTTAATGTACGGTACAGCGATCCATGGCGCTCTTGATCACTATTTCGCCCGCAAAATAAGTGGGGAAAGGCCGGGTTTGAAACAAATTCTCGAAGATTATAATCAGGCCTTCAAAAACGTCGGGTTCATAACGAGGGAACAGGAAGAAAAAAGGCACGACGAAGGCATCAAAGTATTGACCAGATTTTTTGCCGAGGAAAGTCGGGATCCGCTTAAAGTGCAAAAAGTTGAGGAACGCTTCGAATTTTGCGAGGGTAAAGTTAAAATAACCGGCCGCTATGACCTTATTTGCAAGCATGGGGACTTAGATGAAATTGTTGATTTTAAAACATCAAAGGTAGATGCACAAAAAGATGCTGACAGAAGAATCAAGCAGTCGTCGCAGATGATGGTCTATGCTTTAGCATGGCGCTCTAAATACGGTAATATTCCCAAAACAACTCTTCATTTCATTGAGTCAGGATTAAAGGGCGAGATAATATTTAGCGAAAAAGATTTGATTAAAACCAAGGAAATGATCGGAAGCGTCGCGGCCGGTATAAGAGCCGCAGAGCTTAAGGCAACGCCTGGACGTTTTGAATGCAAGCAGTGTCCGTATAGGGATATTTGCCCGGATAGTGAAAAATCGGCTTAATAACAGAGTTGTTAAAACTTGATAAAAAAGCCAGTATTTATTTACAATTAGATTTCGGTTTCTCCTTAGCCAGCCAGATGGCTGCCGATTTTCTACTACCGGGTTTGTCCGGATGCAATTATCTAAAGCTTGATTTTGACTCCAATATAGCCCATAATTATAAATAATAAACCAACTAAAGGCGGTTTGTGGACGCAACGCAAACTTAAACCTTAACAAAAAAGGAGGTGGGATGGCGAATTTTGGTAGATGGGCTTTTGTGCTTGGGGTTCTAATCGCATTTTTAGCGGGCTTTGTCGAGTGGAGCTGGATGGTCTCCGCACTGGTTGGACTAGGATTGATTGTCGGTTTCTTGAATATCTCAACCGAAGAGAGCGAGCGTTTCTTGATCGCGACCGTAGCACTTTTGATTATCGGTACAGCGGGCATTAGTGCCTTGTTTTCAACCGGTTCATTGGCTGGAACAACACAGGCTATTCTGAATAATTTCGTTTCATTTGTTGCTGCCGCAGCGTTAGTTGTTGCCCTGAAAACAATTTTGACAATTCAATCTGACGGTAAGAAAAAATAGGGGGGAATCTGAGCCACAAAACAGGCGCCATTATTACGTGTTTAGTAATAGCATTTTTAATTGGGATGCTTGCTTTGTCTTATGTCAGATCAAATGCCCCCGTTTTAAGTTTTTCGCAAAGCAAAAAAACGTTTAATGATATTGCGCTTGGAATGTCATTTAAGTACCCGCAAAATTTTGAGGTAAGGGAAACGAGAGCGGGAAAAATTACATACATCGATGTTTTTCCGTCCTATCTTCGCAATGAGTTTGAACCGAAGTTCATCGAAATAATTGCGATGCCATCCTTGTCAAATGCTCCGCTTGGAGAGATACTACTGGATTCCTATCCGAATATCACAGAGCAGCAGATAACAAAATTATCTAAAAAGAATGCTGAGGGAGTGCGGATAACGGAAAAGAGTAATATAAATGAAAATTTTATTTTAAGTTATTTGAGATTCGATAAAAAATTATATCTAGCCAAATTCAACAAGAGCTATTACAATCCAGACAATCCTTTTGTTGCTGTAAACAATTCTTTTTTTGAAAATATCTATATGGGTGTTTTAAACTCCATCACCTTTACCCCTTCTCAATAATTTGCATGTTCGTGCTCTGTTCGGTACAATACAAAATAGAATTAAGAATTACGAATGATGAATCATGGATAGCCAAACATTAATTATTTTAATTGTCGCGGTAGGCCTTTTTGCCCTAATGGCAGGAGCAATTATTTTTTATATCAGCCGAAAAATTCAGGAGCTGAAAAATGATAGACAAAATGACCAGTCGATGCAGATGCTCAATCAAAATATGCAATCTCTACAGAGCACTTTTCAAGATAAACTCGACCGGACCAATTTGGCCATAAACGAGAGGTTGGACAACGCCGCCAAGGTAATCGGCCTTGTAAACCGCGAATTAGGTCAGATGTCGCAGATCGGACAGAGCTTACAAAACTTTCAGGAGTTTTTGAAAAGTCCTAAAATGCGAGGTGGTTTAGGGGAGCAGGGTTTAAAGGACATGCTGGCGCAAACCTTTCCAAGCGAGCTCTACCAGATGCAGTATAAATTTAGAAACGGGCAAACGGTTGATGCCGCAATTAAAATTGAAGCCGGTATTGTTCCCGTAGATGCAAAATTTCCGCTCGAAAATTTCAATCGCATCCTAAACGCTAAGACAGATGAAGAGAAGGCAGACGCAAGGAGAAAATTCAGATCTGATTTCCGCGTTCATGTTAATGCCATTGCTAAAAAATATATCCTGCCGGACGAAGGGACGGTTGATTTCGCTTTAATGTATATCCCGTCCGAAACTGTTTACTACGAGTTAATCTCAAACGAAACCGATCTTCATGATTATGCGGTAAAGGAAAAAATTATTCCAACTTCACCGAATACGTTTTTTTATTATTTGCGTTCGATTATGCTGGGGCTTCAAGGTAAAAAGATTTCAGAAATGTCAAGGCAGATTTTATCAACGTTAAAAATTATCCAGACCGAGACAAAAAAATTTGGTGAAGGACTGGGGGTTTTAAACCGCCATGTTACCAACGCCAAGTCAACAATGGATAAGGTAGATAGTGACTTTTCGCGTTTGTCGGGAAAAATAGAGCAGGTCAATTTATTAGAGTCCGAACAAAAAGAGCTTATCGAGGAAACAGTGGAGCCGGTTGTCGAAGATGATGGAAAAAATTAAGATTTTACACGAGACACCCGACTATCTGGTTATTTCAAAACCGGTAGGGATTTCGGTGCATCCGGGAGCGGGTGAGCGTGTTGAAACGATTTCTGATTGGCTGCAAGAGAAATATCCCGAAATCAAAAAACTGCCGTGGAAAACCACAGAGCGCATTGGCATTGTTCATCGTTTGGACAAAGATACATCGGGCATTTTGCTTTTGGCCAAGAATCCCGAGGCGCTTGATTTTTTTCAGGATCAATTTAAACAAAGAACTGTCGATAAACATTATCAAACTCTGGTAGTTGGCAAACCGCCACAGGAGAAGGGCTCAATCAACGCCCTGATTAGGCGCGA
>Ga0265595_1003241_pt1 | contig 10138 bp, 5 predicted proteins | sample saktaG_15_FD_190148 | JGI IMG/M metagenome (GOLD analysis project Ga0265595, IMG submission 190148) | Saline water microbial communities from Sakinaw Lake, British Columbia, Canada - sak_2013_06_06_50m | ecosystem: Environmental > Aquatic > Non-marine Saline and Alkaline > Saline ... | reverse complement strand
ATCCATCAGAATGTGACGAGGTCATGGTGGTTCTCCTTAACCAGGTTGACCGTCGCCGGGGCTCCTATCCCCGGCACTATCGCATTCATCGAACCACCATGGCCTTATTTATTGCACAACTTTAAGGCGGCAGACAGGTTTCGTCATCCATGGCATTTGGCATTCGTCATTCATGGCATTCAGCATTCTGCATTCAGCATTCTGCATTCAGCATTCTGCATTCTGCATTCTGCATTCTGCATTCATCATTCAGCATTCAGCATTCTTCACAATGGCAGGCCATTGATCGTGCCTCGTTGACGCGGTATGATGTATGGTGTAGTCCTTGAGCAGGGCGATACGGTAGACTTGGTCGACAGCGGCGCAGGCGGAGCCGGCGGGCTTACGGCAGTGTTCGGAGATGGCATGAATTCGCGTCAGTTGATCCTGATCGGAGCCATTGTGGGCATTGGCGCCCTTTGCATAGGCGGTTGGATTCTTACCCGATGGTCCGACCCCGTGGCACTGCTGGCATCCCCCGACCCGGCCCAGCAGAGCCGCGCCGTCGCCAACCTCAGTGCCGCGGCGGGCACGCCGGCCGGGCTCGAGCGCATCGCCGAAACGGTGCGGCAGAAGGACCCCGTCGTGGCGTGCTCGGGCCTGCGGGCACTCGCGGCCACCGTCGAGCCCGACAAGCCGCTGCCGCCCGAAGCCGTGAAGATCGCCGAATCCGCCGTTCAAGACACGCGCCCACAGGTGCAGGTCGCGGCCATCCAGCTCCTCGAAGCCTCCACGCCGCCGGCCCCGGAGGACCCCACGGTTCCCAATATCGTGCTCAATGCGTTCCTGGCCGAGAAGGCGCCGGAGACTCGCGCCGCCGCGGCTGAGGCACTGGGAAAGTTCCAGCACTGGCAGGCCATGGAAGGCCTGGTGGAAGCCCTGGAGGACGAGTCGCTCGAGGTCCGCACCTCCGCCGGCATGGCGGTCCGCAGCATCCTGGGGCTGGACTACGGCTTCAGGGCCAACGGGCCGCTGTCGCAGCGCCAGGAAGCCATCGCCAGGATACGCAACGGGTGGAAGTTCCAGTTGCCCTTCCACCTGGACAACGTGAAACGCATCAGGGAAAAAAGGAGCAGTCAGCCATGATCGGCCGTTGCCGAAGAGGCTTCACGCTGGCCGAACTCATGGTGGTCATAGCCATCATTGCCCTGCTGGTGGCGATGCTGATGCCCACATTGTCGAGTGTCTATTCCGTCGTTCGCCTGACCCAGTGTTCCAACAACCTCCGGAATATCCGCGTGGCGGTGGCGGCCCTGCGGGCCAGGGACAAGATATCGCGAACCGGCGCACTTGGGGTCGAGGGATGGCGAGCCCAACTCTCCGCCTACGACTCCAACAGCCTGGAGGTCATGATTTGCCCGGAGGGCTACACCCTCGCCCCCGCCTGGGAGAAGGACGACGTGCTGGGCAAGTACGCCCTGAAGACCCTCAACGGTGGAACATTCCTTTACTACATGCCGCTGATTCCCGGACCCGCCTGCCGCAAGGAGAACGTCACCAACGGCGGGCGCACGTACGACCTTAGCTTCGAGGATCAGCGAACCAGCACCGGGACCGCCACCGGAGACTTCAGCTACAACAACCCCACCATAACCATCGAGCTTATCGACTACGACGCGAAGATCACCGTAAAGGGCGGCGGCGGCGGGTATAATTGGCACCTGGTCGACATCACGAACGACTCGGTTTACCTGCTGAATGACATCCTCAAGGCCGCCGGCGCCATGCCGGGCGATTCGGTCCTTCTCAAGGGCGCAGTCTCGCTGGGCGGTAAGTTCAGCTATGGCCTTAACTCCGTCGTCAACGACATATCCCCGACGAACTCGCGGATACTTGCCCTGGACTACCCCGCGGAAATAGCCCGCATAGCCGGCGCCGACGAGGTACACGACAACTGGATGACATGGGTGGGCTCAAACGGGCTCTATACGTTCGCGAGGCACAGGGGCCGATGCAATGTCGCCATGGTCGACGGCAGCGTCGTGCCTATGTATCCAAAGGACATAGACCCCAAGATCCCCGCGCAGCTCGCCAAGTACTGGAAGCCGTGACGCCGGGGATTTTTCCATTCCCCTTTTTCGCGGACGGCCTCGGCTGCCGGTTACTGGCTACCGAGGCATCCAGTTCCGCCCGCCCATGATGCGGGCGATGAGCATGCTGGCGACGTTGTCGCCCACGGCGTTGACCATGGTGGCTGGGGGATCGACCAGTTGGCCGATCGGGATGATGAGCCCCAGGGCCTCCGGCGGAAAGCCGTAGATCGTGACGATAAGCACCTCGCCGGCCGCCCCACCGCCGGGAATGCCGCTCATCACCATGCCGCTGAGGATCGACACGCCGACCGCCGTGGCAACGGTCTCCACGCCCGCGAAGCTCATGTGGTAAAACCCGAAGAGAAACGCGATCTTCAGCATGGCCGCCAGGCACGAGCCGTCCATGTGGATCGTCGCGCCAATGGGAATGACCACCTCGCTGATGTCGCGAGGCACGCCGACTCGCTCGGCCGCGTCGAGGTTCACCGGGATCGTCGCGAAGCTGCTGCCCGTCGCCGCCGCCGTGACCGCGGCAGGAATAATGTGCGTCCAGAACCGCCGCACCCCGCGTCGCCGTGCCGCCAGAAAGGCATAGGCCGTGAACGCCACCAGGAAGTACGCGATGCAGAGCGGGTAGTAAAGCAGCATCGCGCGCCCGTAAGCGCCGATCAGATCCGGGCCGAAAACGCCCACCAGGTACGCGAAGTACGCCCCCAGGCCGATTGGGGCGTAGTACATGATGTACGAGATGACCTTCATCAGCACCGCGTTGCCGGACTGGAGAAACGCCGCGAACGCCCGGCCTTTCTCCCCGGCCGCACCGGCACCCAAGCCAACCAGCACCGCAAAGACGATCATCGCCAGCATGTTCTTGCGGTTGAGCAATTCCACGAAATCGCCCGGACTGATCGCGCGGACTACCCTGTCGGCGACGGTTTCATGCCCCGCCTGTGCCGCGGGCTGGGTGGCGATATCCGGGCCGGAACTCGGCGGATAAAGCTGCACGCCGACAACCATCACCAGCGAGGCTGCCACGCCCGTCAGGACGAAGACCAGCATCATCCACCCGAGTATCCGCAAGAGCCTGCCGGTGCCCGCCATGGCCGCGACGGCTGAGGAAATGGAGAAGAACACCAGCGGCACAACCGTGACGAAAAGGGCGTTGAGGAAAACGTCCCCAAACGGCTTGAGCATCTTCGCCCGCTCGCCGAGGAGCCAGCCGGCAAGCGACCCGGCCAGGATTGCCCCGACCAGGATCAACGACGTCGCGTAGCTGCGAAGAAACGATTTCCTCTGCATGGCTGGGAAATCTACCGCATCGCGGGAAAAGAAGAAACGAATATCTCTCGCGGAGCACTTGGCGCGGGCGTTGCCCGCAACCAAAAGAAGAAGATTTCAACGCAGAGAGCGCGGAGAACGCGGAGGACAAGAAAGAACTCCATCTACCTGTCTCTGTGATCTCTGCGTTGAAATAATCTTTTCCGCCAGTGATCTGTCAGCCATCGATTTTTGGGTGCCATGCTTCCGTCTTCGGAAGCATGGCACCCAATCCATGGAATCAACTTTGACTGTACACTAGCCTGAAGCCTGAAGCCTCTCTTACTCAGAGCTGTTTGATGAAGATGTCCTTGAATTCCACCTTCATTGGCGGGCCCGCGTGCAGTTGCAGGGCGATCACGCCTTTGGTCGGGGCGTCGGCCTTGTTCTCGGTGTAGTTGACAGTCTGGAAATCGTTGAGGAACTCCTGGATGTTGTTGCCCTTGCAGATGATCCGGTACTGGTTCCAGTCGCCTTGGTTGACGTGCTTGGCCACTTCGTCCGGCTTGACGTCCGCGAGAATGCCCCGCCCGCCCTCTTCGTAAAGGATGCCGGTATACCGGCTCTCGGCGATGTCCGGCTGGTAGCCCTTCACGATGAACTCGTTGGCGTCATGGACCCGGCTGCGGATCTGCACGCCGCTGTTGTGGTTGCGAAGCTTGAACTTGATGAGCAGCTCGAAGTCGCCGTACTCCTTTTCGGCATAGAGGAACTCATTGTGCTTGAGCTTGTGCTCGGCCGTAGTCTGGCCGACGATCACGCCGTCCGCAACCTTCCACAGCGTCTCCCGCCCCTTCCAGCCGGTGAGCGTCTTGCCGTCAAAGAGGCTCACGAAGCCTTTCGGCACTTTCTGCTTGGCCGGCTGGTTGGCTTCCGCTGCCGCCCGAGCGGAATTCAGCACGGTGACGGCGCTCAGAGTTGCCCACAACCCCATTGCAGCGCAAAAAACGATCAGAAACCGACCCATTGCTCTACTCCCAGTAAAGGTTTTGGACTGAAACTCGTTTACGCGCTTCATTCGTCAGTCCTTCACTTAGTCGAACACCCGTGACAGGCCCTTTGTTTCGTCACTTTTCACCGGGGGCCGGTTATTACCTGCCGTTTGGGGCTTCCATGATCGCCTCAGTCCTGGGCGGCGGCTTCATCAAGCACGCCGCGAATCTTGTCGGTCAGGCCGCGGATGCTGAAAGGCTTCTGGATGAACGCGGTGCCCTCATGCAATACGCCGTGGTGGGCGATGACGTTGTCGGTGTAGCCGGACATGTACAGCACCGCCAGCCGAGGCCGGTTCTCGCGAAGGCGGTCGAACAACTCCCGCCCGTTGAGCCTTGGCATGACCACGTCGGTTACCAGCAGGTGGATATCCCCGTCGTACCGGCCGGCGATATCGACGGCCTGGTCGCAATTGGCGGCCGACAGGACCTTGTAGCCGTGGCGCTGGAGCACCTCGCAGGTGAGGGCGCGGACGATCTTTTCATCCTCGACGACAAGGACCGTCTCGCCCTTGTGCTCGACCGGTGCGGCTCGCGGCTGGCTGCGCTGCTTGGCCTGGGCCTGGGCCTCGACGCGCGGCAGGTAGACCTTGAAAGTGGCGCCGCGCCCCGGCTCGCTATAGAACCATATGCCGCCCTTGTGCTGCAGGACGATGCCGTAGACGGTCGCCAGGCCAAGCCCCGTGCCCTTGCCCGGCGGCTTGGTCGTGAAGAACGGCTCGAAGATCTGCCCCTTGGTCTTCTCGTCCATGCCCATGCCGGTGTCGCTGACGGCCAGCATTACGTACGATCCTGGCTGGACGTCCGGGTGGGTCCGCGCGTGGGCCTCGTCGAAGACAACATCGGCGGATTCAATGGTAAGCTGGCCGCCGTCCGGCATGGCGTCCTGCGCGTTCATAGCCAGGTTCATCAGAATCTGGTGAATCTGGTCGGGGTCGGCCCGGACGCTGCCCAGCGGCTCGGCAAGGTAGAACTCGATGTCAATGTCCTCGCGAATCACGCGGCGAAGGATCGGCTCGAACTGGTGGACCTCGTCGGTGAGGTTCAGCACCGAGAGATCCAGCAACTGCTTTCGCCCAAAGGCCAGCAGTTGATGGGTGAGGCTCTGGGCACGCTGCCCGGCCAGGAAAATCTGCTCCATGTCGTTGTGGAGCGGTTTATCCTTGCCCAGCGCTGCCAGAGCCAACTGCGAGTAGCCCAATATCGGCGTCAGCAGGTTGTTCAGGTCGTGAGCCACCCCGCCGGCAAGACGCCCGATCGACTCCATCTTCTGGGACTGGCGCAACTGCTCCTGCAGCCGGTCGTACTCCTTTGCCGCCGCCAGCACATCCGTGATGTCCCGGCCGTAGACGTTGGCATACCCCGCCTCCGCGATCGGCGCGACGTTCAGCGAGAACGTCCGCTTCCCGCAGATTGCATGGACCGTGGCGGGCTGGCCGGACTCTATCACCGGACGCCACTGCTGCCAGACGCTCTCCGGCAGAGTCTGGCCGACAGCAACGTGCCAACTCTCCAGCAACGCGCCAGAGCCGTCGTTTGCATAAATCAGCACCCCGTCCCTGCTGACCCGCATGACGGGGTCGGGATTCTCGGCCGGGAAACGCGCCAGGCTGCGGGCCTCCTCCATCGCCCGTTTCTCCACTGTGTGGTCGTTGAAGACCGCGATGACCTCGCCCGAACCGATTTTGAAGGCATAGTTCTCCATCCAAAGCGCAGGGGTTCGGTCGTCTTGGTACACTGCCACCGGCAGGCTCTCGGCCCGGCCTGTCCGCCAGACGCGCCGCAGCAAGCCCAGCACGCCCATTTTCTCGGCGCCCGGGAAAACTTCCTCAATGTTTCGCCCAACGACCTTGTCCTTCGACACGCCCGTGATTCTTTCGCCCGCGGGGTTGAAGTCGCGGAAGAAGAAGTTCTGGCCATCGGCGCTGGCCTCGTAAACGGCCACGCCGGAGCCCATGTTGTCAAACAACTCGCGGAACCGCACCTGCCCGGCCTTGAGAGCCTCGATCGTGCGGTGGTGCTCGCTTGTGACCTGGAAGAGCACGCTGATACCGCCGTCAAAGGGCGAAACGCGCACGTCGTACCAGTTCTCGTAAGGGGCAACGCCGAAATACGTCTCGAAGCGGATCCGCCGGCCCGTCCCAAGGGCCTCAGTGTACTTCTGCTCGAAAATCGACCCCTTGGCCTCCGGAAACGCCTCCTTGGTCAGGTGTCGCCCTACCACGTCCTTGGCCTTGCGCCCGAGCAATTTCTCCGCCGCCGGATTGAAGTAGGTTATTACCAGATTCTCGTCGAGTGAGAAAAAACCCTCGCCAATACTGTCGAGAATGTTCTTGAGCCGTCTATCGATGGCCTTCCCCTTTGCATGCGCCTGCGCCTCGGAGCCTCCGGGATCACTAAACTCGGATGCTTCGCCCATGTCAAAACTCCATATTTACAGTAACTTATCCCCGAACGACACTTATGCCGCCGCGTCGGGGCGCCGCGTCGGGTTTTTCGGCCTAAATGCGCAGAGCCTTACAGGGCTGGCATTCGCACAGCAAAGTAATGCTAATACGACGGGAGATGGAAACGGGCAAGTATCTTCAGGTATCTTCAGAAATATTTCTCACAACCTGAATGCAGATACGCGGATTCCGCGTGAGTGTCATTTGGCGTCTTGGCAGGAATCCGCGCCTGTCTGGACTGGAGCGGTTATCACGTCGCAAACGCTGCCGGGCCGGGCCGTTGCGAACGAGCGGGCCAAGCGACCGGCGGGACTATTGGTTTGACCGCGACCGCGAGGGCGATATAATTCCCCAGTCTCGCGGCCCGTGGTGCGCTTGGGCGCCTCTAGCAAGCAATGGAGTTTCATTCAGAATGAGTACCGGCAAGAAAGACAAGAACGCCTACAAGGACACGCTGAACCTGCCCGCGACCGATTTCGACATGCGGGCCGGGCTTATCCAGAAGGAGCCCGCCATCCAGGCGCGGTGGAAGCAGCAGGACCTCTACGGGCGGATCCGCAAGGCGCGCGACGGCGCCGAACACTTCATCCTGCACGACGGCCCACCGTACGCCAACGGCAACATTCACATGGGCACCGCCCTGAACAAGGTCCTCAAGGACATCGTCGTTCGCGTCAAGAACATGGCCGGTCTGGACGCTCCCTACGTCCCAGGCTGGGACTGCCACGGCCTGCCCATCGAGGACAAGGTCATGAAGGAGCTTGGCCAGGCCGCCAAGAACCTCTCGCCAGTCGAGATTCGCCAGCGATGCCAGACCTACGCCAATGGCTTCGCCAAGATGCAATCCGACCAGTTCCAGCGGCTGGGCGTCATCGGCGAGTTCGACAAGCCGTACATCACCATGGACCCGCAATACGAGGCGTCCGTGCTGGAGGTCTTCGCCGACCTGGTCGACCAGAACCTGGTCTACCGTCAGCTCAAGCCCGTGCATTGGTCCATCGAGAACCGAACCGCCCTGGCCGACGCGGAACTGGAATACCACGACCGCGACGACACGAGCATTTACGTGGCCTTCAAGCTTACCGGCGGCAATTTGGACGCGCTGCCCAAGGCCGATGGCGCCACACCGGCACTGCTAGTATGGACCACCACCCCGTGGACTCTGCCGGCCAACCTGGCCGTGGCTGTGCATCCCGAATACACCTACGCCGCCGTCCGGGCCACCACGACAAAGGGAACCTGGCTGCTGGTCATCGCCGAGCGGCTCGTCGAGAAGGTCGCCGCCGCCATCGGCGCGGCCCGCTCGGGATTCCTCCAGGGCTTCAAGGTCGTGGGAACCTGCAAGGGCCAGGACCTGCTCGACGCCGGCCTTAGCTACGCACACCCGCTGCTGGAAGGCAAGTGCTGCCCCGTGGTCCCGGCTGAGTACGTAACGCTCGAGGACGGCACGGGCCTGGTCCACACCGCTCCCGGCCACGGCGCCGAGGACTACGGCACGGCCCTGAAGTGCGGGCTGGAGATCTACTGCCCAGTGCGGGACGACGGCACGTTCGACGATACGGCGCCGGAGTTTCTTCGCGGCAAGGATGTTTGGCAGGCCAACCCGATGGTGATCGAGCACCTGGACAAGGCGTGTACGCTGATGCTCCAGGAAACAATCCGCCACAGCTATCCGCACGACTGGCGGAGCAAGAAGCCGACGATCTTCCGGGCGACAAAGCAGTGGTTCATCGCTGTCGACCGCCCGCTGCGGGACATGACCGAGTCTCTGCGGGACATGGCCATGGAATGCTGCCGTCGCGGACCCGACGAGGAAGGCGGCGTCGAGTTCATCCCGGCCTGGGGCCGAAACCGCATCGCGGGCATGCTGGAGAGCAGGCCCGATTGGTGCATTTCGCGCCAGCGAGCATGGGGCCTGCCGATACCCGCGCTATTCAACGAGGACAACGAGCCGCTGATGACGTCGCAGAGCGTCCGCGCCATCGCGGCGACAATCGCCCGCCTAGGCTCCGACGCATGGTTCACCGCGACGCCCGCGGAGTTGCTGGGCGACTACGACCCGGCCAATGACCCAGCCTTGGAGAACCCCGCGAGCTTCCCGCTGGACTCTCTGCGCCGCGGCAAGGACATCTTCGACGTCTGGTTCGAGAGCGGATCGAGCTGGTACGCCGTCGCGATGAAGCGCGGGCTCGTCGAGACGATCCCCGTCGACCTGTACCTTGAAGGCTCCGACCAGCATCGGGGCTGGTTCCAGCTTTCGCTCCTGCCGGCCCTTGGCTCGCGGGGGCAGGCGCCGTTCCGCACGGTGCTGACGCACGGTTTCGTCGTCGACGAGGCCGGCTACAAGATGAGCAAGTCCAGCGGCAACACCATCGACGTGATCGACCAGCTCGACAAGCGAGGCGCGGACATCCTCCGGCTCTGGATCGCCAGCCAGGACTACCAGGACGACATCCGCTGCGGAGAGAACCTCATCGCCAAGACCGAGGACGCCTACCGGAAGATCCGCAACACGCTGCGGTTCTGCATGGGCGCGTGCAGCGGCTTCGACCCGGCCCGCGACGCCGTCGAGCCGACCGACCACTCCGTCGACCGGTGGATGCTCATGGAAATCCACCAACTCATCCGCGACGTCCGCCAGGCCTACGACGCCTACGAGTTCCACAAGGCCGCCCGGCGAATGTACGAGTTCTGCACGGTCGAGGCGTCGAGCATCTACCTCTCAGCCGTCAAGGACAGGCTCTACTGCGAGTCGCCCGACGCCATCCGCCGACGCGCCAGCCAGAGCGTCATACACCTGATGCTCTGCACGCTGGTGAAACTGCTTGCCCCGATTCTGCCTCACACCTGCGAGGAGGCCTGGCGGCACATCCCCGCAAAGCCCGCCGACTGGCCCGACAGCATCCACTTGGCCATGCTGCCGGACTTTGACGAGGAAATCCTCGCCATGGCCGAGGACATCCGCCCGGTTTCCGACGACCAGGCGGGCTGGGCCCTGGACGAGCTTCATTCCGGCCCGGCCTGGATTTGGGGCAAGCTCATGGACCTCCGCGATACCGGGCTGGTCAAGCTCGAGGCACTACGAAACGCCGGCGTGAAGAACTCCCTCGATGCTGAGGCCATCTTCCGCATCCGCGCCGGCGACGAGGCCACACTGAAGGTCATCGAGACTTACCGGCCGGAGCTGGAAGACCTGCTCGGCGTGGGCTACGCCAGGGTCGAGTCCGCCGACGACCTGCCCGAGGGCACAACCGTGGACGTCGAGGTCGTCGACTCCCGCGACCGCTACCAGCGCTGCGCCAGAAGCTGG
>Ga0265595_1003240_pt1 | contig 10141 bp, 7 predicted proteins | sample saktaG_15_FD_190148 | JGI IMG/M metagenome (GOLD analysis project Ga0265595, IMG submission 190148) | Saline water microbial communities from Sakinaw Lake, British Columbia, Canada - sak_2013_06_06_50m | ecosystem: Environmental > Aquatic > Non-marine Saline and Alkaline > Saline ... | reverse complement strand
CGGCGACGAGGCAAGGGTGGAAGTCGGCCCGTTCCGCGTCACAAGCCTGTCGCGCGGCCGCCGCGCCCCAGGGAGAACCGCCAACGACAAGGCCAAGGCTCGGACAATTCATGCAAGCCCTGAGCAGGTTCCGATGTTGTTTTTACGGGTTCCGCCGTTTTCTTTTCCGGCATCAGCCCTTCTTGAAGGACATTGGCCCCTTGGGCTTTTTGGGCCTGTTGTCTCGCGAGGCCTTTCCGGGAATCCGGACGGTGATGGTCGTGGCGGCCTCGGCGGCCTGTTTGGCCGCGATGTGCCTGCGGATGACCATCTGCTCGAAGACGCCGGCGAAGGTGGAGGTCATGATGTAGAGCGTCAGGCCGCTGGCCGCGTTGTAGAAGAACACCAGCATCATGGCCGGCATCATGTACCGCATCATCTTCTGCTGGGTTTGCTGCTCTTTGGTTGGCGCGGCTGTGGCCCCGGTCATCTGCGGATTGAGCTTGGCCTGGAGGAACATCGCGACGGTCAGCAGCAGCGGCAGCAGGTTGAAGGTGTGAATCGGCCCGGTCATGCCGCCGATCAGCGGCAGGATGATGGGGGAGGACCAGGAGAAGATCGCGTCGGGCGCCGCCAGGTCCGTTATCCAGATCGGCAGGAAGGCGGCGTGGCGCAGCTCGACGGCGACGCTCAGCGAGCCCCATAGGCTGATCCAGATGGGCATCTGGAGGAACATAGGCAGGCAGCCGAGCATTGGCCCAAGCCCCTGGTGCTTGTAGAGCTTCATCTGCTCGCGCTGAAGGGCTTCCTTGTCGTCGGCGTACTTCTTCTTGATCTTCTCCATCTCGGGGGCCAGCTTCTGCATGTTCATCATGCTCATCTGGCTCTTCTTGGTCAGCGGGTGCAGCACCAGGCGGACCAGGACCACGAGGATCATGATGGCGACGCCGTAGTTGCCGAAGGCGAGTTTCGATATCGCCTGGAGCAGCCACATCATGCCCAGCGTCAGCGAGTCGAAGGCGCAGAAGCAGCTCTGGAAGTTGATCGAGCCGATGTAGTCGAGCTGCTTGTAGAGCGGCTTGAAGTACGGCGCCGAGGCATCCGTGAGCATGTCCCGCTTCTTGGGCCCGGCGAAGATGTCGAAGGTCATCTCCTTGCCCCCGCCTGCCGGCAGGGCCATGTCCGGCACATGGGCGAAGGTGTCCTCCTTCGGGCGCCGCCCGCCAATGCGGATGGCAGGGATATGAATGTTGCTGGTCTGCGACTCCGGCTCGGAGAGGAAATAGAAGTCCGCCTCCCACGCCGCCGCCGCGAGCCGGCCTGGCGCCGCCGGCTCCAGGTAAACCATCGAGGCGAAGAACTTGTTGGACTCGCCCGCCCATAGAACCGGCGCCGCGTCGTCGGACCGGCCCAGGGCAACCGGACTGTTTACGGGAACCTTGCCGCCCTGAAGCTCCGCGTGCATCCTGTAGGTGGCTTCGATCTGCCCGCCGTCGGCCTTCTGCTTGCCGTAGACCAGGAATCGGTCGTCACTGCCCCGGTAAAGCTCCTCCAGAGGCACGCCGGCCGGGCCAAGCTGGTCGATGTAAGCCACCAGCGGCTCGGATGAGAGATTCTCCACCTTCAGGCGCATCTTCAGCGAGTAGTCATTCTTTACGATGGTGTATATCTTGGTGATCTTCAGCGCGGGCCTGTAGTCGGCCTTCTCGGAGGGCTTCTCGTGATTGAAGTCTCGATAAAGGATGGCGGCAAAGCGGACCTCGACGGTGTTCGCGGGTTTCGTGTTCGCCTCGGCGACCTCCCGCTTCCAGGGCAACTGGTCCAGGCGGATGACCGCCGGCGGCAGGGCCGATCCCTTTGGCCCAACGACGATCCGCTGCGTCGCGTAGGCCTTGAATTGCCCGACAGGGTTCAGCAAGCAGTAGTGCCCCTTGAGCCGGCCCTTGGAGGCCGCGACCTCGGCCAGGTACGCCGCGTGGTCGCCCTTGGCGGCTTCCCAGGCGCGTTTGTCGGCGTCGGTGGTGAAGACCTGGGACAGCTTGACGGTGTGGATGGCGGCGCCCCGGCGGTCGAACTGGACCTGGAAGAGGAAGCCCTTTGCCGGATCGAGGTTGCCCGCGGTGAATATGTCCTGCTTGCCCAGGCCGGCTTGGTCCTGGAGCCACTCGTCGCGGTTGGCGACGGCTGGCCTTAGGCCCCCAGCCGGGGCGGACGCCGTCGTGGCCCCGGCTGCGCCCTGGCTGGTCGGCGCGGGTTGCGTCGTGGCCGGGGTGGCGTCGGCTTGGCTGCGGGCGATGGCCTGGCGGGCGTCTTTGGCGCGCTCGTCGTTGGAGCGCTTCTGTATCCACAGCATCCCCAGCAACAGCCCGCCGGCCAGGATGATAGCGATCCAACCTAGTTGTTTCTTATCCACGTGTTATCAGCGTCCTTCCATGAGCCGCTGGCCCAGGTAGTTATCGAGGTCGGAAATGGCCAGAACCTTCTGCATGGTGCTCTCGACGGAGTAGGGCACGCGGACGAAGCGCACCTTGCCGGGCTCAAGCACGACGTAGCTGGCGCGGTTGTCGCGGTCGCGAGGCTGGCCGACGGAGCCGACGTTGATGATCGCCTTACGCTCCGGGTTGACCTCGTAGACGTACTCCAACTCGTCGGGGCTGTAAAAGTCCGGCGCGTCGACGAACACGCCAGGCACGTGCGTGTGGCCAACAAAGCACAGGTGCCCGATCCGCTCCAAGCCCGTCTGGACCTTGCCGGGGGCGTTGTAAACGTCGTCAGGAAAAATGTACTCGTTGATCGGCCTGCGAGGGCTGCCGTGAACGAACATCAACTCCCCAAAACCGAACTCCTGCCCGCTCATCGTGTACTTGACCGGCAGGCCGCCAAGAAAGGCCCAACGCGCGTTGCGCTTGGCGTCGTCCGGCTCGGCCTCCAGGCAGCCTCGGGTCCAGAACGACGCGGTCTCGGCCGAGATGTTGAACTGGCTGGGCTCGAACATCACCGCGTAGTCGTGGTTGCCCATCAGCGTGAACGTCGCGCGCTGGCGGATGAGGTCCACGCACTGGCACGGCTCCGGGCCGTAGCCCACGACGTCGCCCAGGCATGCGATCTTCTCGATGCCGCGCCCGGCAATGTCAGCCAGCACGGCCGTCAGAGCCTCAACGTTACTATGTATGTCGCTTATTATCGCCAGCATAATCCCAAACTCCCTGCCAAGCCGACCATGCTAGCGGCAAAACGCGCCGGATGTCAAACGAGTTTGGCGGAGCCCCAGGGATTGCTACCTGCCCCTAAGGGGTCCCTGGGCTTCAAGACAGGAAAGCATGCGTCTTTCCACGACCCGAAGCCCAGGGATGGCAATCCCTGGGTAGACCATCTACAATTCCGGCACGTTCACCAGAGGAAGGTTGCCAGTGGATCGTCCGGTTTCCATCGCGATTGAGACATCATGCAGGCTGGGCGGCGTGGCCCTGGGCGCCGGCGAGGCCCTCCTGGCCGAGGTGGACTTCGACGCGGCCAGCAGGCACGCGGCCCAACTCGTCAGCCGCTTGGCGGGCATGCTGGCCGGGCGCGGGCTTCGCCCGGCCCAGCTCGACGAGGTGTACGTCTCCGTCGGGCCGGGAAGCTTCACCGGCACGCGCGTGGCCGTAACCGTCGCCCGGATGCTCGCCCAGACTCTGCCCCACCTGCGCGTGGTGGCCGTGCCGACAACCGCCGCCGTGGCCGAGGGCGCACGTGAACTCGACTGGCGCCGACTGGGAGTGATCCTCGACGCCCGCGAGGGGCTCATATACGCCGCCACGTTCGCCAGGCCGGGCGGGCCGATCGTCGCCGACGAGCCCTGCGGCGTAATGACGCCGCAAGAGTACCTCGCCAAGGCAGGGCAGCCGCTGGCGCTCGTCGGCGAGGCCCTGGCGTACCATTCAATGCCCGACGGCCTCGTGCTGGCGCCGCAGTCGCTCGACGCCACGCCGCACCTGCCCTCCGCCGGCAACGTCTGGCGCGTCGGCCGGGCAATGGCGGCGGCGGGACTCTTCACCGAGTACCACCAGCTCGAACCGATCTACTGCCGCAAACCCGAGGCCCTGCGGGTTTGGGAAAAAACGCACGGCGCAGAATAGTTACGCCCGGAAACTAGAACCAGCTCTGAAAGACGCGGTAGCCTTTGGCGCCGCGCCGTGAAGGCTGGAGAAGTCTGTAACAATGGGTCCAATGGCAGGCGCCCCTGTCGTTTGCGCACGCCCAAGACAGGTTTGCCCATTGACCGCAAGGCGCATCAGGCCGAGAATAGAATATAAGAGACCGTCCGCCGCTAATGGCGACGGGTCTTTACCAAGTATCAAGGAGCGCCTCATGCATGACATGACGCAGTTTTCGATTTTCCTGGTCAACAAGCCCGGCGTGCTGGCATCGGTGTGCGCGGAGCTGACCCGCTCGCGGGTCAACATGATCGCCCTTACCCTTGTAGACTCGATGGAGCATGGCGTGCTGAGGATCGTCTGCGACAATCCGGACGCCGCACGCGAAGTGCTGGGCCGCACGCATGACCGCTGGACCGAGACCGACGTGCTCATGCTGGAGTTGCGAAACACGCCCGGTGCATTCGCGGCCGTGGCACAGTTGTTGGCCGACCACCACATCAACATCTCGTACGCCTACGCCACGGCCGGGGCAACCCACGGGCGAACGACGGCTGTCTTCAAGGTCGCCGACATGAAAAAGGCCCACAAGGTCCTGGGCGCCCTCGAGGCCAAACCCACAACCGACAAGCCCGCCACCCGCAAAACGCCCGGCGGAAGAAAGGCCGGCCGACGATAATGGCCATTGGGGACGGCCAGCGGGGACAGATACCCAAATAGTGTAAAGTCGCGGGTTCCGGGTTCCCAATACCGGGTTCCGCCGTTGGCTTCTCCCGGCTCCGCCGTTTTTCCTCTCAGGCTACCGGCGATTAAACTGATTTTTCTTTGCCGCCGGGCTTGCTAATGGGCTCGCGGTGCGATTAAATCTAAAAAAGGGCCTCAGGGCCGGGAGGAACCCATGCAGGACAAGTTGTTTGGCGACGGTATAACTTTTGACGATGTCCTTCTGCTGCCGGCGAGATCCTCGGTCATGCCGCAGGAGTTGGACACCTCGACGAATCTGACGCCCAAGATCCGTCTGAACATCCCGCTGGTCTCGGCGCCCATGGACACGGTGACCGAGGCTGCCTTGGCCATCGCGCTGGCACAGGAGGGCGGACTGGGCTTCATCCACAAGAATCTCTCCATCGAGGCCCAGGCGCGCGAGGTCGAGAAGGTCAAGCGGTCGGAAAACGGCATCATCACCGATCCGGTAACCCTGCCGCCGAGCGAATCGACCGCGATGGCCCGGCAACTCATGAGCCAGCACAACATCTCCGGCGTGCCGATCATCGGCGACGACGGCAGGCTCGTCGGCATCCTTACGCGGCGCGACATGAAGTTCCTTCCCTCGGCCGACACGCGGATCGAGGACGTGATGACCAAGCGCAACCTGGTGACGGCCCCGCCGGGCACCAAGCTCGACGAGGCGGAGATGATCCTCAACCGTCACAAGGTCGAGAAGCTGCTGCTGGTCGACGCCCAGGGCAGGCTGGTCGGGCTCATCACGATGCGTGACATCGACAAGCTCCGCCAGTTCCCGCAGAGCTGCAAGGACGCCCGCGGCCGGCTTCGAGTCGGGGCGGCCGTCGGGGTGATGGACTTCGAGCGGGCGGCGGCGCTGGTGGCTCGCGAAGTGGACGTGCTGGTGATTGACACCAGCCACGGGCACAAGGACGTGGTGCTCGAGACGATCCGGCGGCTCAAGGCGGCCCACGACATCGAGGTTGTCGCCGGCAACATTGCCACGTCCGACGCGGCCAGGGACCTCATCGAGGCCGGGGCGGACGCCCTTCGCGTGGGCATTGGCCCGGGCGCCATCTGCACCACCCGCGTTGTCACTGGCGTGGGCGTGCCGCAGATCACGGCTGTGATGGAATGTGCCAAGGTCGCCGACGCCGCCGGCATCCCGGTGGTGGCCGATGGCGGCATCCGCCAGAGCGGCGACATCACCAAGGCTATCGCGGCCGGGGCGGCAGCGGTGATGATGGGCAGCCTGCTGGCGGGGCTCGAGGAATCGCCCGGCAAGATGATTATTTACCGTGGCCGGCGGTTCAAGGCGTACCGCGGGATGGGCTCGATGGACGCGATGCTGGCTGGCTCGGCCGACCGATACAGCCAGGAGGGCGTGCAGGACCGCCGGCGGCTGGTGCCCGAGGGCGTCGAGGGCCGGGTGCCATACCGCGGCTCGCTGGCGGACTTCGTCTTTCAACTCATCGGCGGCCTCAAGAGTGGCATGGACCACTGCGGGACGCACACTATTGAGCAGTTGCGGAAGGATGCCAAGTTCCTCCGCGTTTCGTCGGCGACAGTGGTGGAGAACCACCCGCACGACATACAGATAACGCACGAGGCGCCGAACTACACCGTTCCTACAATGGACCACGAGTAGCTACCGGCGACAACGGACCATAAAGGAGAACGCGATGACGATGCATCGATATGCAGCCGCGGCCATTCTGGCTGCCGCGGCCATGGCGGGCGGGTGCAATGTTGCCACGCCGGGCTCGACCCGCATGCTGGGCGAGGTCGACTATCCCCAGGCCTTCGCGTCCGCAAACGACACGATGAGCCAGTACTTCTCCATAGCCTCGTCCGACCCGGCCACGGGGATCATCAAGGCAAGGCCCAAGGGCATCGAGGCCCCGCCGGACCGCCTGCTTGGCCGCTCGCCGGCCCGGCAGGTCGCCACGATGCGCATCTGGCAGCGCGGCAAGGAGATACTGGCCGACATGACCGTGGCTGTCGAGCGGCGCGGCGACTCGGTGCTCCGCAGCATGCCCCAACCAGGCGAAAACTACGAAGGCGTGCCCAACCAACCGCCATCGCAGCGCGAGGCCGCGACAACCACGGAACAAAACGAGTCCTGGCGAATCGAGAAATACGACCACGCTACCGAAGAAAAGATCCTGCGAGACCTCAACTTATCGCTGCATCCGCAGGAAAAGCGGTAGCCGGTAGCCCGAAGCCGGTAGCCGGTGACAGGCCGATCTGTAAAACAGGCCGGGATGTTGTGCCGGTTAGTTGACGAAGTCGTCAGGAGAGACTGCAAATGCGCACAACGGCAAGCCTTTGCCTTGTCTTGCTGCTGGTCGGCTGCCAACGACGCGATCATACCTCGTCGGTCGGGGTCTTTTCCGCAAACGGAAACCCGGGCTTGAGGGGCATATACACCACGAACGACGGACATGTATCCGCAATCGTCATCGTGGACAAGTCTCACGTAGTGGTCCCGCGTGAGCATTGCGGGGGCTGCGTGGAAGATTACTATCTCGACAACGAACGGCAGGTGACGATAGAGACCGTACCGGAAAACGACTGGGTGACCGTGGACGGAGCCGACTACACGTTGCGAGATGGAAGGCTGTTGCTGGTCAGGATCGGGAATGCCCAAGCCAGCATTCAACAATTGAACGTTGTTTTCGACGAAGGCGATACGGCAGAGCAGATCGTTAACAGGCTCATCAAACAAGACCCTGCGGTTAGCGTGTTTGTGGCCCAGGCGGTGCCTTGGAAGGGCGGATAAGCCAAGACCGGAATTGACATTCGGGCATTTGGCATTTGACATTGGGCGCCTGCCAGCCGGCAGGTTGAGCATTTTCCCGCTTCCGCCCGCACGAAATTTCCCCTATAATTTACTAACCGGGAGCCTATGTGCGTGTCCAACATGCACAAGGCAAGATATTCATGGAAGCCATTGGAGGTACACCATGACGAAAGTACGAATCTTCGCGATCCTGGCCCTGGGCGGCCTGATGACGCTGGCGGCGCCAGGCCAGACTGGCCAGAGCAGCGACACAAGCGTTTATCCGCCAACCCCGGCGGCTGAGTCCGCCTCCCCCGCAGCCGATGCCGATACGCAGTACGCGCCAACGAGCGCGGAGATGATCGACAACGGCGCCGTTACTCTTGTCGAACCGTACGACGGCTACGGCGAGGTGTCGTTGGATGAGTTGTCGGCGGCGCTTTCGATGCCGGCCGGGCCGGAGCCGTGGGATCTTGGCGAGTTCGCACGCTGGCAGGAGCCGGCGGCCCAGGACGCCTACAGCGAGCCGGTAACGATCATTGACGAGGGGCAGGCGATCGTCGGCACGTTCGAGCTGCCCAGCGAGTTCTCCGACGAGGGCGAGGGGCAGTTGGCCACGGCCCAGCCGCAGGAGGCCCAGCCGCAGTTGCTGCCCGCGGAGCCCGCAGCCGCATTGCCCGCGCAGGCTCTGCCCGCGCAGGCCGGGGCGCAGCAGCCGGTGGTGCCCAACACGCCCCTGGCGTACAACGCCCTGACAAGAGCGTACGGCGACGCGGGAACCGTCTATGCCACGACGGCTGAGTATTACTGTGCGTCGCCGATGTACGCCCCCACGTACTCCACCTACTACTACGCATACCCGTACGCTTATGCATCTAGCGCGCCGCCGTGGTGGAACGCGCACTGGCCGCTGAGTTCGAATTACAACATCTACCCGCGGTGGCCCGACTACTACGGCATTTACTATGGTTATCCGTACAACTCGTACTTCGGCACGTATGCAAGCTATCCGTATGGCGGGTACTTCGGCACATACGTGAGTTACCCGTATGGCGGGTACTTCGGCACGTACGTGAGTTACCCGTATGGCGGGTACTTCGGCACATACCTGGGCTATCCGTACGGATCGTATTACGGGAGCTTCCAGCACCCCCGCTACTTTGGCTCGGGATCTTACCTGAGCTTCTCGTTTGGCGGCAGTTCGTGGAGCATCTACGGGCAGCTAGGCCTGTCGGGCTATCAGAACCGGCACTTCAGGTCCAGCCATGACCGGGATGATTTCCTGAGGTATTCCGGCTCGCGAAGCATCGCACGCGGCGGAGCATCGTCCGCGCGGTCATTGTCGGCCGGCGCATTGGTCAGGCCGTGGCGGCCAAGCGTGTCGCACCAAGTTGCCGCTGCCCGCAATGGGCGAAGCTATGACCTGTCAACCGACCGCTCGCGGCTCGGGCAACGCGGGCCGGTGGAACTGGGCCGCAGAGCGCTGACCACGGCTTCCGGCGCCGGCGCCACGCGGGCGACGGTTTCACCAAGACCGAGAGGCCAGGCTCTGACTACCGGCGGGGCGTCGGCAATGGCGGCGCCAGTCGTAGGCCGGGCCGGCAGCACCTTGAGCACATCGCCGAGAGCCATGACCGGCGCGACCGCCCAGGGCCGGCTCCAGCAGAGGCGAGATGCGTACATGGACGTGCTGAGGCGACCCAATGTCGGTGCCGGCGGCGCCGCTGAGCGCCTTTCCCCCGGCGGCAACAGGACGGCATTCGGCACGGCCTCGCCTGCCGGCTCAGCCTCGGCCGGATCGCGGGTGAACCATGGGCTCGACGCCGGCAACGCGTTACGACGCTCGCCGACGCCGAACATCGACACTGCCGTCACAGCCCAGCGCGAAACGATGCGGAACGACTTGCTCAGGCGGCTCAGCGCCATGCCGGGCGGCTCCGGCTCCGCCGGGGCGCTTGCCGGCCCGACCAGGCAGTACAACACGTTCCAGCCGCAAGTGGCGCCCGTGCAGCACTTCTCGCCGGGCGAGTCTCCTGCCGGCCAATCCCGATACCCGACGCCGAGAAGCCTTACCCCACGCAGCTTGACGCCTCGGACCTTGACCACGCCCAGCGCGACAATCACCCCGACGCCCCGGACCACATCCACGGTCCCGTCGCCGGAGACGAGATTCTCCCGCTCAACCTGGCCGCACAATTCAACCACTACACCCGGCACAAATACGCCAAGGACGTTCACGCCGCGAACGTTTACGCCCAGCCAGGCCGCGCCAAGCACCAGCACGCCGTCGCGGTCGTACACGCCGAGCACGTACACGCCTCGAACGTTTGCACCGAGCCAGGCCGCGCCAAGCACAAGCACCCCGTCGCGGTCGTACACGCCGAGCACGTACACGCCTCGAACGTTTACGCCCAGCCAGTCCGCGCCGAGCACCAGCACGCCGTCGCGGTCGTACACGCCGAGCACGTTCGCGCCTCGGACGTTTGCACCGAGCCAGGCCGCGCCGAGCACGTACACGCCT
>Ga0265595_1003233_pt1 | contig 10164 bp, 9 predicted proteins | sample saktaG_15_FD_190148 | JGI IMG/M metagenome (GOLD analysis project Ga0265595, IMG submission 190148) | Saline water microbial communities from Sakinaw Lake, British Columbia, Canada - sak_2013_06_06_50m | ecosystem: Environmental > Aquatic > Non-marine Saline and Alkaline > Saline ... | reverse complement strand
ATTCCAAAATTGTTCAACTTTAGTTTCATTTCCTGCTTCAATTTGAAGGAAAATATATCTTCCTGCTGCATCACATCCTGCTTCTTGGTCTTTAATAACTTCTGTCCCAAGGAGATTATACAAATTAACAACATTTGCAATTGCAATAACTCCATCTCCCTCGCAATCAAAATTCCCAGTCACATTAATAACCATGTTTCCTGAAAAAGAAAGTTCTCCAATAAAAGGAATATCTTTTAATTTTTTAGGATTATTCCTTATATAAAAATTATAATTTGATATTTTTTCTCCTCCCTCTGAATATACTGGGAAAGCAGTGTTATAAAAGATTAGATTTCCCTCTTTAACAATCTTAAATTTAACCCCTTCATAATTAAAATTTGCTGTTTTATAAGTAATAAATAAAAAAATTACAAAAAATAAAATAAAAACACCTAAGATACTTAAGATAATCATGAATTGTTTTCCTTGTTTTTTAATCTCTTCTTTACTTGCATGCGTTACTTTTTCTACTCCAGAGAATTCTTTTGTTTCTTCTTTTCCATCTTTTGTTATTTCAACAAATTCATGAACTTCTTTTTTTGCTACTTTTTTCTTTTTAGCCATATTTATTCTTTTGTTTAAGCGAAGCGACTATGTCTGAGAGCTTTTTTAATTATATTTATCTTTCTCTTTTTAAGTTTATAAGTTTTATCGTATTCCTAAAATATTAAATAAAAATTCATCACTTATTTGAGTAAGATTTTCTTTAGGTCCTTGGATAAAAACACAATTTTCTTCTTGAATTATGTTTGTTTGATTTTTCTCCTCAATAATTATAAAATTATCTTCACAAGTTTTTGAAGGAATATCTTGTCCACAATCACTTTTATTAAAACAAGCAGGTTGCATTCTTAGAGCAATCTGCTTAAGATTTGAAGCTATTTCAGACGTTGCTCTTGAATCTTCTGAAGAGATGTAAAGCGGTTTCCCAGCATAATTATTTAAGAAATTAACTTCTGTCTCAATTTCTTGAACTTCATTTGGATTGTATGTAAAAACAAATTCAAAATCCCCAATTTCTAATATCCAAAAATTACTTTGTTTAATAAATTCAAAACCATTATATACTACTTTATTAGAACTTTCCCTATCTCCAAGAGAACCAACAATAACTCCAAAGACACTCCCAAACATAACAATTATTAATATTATTCCTATGGTTCTTTGATTTTTTCTTTGCTTTTTAGCTTCAGAACTTTTTGCCTTTAGACGTTTCATATTATATTTTCATAAAATTTAAATTTCTCTTCTTAATAAAACAGAATTCATAATATAAAAAGCTTATTACAGGGCTCTCGCCAGGCCTTTAAAAAAAAAGAAAAAAAAGAAAAAATTAAATTTGGATTTATCCAAATGCTGTAAGAGCAGCTGTACTAGTAGTTCCTATACCACCTGTGCTTGTATCTACTGTCTTTGTTCTTAGATATGTAGCAGCATTTACAGTATCTGCAGCTTCATAACCAGCAACCAATAGAGCAAAGCTATTTCCAGCTATTCCGCTAGTATAAGCTTTAATCAGGAATTGTCCTGTTCCTACACCAGTAGCTGTAGTCCATGCAGCACCACAATGAGCACCACCAACTAAAGCAGCAGCAGCTGAGTTAATACAACTTCCACCAACAACTATTAAGTTCTTAGTAGCAACTGAACTAACTTCTGTATCTTTTACAAGCATAACTCCCGCTTCTCCTGTTGTTACAATAGCATCTGAAGAGGAAATAAATACATCAGCAGTAACTTCATCTCCATGATAAACTAATTTTACACTCTTCTGTCCTGAACTTGGCTTGTCATACAAGATTTCAGTTGCAAGATCTGAGTAAGTGAAATCTCTCCATACATCAGTCTCACCAATCTCAGTAGATGTAGCATCTGTGTTACTCATAGTAATACTTGATACTTCAACTTCAGCAGTAGCAGAACCGTCCCAACCAATAGTCATATTGATCCAGTCACCAGCATATTTATTCCCTGACTTATCTTCTTCTTTCATAACTAACCAGAAAGAAGTTCCATTATGACCTGTTTGTCCAGGTCCATCAGATATATTGAATGCACCTTGTGCAACACTAGCATTTGTATCAATATATGGTAAATAAACAGTTGCACCTTCCGCAGAATAAAGTGTATGGAAATTTGTATTTGCTGAATTATTTCCGAATAAAACAGTTTGTACTGCTCCTAACTTACTTACAGTATGAATAATCATATCTACACTTCCAATAGAAACTGTGTCTCCATCTTTAAGTCCAGTTGATTTATCTGTCCAAACTCCAGCCTTATAATATTGAAGGTCAGTCTTATTATTTGCAGAATCAATCACAATATTGTTAAATCTCATTAAATAAGATTCAGCATCTAATGAATCACTCCAAGAAGCTACAAAGTAATCATGTGTATTATCACCATTAAATGTAGCATTTGCTCCACTTGCAGCTGTCAATAACTGATTAGTTGCATCTTTACCGAAACCTGCAAAAGTCCCAGAAGCAGTTGCATATAAGAAGTTAATATCTGCTGCACCATCTTTTAATGGAAAGTTCTCAAGAGTAGCATAAAGATCTCCACCTTGCTGAACTTCAATAATTTCTTCAGCAGGATAATTTAATCCTCCAAAAGACATACTAACTACTTTAAAACCAGGCATAGTAATTGCACTATCCTCCGCTATAAATAAATCTTCATCAGCTTTCCAAGTAAGTTCAATATTTGATAAAACATCACCTGTTAAATCAAAGTCAGATTCAAGTCCAGAGATAATTACATCATTAATTTGAACTTCCACATCAGCATCTGTAAGTTTTAATTTACCAGTACCAATACTGAATTCAACTTTTTTAATTCCTCCTTGATAATCTTGAGCTGTAATATCTTTAATTCCAATATAACTGCCATCTTTTAATTTAAAGGTATTAGTTTCTATTAGAGAATTTGTAACTTCTCCATCTACACTTAGCTTTACTTCAGTACTTGAAATAAAATCAAGAGTCACTGTTTTTCCAGCAATTGTTGCTGTTTCACCTTCTGCTAAGATAGCTTCTTCAGCAGAATCTAACAAAGTTAGAGTGGTTGAAGTATTAGATAGCACATAATAATCTTTACCCATAATAGGTAACTCAGTTGTAGGCATGTCACTCATTAAAAGCGAATCACTAAAAGCCAATTGATATGTTAAAACAGTTGCTCCAGAAGTAATTTTAAACCCAATACTCGGCGTATCTTCTTTATAGTCATTATCTTCAAACATAGTTAAGGTAGATGCAGCCATTGTAATCTTTTGAGTGTAGTCAATTTCATCGTTATCATTATCTGTGTATTTTCCATCACCTAAAAGAATTGGCAATTCATCATCATCTATAGCTGAAGCAATAACTCCAGTAATTGTATCACCTAAATTAAATTTAGTAGATACTTTTTCGAATTTGTAAGATTCTCCACCAACAAGAGATACTGTACCTCCACTTGTAACTCCAGCAGCTAAATTAGCCTGAATATTTCCAGCCTCAACAGCGTCTAAAACAGATACTCCTGTACCACTACCATGAACAATCGCTACGTTTGCACTTCCACCAGACACGAAAGGTGCTGGATAGTTTGCAGCCATAGCAGTTCCCATAGTTAGCCCAGCCATTAATATACTTGCTCCGATTGCTGAAATTTTTCTAATATTAAATTTCATTTTTTTTATTTTTTTAACCTCCTTTCAACTCTATTAAACATGTTGTCTTATGACAAACAAATATTTCAATTCCACAGTCATAGGGGAAACTATCTTATTGAAATACCTAGGTTTGTTTATTCCCTATAAAAACACCCGCTAAGGTGCACAATCATTAATGGATTTTCTTTAAAAAGGTTGTTGCTGATTTTTCCATAACTTCCACCAAAACCTCTTAAACTAGGATATTTATTTATAAAGCTTATGGTGTCACTAGTGTATTAATACACTTTACTTTACCCTCGGAAACAAAGGTTTATTAACATAGGGTTACTAATAATAATATATATTAAATTGGGATATATAAGTGTAATATATACATCCTATATATATGTTCAGAAAAGACATATATACTTTACCGACGATAATGGCAAAAACAAAAACAAGGGAAATAACACTTCAAGAAGCAAAAGGAAGCTTCCTTTTGATGAGAAAACCAAAAACCTCTAAAGAAGACTATGATTTTTCAGGTATTTTAGCTCTTAGACAGCTTTTAAGCAATGAAAAAGCTAGGATGTTATCTGTTATAAAAGAAAAAAACCCTCAATCTATCTATGATTTAGCAAAAAAGCTAAATAGGGGCTTTAAAGCAGTAAATGATGACATAAAACTACTAGAGAAGTTTGGATTTGTAGAATTAACAGAAGAAAAGACCAAAAACAGGGTAAGACATAAACCAAGCATAATAGTAGATACAGTAACAGTCCACTTTAAGATATAACCTCTTTTTAATTAGAAATGACTCCTAATTTTAGCAAGTTTTAAGTCTTCTATCAGTCATGAGCAGTAATTTAAAGGAAGATTCATGGTATCTTTTATTAATAATAAGCAGTGAAATCAATAATAATAGACATACCTCTAGAACTAAATTCTTGCATAGAGCCTTTGTAACTATTAGTAGAATTGCCCGCTTTAAAGGATATTAATTCTATTTCTTCTGCTCCGATTAACAATTCATAACCTATTATAGGTGTATTCTCACTTATTTTCCAACTTTCCTCTACTATCTCTTTTAAAGTAAAATTCAAAACATCACAAGTTTTTCTTCCATCTAAGCAGGAACTTTCATAATTATTACATTCAATTATCAAATCTTGCATTGAATAATAATTATTTGAATCTTCTCTACAATCGGTTGTATATGCTAAAAATGACTGGATAAAACTATCTACTTCATTAACCCCAAGGGCTTCTTTATTTGAATTCTTTAATGAAACAGCTAAGAAAACTAAAAGAATTACAGCTACAATTATGATTATTAATGCAAACCCAATCATTTCTTCCTGACCTCTTTTAGAGGTTAGCTTTGGAAAATTTCTTAAAGAAATTTTTTCTTCCTGACCTCTTTTATTCTTTGTTTTCATCATTTTAAGATACTGGTTCATAACTTACTATAAATTCAGCAAGTTCACATTTATTATATGAATATCCTTCAATTAATTCTTTTCTACATAAAGACACAAAATTTGAAACTCCAATACCATATTCTGTTGATTTTCCAGATTTTACATTTATAATGTCACAATTAGGATAATTTATTGTTGAGCAAATAATATTCTCTCCTTTAGGATAAATCCTTCTGATTTCCATACTTGAAACCCCCCAAAATCCCTCATAAGCTTGAATATTTTCTTTTAAAGCCATAACTTTATCAGCATCAACACAATCAGCTTTTAAAGTACCATATGCAGTACCACATGAAAATTCAGGAGAATTTGCAAGTTTACTCACTAATAACATTGCATTATCTTCTTGCAAGATTGTAGCTGTATCTTTTATACTAGAAACTTTAAAGATTAATACAAATAAACCCACTAAAACAAAAAAGATAGTTATTGCTAATAACATAAATGCTGTTTGCTGTATTTTCATCTGCGCTTTATTTGATTTGGGTATGTGAAGGTTAGAAATTTTTAATTTCTTTGTTTTCATCTGCCCCCTAGAAGATTTATTTTTACCTACCATAATCTGCAATTCCCCCTATTTTGGTATTCAAGATCTTGGGCATTATTATAAACAATATTAAGGGCATTAGAATCTTCTAAATTAGATGCAGAAGAACTTAAAATTGATAAATCATCTCCTAAATTAGAATCACATCTTAATGCAATAAGATTTTCTTTATCTATATATAAATTAGATAATTGTTCAATTCTTTGCATGAGTCTTTTTAATTGGCATTCGTAAGTTAATTTGTCTGAGAAAATTGCAGCATACATTAAAGCATCTGTTTCAAAATACATTTTATCATTTTGTTTTTCAACATACCCTACATTATAGTTCACATAAATATCACAATTAGAATCTTTAAAGCAAATTTTTATGTTGTCTTCAGAACATGTTCCTTCTAATTTTAAATTTGCTTGGTCTAAATCAGATATTTCATTTTCTATATTGTCTGGAATATCTTTTTTAATAAAACAATAATTTTCAGAAGCAGGAGTTATATACATTAAATCTGCAACTTTAAATGGGAATTCAAAAGGTTTAGAAAAAATATAAAATGTTTTTCCTTGAATATAAGCTTCAGAAAAAAGATATTTGTTTTGAAAACTTACTTCAGTAGCTACTTCTGTCCACTTTTTTCCAATTCCTTTTTGTTTTGTTTGAATACCCTGAGTTCCAAACTTTCCAATGTTGTTACATTCATTATAGATTCTTGTTTCCTCAGGAAGACGAATAAAAGTTGATGTAGCCGATTCAAATCCTGTTTCTAAAGGATTTAATAATATTCCAATTTCTTTACTTGTTTTTGCACTTTGAATTGTATTTTCTGTATTAATCATTTTAGTAACAAAATAAATTGCAAGAAAAATTATAACAGCCCCTACAATAATAGCAAATAACCATCCAAAAGAAATTTGTAAATAACCTTTATTATTCATTTTAAGCTTCCCAAATATTTTTTTATCAAAAAATTAATCATTTTCTTTATTTCATGTATATTCTCTTTGGTTTCCTCTATAGAAATATCTTTTCCATAATAATTTATAGAATTTCTTATTTTCCTAAATCTATCAAATTTGATTGCAAGCAATTCCTCTCCTATTTCTTGAAGAAAATAAGCATATGCTTCGTGAGAATATATTTTATATTCTTTGGTTACAGATATAGCTTCTAATATGGTCCTTAAAACATCATAGAAATTAGTCATAATTTTTCTAGCAGAGTTTTCATTTATTTTCAAACCATTTAAGAATTTAATATCTTTTTTAGAGTTTTGAACCAATGATTTTGCTAGGGATTTGTCTTTAGAGGTTTTTCTTACAAGCCCTTTTTCTATAAAATATTTGAAATTCATTTAAAAAATCTCCCAAAACCCATATAGAGTTATGCCGTTAATCCAGTTATTTAGTAATTCTTTATTTTTTTCTTTCATTTTTTCAATATCTTTTTTTGAACGAATAAAGAGTTGAATTTTATACCCTAATTTTTCTTCAAATTTATCTAACTTGATTTCTTTTTTTGAAGGGCTTATAATCAATAGATCAATATCGCTTATAGATATATTCTCTGCTTTGGCAAAACTTCCAAACAAGACTATAGCTTCAGGATAATTTAGTTCTTTTATGAGATAATCTATAATTCCTGAATCATATAATAAATTCAAATTATAATTTAATTTTAACTGTTTAAATTTCTTATTTTCTATATTTGCTTTAAATAGAAGGTGATTTAATTTTCTTTCTGATTTTAAAATATGCTCTTTTTCAAGCTCTTTTAGATATTTGGATATGGTAGTAGGGGATTTATTAAGCAACTTAGAGATTTGTCTAATATGGAACTGTTTTTCAGATTCTTTAATAAATAAATTTAATATATTGTCCATTTTTATTTACAGTTGTCCAAAATATTAAACAATTGTCCATTTTTAAATCTTTCGCACCTTATTGCCGAGTTATAGTTACTAAATCTTCTCCAAAATCTTTAGATATAATCAATTTAACTTTTCCATTTGTATTTAGAACGCAATACATATCTTCTTCACTAGTTATCTTTGAAATATCTAGATATTTTATTGTTGCTCCTTGCCTATCTTCTGAAGGGGGTCTAAAAACCAGATTATTAAATTCATCATCTTCAAAACAAACAGATTTTATTTTACTGGGGAGAGAATAATTAAAACCATCAGAAGTTTGAGGAGATTTCCAAGCCCTATCAACATCATCTTGTAAATCATTAATAAAAGTTTCAATTTGAAGGTTTTGTTGCAATGCAATAAATTTCTTAATAGCATAAAAGGCAAATGCAATAAATATTATTATTAGAAATATAGAAAAAATCATTCCAAAAGATAATTTCATCTGCCCTCTTTTATCAAGCTTGACCTCTTTCTTAAAGGAAGTTTCATAAAAGAAACCTTGGTGTCTTTTATAACTCATATATAGAATAAAATATTAGAACTTATAAAGATTTGCGAGTAGATGTTTTATCAGGCTTGATTCTAATTTAAAGGAAGGTTATACTAAGGCATCAAAAATCTGCAATGGATTTTTGGAGCTCCAGAAAACATGGTTTTCTGTAGAAACCATAGGTGTCCTAGCTATTCAGAATAAATATTAAAAGGTCTAACAGTCATACTACATTGATTTTTAAGAGGATAAATTCCATTTTCTCTATCTTCTCCACATTTTATATAGAAGTTTGTATTACTATTCCAATCTACATAATGTTCTAAACCTTCAATATCTAACATCAAAGTTCCTGTTTCATAATTATAATCACATCCAACATTATCAGCAGTTCCATATCTACATATTGCTTCTTCATCTGTAATTATCTTTAAATAATTGTTTTGATAAAATGCTCTTACAATTATTGGTGCTTCTTTATCTATTTCAATTGTAAAGCTTATTGATGTTTCCTCCATGTTTCCTCCCAAATCAATACATTTGATTGGAATAGTATGATCTCCTTCAAGCATGTCTAGTTTTTGAGTATTTTCATATAAATAGTCTAAAATCCCATCATTGTAAAAATAATAATATCTATCATTTACTTGATATTGACATCTTACTCTCCCTTCATCAGCTCCTGCAGAAGTTGTTACATCTAAAGTAATCTTTGCAGGTTCCACAGAATCTTTTATTTTTGAATTGTTTCCTTCATTATTTACTGTAACAGAATCTATTATTAAAGGCACAGTTCCCTTTAATGTAAGTAGATAAGATTCTCTGTTTTCATATCTCTTGCCTTTTGCTTCTGCATCACCTTCTAACCATGGTTTGTCTTTACATCGAATATAAAACTTATTTTCAAAACTATCTCTTAATCCAGTTAATGTTCCAGTACAACCATATGTAAAACTTGTATAAATTAGATAATCATTTGCAGTTTGAGAACAGAAATCCATTGTATGTGCCATTTGATCATAAGCCTTGTTTTCAGAATCCCATCTACAATCTGCAGGCTCGTTTGTATAAACTTCTAAAGGAACAGTAGATTGATTATAACTAATATAACTATTCTGTAAATAATTTGTGCCAAGAATTTCAGGAGATGCTATATCCGGTCCATCATCTACACAGAATTCCATAACAAAGTTTGTAGGGGCAGTGTTTCCATGCCTATCTTTACATCTAAGATAAAATTCATGTTGTCTTCCATTTTTTACATCCCATCCTACATTTCCCATTGCTTCTGCACTTGGTGTTGATGCTCCAGGTAAGGCAAGTGTGTGATTATATACTTTTGCAGAACCTTCACTTAAATAACTAACCATCTCATCAAATAATTGTTTTCTTTCAACATCTATTTTACATTCAGCAGGTTCATCTGTTTCAACCCCCAAAACCACACTTGTAAATGGAGGAACACAACCATCTTCATTTCCTTCATAAAATATTTTTACACCTCTTGAAGGTGGAAGTACAGCGTCTGATTCTATATATCTATAACCTTCAGGTAATGCACTTGCTAAAGGAGATATTGTTGGTGGTTTTCCATCATCTTCTGATGAGACACATTTTTGCTCTTCCTCTCCTTCATTAATTATTTCACAAGCTTCACCAAAAGAACGACATTGATATTCACTACAACCATATTTTAAATCATTACATTTTTCACAATCATCTCCTCCTTCAACTGGCTTCCACACATATGCCATGTATGTAAAGACTTCTTGTGAATATTTTTGAAATGTAAATAATGTATAGATCCCAGTAATTGCTGTTATTGCTGCTGCAATTGCCCATCCTGGAGGACCTCCCAATGTTGCTGCAAGAATAATAGATAATCCTGCAACACCTCCTGCACTAGCTAAAGCTGCAGGTATTATTTGTTGCATATTTCTTTCTCCTGCTCCAAGTGCCCTAGCAAGAGCAATTATTAAAGCTGCTGTTACTGCTGCAACAATTAGTGTTCCAAAGATATATCCTACCATACTAACTCCTGTTTCACCTCCT
>Ga0265595_1003231_pt1 | contig 10165 bp, 7 predicted proteins | sample saktaG_15_FD_190148 | JGI IMG/M metagenome (GOLD analysis project Ga0265595, IMG submission 190148) | Saline water microbial communities from Sakinaw Lake, British Columbia, Canada - sak_2013_06_06_50m | ecosystem: Environmental > Aquatic > Non-marine Saline and Alkaline > Saline ... | reverse complement strand
CTTCTTTCAGATCAACGAGCCGCTCAGCGTGACGGTCAAGGGCTCGCTTGACCTGGCGCTCTACGAGGGGCACGTCCGGCCTGAAGACCTCGCCGCCGCCAAGCCCATTCACACCTGGCCGTTCAGCGGGGTGCAATTGGCCGGGCTGGCCGGCAAGAGCGCCGTGGGCTGGGGCTACGCGATGCGCCTGCCCTGGGGGTCCAAGCCCCCGGCCGGCACCACGGCGACGCTCGCCGCCCGGTATCGATCCGCCGATGGGAACGTCAAGGCCGCCCAGCCGCTCTATGTGCCCCTTGGCGCGCAGTAGGTCGCGGCGCGCCGGCAAGCCGTGCCCGATAACGCTCTTGCCCAACCGGCAACGCCTCGGGGCGGCGCCAAAAACGTAGAGGAATCCGGATGGCTGCATTCATAGCCCTGTGCATACTCCTGCTCATCGGCCATTGGCTGCGGACTCGCCTTCGCGTGCTTCAATGGCTGTACCTGCCCGCGTGCGTCATCGCGGGGCTCGTCGGCCTGGCGATGGCGGGTTCCCTGGAATCGCTGAACAACTACGTGCTTACCAGCCAGCCGCTGGAGCCGCAGCCGTGGCGCGAGTGGGTGCTCGACATTCACGCGGAAGTCGAGACGTGGACCAGCGCGTGGAGTGTACTGCCTGGGTTCCTGATCAACGTCGTCTTCGCGTGCCTGTTCATGGGCGTGACGCTGCCGAAGTTCTCCTCGCTGCTACGCCGCGGCGGGATTCAGCTCGCTTACGGGCAGGTCGTGGCGTGGGGCCAGTACGTCGTCGGCGTGGGGCTCGTGCTGGCGGTGCTGGGCAGTGCTTACGGGGTGAGCGACGTCTTCGGCGGGATCTTGCCGGTCGGCTTCGAGGGCGGGCACGGCACGGCCGCGGGACTGGGCAAGACGTTCGAGAGGATCGGATGGCCCGAGGGCGAGGACTTCGCATTGGCCAGCGCGACCGGCGGCATCATAAGCGCGATCGTCGTGGGGATGGTGCTGGTAAACATCGCCACTCGCCGCGGCTGGACGGCCCGGCGCGTCAGTCCGGCCGACGTGCCGGAGGACGACTCGATCGGCATTATCCCGGTTGATCGCAGGCCCAGCGCGGGCAAGCTGACGGTCAAGTCCGACGCGATCGAGGCGTTTACACTGCACGTGGCGATGGTGGGCGTGGCGATGATGATCGGCTTCGGGCTTAAGTATGGCATTGCCCAGTTCGACAGGCTCTACACGATTCCCGGCGAGTTTTCGGCTGGAAAGGGGCTGTTTTCCAGCATACCGGCGTTCCCGCTGTGCATGGTCGGCGGGCTTGTCGTGCAGATATGGGAGCAGAAGTTCGACCGCCACAAGCTCATCGATTTGGGCCTGGTGCGCCGGATCCAGAACTCGGCCCTGGACTTTCTTGTCGCGGCCGCCATCGCGACTATCAGCCTCGACGTGATCGCGACCGGCATGGCGCCGCTGCTGATCCTGATGGCGGCGGGCATCGCGTGGAACGTCTTCTGCGTGCTGGCTCTGGCCCGCAGGCTCCTGCCGGATGCGTGGTTCGAGCGGGCAATCGCCGAGATGGGCCAGTCCATGGGCGTCACCGCCACCGGCCTGCTTCTGCTTCGCGTGGTGGACCCGGACTACGAGACTCCCGCGGCCGACGCGTTCGCGACAAAGCAACTGATGCACGAGCCCATCATGGGTGGCGGGCTGTGGACGTCTATAGCGATTCCCCTGCTCGCCACCTGGGGCGGGTGGAAGGTGTTTCTCATCTGCGTCACGGCCGTGACGTTCTGGATGATTGTCCTGATAATCGCCCGCGTCCGCCGCGGCCGGGCGGCGGCTTCCTAGTTTAGCTGGGATGGCGGGGTCACACTCGCAGCGTTTTTCCCCAGTACGGTTCGAGGAGGTGTCGCTGTGCTTCGAGCAGTTCGTTGAAGCATTTTCGGATGGTTGCCGGCGAGGCCTGTGCGGCGGTCGCGGGGTCGATCATGCATGCCAGGCAGGCCTTTTCGAGGTCTCGCTCGAGGAAGGCGTCGCTGGCGAGGGTTTCCATGTCGGCCAGGGCTCGGCAGAGGGCGGCGATTTGCCGCGGCATTTTGCCGACCTTGTGAGGATGCACGCCGGCGCGGTCGACGGTACAGCAGACCTCCACGCAGGCGTCGGCGGGGAGGTTCTCGATGAGCCCGCCGTTCATCACGTTGAGGTGCATGCAGTAGATGCTGTCGGTCTGGATGCCGTGGATAATTCGCACGCCGTACTCGTTGGAGAGCTCGAGGTCCAGCGGTTTGCGGCCATCGAGCTGCTGGACGAGGTCCGAGTCTTTTGTCCATCGCTCGCCCGTGGCCGCGGCGTCCAGCGGTGGTTTGGTCGCGGGGGCGAATATCGACTCGCGGTCGGCGTCTCTCGGCAGGAAGTATGGGACGTACTCGGCGACGTGGGTCGGCCCCTCGGCCGACCAGTATCCGAACTGCTTGAGCAGCTCGAATTTCGATCCGCAGCGGCGGTAGTTGGCTGGGTTCTCGCCGGCGCGGCGAAGGTCCGGGTAGACATCCCCGCGCCCGTCGCGGTACTCCACTCGCAGGAACCAGTCCAGGTGGTTGACGCCGGCGGCCTCGAAGCGAAGGTCCCTGTGCGTGCAGCCGACGTACTTGGCGATCTCGCGTATGCCGCCCTGGATGTTGTGGCACAGGCCGTAGGTGCGGATTTGCGGGCACGCGAGTATGAGCGACCGCGTCAGCATGCTCATGGGGTTGACGTAGTTGATCAACATGCTCCCCGGGCTTCGCCGCTGCATGTCCTGAGCGATGGCGAGAAGCTCGGGCGCCGCCCGCATCATCCGCAGGACCCCGCCGATGCCGACGGTGTCAGCCACGGTCTGCTGGATGCCATACTTCAGCGGGATGCAGATGTCGCCGCGGTACGGCTCGCCGCGATACGCCTGCCCGCCCTGGGCGAAGGAGGCGATGACGTAGTCGGCCCCATCCAGCGCGCCGTCCCGCCAGCCGGAGGCGGCGGTGACTTTCATCGCCGCGCCGTAATGGTCCACAACCTTGCGACAGTAGGCGGCAATGGGTTCGAGGTGGTTGGGGTTGTTGTCCACCAGCACCACCTCGCCCTCTCGAAGCTCCTCGAAGGACATTGTGTCCACGAACGACGTGGCGCCGAACTGGCTCCCGGCCCCGATGAATACGGTCTTTGGCATGTGTGTGTTCCTTATGAAAAGACAGGTTCACGCAGAGGTCGCAGAGAACGCAGAGGGGAAAAAGGCCAAGAAGAAACAGAAGCAGCAGAAAAGGCTTCTTCTTCTGTTCCTTCTTACCTCAGCGTTCTCGGCGACCTCTGCGTGAACCGCTGTTTCTTCTTCTGTTCCTTCTTCTTACAGCGTGAAGGCGAAGTCGTTAATCAGCGCCCCGGGAAGCCTGGCTGAGCGAGTCGACCGCGAGCGGTAGGTCTCGGAGCTGGGCAGCAGGTCGCGCTGGCTGGTCAGGCCGACGAGGTTTTCCCCGAGCATGTTGTAGATTGTCTCGTCAAAACGCATGACGTTCAGTGGCGCCACCACCTGGCCGCCCTCGACCCAGAACGTCGCGAACCGGGTCATGCCGGTCAGCCTGCTGGCGGGCAGGTCGGAGAAGTTGAGGTACCACAGCCGATTGACGTACACGCCCGTGCCAAGCTCGGCAAGCACCGCTTCCGGTGCTATCTGCCCGGCGGAAACGTCCAGCGACTCGGGGTACTCGTTGCTGTTGGGCTGAACGCCGAACTCCTTCGCTGACCGCGGCGAGGCCAGGGCGTCCTTGAGCTTGCCGCCCTGGACCATGGTGACCGACTCGGGACGGATGAATCCGCCGGACAGGAAGTTGGGCGCCATTCCCTCGGCCGAGTTTTCGCGGATGGTCACCGACGGCGCCAGCGTGCGCCCTTCTTCGACCATCTTCAGCAGGCAGGTGGTCTTGGTCCGCTGGGCCTTGAGGGAAAAGCCTCCCCAGCACATCGAGCCGGTGATTTCCTTCAGGGCTGCCGGGGCGAGGTACACGCGGTACTTGCCGGGCGAAATCGTCTTTGGCTGGCGGGCCAGGACGGCGAGTTGCTCGCGGGCGTCGGCCACCTTGCGGTCGAAGGCCGCCTGGTCCCAGGCGAAACCGGCGTGGCTGGTCTTCACGGCCTTGTCCGTGGCGTGATAAAAGCTCCAGTCGAAGTGGAAACTGTGAGTCGAGAACCAATTCCGCTGGCCGAGTGAGTTTGCGAAGCCGGCGGCGATCCCGCCGGCGGCGAGGATGCCCACGAGGTCGAGGCCTTTGCCGGCCGCCAGAACGGCGTCGACAATCTCGCCGCTGTCGGGCAGTTGGTTGGGGCGGACCTGCTCGGTGCTTGTGGGCGTTGTCGAGTAGAGCAGGTAGGGGTCTTCCGGCACGCTGGGCAGTTGCGACCGCAGGTCGGCAAGCAGGGCGGTTCCGCGCTGGCGGTCGATTTCCGCCTGCCCGCTCAGCGTGCACGAGCCGGCCACGTGGCGCTGCCCGTCGATGAGGTCCAGGCTCAGCCAGCCCTGGCTGACGCTGCCGGCCTGGCGGATGAGGGACTTGGTGAACCGAACGAAATCGCTCTGCTCGCCGGAAAAGTACGCCAGCAGGACTTCCTGCCCGGCAAGCTGCCCGGTGAGATGGTCAACGAGGTCGAAGAATGGCTGTTGCATCTTGGTTTCCCTTGCTCGCGGCTTACACGCCGCCAAAGACGTCCACGTTCTCGAACAGGCACGCCGGGCTGGAATGGCCGACGATCTGGCTCTGGTTCGGCTCGCCCTTGCCGCAGTTGGGCGTGCCCATCACTTCCACCGTGTCCGGCGTGCCGACCGCCTTGAGGCTCCGCCAGAACGTGGCCGAGATGCCGCGGTAGTTGGGGTTCCTCACGAGCGTCGTAAGCTTGCCGTCCTCGATGAGCCTTCCCCACTCGCAGCCGAACTGGAACTTATTGCGGCTGTCGTCGATGGACCAGCAGTTGACGGTCTGCATGTAGACGCCCCGGGCGACGGAGGCGAGCATTTCGTCGAAGCCTGTCGTGCCGGGTTCGAGGTTGAGGTTGGCCATGCGGTCGATCGGCGGGCGGTTCCAGGTGTCGCCGCGCGCGTCGGAGACTCCCGGCAAGCCGGTGCGGGCCTGCGATACCGTCGCGCCGAGTGCCCGCTGGAGGATGCCGCCCTTGATGAGGTACTGTTTCTGGGCCTTGGCGCCCTCGTCGTCGTAGCCGTAGCTGGCAAGCTGCTGGGGCAGGGTCGGGTCGAACGTTATGTTCAGCAGGTCCGAGCCGTATCGGAAGCTGCCGAGCATGTCCAGCGTGACGAAGCTCGTGCCGGCGTAGTTTCGCTCATCGCCGAGAATGCGGTCGAGCTCGAGCGGATGGCCTATGGACTCGTGGATCTGGAGGATCATCTGGTCGGGCGACAGAAGCACGTCCATCGTGCCGGCGGGGCAGTTTGGCGCAGCCAGCAGGTCGATGGCTTCCTGGGCGATCCGCGGCGCGGCCTGGCGCATGTGGTAGCGGTCGATCACCTCCAGGCCGCCCTGCTGGGCGTAGTTGAAGCCGCCCAGGTTTCGGGATTGTGACTGCCCGCCGCTGCTGGCGGTGGCACGCATCTTCGGGCCGACCATGTGGATTTGCTGGTAGACTCGCCCGCCGGCGGCGGTCAGGTAGAGCGACTCGACGTCGTGGTGCCACAATCCCGTCGACCAGTCCACGATCTTGTCGTTGGCCTTGAGCTGCTTGGACAGCGACAGCAGAAGTTCGAACTTGTCAGCCAGGCTCATGGATTCCCACGGCTGGTCGTTGGGGCCCCGATACTCGCCGGTATTGTTGGGCATGTTGACTTTGCGGAAGTCAATCACGCACGCCCCGGCCGAACGCTTCGCCCAGGCCTTGGCGCGGTCGGCGGCCTGCTTGAGGCCCGAGGCGGTCAGGTCGCTGGTGGCGGCGTAGCCGAGGCCTCCGCCGTGGTGAACGGTGATCATTGCCCCGGCGTTCTCGCTTCGGTGGACGGGGTTCGGCACCAGTTGGCGTACCGAGACGTCCTCGCTGCACCATCGCGAGAATCGCATCGAGCAGAAGTCCGCCGCGGGGGCGACCTGCCGGAATCGCGCTTCCAAGTCTTTCAGCACGGATGAGCTCCTTGATTTACTATGGGTCAAGCCGTCGCCGTTTGATGAGGCGCGTCTATTGTTGCGGGATCTGGAGCCAGTCGTGCAGCAGGAACTGCACGCGCCCGATCAGCAGCGAAAGCCTTCCCATGACAGTATAACCGAATGACGCTCCGAATGAGACCATGAGGAACCAGATGCCGACTTTCGAGATCACCGCGCCGACTTTCTTGTGCTCGACGGAGAAGAAGAAGTAGAAGAGCACGGTGAAGGTGCCGATCATGGCCAGGACCGCGCCGAACATCGGCGCCGCCACGTACAGGGCCCACTCCCAGGAATTGGCCGCAGCCAGGCCTCGCGGGCCGACGGCCTCCTGGATGGGTTTTACGGCCGCGGTAAGCTGTTCGAGGATGTAGCTGTTCGTAAAAAGCGGGATGGCCACGCCGGCGCCCCATCCGATCATCAGCGCGTAGGAGTACCGGCTGACCCAGCCGTGCTTGCGGGAGATCCGCGCCAGCAGCAATATGCCGAGTATCACGGGCACGAACAGGTGCGCCAGGGAGTTCCAGAATGCCTCCGCCGTGGGGGGCTCGAACAGGGGCTGGTAGACCAGGGGCCTGAGGAACTGGCGCCAGCTTATGACCACGTTGTAGCCGAGCGTCACGCCGACGTAGAGGTTCTCGACGATCTTGAACAGCGGGTTATCGCGGTAGAGGAAGCTGTACATGATGATCGTGAGCCCTGCCGCCACGATGATGCCAATTGCCTTGGCGGGGTTTGCGCCCTCGGCGAATGGGTTCTGCCTCATGAAGCTGACGACGAAGAACACCACGATCAGCAGCACGAGCACGCCCATTTCGATGGCCTGGCGGGCGGCCTTGTCGGCGATCCGGATGTCATCGGGCTGGAGGTCGTCGGTCATCGGGAGGCTCCCTTCCCGCCGGCGAAGAACCTGCCGAAGAACAGGCGGATGTTGGCGCCGAGGATGAGCAGGATAATAAGCACGTGCGTTGCCGACTGGGCGAGCATGCCCCTCTCGCCCCGGCCGGAGATCTTGAGAAGCTTCTCGTAGTCGGCGGCGCCGCGCAGCCCCCCGAGGAAGCCCATGAGCTGGTTGGACTGGTAGAACGGGTAGAGGTCTGGGGTCATGACGGCGGTGGTTCCCGCGGCCATGGGGATGCCGGCCTTATCCGCTCCGTAGGCGATCCACACCTCAACGCTTCCAACGGCGGCGATGTCCACCAGCAGGTCGATTTCCTTGAGGGAGTTCACGCCTTCCAGGGCCTTCATGCCCTGAGTGGGCTGGCCGTAGTAGTCCTTGTCGAAGGAGCCCTTGAGGTTGTTGACCATCTTGAGAATGAGTTGGCTGAAGCCTGGCCGGAAGCCCAGAAAGACGTAGTCCTTGCCGGAGACCATTTTCTTCTGGAACATCGTGTTGGCGTCGTTGGCGGCCTCGTCGCACCCGAGCCTGGCGATGCCGACGGACGCCGGCCAGGGGGTCATGACGACGGGAATCACGCCCTTCTTGAAGCAGTGTCGCATGATCGCCAGGGTCATGGGGTACAGTTCGGCCTCGCTGGCCGGGTCGTAGTCGATCGAGATCAGCACGTGTCCGCCGGGCTTGATGCTCTCGATCTTTTTGTAGATATTCTCCACCTCGATCGCGGGTTTGAATTCCTGTTTGGGATTGAAGAAATAGGGGAGGATGACGGCCAGCGCGATCAGGACGTATATGATGCGCCTGGCAAGCTCGTAATGTTTCGGGAGGTTTCTTATCTGGCTCATCAGTCGCCGCCTCCCAGGTAGGACCGCTCAATTCCAAGGAGTATCCTCAGCGACTGGGAAATCACTCCGAGGGCGATTCCCAGCAGGATGCCCCGTTTGGCGGCCAGGTTGGGATAATCCATGATGGCCTTGGCCATGTTGGGGATGATCTGCCTGTCGCCCAAAAGCCATTCGCTGACGGTCTCGCTGAGCGGGACTCGTCCGAACATGACGATGATCGCCGCGACGAGCAGCAGCCCGGCCGCCAGGTTCCTGGCGCGGAAGGTTCGGAAGGCGGCGCTGGCCATGTAGAACGCCAGCAGAGAGAAGACCGTTGCCGCGCAGGGTATGTAGATATAGTCATACCCCCAGTCGTAGAGGCTCACCCTTTCCGTCCCGGACGTGACCGTGCCGATGCTGTCGGAGAAGAAGCCCACCGCCATCATGCCGATCGCGCCGATGAAGACGAACGCGCTGTAGCCCCAGCCTGACATCTTGCGGCGCATGCGGGACCAGTGCATATGCAGCAGGCTGTAGAGCCCAAGCAGCGCCGCGAACCCGCCCAGGATGAGGCTCCAGGTGGTCATCTCGTCGACCAGCGAGGCCGACCACGGGTGTGGGACATAGTCCTGCATGAAGCCCAGCAGGCCTATGCCCAAGACGATCAGAAGCGGGATGGTTCGTTTGAAGATCATTGTTTCAATTGCGGCTCGCCTCGAACAGATGCCTGATCCAGCCCACCTGCCAGTCAAACAGGACGGCAAGGGTCAGGAAGATTGTGCCCGCCAGGAGCAGGAACATGAGGAACGCCTTTCCGACGTCCTGGCCTCGCAGGCTGCCCAGCAGGCGCGGCTCGCGCGATAGGTACGCCGACGCGGCGTAGAGTTCCTCGCCCATCAGCGTGTAGTCGCACGTGGTCACGAAGAACGGAAGCTGCGTGTACGCGTCCGTCCCGGCGACCTGGATCGCGCCGGTGGACGAGCCCGTTTCGGCAAGCAGCAGGGACTCGGCGCCGAAGTAGCCCATCATGAAAATCGCCCCGGGTTTCTCGCGGACCATCAGCCCCGAGACCGCCGCCACGAAGGCGAACTGCTCGTACGCTATAAGCGAGACGTTGTCGGGGTTGTAGGCGTCGGGCCGGCCCGCCCTGGTGCAGGCCTGCTGGACCACCTCCTGGCTGACTGCTGTCACCAGCGGGTCCTGGTTCATGACCATGATCCGGCTGTCGTGCTCGGCCGTGCGGTACGCGATGTGCGACAGGATGTTCACCGACGCGATGACGGACATGTTGTCCACCGAGTTGCCGCCGTGAATGAAGTACACGGGGCGGTCCATCTCGGTGGCCCGGCCGATGGCTTCGTCGATTGCCTCCAGGCCGGCGATCTTGCGGATGAACAGGCCGGGCCTGCGTTTGGCTACCTCGATGAACGTCACCACAATGGCGCTGAAGATCAGCGAGAGGATCAGGTTGTTGAGCCTGCCCCACTTGAACCAGTTCGCCCGCGCGCGGGCCTCGACGACCACCGGCTCGTCGTCGCGGGCGACAATGGCGGTCTGATTGCTGAGCTTGACTGCCAGGCGGAAGAAAAATGGCCGGGAGTTGATCTCATCGCGCTGGGCCCGGAGTTTCTTATCCAGCAGAGTGCTCAGGTGCGCCGCCAGTCGCACATACTCCTTTCGCTCGTCCTGTTCGGCGGGCGAAAGCGAGGGCGGAGCGGCCGGGGCGGAGGCGGTTGCGGTTGTCGGGGCCGTTGCGGGTGTGGCTGGGGCCTCTTCCTTCTCCATGGCGGCCATCATCGCAAGGGCGCGGGTCAGTTGGTCGGCTGTGATGACGCCCTGCGCGGCGAACTCCCTGAGTTTCTCGGCCGTAAGCGGCGGCGGCTCTTTCGAGCAGTAAAGCCCGGCCGGGGCGATCCTGATCCGATAGGGGTCCTTGTCGTCCTTGGTCGCCGGGACTTCCTCTGTCTTGAGCAGCCCGGCCTGGAGGTCCTTCTTTGAGGTGGCGATCTGGATGACGTAAGCAAGACCGTCCGGCTCGCTTTGGGGCTTGGCCCACTCGACGAAGATGCCCGTGCCGTCGTCGCTGGGCACGTCGAAGGCTCGGAAGCTGTTCGGGTCGGGAACGCAAGAGGCGGTCAGTGCTGGTTGTGTCGTGGCTGGGCCGGTCGCGGCCGCCCCGGCCGGGCCTGCAAATGCGAGCAGCATCGTCGCAAGGGCGGCGGCGGCCCAGGTTGCCGGCGGGCGGACAATCACGGGATGGGATTCTCTCAAGACTCGATCGCCTC
>Ga0265595_1003228_pt1 | contig 10179 bp, 7 predicted proteins | sample saktaG_15_FD_190148 | JGI IMG/M metagenome (GOLD analysis project Ga0265595, IMG submission 190148) | Saline water microbial communities from Sakinaw Lake, British Columbia, Canada - sak_2013_06_06_50m | ecosystem: Environmental > Aquatic > Non-marine Saline and Alkaline > Saline ... | reverse complement strand
TTGCCTCCGGCTTCCTTCGCACCCCACCTCGCGGTGACGCACTTGCCTTTGGCTAACGGTTGGTGCAATCAACCTCCGTGATAGAGACTTTCACTCTCAAGCCAGCGCCCATGCTGGGCGCACGAACCGTGCCCGGCGCCTTCCAGCGCCGGGCTTTGAAATCGAACAGGCCGAAATGCCTACGGACTGGTCCTCTTGCTCCTTTCCATGTCTTCCCGGACGACCCGTTCAGCTTCTTCACGGTCGTCCCTGATGTAGTCATGCGCCTTGACCCGGCTCATGTGCTGCTCGACCGACTTCGTGTTACTTCGTACCACGAGGTCGAGCGGGTCCAAGTCGCCTTCGGCCGGATTATCGTCTGCATCTGGTCTCTTGGCGGCGTTGATTGCCATTGGCAGTCCTCCTTTTTCTAAGAGACACATAATTAGAGCAGAAGGACGGCGGTCAGTCAAGCAAGACATCCGGCCCGCCATCCGGCCCGCGAGGCGCGGGAAACTCCAAGCCCCAAACCCCAAGTCCCCAGTCCGAAACCGGAATCTGCGTCACCTGCGTAACCTGCGGTTCTCCCCTCTGGGTTCATGGCTTGCACTTGTGCTTGAGCCTTACAGCACCGGTTGTGCGACTCACGGCTTCTGACCGTGGGTCTGCTCGTACGAAGCCCTGATTTGCGGGTTGCCCGGTTCGAGCCGGTACGCCCGCTCAAACATCACCGCGGCCGAGTCGGGCATCCCGGCCTGCTGGAAGATTCGACCGAGGTTGTACACCGCACCCGCATCATCCGGCTTGAGCTCGATTGACTTACGGAACGCCTGTACAGCTCCGGCACCGTCTCCCCGCTTGTAGCGGACGATGCCAAGGTTGTTCCACGCAAGCGCGTAACCGGGCCGGAGCTCGATCGTCCTCCGGTACAATGACTCAGCCTGTACAAGTTCGCCCTTCGACTGCAGCAGCGCGCCGAGATTCGAGTACGCAAGTGCCATGCCCGGGTCCAGCGCAATTGCCTGTCGGTACTCGCTGACCGCGCCGTCGATGTCTCCGCGCCGGCGCAACTCAAAGGCGTAGTTGAAGTGACCGGCAGGATACCTCGGCGCTTCCCGTGTCATCTGCCGAAACAGCGTGTAGCCGTCCTTCCAGACGCTCATCCGCTGCGGCAGGACCAGCAGCGCAAGCAGGGCACAGTACGCGAGCGTCAAGACGACGGCAGCCACTCTGCCGTTCCGCGTGCCCCGTGTGACGCTGCGGCCGGCAAACAACGCAAGCAGGACGAACCCGATGCCCGGCACGTACAGCAGTCTTCCGATCGGGCCGAACCCGGCAAGGCCGGCAAACGGCAGCAGCATCGCCGCTCCCCACAACCACGCAAGCCCGGCCAAACCGGACCGGCGCATCGGCTTCAGCGCGAATGGCAGTGCCAGGTACACAATCCCCGGCAGGGCAAACAATGTGAAACGACCGAGCCCGGCCGGCGTCCACTGAAATACTCCCTGCCCGGGCGGCAGAAGCGCAGTCAACAGCAACCGGCCGAAGTTGCCAAGCGAAAGCAGCACATTGGCCACAATGCCGCCACTGACCGCCATTCCGACTACGCTACCCAGTACGGCGTACCGCGCGGCGAGGTACCCGCCAAGCAGCGCGAGCACACCGGCCAGCGCCACCCTGTCACGGCGGTGCATTCTCCTGAACCCGCGTGCCGACAGGAAAACGCCCGCCACGACCACGAACATCACTGCCGTCTCCTTGGAAAGGACGGCACTCGCAAACCCGGCCCACGTCAGGGCGACCGCCGGCCAGTCGTGTCGTTTCTGAAGCCGGAGCAATCCGAGCAGAGCAACCAGCAATCCGGCGCAGGCCAACAGGTCGGTGCGACCGCTGACATAAGCCACGCTGTCCGCGGCCAGTGGATGCACCGCACATATCATCCCGGCCAGCAGCACGAGGCAGAACGATTCGAACACCTGCCAGACCACGATCCCCGCGAACGCCACCACGACCGCGTGCAACAGCAAGTTGACCATGTGGAAATACCACGCATGATGCCCGGCCACAAGTTCGTCAATGCCGAGGCTGAAGTTTGCTAGCGGCCGGTAGTACGGGTCCTTGCCCAGTACTCCGGCCCCACCCCCATACCAGAACGAATGAGCAAACGCCTGCAAAGGCGAAGACTCGTTCCGGACGATGATGTCCATATCATCCCAGACCAGTTGGTATCTGAGCGTCGGCAGATAGACGAGCGCCGCAACCAGCGCGCACAGGCCAATCGCGACTGCGGGTCGCTTCCGATTGAACGGGACGCGCTGCGCCGCGCCGGCGGTGAGCTTCAAGGTCGGGCCGGCCTACTTGCCGGAGTCTATCGGGACTCTGAACGCCACGAGCTCGGCGAGCTTCAGCATCTCGTGCTTCGTACCTTCCTTGCCGGTCCAGCCCACGCGATTCTCCCACTTCACCGTCCCGACATTCGGGGCCAGCCACTGCGTCATGCTCCAGTCCCCGCGCGTGCTCTTCACGACCACGACATAGCAATCAGGATAGGTGCCTGCCTGCACCTTCACCGTCTCCTGAGCGGTAACTTCCATCATCTCGCTCTCCGCCTTCGTGTCGTACCATTTCAGCCCTTTGACCAGCGGCAGGGCAAGGTAGAGCATCTCGACCGGCGGCTTGTTAACATTCGTCGGCATGAGCTGGATGATACCGTCATCGTTCTTTCGGAAGAACGAGTAGGAGGCGCGGCCCGAATCGCGCGGCGAATCCACGACCCAGCACTTACCGATCCCGGGCACGTCCTCCAGCCCGCGGACAATCTCGACCACTCTCACCTCGGTCGTCTCGGTCGTGTCCTTGCCCGCAATCATCCGTGTGAACACCTTCATCGTCCGCTGCTGCCCGGCCTTCAAGGGAAAGTAGTCGGCCGGCGCCTCCCGGCCGCATGCCAGGAGCAGCGCCAGCCCGAATCCAACTGCTATCAATCTCTTCGTCATGATGCTTCAAGACTAAGCAGAACCCCGCCCCTGTCAAGCAGAGCGATGCGGACAGGGAACCGGGACGGTTGGCGGGCCGCAGATTCAGTCTTCATCCCTCCTCCTTCATCCTTCTGCCCTTCGCCGTTTCCACTTGTGACTTCACCCTTCGTCCCTCCGCCCCTGTCCTTTCCTTGACAATCCGGCACAACGGATAGAATGTCAATACGTTGCCTAAGTTCTATATCCAGACCTACGGCTGCCAGATGAACGTCTATGAGTCCGGCGTGGTGCGCCGGGTGCTCGCCAACGCCGGTTTTGATGAGACTGCGGACGAGCGGGACGCGGACGTACTGTTGATGATGACCTGCTCGGTACGCAGCCACGCGGAGCAGCGCGCGCTGGGGCGTCTGGGCACGTTCCGGGCCCTGCGTTCGGAACGCGCCGGTACGGTCGTCGGCGTGCTCGGGTGCATGGCCCAGCGGTTCGGAGACGTGCTCGTCACCAACCACCGGGCCGACATCGTGGTCGGGCCGGATGAGTACCTGCGACTGCCCGAGCTTATCGCGAGCGTGCAGGCCGGCGCCACCGGTCTTGTGGCGACGCGCCAGACCAGCGAATGCTATGATTCGGTCATGCTGGCGCGGGGACTGTCCCCGGACGGGGACTGTCCCCAGGGTTCGAGCTCGGTATCCGCGTTGGCCTCGACGGCCCCTGTCGGGCAGTACGTCACCGTGATGCGCGGGTGCGACAACTATTGCACTTATTGCATCGTACCTCACGTGAAGGGCCGCGAGCGCTCGCGCCCGCTTGAGAGTGTGCTGGCCGAAGCCGAGCGCCACGCCGCAAGCGGGGTGAAGGATATCACTCTTCTGGGCCAGAACGTGCTCGCCTACCGGGACGGAAGCCGCCGGTTCCCGGACCTGCTGCGCGCGGTCGCCTCTGCCCTGCCGCACGTGCGCATCCGGTTCCTGACGTCGCATCCGCGCGACCTCGACTCGAGCCTGCTCGAAACCATGCAACGCCTCCCCAACGTCTGCCCGAGTCTCCACCTGCCCCTGCAGTCCGGTTCCAACCCCATCCTCGAACGGATGAACCGGGGCTACACGCGCGAAGAGTACCTGACGAAGATCGGACTCTGCCGCAAGGTCCTGCCCGAGGTCTGCCTTACCACCGACGTGCTGGTCGGGTTCCCGTCCGAAACCGAAGACGACTTCAGGGCCACGCTCGACCTCATCGAGCAGGTGCGGTTCGACTTCGCGTACATGTTCCGCTTCTCGTTCAGGCCAGGCACCCGGGCCGAGGAGTTCGGACCCAAGGTCTCGGAGGCGGATGGCGGGCGCCGCCTCGCCCGCCTGATTGAGGTGCAGAACCGCATCACCGCCGAACGCAACCGCGGGATGCTGAACCGAGAATTCGAGTTGCTGATTGAAGGTCCGAGCCCGCGCGACTCCGGCTGGCTCGGCCGCACGCCTGCGAACAAGATTGTCATCGTCAAAGGCCGCTGCGCGCCCGGCGAATTGGTCCGCTGCCGGGTCACGCGCATCAACGGCTGGACCCCGGTGGCCGAGCTTCCGGCCCGGGCGGCCGCGACATGCTAAGATCAAGTAGAAAGGAGAAAGGGGAAATGTCAAAGTCCGGCCGTTCGACATTCCTTGTGTCCCCTTCGCCTTGTTCATTTCCCCTTTCCCCTTCCCCTTTGCCATTTCCCCTTGTGACTTATCAACTTTGCCTAAGGAGGCTTCCGTGGTCATATTCCGCGTCATTCTGATTCTGCTGGCGTTCGCCGTGGTGCTGGTGCTCGCCCTTACCAACATGCAAAGCGGGAGAATCGCGGTGGAAGTCCAAGTATTCAACAAGACCTACTACGACGTGCCGGTGGCGTTCGTGATGCTTTACTCCTTCGCATTCGGCGCGCTCTGCGTGGGCATCTTCACGCTGGTATCGGAAATCCAACTCCGGTCCCGACTCTATCGGCAGAAGAGGGCGCAGGATGCCCTGATGGATGAACTGCGCGCCCTGCGCAACGCACCGCTGGAAGGCGAGTACCCGCCGAAGCCCGCGCCGGAACGGCCGGAGTCCGCGAACGGAGGCATCTGATGAGTTGGCTGATTGTCGTCATCCTTGCGGTGCTCGTGGTTGCCTTGTACCCGGTAGTCCGCGACTTCCTGCGCAAGCGCCGCTCCGCGGCTCCCGCCTATGTCGAAGGCCTGCAGGCGGCGCTGGACGGAAGGTCCGCGGACGCAATTGCCCGGTTCAGGGAAGCGGTCGGGATTGACACCGACAACGTTGACGCCTACATCCGGCTCGGTGACCTGTTCATGCAGCAGGGCGAGACCGAACGGGCCATCAAGATCCACGAGAACCTGGCCCTGCGCCGCAACATGGACAAGCGCGACGAGAAGAAGGTGCTGCAGGCGCTGGTCCGTGACTACATGAAAGCTGACCGCAAAGTGAAGGCGATTTCGGTTCTCGAAGAACTCGTGCACCTCGACAAGACCGACGCCCAAAGCACCGAACACCTGGCTGAGCTCTACATCGAAACCGGAGCATGGGACAAATGCGAGGAACTGCTCAAGGAACTGGCCCGGAACCAGGCTCATCGCCAGCGCGCGGCCCGGCTCTACACCGAATACGGCCGCGCCTATCCGAAGAACAACCCGGGCGCTGCCCTGGCCGCGTTCGAGACCGCGCTGAAGTTTGACCCGGGTTCTATCCCGGCCCGGTTGTACATGGGCGACCACCAGTTGAGCCAGGGCGACACCAATGCCGCCATCAGCGTCTGGAACGACATACTGGAACTGGCACCGGACAAGAACGCGCTGGTCCGGGAACGGCTCGAACGCGCCTACTTTGACGCGGGCAAGTTCGAAGACATCACGACCCTGTATGAGAAGCTGCTGCGCAAGGTGCCGGACGACGCCGGCCTGGTGGTCGCGCTTGCGGAAATCCACCAGAAGAAGGATGACCTGCCCGCCGCCATCCGGCTGCTCGAACGGTTCGCCGGTCGGCAGAAGGACAACGTCTTCTCGCGCGTGGCGCTGGCGGCGATGTATCTCGAGAAAGACGAAGTCGCCCACGCCCGCGCAGCCATCGGCGAAGTCCTGGCCGCGCTCCAATCCGAGCCGGCCGGCCGCGCCGACAAGACTGCCTGAGGCCAGACCGTCGCGGAATAGTGAGTTGTGAGTAGTGAATAGTGAAGCCCGAATCCGCCTTTCACAATTCTCAATTCACTATTCACTATTCTCCTGGAATCCATGTCTGAGAAGCTAACTCCGCTGCTCGCCCAGTACCGGAAGATAAAGGAGCAGCACAAGGATACGCTGCTGCTGTTCCGGGTCGGCGACTTCTACGAGATGTTCTACGAAGACGCCGGCATCGGAGCCAAGGCGCTGAACCTGACGCTGACCTCGCGGCCGCACGGCCCGGACAACCGGGTTCCGCTGGCCGGAGTCCCGGCTAAGGCGCTCGATACCTATGTTGGCCGACTCGTTGCCCAGGGGTTCAAAGTCGCGGTCTGCGACCAGCTTGAGCTGCCGGACGCGCGCAAGCCGGTGGTCCGGCGCGAAGTGGTCGAGGTCATCACGCCCGGAACCGTCACCAACCCGAACCTGCTCGAAGCCCGGCGCAACAACTTCCTGCTCGCGCTATCCCCGGCCGGGGACCGGTATGGCATCGCGTTCGCCGACGTCTCGACCGGCGAGTTCTCGGTTGCCGAAGTCCCGGCCGACTCGCTCTTCGAGGAAATCCAGAAGATTGACCCGGCGGAAATCCTCGCGCCCGAGGCGTGGGAACCGGGCGAGGCCGCCGCTTTCCGTGTAAGCCCGACCCGGCTCGACGACTACTACTTCACGCAGGACTACGCGTTCGACAAGCTATCGACCCATTTCGGCGTCGCCAACCTGGACGGGTTCGGCATCGGCGCCATGACCGAGGGCATCTGCGCGGCCGGCGCGATACTCCACTACCTTGATGAAACCCAGCGCACCGCGCTCAGCCACATCCGGAAGATATCGCCGTATCAGTCCGCCGACTTCCTACTGATTGATCGCATCTCCCGCCGCAACCTCGAACTGGTCGAGCGACTCCGCTCCGAAGACCAGCGTCCGACCAGCGAAGGCACGCTGCTCTCGGTGCTCGACCGCACCCGGTCTCCGGCCGGAACCCGCCTGCTCCGGCGCTGGGTGCTCGCGCCCTTGCTCAACGTCGATGCCATCCGGGCAAGACAGGACGCGGTTGAGGAACTGTCCCACGCCGGTTCGCCGCTTGAGGAGCTCGAATCCCTGCTCGGCCGAATCGGTGACCTGGAACGCATCAGCTCCCGCATCGCGCTCGAGCGGGCCAACGCAAGGGACATGGTCGCGCTTCGGAACTGGCTCGACCTCGCGCCGCTCATCAAACAGGCCCTCTGCAGCACGAAGTCCGCCGATTCTACAATCTGCAATCTGCAATCTGCAATCTTAAATCATATCGGGACAGGCATAGAGGACTTCTCAGCGGTCACGGCCGACATCACCGGCACGCTGGTCGATGACCCGCCGATGGCCATGTCTGAAGGCGGCATGATTCGGCCCGGGGCCAATGCCGAACTCGACGAACTCCGGTCGCTCGCCTCCGACACCAAAGGCTTCATCGCCCGCATGCAGGAAACCGAACGCCAGCGCACCGGCATCCCCAACCTGCGCGTCCGGTTCAACTCGGTCTTCGGCTACTACATCGAGGTGACGAAGTCCTACCTTGGCCAGGTCCCGAAGAACTACCTGCGCAAGCAGACCGTGCTCAACGCCGAGCGGTTCATCACCCCGGAACTCAAGGAGTACGAAGCCCGCGTGCTCAATGCCGAGGACCGTATCAAGCAGATTGAACTGGAACTCTTCAGTGCGCTCCGGCGGCGCATTGCCGCCGAGACCGGCCGCATCCTTGCGCTCTCGGCCCTGCTGGCCGAACTCGATGCACTCGCCAGCCTTGCCCGGGTTGCTCGGGACTCAAGCTACGTGCGGCCCGTGGTCGACGACTCAACCGTGCTCGAGATTACGAGCGGGCGGCATCCGGTTGTCGAGAAGCTGCTCGCGCACCAGTTCATCGCGAACGATACCGTCCTTGCGAGCGAGTCGATCTCCGGTCCCCCGTCCCTCGTCCCTCGTCCCTCGTCCCCGGACTTCCCCCAAATCATCCTCCTGACCGGCCCGAACATGGCCGGCAAATCCACCTACCTGCGCCAGGTCGCGCTGATTGCCATAATGGCCCAGGTCGGCTCGTTCGTGCCCGCTGCCAGCGCACGGGTCGGCGTTGTAGACAAGATATTCACGCGCATCGGCGCGTCGGACGACCTGTCGCGCGGTGTTTCGACCTTCCTCGCGGAGATGACCGAGACTGCGAACATCCTGAACAACGCCACGACGCGCAGCCTGGTCATCCTCGACGAAATCGGCCGTGGCACGGCGACAAGCGACGGGGTCGCGATCGCATGGGCTACGGTAGAGTACCTGCATGGGCAAGTGGAAAGTGGAAAAGAGGAAATGTCAAAGTCCGGACCTTCCCCTTCGCCTTTGCCATTTCCACTTTCCACTTCACCCTCTCCTTTGCCTCGACCCCGCACTTTGTTCGCCACCCACTACCACGAGCTCACCGATATCACCCTGCTTCTCCCCCGCTGCCGCAACTTCAGCTTCACGGTTAGAGAGCAGAACGGCAAGGTACTCTTCATGCGCAAGCTCAAGCCGGGTCCGGCCGACAAGAGCTACGGTATTGCCGTCGCCCGCCTCGCCGGTCTTCCGTCTTCGGTCATCAGTCGCGCGCAGCAGGTCCAGGCGGACTTCGAGAAAGGCGAGGAACTCTCAATCGGCCAGCTCGCGCCGGACCTCGGACTCCTCGCCGCGGACAAGCCAAACGAGAAGTCCATGGTCCATAGTCCTGAGTCCATCGTCTTGACGGAACTGAAGGCCGCGGAGGTCGAGAAGCTGTCACCGCTCCAGGCCTTCGACCTCCTGCTTCGTCTCAAACAGCGCCTGGACGCGCCGTCCGACGCAGACCGCCGAGGTCAACCCAAACCCGACTGACTCAAGCTGGGCCGCTAACCGTAAGCCGTCAGTTGTTAGCTCTCCTCGCCTTGCCGCCGTTGTCGAATCGAGTGACTGGCAACGATTCTCATCCGTGTCAATAATCATCTACCGTCGCCCATATTCCCGTCATCACTGCCGCCCGTCAAGCCAAGCCGTGCATCTGCAACCATCCACTACTAAGCCGCCCGCGACAGGCGCTCACCGTGCGCGTGAATCCCTTGCCGACGAGTTCCTCCTGTAGTCCGCTAGCGGCAGCGCCCAACGGTCCTCGTTTCCCTGGCGCGCGATAGTGGTCGTACCACCTGAGCCAGCGGGCTGCGGCTTTTATCTCCTCATCGGACCATCGGCGGTTGGGGGGGCCGCGCCGGCCCAACTCACGCACTCGCTCGTGCATCCTGCCAAGCACCGTGCCGGCGCTGCGGCCGGCAAGACTTCGCAGTCGCCCCGCTTCGCGTAGCCGACGGTAGTGCTTCGTCAACTCACGGTAACATGCTGCTGCCGCCGCGGCGGCAGATTGATGCCTCCCCTCCAAAACGCCTCGTGCGTGCCGCTCCAGTATTGTCCTCTCCTGGTTGGTCCAGTCCGCGTACGGATGGGGATAGCCAAGCTTGAAAGCGAAGGCATCGATACGCGCCTGCGCATCCAGAATTCCACGCGGGCGGTCTTGAACGGACCGCAACCGGCCAAGTTCGCGGGCACAAGCTTCCGCAGCTTTCGTCCCGCTCCGATAACGACCTTCAACCAACGCCCGTGCATATCTGCGGGCCAACTTGTCTTCACCTCTCGTCCAAGGGCGACGACGGACCGGCACACCGAGGTCGTGGCACTTCCGCCAGATGCATCTGGCCACCCTCACAAAGGACAGACGCGGGACTGCGGGGCACCGCGAATAGAGCGCGGCCAGATCCTCTGAGCAACGCCGCGCAGCCTCATTTCCACTTCGATATCGGCCCCGGGCCAGCGACCTGGCGTGGCGCATGAGTATGCGGTCGACTCGCGGGTCCCGATGAACGCTGCTCGTGTGCCACCCATGCTCGCGAGCCACAGCGCGCACAGCGTTCCTCAGGGCCAGCAGAGTCCTCCCCCGGAAGACGTCGGGTCGCCGCCGCGCCAGTCGATTCCATTCCTCCCGACACTCCCTGGCCGCGACCGCGAGCTCGGCG
>Ga0265595_1003224_pt1 | contig 10191 bp, 10 predicted proteins | sample saktaG_15_FD_190148 | JGI IMG/M metagenome (GOLD analysis project Ga0265595, IMG submission 190148) | Saline water microbial communities from Sakinaw Lake, British Columbia, Canada - sak_2013_06_06_50m | ecosystem: Environmental > Aquatic > Non-marine Saline and Alkaline > Saline ... | reverse complement strand
GAGCAATGCAAAGAGGATGGAGTTTTAGGCATTTTTTCTAAAAGTGAAGGAGAGGGAGCACATTATTTAGTTTCTCGTGCATTAAAAAATGAAACTTGTTTTTCTTCTAATTGTCCAGATTTTGTTAAGGGTTTAAATGAACATTATTTATATATGCAAGGAAAAGATGTTTATCGCTTTGCTATAAGAGCAATGCCAAAAGCTATTGAAGAAGTTTTAAAGATAGCTAATATTCCTGCCCATGAAATCACTTTCTTTTTACCTCATCAGGCAAATAAAAGAATTATTGATTCAGCATGCGAGAGATACGGTTTTGATAAAGAAAAAACTATAATTAATTTAGATAAATATGGCAATACTTCAAGTGCTACTATACCAATAATGCTTGACGAATTAAATAGACAAGGAAGTTTTAAAAAAGGCGATATACTTATGTTCTCTGGTTTTGGAGCAGGTCTTAGTTACGGTGCGGGCATAATTAAATGGCTTATATAAATTAAAAGTGGAAAGTTGAAAGTTGAAAGTTGAAAGTTGCAGATTATAATTAATAACCACAAAGGACACAAAGAAATTAAATAAAGAAAATAGTTTTGATACCGAAATTGTTACCTGTTACTTATTACTTGTTAATTGTATTTGAAAGGATGATATTTTTGGATAAAAAAGTTGCGGTTATAACAGGTTCTGCAAGGGGAATTGGAGCAGGAATTGCGTTAACCTTGGCAAAAGAAGGCTATAATATTGTTATAAATGATGTTGGCAATATGGAAAAAGTTGATGGAGTAATTGCGCAGTGCAAGAGTTTCGGAGTGCAGGCTATTGCAATTAGTGCTGATGTATCTTCATTTAGCGAATGTGAAAAAATGGTAAAAGAAATTGTAAATACCTTTGGCGGAATAGATGTTCTTGTCAATAATGCAGGAATTACAAGAGATAATCTATTAATTAGAATGACCGAAGAGCAATTTGATTTAGTTATTAATATTAATTTAAAAAGTGCTTTTAATATGTGTAAACTTGTTGCTCCCATTCTCATAAAGAAAAGGGGCGGAAGAATTATTAATATTTCTTCAGTTTCAGGAGTTTACGGAAATGCAGGGCAAATAAATTATTCTGCCTCAAAGGCAGGCTTAATTGGAATTACTAAAACTTTATCTAAGGAATTAGGCGGAAGAAATATAACTGTTAATGCAGTAGCACCCGGCTTTATTGATACTGATATGACAAAAGCATTATCAGATGACATAAGAGCCAAAGCACAGGAGAAAATCTCATTAAGGAGATTTGGAAGCATTGATGATGTTTCAAATGCAGTTGCTTTTTTGGCTTCCGAAAAAGCAGGCTATATTACAGGACAAGTAATTGTAATTGACGGAGGATTAGCACTTTAGTGGAAAGTGGAAAATGGAAAGTGGAAAGTGGAAAGTTTATTTAATTCTACATTCTACATTCTACATTGAATTTGGGAGGAATTTTATGCGTAGAGTAGTTATTACGGGTATGGGTGCAATAACACCTATTGGTAATGATGTGAAGAGTTTTTGGTCTTCACTGCAACAAGGCAAAAATGGTATTGATAATATTACTCAATTTGATGTAACGAATTATAAAGCATGTTTAGCGGGGCAGGTAAAAGACTTTAATGCACAAGACTATATGGATAAAAAAGAAGTGCGAAGAACCGATAGATTTTGCCAGTTTGCTATTGCGGCATCTATTCAGGCAATAAAAAATTCAGGAATAAACACTGAAAAGATTGACTTAAATCGTGCAGGTGTTATAATAGGTAGTGGTATTGGTGGAATTAATACCCTATGTAATGAACATACTAAATTAATTGAAAAGGGACCAGATAGGGTTTCACCATTTTTAATTCCAATGATGATAAGTAATATGGCGGCAGGTGCCGTTTCAATTATAACAGGCTTTAAGGGTATAAACTCTTGTTCTGTTACTGCTTGTGCGGCAGGTAGTCATTCTATTGGAGAGGCATTTCATTTAATTAAAACAGGGTATATTGATTATTGTATAACAGGTGGAGCAGAAGCACCTATTTCTCCTATTTCAATAGCTGGATTTTCAAATATGACTGCTTTGTCAACCGCAACAAACAAAGATGAGGCTTCTTTACCTTTTGATGTTAGAAGAAAAGGCTTTGTTATAGGCGAGGGTGCAGGAATATTATTATTAGAAACTCTTGATAGTGCATTGCAAAGAGGTGCTACTATAATTGCAGAAATTTGTGGTTTTGGTGCTACAGGAGATGCTTATCATATCACAAGCCCAGACCCCGAAGGAAATGGTGCAGCAAGAGCAATGCAAAATGCAATTGAAGAAGCAGGAATTAAACCAAATCAAATAGCATATATTAATGCACATGGAACAGGAACACTTTTAAACGATAAATATGAAACAATAGCTATTAAGACTACTTTCCAACAGCATGCATATAAATTAGCAGTTAGTTCCACTAAATCAATGACAGGGCATCTTTTAGGTGCCGCAGGTGCTATTGAAGCTGTAATTTGTGCTTTGGTTGTTAAGGACGATATTATCCCGCCTACTATTAATCTTTTACAGCAGGATAGCGAATGCGATTTAGATTGTGTTCCAAATACGGTGCGAAAGTTAAAGGTTGACTATGCAATTAGTAATTCCTTAGGCTTTGGGGGACATAATGCATCTATTTTAATTGGAAAATATAAATAAATGAGAATTGAGAATTGAGAATTGAAATTGACAATTTCTAACTTCTAACCTCTAACCTCTAATTTCTAAAAATGAAAGGATGGCATTTATATGGAATATGAAAGAATTTTAGAACTAATGAATAAAATGGAAAAATCCTCTTTAACTGTATTTGAATATACAAAGGGGGACGAAACTATTCGTTTGGAGAAATCTTCAAATGTTTTAACTTCTCAAATTGGAAATTCTGTTTCTGATATGCAATCTCCTAAATTTAATATAGTTGAGGCGGAATTTGAAACAACAACAAAAGGGAAAGTAGTTAAATCTCCTATTGTTGGCACCTATTATGAGGCTAATTCTCCTGAATCAGCACCTTTTATTAAAGTTGGAATGGAAGTTAAAAAAGGAGATATTCTTTGCATAGTTGAAGCTATGAAAATGATGAATGAAATTGAATGTGAATTTGAAGGCACTGTTTTGGAAATATTAGTTTCAAATGGACAGGTTGTTGAATTTGGTCAGCCATTATTTGTTATTTCATAATATTTGTGGCGAAAGGATTGTTTATATTGTTAAACCAGGAACAGATTAAAGAAATTATTCCACATAGACCCCCTTTTTTATTATTAGATGAAATTACTGTTTTAGAGCCGGGAGTAAAAGCGGTTGGAAAATGGCATATCACAGGCAAAGAAGAGTTTTTTAAAGGGCATTTTCCGGGAACACCAGTTTTACCCGGAGTTTTAATTATAGAATCATTAGCACAAACAGGAGCTGTTGCAGTATTATCAATGGAGCAATTCAAAGGCAAGATAGGATATTTTGCTGGAATTGATGATGCAAAATTTAAAAGAAAAGTTGTTCCGGGGGATACTTTAGAATTAGAGGTTGAATTAATTAAAATTAGAGGTCCAATTGGAATTGGAAAAGCAGTAGCAACTGTAAATGGACAAAAAGTCGCCTATGCACAGTTAACTTTTGCAGTAGGGAATTAAATGTAGAATGTAGAATTAAATAAACTTTCCACTTTTCACTTTCCACTTTCCACTTAAAAAAGAGGTAAATTATGTTTTCAAAAATTTTAGTAGCAAATAGAGGCGAAATTGCAGTTAGAATAATTCGTGCTTGTAGAGATATGGGTATTATTAGTGTTGCAGTTTATTCACAAGCAGATAAAACGGCTTTGCACACTCAAATTGCTGATGAAGCAATTTGTATAGGACCTGCAAATTCTTCGCAAAGTTATTTGAATAAAGAAGCAATTATTTCGGCCTGTTTAGCAACTGGTGCACAGGCTATTCATCCGGGGTTTGGATTTTTAGCAGAAAACGCCGATTTTGCGAATATGGTAAAAGATAATAACATAGTATTTATAGGTCCGGATGGTGATATTATTTCTAAAATGGGAGATAAAGCACAGGCAAGAAAGACCGTTTTGGAGGCTAAGGTGCCTGTTATTCCCGGTTCTGATGGCATAGTTAAAAACTATGAAGAGGCTAAAAAAATCGCAAAACGAATTGGTTATCCGCTTATGGTTAAGGCTACTGCCGGAGGTGGCGGTAGAGGAATTAGACTTGTTAATAAACAAAAAGAACTTGAAAACGCATTTAACACAGCAAAATCTGAGGCTAAATCTTGTTTTTCTAATGACTGTGTTTATATGGAAAAATTTATTATTGAACCTCATCATATAGAATTTCAAATATTATCTGATAATTTTGGAAATACCGTTCATCTTTTTGAAAGAGAATGTTCTATTCAAAGAAAAAATCAAAAATTAATTGAGGAAAGCCCTTCTCCATTTTTAACACAAAAATTAAGAAATGAAATGGGAATTGCGGCAGTTAAAGTAGCAAAGGCTGTTGGCTATAAAAATGCTGGAACTATTGAGTTTTTAGTAGATAAAAATCATAAATATTACTTTATGGAAATGAATACAAGAATTCAAGTTGAGCATCCTGTTACAGAATTGGTTACAGGTTTAGACTTAATAAAATTACAAATTGAAATTGCGTCAGGTCAAAAGTTAAAATTTTCTCAAAAGGATATAAAACAAAGAGGACATGCAATAGAATGCAGAATAAATGCAGAAGATGCAAAGAGAAATTTCGCTCCTTGTCCCGGAACTATTAATGCCTTGCATGTTCCCGGCGGACCGGGTGTTCGTGTGGATAGCGCTGTTTATCAAGGCTATCAAGTTCCTCCGTTTTATGATAGTATGATAGCAAAACTTATAGTTAATGGCTCAACAAGGAAAGAAGCGATAGCAAGAATGAAAAGAGCAATTTCAGAGTTTTTGTTTGATGGTATTATAACTAATGCCGATTTTCAATTGGAAATATTAAGAGATGCCGATTTTTTAGCAGGCAAATATGACACAGGCTTTTTGCAATCACATAACATTGTAGAAAGACTTAATAAAATGTAGAACGTAGAATGAAAATCAATTCACAATTCACGACAAAATTGCGTAGGGGCGACCTTTGGTCATCCGAAATCTAATCAAAGAAAATGGCTTTGATACCGACATTCTTCATTTTTCACTTTTCATTATTCACTGCGAACTTTAGTTCGCATATAGGGGTGGTTATTATGCTTACCGATTTATTTAAAAAAACAAGATATGTTACTATATCTCGCACTGTTCCTAATACTCAAGTAACTGAAGCGGAAAATGCAGAAGAAGAATTAGTGCATAGATGTTCTAAATGTAAAAAGGTTATATTTAAAGAAGAATATCAAACATCAAATAAAGTTTGCAAATTTTGTGGACATCATGATAGATTATCTGCTTATGAAAGGCTGTTTTTTACTTCTGATAACGGAGAATTTGAGGAGTTTGACGGCAATTTGAAATCAAAAAATCCAATTAATTTTGAAGGTTACGAAGAAAAAATTGCAGGTCTTTCCCAAAAAACAGGCTTAAATGAAGCGGTTGTTACTGTTAAAACAAAAATAAATGAGTATGATTGTTTAATTGCAGTTATGGATAGTAATTTTATGATGGCATCTATGGGAAGCGTTGTTGGAGAAAAAATTACAAGGCTTTTTGAAAAAGGCATTGAGCAAAAGTTACCTGTTATCGTATTTTGTGCTTCTGGCGGAGCAAGAATGCACGAGGGAATTGTATCCTTAATGCAAATGGCAAAGGTTAGTGCCGCAGTTAAAAAGCATTCTGACAATGGATTGTTATATATTACTGTTTTGACAGACCCTGTTACAGGTGGAGTTACTGCAAGTTTTGCAAGTTTGGGCGATATAATAATTTCAGAACCAAAAGCATTAGTTGGATTTGCTGGGAGAAGGGTTATTGAAGGCACAATTGGAGAAAAATTGCCAGATGATTTTCAAACTGCTGAATTTTTATTAAAGCATGGCTTTATTGATATGGTAATTAATAGAAATGACTTAAAAGATGTTTTGGGTAAATTATTAATGTTTCATAAGGGGGAAAAGATAGATGAATGACACCTTAGACCCCAACATTAGAATGGAAATAGCTAAAAATAAGCAACGCCCAAATATTAAAGATTTAATTCCATTAATATTTAAAGACTTTACTGAACTTCACGGAGATAGATTTTATGCAGAAGATACTGCAATTATAGGTGGGATTGCAACAATCAGCGGAAAACCGATTACAGTTATTGGACATTCAAAGGGCAAAACTGTTACTGAAAATATTAAGTGTAACTTTGGAATGCCACAGCCTGAGGGCTATAGAAAAGCTTTAAGATTAATGAAACAAGCCGAGAAATTTAATAGACCAATTATTTGCTTTGTAGATACTCCGGGTGCACATTGTGGAGTTGGAGCAGAGGAAAGAGGTCAAGGAGAAGCAATTGCAAGAAATTTATTGGAGATGTCTTCCCTTTCTGTTCCTGTTGTGAGTATTATAACCGGAGAGGGTGGAAGCGGAGGAGCATTAGCATTGGCGGTTGCTAATGAAGTTTTAATGCTTGAAAATGCTGTGTATTCAGTTATATCTCCAAGAGGCTTTGCAAGTATTCTTTGGAAAGATGCGTCAAGAGATAAAGAAGCTGCTCGAATTATGAAAATTACTTCTTATGATTTATTGGAATTGGGAATTATTGATGTAGTAATTGAAGAGCCTATTGGCGGTGGGCATTTAGATAAAACTATATATGCAAAAAACATTAAAGAGGCATTAAAAAAGAGCCTTGCAAGACTAAAAAAGATACCTAAAGAGGAGTTAGCACAGCATAGGTATAATAAATTTCGCAAAATTGGCGATTTCGCCGATTAAAAAATTAATATATTGGAGGAAAACAAAATGACATTTGACAAGGTAAAAAAATTACTTTCTGAACAACTTGATGTTGACCAAGAAAAAATAACTATGGAATCTTCAATATCCGAAGATTTGGGAGCAGACTCACTTGATGTTGTTGAACTACTAATGAGCATTGAGGACAATTTTGGCATAGCAGTTCCAGACGAAGAGGCCACTAACCTTAAAACTGTTGGCGATGTTGTAAAATATATTGATACTAACAGTTAATTAAAATATTCAAGTTAAATGTGGGACGGAAAATCTGTCCCTGCTTTGCACTTAAAATTTATTGCAAAAGAAGATGCAAATAAAAAAAGCACACGAGAAAATTATTTCTTTGTGTGCTTTTAGTAGTTAGAATATAGTTATTAGTAGTTAGTATTGTTGATTTGTATTTTATAATTTAATTAGTCGCTTTACATAGATTGCGGACGACAATCCCCCTATAAAACAACTTTCAACTTTCAACTTTCCACTTATTAATTATTTACCAACGCAAAATCTCTTGAAAATATCCTTTATAATTTGTTCATTTACTGTTTGCCCTGTAATTTCCCCTAATGCACAAAGTGCTTCGCAAATGTCAACACTAATAGCATCAAAAGTCGTCCCATTATTTAGTGCATTTATAGCATTTTGAATGTGAACATTGGCTTTATTAAGACAATTTTTGTGTCTAATATTTGTTATTAACTCTCCATTTTCAATGGATATGCTACCATCAATAAACATTTCACTTATTACCTTTTCAAGTCCAAGTTGCCCTTCGCCTGTCAAAGCAGAAATATAAACAATATGTTTAAAACTCTTTTTTATTAATTCAATGTTAAGCATATTATCTAAATCAGTTTTGTTTATAACTGCAATTGCTTTTTTATCTTTTGCAAATTCAATTACCAGCAAATCCTCAGAAGTTAATTTTGTATTACTATCAAACACACACAATAAAAGATTAGATTTTTGTCCTTCTAAAAAGGCTTTTTCCACGCCCAATTTTTCAATTATATCTTTGGTATCTCTAACCCCTGCCGTATCAGAAAGAATTAACTTTATTCCACCTAAAATTACAGTGTCCTCAATAATATCTCTTGTTGTGCCTGCTATGTGAGTAACAATACTTTTTTCTTTTTTAGATAAAATATTCATAAGCGAGGATTTCCCGGCATTTGGCTTTCCAATAATTGCACAGCGAATTCCATCCTTAATTGCACTGCCACTTTCAAAGGATTTGATTAGTTTTTCACAATAAGTGCGAGCCTTTAAAAGTTTGGGTTGTAAACTCTTAACAGAAACATCGGCAATATCCTCATCCGGATAATCCACAAAGGCCAATATTTCTGAATTAACTTCAATTAAAAGCTGTCTTATTTGTTCAATTTTTTTTGAAACAGCTCCCTCTAACTGCCAAATGGCCGCTTTTGCGTTAATGCTACTATCGGCATTTATTAAATCAATTACTGCTTCTGCACGGGACAAATCTATTTTTCCATTTAAAAAAGCTCTTTTTGTAAATTCACCCGGCAAAGCCATATTTGCACCTGCACTAAGCACAACATTTAAAACATTAGCACTAACCGTCAAGCCTCCGTGACAAGATATTTCAATAGAATTTTCTGCTGTGTAACTGTTTGGAGCTTTAAAAACAGTTAATAAAACTTCATCAATTAAATTGCCCTCTAAATCATAAACTGTTCCAAAATGAACTGTATAGCCTTGCATATTAGAAATAGAGATACCACTTTTTGATTTAAAAACCTTTTGGCAAATAAAAAAAGCATTATCCCCACTTATTCTAATAATTGAAATACCACCAACACCATGAGGAGTGGATATAGCCGCAATGGTTGACATAAAAAAACACCTCCTTATTAATTAGGAATGAGGAATGAGGAATTTATGTTTTATTACTATTTGTTTAATTTTATCATTATTATAATTAGTAGTCAATAGAGCAAAGTTTATATTTATCAAACTAACAAAAGCAACACACAAACAAAGAAACAAAGAAACAGCATAAATTTAGCCTGCTCTATTGACTTTTATTGTTTTTTTGTATATAATAATAAAAGATTATAGATATGTTGTTAGTATGTGCTACTGAGACTTCTCTGTGGCACATTTTTAATTTAAATGGAATTTTGGAGGTATAATTTAGAAATAATAATAAATAGATTTGATATTACTTTTAATATAAAAATTAAATTAGGAAAAACTTTTTAGCACAAAATATTTTAGGAGATAGATAATGATAACAAATTACAAAGATATTCCAATTTGGAAAGATATAACTGAACAACAATGGAATGATTGGAAATGGCAGAAAAAAAACAGGATAACGACATTAGAAAAATTAAAAAAAGTAGTTTCACTTACCCCCTCTGAGTGCGAGGGAGTAAAGCAAAGTTTGGGTAAATTACAGATGGCTATTACTCCTTACTATGCAACTCTTTTTGATAAGAATAATAAAAAATGTCCAATTAGAAGGCAAGCCATTCCTTCAATTAATGAAACATTAATTTTAAATTGCGATAGAAATGACCCTCTTCATGAATCAAAGGATTCTCCTGTTAAAGGAATAACACATAGATACCCTGACAGAGTGCTTTTTTTGATAACACATCGATGTGCAATGTATTGTCGTCATTGCACAAGAAGAAGATTTGCAGGCAATGCGGATAAAGAACTTACTGTTGCGGATATATCATATTTTATAGATAAAAAAAGACAAATATCTATAAATGCTGAAAAGGAAGATTCTATAATACAAATGTGCAAAAATGATAGTAAGGAGTTTAGTTTGCCAAAAGAGCAAGATTTTATAGTAAGACAAGCTAAAAAATCTGATATACCTCAAATGATTAGTTTATTTTCCTTTGTTTTTGAAACATATCCTAGCCCAGTTTTTAATAAAGATTATCTTGAAATAGAGTTAAACAAAAGAAACTTTAGAGTATTATATAGCCTTTCAAGAGCAATTAATCCCGGAATTAATAAGGTTTTAAGCAGGTTAAAATATAATTATACTGGTAGATTAATTAATAACTGCGATATTTGTGGCGGTTATGAAGATATGAATATTTGGGTAAAATGCTTAAAATAGTAACAAATAAATTTAATTATAAATGAGGTGACTAACTATTAAAAGTCAAGCATTTTTTAAAAATTTTTAAGCAGATAAAAAAGTGCATAGCAAACAAGCCTTAAAA
>Ga0265595_1003223_pt1 | contig 10191 bp, 9 predicted proteins | sample saktaG_15_FD_190148 | JGI IMG/M metagenome (GOLD analysis project Ga0265595, IMG submission 190148) | Saline water microbial communities from Sakinaw Lake, British Columbia, Canada - sak_2013_06_06_50m | ecosystem: Environmental > Aquatic > Non-marine Saline and Alkaline > Saline ... | reverse complement strand
AAATGCTAAAGGAGATGTTCGGGCAGCATTAAATGATTTGCAAACAGTTTCAAAAATGAAAGAACCAGAGCTTCTTGAACTTAATGAACGGAATAAAGAAACAGATATTTTTAATGCATTAAAAATGATTTTCAAAGGAAAACCAAGTAACGAAATTTTAGCAACTTTTAATTCAGTAGATATGCAACTTGACGAAATAATGCTTTGGGTTGAAGAAAATATCCCAGCAGAATATTCAGGTCAAGAACTTGCAAAAGCTTATGATGCTTTAAGCAGAGCAGATATTTTCAAAGGAAGAATCTACAAACAGCAATATTGGAGGTTTCTTGTTTATGAAAACATTTTATTAAGTTATGGAATTTGTGCATCTAAAAAAAATATTAAAACAGGTTTCACAAGCTACAAAAGACCAACTCGAATTTTAAAAATCTGGTTGAACAATCAAAAAACAGCAAAGAAGAAAACAATCACAGAAAAATATGCCAAACTTGTTCACATTGGAAAAAAGAGGGCATTAAACGAATTTCCAATTATTAAACAAATTATAAAATCAAATGAGAACATCCAAAAAGAACTTAGATTAACACAAGAAGAAATTGAATATTTAAATAGACCTGTTGAAATTTAATTAATTTCATTTTAAAGAATTAAAAAGAAAGATTTAAAAAATAAAAAAGAAATTATTTAGTTTACGCAACTATTTTGTACCAAGAGGAATTATAGATTCAACCTCAACTTTCCCATCTAATACACTCTTTCATAAAACACTTTTAATGTTCAAAGAACGAGCAACTAAATCAAAAGCCTTTCCTTCATAATAAAGTTTTCCAGCCAAGACATCAAAATACTTATACTCTTCAAGTTCTAAATTCAATTTAACAGAATTTGAGTAAGAACTATAAAAAATAAAGTTGTCCCCTTCTCGATATCCACTAAGTTGATAATCTTTTCCATCAATAAAGATTTCAGATTTAAACCTTCCATCTTCTTGCTCAGAAATAAACAACTTAACAATATGCCCTGTTTCATCGTGATCTATTGCAACACCTTCACCATTAAAGTAAAGTCTTTCAAAGCTTTCCTCATAAACAACAAGTTTACCTTCTACATAATCCATACTATCTTTTTTATTCTTAGCAACAACCAAAAAAGGATTTGCCCCAACTTTTTCGCTCTTAACCATCAAGGTAATTTTCTTAGTTTCGCCAGCCATTAAGTAAACAACAACACCATTACTTGTTTTTTCCTCAGGATTAACTTGCATTTCATTCATAGTTGCTACAGTTCCCTTCTTTTCATAAGAAATTAAAGGTTTACTAACAACAAAATAGTTATCTATTCCCTTTCCTTTGAACTCAAGAAAATATTCATAAAAAGGTAATTCATTAACTACCGGTTCATCAACAACATTAACCAGTTCATCAACAGATATAATTTCCTTAGAATTAACTAACCATTCAATTTTCTCGTTACCTGCATTTTGGGAAACAAGCCCACCATGGAAATCAGTCACAGTAACAGTATAGTAAGCCCATTCTCCTGATTTTGCCTTAATTGTGTTGGGATCCAAATCAATCTTAACAAAATTCAAAGAAGTTTCTATTTCATCTTCATCTTCAGAAAGAAAAATAGCCCCAGGTATTCCTGTAGCTTGAACAATAACTCCACCTGCAAAAAGTAAAACTAACATTGTTATCGCAATCATTTGTTTCATTTTAGGTTCTCCATATTTAATTAAAAAAAGATAGGGAAAAATCCTTATAAACATGACGAAGACTTCAACGATTTTTGAACCCATACAATTAATTTATAAATAAATAATCACTAAAAAGAATATGCCTAAAGAAAAAAGGTATATTCTCGTTTCAATGAATGATGAAAGAGCAAAAAGTATTGCAAAGGTATTGGGAGATAAAAATTGTGATAAAATAATTAATTACTTAATGGAAAAAAAAGAAGCGAGTGAAAAAGATATTGCAGATGCACTTAATATAAAATTAAACACTATAGAATACAACCTGAAAAAACTTCTAAAATCAGAATTAATAAAAAAATCAAAAAACTTTTTTTGGAGCAAAAAAGGTAAAAAAATTAATATGTATCAACTTTCAAATAAATCAATTGTAATATCTCCAACTTCTTCAAAAATTTCATCAGGAATAAGAGCAATTCTCCCAATAATATTAATTTCTATAATTACATTAGGAATAATCTCTCTTTATCTGCCTACTCAAGAAACCCAAAACAAACTTCAAACAATTACAGATATACAAAACTATTTAGAAAAAATCGATAGTGCATTAATAAATACAGGAAATCAAGGAATTATAAACAAAAATAATCCAACTACAACTTCAAAAGAACAATCAGCTCAAAGCGAAATAGAAATCAGTGAAGAAATAATTCAATCAAGAGGAAACACTACTTATGTTATATCTAAAAATAAAGTAACCATCTTAGAAAACACCAAAGAAAAAATAGAAATACTAAGCGAAATAGAAATTAATGAAGAAATAAAAAATGTATTAATCGAAGAAAACAAATTAATTATTCTAACTGAAAAAGGAATTATTTATGTTTATGATCTTTCAAATAAAACATCCCCTATAATAGAAATATCAGAAGAAGAAATTTTAGTCAACAAAAATAATTAAAATAAATAACCCCACAATTAAATTAATCCAAATGACAATTAAACAATATGAAAAAATTGAAATTGTTTGGGAAGGTTTTGAAGAAGGGAAAAATTTAACAATTCCTGCAAGAATTGAAGCTTTAGTTCTAGGAAGTTTAATTTCTATTTTAGAAATTCCAAGAGCTTTTTTATTTAATTGTTATGATTACATAACCAAAGGAGAAATAAAAGAACCAAGAGTTTTTGAATGCTTACATTCAATAAAAATGTATTTTGAAACAGCGAGGTCTGGAAGATTTTCAACAAATGAAGAATATTTAGAAAAAAATAATTTAAAATGGATGTTGAAAAAATAAGAAAAGAATTAGAATGGGGTTAATCTTTTTATTGATTGCAAAGGAATTTTTTAACTAAATTTTTCTCTTTTTTTAAAAAGTGTATAAAAATTAACAACTTCCAGATGCAGTAGTTCCAATTGAATCTAAAGTCTGACCACACTCTTCTGGTGCATTGTTGAATGCAGAACAAATAGCATCTTTATATGCTTCAGCAGTTCTTGAAACACTAACCTTTACACCATTAACAACTAAACTCGGTGAACCGGTTACCCCAAAATCTTTTGCTGAATTATAATGTTCTTCTAATAAAGATTCCCCATCTGATTGAACACAAGCTAAAACTTTATCAGAATCAATTCCCAAAGATTTCATTAAAGCAACTGATTCCTTTAAATCGCAATCAATATCCCCAGAACATTTACCATATATTTGAGTAGCAAATTTCTCTGCATAAGCCCAATAAGAATTTTCCCCTAAATCTTGCATACATGCTTGAATTTTATTTTGCTGAACTTCAAAATCTCCATGTCCTGCATAATATAAATAAACTTTGAAATCTGCATAATCTTCTAAAAGAGACTCAACTTGTGCAAAAGGTCCTAACGCAGTTACTCCATATGGACAATAAGACCAAATATATAATCCAACAACAGGTTTATCTGATTTAGGAATTTCTTGAGATTCTGCTTCAACAGGTTCTTCTTTTTTATTTAAAATAGAAATCAAAGAATTCCCAATAATATATCCTGTTTTAGTAACATAAAAAGGAACAGCTTCCTCCTCATAAAGAGTATTAATCTCATACAAATCTCCAATTTTATTGATATCTTTTATTTCAAAACCGCTATATCCAACAGAATTTAAATAATTAATCAAACTTTCTCCAGCATCATCAGCAGAAATAGTTCCTCCTGTTATTCCTCCTGTAAAACTCGTAACAATTAAAATTAATGCAAAAACGCCCAGCACAAATGTAGAAACAATCCAAGGATTTTCTCTAAAACTTTCTGTTAAGTTTCTCTTTTTTTTAGAATGAATTTTTTCTTCCTCTTTATGTTCTTCCATTTTAAGATTAAATAAAACCCTTTTAAAAATATTGTGGTTCTAAAATCTATTTAAATTTAAGTGCATTTTTTACAACAGCCTTAGAAATCCCATTGAAAATACTTAAATTATCTTTTAATCTTTCTGAGGAACTATTTTTTCCTAAAGCAGAATTAACATGAGAATACCATAAATAAAAATCCCCATAAGATGGAATTTTTATTTTTACAGGCCCTGCATTTTTAGAATACCAACGTTCAACTGTTTGATCTGAATAAATTGTATCAAAACCTTTTTTAGTTAATTCTAAAGAGTAAGAATCTCTTGCTTTCCAACAATCTCCAAAGGGCATTCCAAATGTCTTTATATTTTCTTTTTTTTCAAAATAAATTGTTTCTTCAACTTTCCCTCCTTGATCAGGATTTTCTTCAAAAATTATTTTTGATTCAGAATGTAAAGAATCCCCAATCTTAAGATTATCTTTTCCAACTTTAACAGCAGGGTCAAAAAATATCTTTCCAAGTTCAGGGTATTTAGTTCCAACTAACTTAAAATCATTCCCAGAATATCCAACATAATTTTCTGCCCCACCATCTTTCAAAACAACAACTTCTTGTCCATGAATATTTTCTGTTCCTAAAACTTCTACATCTGTTCTAAAAGTTTGAGAATCATTTAAATAAGTCCAAGAATTTCCTTGTTGTAATGGAAACAAATCTCTGAAATTAACATTTGAATTTCTCACATGGTCTTCAACTTTTATAAAATTCAAAAACGGTTGGTGCAAAGGAGAAACATAAATTGCATAAGGTTGTTCAATATCAAAATTAAAAACCCCAAGACCATTCATTAATTTAACCATGTCCTCGGCATTATCAATAAAACCATCAACTTTTGCTAACACTTCATAAACAGCATTCCCAACACCAGGAGCGATAAAGTTCAACGTTAAACTCCCATATTTTAAAATTGTAACAACATCATCTGCATCTGCAAAAGACCAATTCCCAATATAAACAAAACCAGGAACATCATCTATTCTTTCTTTATCCCAAGAAGGCAAATCAATATCTAATTTTTGAACAAGAGAATTACCCCAAGACCTTGCTTCATCCCACAAATCCATTGTAATAAAATCCAAACTTCCGCTTACTTTTTTTTGTAAACCAGAAGGAATATACATTTTTGGCATAAACACTTTCAAAGGATCTGTAATTACAACAAAAGTTTGCCCAAAAGATTTGTCATGATATAAAAAAGAATCCAACCCAGTTATTCTCTTTCCATATTTATTCTGAACCCATGCAGCATGAGTTTCTCCATTTAAATTAAAAGCAATTTGACCGTTTGCAGTTGTTTTTGTTTGAAGAACATAATTTGGTTCATTGTAAGGATTTGTATTTAAGTTGGGAACATAATCATCAAAAGAATTTGAAGGTGAAGTTATTTTTGGTTCACATCTTCGTAAAAAACTTGGTGAAGAAAGAGCCACAGGAACAATTGCTACTTTTTTAATAAATTCTCTTCTCTTCATTACAATCTAAAGAAAACAGGGTTTAAAAAAATTTATATTATTTCCCACCTTCTAATTCTTCATAAATTGTTTTTGCTGCAACAGCACCTTCTGCACAAGCTGTAATAATTTGTTTAAAAGAATTATTTGTAACATCTCCTGCAGCCAAAATCCCGGCAACATTTGTTCTCTGCTCTTTATCAACAACAATATAATCTTTTTCTAATTTTAATTTTAATTTTTTAGCAAGTTCAATATTTGGAACACTTCCAATTTCAACAAACAAACCATCAACTTTTAATTTTTCTTTTTCATTAATTTCCACCTCTTCAAGTTTCCCTTTTCCAATAAGTTTCGTAACAACTGAATTAAATAAAGGTGTTATTCTCTTTTCTTTTTCTAATTGTTCAATCCAAATTGGTTCTGCTTTTGAAAATCTATCTTTTCTATAAATAATATAAACTTTTTTTGCATGTTTAGCTAAAAGCAAGGCTGCAGTAATTGCTGCATCGCTTCCTCCGACAATTCCAACCACCTTCTCTTTATAAAAAGCAGAATCACAAGTTGCACAATAACTTACTCCTTTTCCTATAAATTCTTTTTCATTTTCCAACTGCAACATTCTTCTTTCAGAACCTAAAGCTAAAACCAATTTCTTTGAAAAATATTTTTCTTTATATGTAATAACTTCAAAACCATTTTTATTATTAATATCTGAAACTTCTTGCATTTTTATTTCAACCCCAAGCTCTTTTACTTGCTCAATCATTTTTTTCATTAATTGAAATCCAAGAATTTTTCCATAAGAAGGAAAATTACAAACTTCATATGCTTCTCCAGCTAATCCTCCAGGAAGCTTACCAATAACTAAAGTTTTCAATTTATATCTTACAGCATAAACAGCTGCTGTCAAACCTGCTGGACCTGCTCCAATAATTATCAAATCATATTTTTTCATAACATATAAAAACAGACATACATTATAAAGTTTATGAAAGAAGAAGTGATAAAGGTCCTCCAAAAAGCTTTGAAAAAAATTGATGTAAAATTAAAAAAGCAAGAGATAGAAAATTTTTTAGAAATTCCTCGGTCAGCAGAAATGGGAGATTATGCTTTTCCATGTTTTTTTCTAGCTGAAAAATTAAAACAAGAACCAAGACAAATAGCACTTCAGATTAGAGAAGAAATAAATGAAATTCAAGTAAATTTTGAAGACATTCAAACATCTGGAGCTTATGTAAACTTTTTTGTAAATCGAAAAGATTTAGCACGGCAGGTTGTTTGGGATGCAATAACAAAAAAAGAAAACTTTGGAAAAGGGAAAATTGGAAAAGGGAAAAAAATAGTAATAGAATTTTCTTCCCCAAATATTGCAAAACCCTTTGGAGTTGGACATTTGAGATCAACAATAATAGGAAATTCAATTTCAAATCTTTGTGAATTTCAAGGATTCAAAACAAAAAAAATAAATTACTTCGGAGATTGGGGAACTCAATTTGGAAAATTGGCTTATGGTTATCAAAAGTTCGGAAAAGAATCTGAATTAAGAAAAGATGCAATAAAACATTTATTAAAAATTTATGTTCAAATAAATAAATACAAAAAATATGAAAAACCTTCCAGAGAAACTTTCAAAAAAATGGAGCAAGGTGATAAAAAATCCCTTCTTCTTTGGAAAAATTTCAGAGATTTAAGCATTGAACAATTTGAAAAAATTTACAAACAACTTGGAATAAAATTTGATGTTTACGAAGGGGAATCAAAATATAATAAACAATTACCAAAAATTGTTCAAGAACTTGAAAAGAAAAAACTTTTAAAAAAAAGTAAAGGGGCTTTAATTGTAGATTTAAACAAATATGGATTAGGTGTTTGTATTATTCAAAAAAGCGATGGCACGAGCATATATGCAACAAGAGACATTGTTGCTGCAATTGAACGCCACAAAAATTACAAATTTTCAAAAATGATTTATGAAGTTGGGCAAGAACAAAAATTGCATTTTAGACAAGTTTTCAAAGTTTTGGAATTAATGAAATATAAATGGGCAAAAAATTGTATCCATGTTGACCACGGACTTTATCTTGGAAAATCAGGGAAAAAACTTTCAACACGAAAAGGAGAATCTTTTTCAATGAAAAAAATTTTAGAACAATTACAAAAACTTGCTTCAAAAGAAATTAAAAAAAGGTTCCCAAAATTAAGTAATATAGAAAACCAAAAAAGAGCTGAAAAGATTGCAATTGCTGCAATTTTCTATGGAGATTTAAAAAACAATCGAACAAAAAATATTGTTTTCGACTTAGACAGATTTGTTTCTTTCGATGGGAACACAGGACCATATATTCTGTACAGCTACGCAAGAGCAAGTTCAATAATTAAAAAATCAAACCAGCCAGGACATTTTGAAATAAATGATTTAGAACCAAAAGAATTCGACCTTGCGAAAAAACTTTCGCTTTTTCCAGAAGTTACATTAAAATCTTATGAACAAATGAATCCCTCTTTAATTGCAAATTATTCTTACGAACTTGCACAATTATTCAACGAGTTTTATCAAAAACATCCTGTCCTAAATTCAGAAAGTGAATCGTTTCGGTTAGCTTTGGTTGAAGCATTTCGGCAAGTTATAAGAAATTCTATGAATCTTCTTGGAATAGAATTATTAGAAGAAATGTAAAGATGTTTAAGAATCATTTTACAATTTCTCACAACTTAAAGGCGAGGGGAGTGCGGGAAAAAATTCATGGAAAGAAAAAGGGGTGTGTGAGAAATCTAAATAATTAAATACTTTCAAAAAAGTAAAAGTTTATAAAATTTAAAAAACAAAAAATAAAAGGAGGTGAAAAATGGTTCAAATAAAAAGAATGAATGAAGAGTACTTTGCAAAACTTCTTAAGGATTTAACAGCTTCTGGAGAACTTATTCGAGCACGACAAGAAGAAAAACAAAAACTTCTTGACGCGTTAGACAAAGAAAGCAAACGTTTCTTTTTTGGGAAAATTTCCCAAAAAGCTTGGCAATCTTCTGTGCAAAAAACAAATCTTGAATTACAAAGATTAGATAAAAACAGAAGAGACGCAATAAAATCAGCAACAAGTCATTGCGACAGAACAAGAAAACTTTGTGTTGAGCAAATGCCTATTGGATACAAAGCAACTTTAACAGGAATTGTTGGTGGAAAAACAAAAAAGAAAGTTGTAAGAAGAAAAGTTACAAAGAAAGTCGCGAAGAAGAAATAAGTTTATTTTTATTTTATTTATTTTTAATAATTTTTATGTTAAGATTAGTTTGGGCTTTGTGGGGAGAACCAATTATAAAAATTACATATTCCTATTATTTTATTTATTAAAAACTATTTCAATGGCTTCAGAAGCAATATATTTATCTAATCCTGTTTTTGCCCAAACTATTTCATTAGCGTCTCTTGGGAAACTCAACAGAGGGGTTAAATCTTTTGTTGCCCCATTTAAAGCATAAGCATTATTATCTATAACCAACCATAAAAAAAATCTTTCTAAACCATAAAAATCTGTTTGAGGTACATATACAAAAATCCCTTCTCCTAATGGATTTTCCATAACTTGTAAATCATTTAAATTAATATCTAAATCAGGTAAACCTGTTAATTTTGGACTTACAATATTTATAGCTTCCTGAAAATCTTGTTCAATATTTTTATTTTGATTTAATTGTGTGTTTGCAGAAGGATTACTATTCTCTGGAGGGTTAACTAAAGAACCAATAATTGCACAAAAGATAGCAATAAAAATAAAACAAAGAAATGCAAATATGATAGGATATTTTTTAATTAAATTTTCTTTTTTCATCTTCTATTAAATAAAAGAAATTCCCTTTATTAAATTTTCTAATAACTCTCCCACAAAACCAACCTCCCCTCATCATCTCTTAAAAATAAACTATCTCCTGTTTTTGTCCAAACATAATCTTCTCCTTTCCAAAACAGAGTTGTAGAATTATCTTTTCCATTTCCAACAATTATCTTCACTTCTAAAAAAGGATTTAAAACAAACTCTGAAAAAACAAAATTCTTCCGACCTTCATCTTTAATCCCCCAACCAGTTAAATCACAATCAAAAGAACAATTATTATAAAAAACTAAAACATCTTTTTCAAAATTAAATTCTTTTAAACCAATACAATTTCTACAAATATTCTGCGACTTTTCACACAAATTCACATTTGAATTCAAACAATTTTCCCAAGCTTTTTCAAAATCATTATAATAAACATCTTTTCCAGAAGGAAAGTAAAAATTAGCAAAACCTTTTTCAACTAATTCCAAATTAACATTTTTTTCATCCAAAAAAACATAAGCTAACAAACGATGATATTTATCATATCTTTCATTTCCAAACTTTAACTCAACAGTTTTATTCAAGACCTCTTTTTCTAAAAAATCCTTTGCTTCTTGATAATATTTTTCTCCTTTTTCAGGACAATTAATCCCAAGCAATCTAATACTTGTTTCATTCATAACAATAGTGTCTCCATCAATCACCCGTTCAACAAAACCAAGTTCAGATTCTTCAAAAAATCCCTTAAGAAAAGTATCAATAAAACTATAATTAATTACAAAAAGAAAAATTACTAAGAATATTAACAAAAAAGCATATTTTTGTTTGTAGTGCATTTTATAT
>Ga0265595_1003220_pt1 | contig 10208 bp, 8 predicted proteins | sample saktaG_15_FD_190148 | JGI IMG/M metagenome (GOLD analysis project Ga0265595, IMG submission 190148) | Saline water microbial communities from Sakinaw Lake, British Columbia, Canada - sak_2013_06_06_50m | ecosystem: Environmental > Aquatic > Non-marine Saline and Alkaline > Saline ... | reverse complement strand
AACGTGCGTCATAACCTGTGGCGGGGTCTACTACGGTGGAAATTGCTGGTATAAGGCCTCTACGGGTGTAAGTTGTACTAGTTTTTGTGCAAGCCATGGAGGATGCAAAGCAACAAATTGGAATGATACCTCAAGCTGTACTATTTGCATTAATTACTTCTCTCCGAAACCAGAATCGACATCATGTAATTATTATGAAGGTTCGGGGTATCCTGGTCTTACCACTAACCCATCATACCCGGGATGTTATTACCGCCACGCCTTAGCCAATCAGGATTGTAACGCGACAACGGGCATACAACGATTATGCGTATGTAATTATTAAATAATGAATAAATATTACAATTTTCGTTATATAATTGTTTTTATTGCCATCATATTTTCAGCTTGTTTTGGTTTGAGTTCAAAAGCTTCGGCCACCACTTATCACGCCACCGGAACTTTAACTTCAACCAATCTTTTAACCGGGGTGAATGTCACCAACATAGACAGCTTTTTCGCTTCAAGCACGATTCCCGTTGGGACAAGTTTATGGATCCAATTTGCCACTACCAGCGATTCCGGGCCATGGTATGACGCTTCGGGTATTCCTAATGCCACTACTAGCATGTCAGACGGTATTTCAGATATTAATTTATCCGGACTCGGCTGGTCCGGAGCTAATTTTTATTACAAAATGCAATTCAATTCCAATCCTACCCGGGATGCGACACCCATTTTGGAAGAAATAGGAGTTGAATATACATCTAACAGTCCGCCTGATACGCCGGCTTCTCTAAGCCAATATAAATCCGATTGCTCAACGATTATTTCAACCGGCGATTGGACCAACGAAACCGAAGTATGTTTTAAAGCGAACATATCCGATAGTGATGCCAGTGACCCGGTAAAAGTTCAGGTAGAAATTGCCACCAGTACTGACTTATTTTCCGATGCGCCCACCCATGCTGCCGCATCTTTTTGCGTTTCAACCTGCACCAGCACCACTTCGGCCAGCGGACTGACTAACGCTACCCAGTACAAATGGCAGGTAAGAAGCATAGATGACGATTCAGCCACCAGTTCCTGGAGCCAATTCAATTCAGGCAATCTGGCTTTCGGCATTGATACTTCTGCTCCGGCTTCGGTCTCCATTGTTTCACTGACAGCAGATTCTTCTTCTTAAATAACCGTTACTGCCTCGGCTGGAGACGCTTTATCCGGTTTAGCTTCCGAACCTTACTGGTTTGAAGAAACATCGGGCAATGACGGCGGTTCCTCCTCGGCTGGCTGGCAGGCAGGAACAACCTTTACAGACGATGGGCTTTCACCTAACGAACAATACATCTATAAAGTCAAGGCTAGAGACGCGGTCAGCAACCAATCCTACTTTTCCGCCACTTCGTCCGTATACACCCTGGCTAACGCACCTGCTGATTTAAGCTTAAACGCTGGTTCCCAGACTCAAATTACCGCTTCTTGGAAAGAAAATTCCAATCCTTTGGCCACCGAATATTTGGTGGAAAACACCACGGCTGGCACTGATTCCGGCTGGACAACTTCCCTGACTTGGACTTCTGACAGTCTTAACTGCGGTCAAACTTATTCTTTCAAAGTAAAAGCGAGGAATAATGATTTGGTGGAGACTGATTACGAAGAAGCAAGCCAATCGACTCAAATTTGTCCTGCACTCTATCCTGGCGGGTATCTTCTTCTTGTTCCGTCGTTGGAAGGATTCGGCATTCTCATCAATAATAACGCTTTGGAAACAAATTCCCGGTCCGTGGTTCTGACCTTAAGAGGCGGACCGAATATCGCCAGAATGGTTATTTCCAATTTTTCAGATTTCAGGAATGCAAGTCAAGAAGCTTATAAAACAGCTAAAATATGGGATTTATGTCAGGGACTGACTTCTTGTTTTGAAGGAAGATACACTGTTTATGCCAAGTTTTTCGCTTTTTGGGGCGCAGCTTCAGAAACGGTTTCAGACAGTATTATTTACCAAAAAATAACGGCTGGCGAGGAAATTGGGCAAGAAGAAATTATTGAGGAAGAAATTCCTTTGCCGGTTGAAGAACCTCCGGCTGGAGAAGTAATTGCACCGCCGAAAGAAACAATCCCACCTTCGGAAGAAACACCCGAGGAAACACCAAAAACAGGACTGATTAAAACTCTCAAAGAATTCGGCAAACAATTCTGGCAGAGAATCAGCGATTTTTGCCGAAAAATTTGGCCTTTTAAATAATGTTTTATTTGACTCAATAATAAATTCTTTTATTGTTTTTATTAAAAAAGCGGCTTCGTCTTTTATGACGGGTGCCGCTAAACCCTCAATTATTTTATTTTCCGTTCTTTTCGGATATAGAGTGTTGGCCGCCACGGGTGGCACATGAAAACCGAGCCGAAGCTGACAGCTTTCGCACCAAGGATCCTGGCTTTTTCGATATCGTCAAAGTCCCACATGCTTGGCCAAATTATTGGAATTATTGTCAGCTCAGTAAGTTTTTGAGCCAAACTCCAGGTAAATGGTTGAACAGCTTTACCGGAAACACCGCCACCTCCAAAAGTTTCAAGAGGACTCCGGCGATTCGGGAAAACTATTGTCCATGGAATGCTATTAATTGATATGGCCTCAACAACATTTTCGACCGCTTTCACGATTTGCTGAATATCGTGAGTAACGGAAACTTTCAGAATTAACGGCAGACGGGAATTGGCCTTGGCCGCTTCGCAACTCGCGATAACTTTCGCGGTATCTCGCAAGACGCAAATTTCAGCGTTCGGGCATGAAGCGTTGATTTCTATTCCGACCAAATCAAAGTTATTTAATAACTTTGCCATTTCCGCCAATTCATCGGGTTCTCCGAAAATCGAAGCAATCAAAGGAATTTTTGCTGAATTAACTGACGGGCCAATTTTTTTACACCACCAATTGACTCCGGGGTTTGACAATCCGACAGCGTTGACTACTCCATTATTGATTAACCGTACGCATCGGAATGGGTTGTACCACCGCAAATTTCCTTCCATTGGCCGAAGTGTTAATGTTTTGATTACCGAAGTAAAAAGGGCGGGGTCGAGAAGACCGAGCCAGCGCCAAGGTTGTTCCCACGGCCAACCTTTTCCGTCAAAACTCAACGCACCGCTTGCGGTCATGTATTCAAAGGTATGACCATTGGAAAATCTTATCATAGTTATTCACTTCCTTTTTGTGTTGTAAAAGTACAAATTAAACTGAGTTTTCCAATTTTATTACTGAATAGATAATACTCTTTAAGTAATAAAAAATCAATAAAACGAACTTGAAAAATTTACTGCTTTGCCGGTGAATTCTTCTTTAAAAAAAATTTCCCGAATTGCTTCGGAAAATAGTCATATCATTTGTGCCCCCACCAGGACTCGAACCTGGAACCACTTCCTTAAAAGGGAATTGCTCTACCAATTGAGCTACGGGGGCGGATGTTTATATTCCTTCCTTCTTCAAATTCTCCAATAATTCTTTTTGTTTTTTGGTCAATTTCTTCGGTATTTTGACGATCAGCTGGACATACATGTTTCCTCTGCCCAAGCCGGAAAATCGGGGAATGCCTTTACCTGAAATTTTCAATGTTTTTCCCGATTCAACGCCAGCCGGAATCTTAAGAGAAATCCTCGTTCCTTCCAGGGTTGATATTTCTTCTTCTCCTCCCAAAACCGCCTGAGTGAAGGAAATGGGAACTTTAAGATACAAATCATCGCCTTTTCTTTGGAAAACCGGATGGCTTTTGACGAAAATTCTTACGTATAAATCGCCAGGTTTTCCCGTTTTTCGGCCGGCTTCTCCTTTGCCTTTGATTTTAATCACTTGGTTGGTGTCCACTCCGGCCGGAATGAAAATCTTGATATGCTCTTTGCCTTTTATTCTCCCCTCTCCCTGGCAAACATTGCAGGGCTTTTCCGGCCTGAATCCTTCGCCGCCGCACTCGGGACAAACAGCGCTTCTGGTAAAGGAGCCCAAAGGCGTTCTTTTAATTTGCTGGACCTGGCCTGTCCCCCGGCAGGAAAAACATTCTTTGATGTCGGTTCCCGGTTCAGCTCCCTTTCCCTGGCACCTGGAACAGGCTACGAATTTCTCCAGAATAATCTCTTTTTCTCCGCTTTTGAAAACATCTTGCAAAGGAATTTCCATTTCAACTTCAATATCTTTTCCCTGCTTGAAATCCCGTTTTCCTTTAGCCATCCCGAAACCGAAAAAATCTTCCATCAAGTCGCTCAAATCTCCAAAATCGAATTCAAAATTCATTCCCTGCCTGCCGAAACCGGAACCGAAATCAAATCCCGGATCAAAACCGGCTCCTCCTTCAAACACCTGGCCGAACTTGTCGTACTGGTCCCTTTTTTCCTTATTGGAAAGAATCTGGTAAGCTTCGTTTATCTCTTTGAACTTTTTCTCTTCGCCGCCTTTGTCCGGATGATGCTGATGAGCCAATTTGTAAAAAGCCTTCTTTATCTCTTCCGAAGAGGCACCCCGCGAAACGCCTAAAATTTGATAATAATCTTTGGCCATTATTGCTTCTCTTTATACTCCCCTTCTTCGGCTTTCGGTTCCTCACCTCCCTCCGGTTTTTTCTCTCCGCTTTTCTCCTGAGCGGCTTTGTACAATTCCGCTCCGATTTTCTGGATGGTCTGCGACAATTCCGCGCTTCTGTTTTTAATATTTTCCATATTATCACCATCCTTCACTTTTTTCAAAGCCTCAACTTTCTCTTCTATTTCCTTTTTAATTTCAGCCGACACTTTGTCTCCGGCTTCCCTGAGAGTTTTCTCGGTCGTATAAACGAGATTGTCAGCCGTATTTTTGGCTTCAATCAATTCCTGTTTTCTTTTATCCTCGGCCAGATGCATTTCCGCTTCCTTTTTCATCCTTTCCACTTCTTCCTTTGGAATGCCTGTAGAACCCTCTATCCTGATCGACTGCGATTTGCCGGTCGCCCTGTCTTTGGCCGTCACGTTTAAAATGCCGTTGGCGTCAATATCAAAAGTCACTTCAACTTGGGGAACTCCCCGGGGCGAAGGAGGAATGCCGTCCAGCATAAACCTGCCCAGACTTTTATTACCATGAGCCATCGGCCGCTCTCCCTGCAGAATATGAATTTCCACTGAAGTCTGATTGTCGGCTGCCGTGGAAAAAACCTGGCTCTTGGAAGTGGGAACAGTCGTATTTTTGCCGATTAAAACCGTGCTTACGCTACCCAGGGTTTCAATACCCAAAGAAAGAGGAGTCACGTCCAAAAGCAGAACGTCTTTGACTTCTCCCTGCATAATCCCACCTTGAACAGCTGCTCCGATGGCCACCACTTCGTCCGGGTTGATTTCTTTGTTCGGCTCTTTGCCGAAAACTTTTTTGAGTTCCGCCTGGATTTTCGGCATCCTGGTCTGGCCGCCGACCAAAACTATTTCCTCTATGTCTTTCGGCTCAAGTTTGGCTTCTCTCAAAGTCTGTTTGACCAGATTTATCGATTTGGCAATGTAATCTTCAACCAGCTCTTCCAGCCTGGCCCTGGTCAGTTTGTAGTAAAAATGTTTGGGACCCGAGGAATCAGCTGAAATGAAAGGTAGATTGATTTCCGCTTCCAAAACCGAAGATAACTCGATCTTCGCTTTTTCAGCCGCTTCTTTCAATCTTTGCAAAGCTAATTGGTCTTTCGACAAATCAATCCCCTCGTTTTTCTTGAATTCATCCACCAGCCAATTCATTATTTTCTGGTCGAAATCGTCGCCGCCCAGATGAGTGTCGCCACCCGTGGCTTTGACTTCTATGGTATCCTCGGAAACGTCCAAAATGGATATGTCGAAAGTGCCGCCGCCGAAATCGTAAACAACGATCTGCTGGCCTTTCTTTTTGCTCAAACCGTAAGCCAAGGCAGCGGCCGTCGGCTCATTGATAACTCTTTTGACGATGAAACCGGCGATTTCCCCGGCCACCTTGGTGGCTTTCCTCTGGCTGTCGTCAAAATAAGCCGGACAGGTGATAATCGCCTCGTCTATCTTCTCTCCCAGTTTTTCTTCGGCATCCTGCTTTAATTTTTGCAGGACCATGGCTGAAATTTCAGCCGGCTTGAGCCACTTCTCCCCCATTTTTATTTCCACTCCGCCGTCAGCCGCCTCTTTGATTTCGTAAGGCAGGAGCTTTTTGTCTTTCTGAACTTCCGGATCGGAAAAGCGCCGCCCGATCAATCTTTTGGCTGAAAAAATAGTGTTTTGATGGTTGGTCACCTGCTGCCTTCTGGCCAGGATGCCGACCAGTCTTTCTCCGCCTTTGGTGACAGCCACGACTGAAGGAGTGGTTCTTGCCCCTTCTTTATTCTCAATGATTTTCGGTTCGCCGCTTTCCACCACGGCCATGGCCGAAAAAGTTGTTCCTAAATCAATACCTAATATTTTACTCATAATTTTTATTTTTTATTTTATTACTTTAACCTTGGCCGGTCTCAATAACCTGCCGTTTATTTTATAACCTTTTTGAACTTCTTCGATAATGATGCCTGAATCTTTATTTTTTAATTCAACTTCCTCAACCGCTTCGTGTAAATTGGGGTCGAATTTTTCTCCGGTTGTTTTTATTTCTTCAACCCCTTCGTTCTTCAAAAAATCAGAAAACTGAGTTTTGATCTGCAACAATCCCTTGATATCCTCATTATTTTTGGAATCTTCAGGTAATTTTTTTTCCGCCAAATCAAAGTTATCCAAAATCGGCAGAATTTTCAAAATGAATTCCTCACTGGCGTATTTCAAAAAAATTTCCATTCTTTCCACTTCTTCTTTCTTATAATTCAGGAAATCTGCCCTGGCTCTCTGCCAGCCGGCCAGATATTCGGCTACTTTTTTTTCGCCTTCTTCCAGTTTTTTCTTTAAATCCTCTGCTCTGTTTGTTTCTTTTTTTTCTTCAGTCATAAATTAAAAATCTTTGTTTTATTTTAAAAACTTTGGTTTTTTACCGGCGTTTCGCGGCGCCGGCTTCGGTTCCTAAAAATTTAAGCAAAGAGTTCAACGAACCGATGTTTTTATCGTAATCCATTCTTTTCGGACCCAGTATGGCCAGAATTCCGTTTTCTTCTACGCACGGCTGCGGCTCGGGTAAACGGCATTTGCCGATTATAACACTGAACTCCTTGGCTTTAGAAAAAGGACTTTCCTTTCCGATATAAACTTCTATGGGCGAACTTATCTCCAATCCCTCTATTTCTTTTTCGAAATTCCTGATCATTTCGACGAAATCATCGACAATGTTTTTTTCTTCGAATTCCGGCTCTTTGATTATTCCTTCCCAGCCGTCTTTCCATAGAATTTTCGAAGACGCCGAATATCCCAAAACCAGGTTGGAAGAAATCAAAGACAATTTTCTGGTCACGCTTTGTAGAAACTTAATTGAATCAGTTATTTCTTCCTCAAGCCAATCTTCAGCTTCCGAATCTTGGCCGTCTTTTAAAAATTCCTTCTCGAACAGGTCATTAACGAACAAACGGTAGCCTTTGTCCGTCGGTACTCTGCCGGCCGAAGTATGGGGCTGAAAAATAAAACCGTTTTCGGCCAATTTCTGCATTTCAATTCTGATAGTGGCCGGGCAGATGGAAAATTTGTATTTTTTTTCCAGGAATTCGGAACTGACCGGCTCGGCCGACTCAATGTAAGTCCCGACTATTTTATTCAATATTTCCTTTTGCCTCTCGGTAATCTGCATAATATAATATTAAAAAATTAGCAATCAGCTGTCAAGAGTGATAACAGAGGCGAAATCCACAAGACATCTTATTTTAATATGCTAAAATAATTCAATGACCGAAAAAAATAAAACTTTCCTATTTTTATTGCTTATCTTGGCCGCCGCTTCTTTTTTCAGATTATGGCAGTTGGATTCCATCCCGCCGGGCATCTGGCCCGATGAAGCGCTTAATGCCAATACGGCTGTCCGCATCTTGGATAGTGGGACTTTTCAGGTTTTCTACCCTGAAAACCACGGCCGGGAAGGGCTCTTTTTCCTTCTTATTTCTTTCTCTTTTGCCTTGTTCGGAATAAGCGTCTGGTCTTTCAAGTTGGTCTCGGCCTTCTTCGGAATTCTGACGATACTGGGGCAATATCTCTTTTCCAGGGAATTTTTCCGCCTCGTAAATCTGGAAGAAAAAAAATCTCAAACAGCCGCCCTGCTGGCGGCTTTCTTTTTGGCGATTTCTTTCTGGCATATCAATTTCAGCCGAATCGCCTTTCGCGCCATTCTCATGCCCCTGGTCCTTGTTTTTTCTTTTTATTTCTTTTTCCGCGGCATAAGGACGAAAAAAGTTTGGAATTTCCTTTTGTCGGGAATCGTTTTCGGCCTCGGTTTTTACACTTATATCAGTTTCAGATTAGCCGTGCTGGCCCTTGCTTTCGTTTTGATTTTCTGGCTTTTTATAGCCGTCAGAGAAAAATGGAAAAACAAATATCTTTTTTCCGCTACAGCACTTCTTGCCGCCGTTTTTATCGTAGCCCTGCCTATTGGAATTTATTTCTTGCAAAATCCGGCTGATTTCATGTCCCGAGCCATGGGTGTTTCTGTTTTCGAACAAAAAAATCCGGTTTTTGCTTTCTGTCAAAGCCTGTTTTCGCATCTGGCAATGTTCAATTTTTCTGGGGATTTGAATTGGCGGCATAACTTTTCCGGTTTCCCCCAGCTTTTGCCTTTAGTCGGAATTTTTTTCCTTATCGGCCTCTGCTGGGCCGTCCGACGACTTGTCTTTTTGTTCAAAAACGCGGTCTCCGGCCGGCTGACAGAAATAGGAGGACTTTTCTTCCTTTTTGTTTTATTTTTTTCCCTGCTTTTGCCGGCTGTTCTCACTATAGAAAGCGTTCCTCACGCCTTAAGAAGCATCGGGGTCATTCCAATAGCTTATCTTTTAGCCGGCTTGGGCGGCTGCCTCGCTTATCAATGGGCCGGAAAAAAATGGGAAAAAAGAAAATTAAATGCCGCTGTTTTCAAAAAAGCGTCTTTCTTTTTGTTGATCATGATGTTTTTTTTCTCATTCATCCTCTACTTTTTCGTTTGGGCGGAAAACCCGGAATTGGAAAAAGCCTTTACCAAAAGATTCGTCGACGTCGGCGAAGAATTGAACGCCTTGCCTCTGGAAACCAAAAAATACGTTATTGAAAACGAAGGAGATTTGCCGGCCGAAGTGCCGAAATTCATCCAAAGAACCAGCGGCAGGAATGAAGCTTTTTATATCCAGCCGGAGCAAACAAAAACAATCGATTTTTCCTCCGGCGATTTTGTTCTGATAATGAACAAAGAAATCGATTCTCTCCAAGTTGTCAGGGAACGCTTCCCTAACGGCATCTTGTACGAAAAAGAACGGATATGGATATATGAAATACGATAAAAAATTGAACAGACAAAAATCATGTACCTGAATAGAACTCTTGGTGGTTATCGCCATTATCGGCTTACTGGCCAGTCTTGTTATAACGAATTTAACGGGAACCAGGAGCAAAGCCAATATTGCCAGGGGCTTGCAGTTCAGCCAGAGTGTACACCATGCTTTGGGAGCATATGCGGTAGGTGTTTGGAGTTTTGACGAAGGATCGGGCACGATTGCCAATGATGCTTCCGGCTACGGCAATAACGGAACTATTAACGGAGCAAGTTATACAATAGATACACCTTCCAGCCAAGGTTATGCTTTGAATTTTGATGGAGTGGATGATTATGTAGAAACAGGGAGTAATGGATTCTCTACAAAGATAGGTACTATTGCAATCTGGGCAAAAGCAAATAACTGGGGAGGTACTCTTTGGACTAACTATAGAGGAGATTGTGGCAGGATAAGATTGAATACTGGCGCATCAATATATTTTTTTAGAACTAATTCTGTATGCAGTTCTGCTACTATACTTTCAGCTACAGCGCCGAGCGTTGACCAATGGCACCATATTGCTGTTCCATACGATTTTGATAATGATAAATATGCGCTATATATTGATGGCATACAAGTTAAATATTCAAATTCAAGTTATGATGATATGGGTGCTAGCGCTTCAACAATGCAAATAGGTTGTATGAAAGATTTTGACTGGCCAGGAAACGATATGGGTGCTTTTTTCAACGGTCTGATTGATGAAGTGCGCATCTACGAGAAAGCCCTGGAAACAGCCCAGATAGAAGAACTTTATTATGCCGGTTTGGACAATCTGTTAGCCAAAGGTCTGATAGATGAACAGGA
>Ga0265595_1003218_pt1 | contig 10214 bp, 8 predicted proteins | sample saktaG_15_FD_190148 | JGI IMG/M metagenome (GOLD analysis project Ga0265595, IMG submission 190148) | Saline water microbial communities from Sakinaw Lake, British Columbia, Canada - sak_2013_06_06_50m | ecosystem: Environmental > Aquatic > Non-marine Saline and Alkaline > Saline ... | reverse complement strand
TCAGCTTTTTTGTATTGTCTTAATTCTTTTTCTAATTGTTTCATTTTTTGCTCTACACAGTCACAAATATCGTTATTCACAGTGGGTAAAACCTGGCCTGTGGCCAGAGACTTACTGTCTATTGATTCCTTTCTTAACAGAAGAACATTTCTAATATTAGCTAAATAGTCTCTTTCTCTTACCAAATGTTTTAGGGTTAAGGTTTCGGCTGTTTCTTGCCAAAGATAACCCTCACCTTGAATGGTGCAGTAGCGTATTATTCTAGCATCAATTTTATCGGTTTTAGTTTTTCTAATGTTTCTTTGGGAGTACTTGTTTGTAATGAGGGGATTAATCAATATTGGACTATATCCCCTTTTATTGGCTCGCATGCACAAAAGCATATGATAATGGCTAGTTGATTCAACGCCAATATTTACCTGTATGTTTTTATCAATTCTATCAGATAATGAAGTATCTTTTTTCGCTTCGATGGCACGGAAAAGAGCGTTTATTCCAGAAATAGTGTTAGGGTAGGTTTTGACTGGTTTATCATCAGCAAAACAAGCGTCGAAGGTGTTTTTGGCCATATCAACACCTATATATTGTTTGACAATCATATTTTTTTCGCTATAATATGAGTAGAAAGGGCTCCGCCCAAGGCGGACTAATGAAAGAGAAGAAAAGAAAGAAAAAAGAAAGAAAAGAAGAGAAAGTGGTGAGCAATCACTGTCTCCCAAAAAGACAAAGACAGGTTCGCTTATTATACGAGGATACTTGTTTCCGACTTAGTCGGGATAGTACCTCAACTATCTTATTCGTCTTTGTTGAGCGCTTTTACAGGAGACCACACGTTAAGCGACGAGGTCATAAACTATGGTTGAGTATGGTTTATGCCTCAACACGGCATTCGTGGTTCCCACTTGTAAAAGCATACCATATTTGGTATGCTTTTATTATACGAACACTGGATATACGGTTCAAAAAAATAATATAACCACTCTACCCCACCCCAACCTGTGTAAAACTTTGCTTGACACCTTTCTTGATTAAAGGCATAATAGCCATACAATAAAATTAAAATTATATAATTTACGGAAGTAGGGTTATCTAGTCACTTGACTGGATTAAAGATTCCCTCACTGTGCCGCAACGGTAAAGTCCCCTGACGTTAGGTCGGGAGAACGAGTCCGGTCTGTAATTATATTATAATCCCGAGCAGGAAATTATTTTGTGTTTTTAACACAATCTTTGATTAACTTTCCGTCTCTGGAAAGTTTTTTTGTTAAAAAGAAAGCGGTCGCCTGGTAAACCGGCGACCGCAATGAACGAGTTGTTGTGCCCCCCTACTACATCATGGACCTCCTCCTTTTGGTTTTTGGATACGAAACTCTGGCTTGAATTGATGCATTAAATTTGGGGAACACAACTCTCCCCAAAATTAACCAAAACAACGCCGGAATTCCTCCCAAAATTAGACCATACATGACTGGCCCCACAACCACCATTCTCAAAAAATCAGAAATCATCTATCCCCCTTGAAACAACAACGCCATAATTTTAAACCATTTTACCCAATATGTCAACTTTCACCCAAAAACATAAATATCATCTACTAGCTTTTATTATTTTAATTTTAATTACAATTATTAGTGGATACCGCTTATTCACGACACACGACACACCTAACACGATACAAAATACATGGAATAAAATACAAGGAGAAACTAAAAAAGAACTCACACTACCAATGGCAAATAATATTAAACTCGTAACAAAGATTGGAATCCAAACCCCAAGCGAAGATCGAGATGATGATATTAGATATAATACAACTACAACATTCACAAATCCAATAATTTTTAAAATAAATAATGAAGAATATATAAGCGAATTTTCTTCTAGCACTACGGTTTATAAACTAATGCAAAATTTATCAGCTTCATCGGTAAAACCTTTTATGTTTTCGGGAAAAGATTATGGCGCTGGTATGGGCTATTTTGTAACGGAAATAAACGAAATAAAAAATGATCCACAGGCAGGTAGATATTGGATTTATTATGTAAACGGCGAGTCAGCTCAAGTGGGAATTTCAAACTATATTATTAATCAAGGAGATTTAATTGAATGGAAATATGAATAAAACACGAAACATGGAACATGGAACATGGAACATATTTTTTCTAGGAATTTTTATTTTGATTGGAAGTTTTGTGTTTTTGACAAATGTTAAGGCGGAAGAAAACAGCACCACCACTCCGACAATAATAACACCTACTAGTACACCAACATCAACAATTGTGGCACAAACTCTTATTATAAGATATGAGAATGATATAATTTTAAAAAATAATTTAGAAATGCCGGACGAAATTCAATTTGAATACACTAAAAACGAAAATTATGCAAATACAGGAGTGTTTTCCACTACCAGCACAGAAAAAACTGTTTTAGATTTAGTTTTACAAGCAGTAGCTAGTGTAGAAAATTTAGATATTTCATCCAAACAATTAATTTATTATTCAGATTGGTCCCCTCCAAGTTATTATTTAAAATGTATAACAATTGACAACGAAGCAAGATGTGATAATTGGCAATATACAATAAATGGTCAATACCCTAATGTTGGAATGGATGCTTACGAAATAGATGATTCTAAAAATAATCAAATTTATTTATATTTCGGTGATAGATATCAAATTACGACAGATAAAAATGATTATTTTCAAGATGAAAATTTAGTTGGTACTATTTACGAATATAATTATCAAGATGGTATTTATGTTACCTCAACTAACACTAATCAGGTTTTAGCTATAACAAAAACCGAAGGTTGGTCTGACACTGTTTTATCATCTGAGAATATTGACGAAAATGGACAGGTTAATTTAACAGTGCCAAATGAAATTGGAAATTATAATTTAGGTTTAGAAAATGTTGGTGATTGGGATAATTATTATTGGCCTAAAAAATCTTTTTCTATTTCAGAATATTTTTCAACTAATCTAATGATTAGATATCAGGATCAAATTATTTTAAACCAAGGAGTACACCTACCAACTAGCTCTACTTACACATATCATAATAAAAATGAAGAAGAAATACTAACAACTACAACTGACAAAATCACAGTCTTGGGATTATTATCTTCTTTAGACCAAACTGAAATAAATTTTAATTTAAGTGACGTGGAATACTATGAAAGTGCTTGGGGAAATGGTTTTTATGTTAAATGTATTGATGTGGTTTTAGAAGATGAAAGTACAAAAAACGCTTGCCAAAATTGGCAATACATTGTAGATAGCATTTATCCTTCTACAGGAATGGATCAATATGAATTATCAGAAGAAGGACAAAATATCTACCTATATTTTGGTGATAGATATCAAATTACAACTGATAAAAATGAATACACCCCACTAGAACAAATCACTGCTAATTTATATGAATTTGATTATTTAAATGGTGTATATTCTAGTTCCACTTCTGCTTTAGACCAACTTGATTTATATCAGGCTAATCCTGACTGGACTAACACAGTTTTTGTTTCTTCTACAGTAGGAGAAAATTCTCAAGTATTATTCACAGCACCAGAGACAGAAGGTAATTATAATATTGGATTTAATTCTTATGACTGGTACTGGCCATATAATTCAATCGAAATAAAATCAAATGAAACAGGAGAAGATGGTGGAGACACAGGAGGAACTGGCAGTGGTGGTTACACTCCCCCACCAGATACTTTTATAAATGATGCTTTTTCATTTTTAAATTTAAAAATTAAAAATGGCAATTTTTTTGACAATCCAATATACACTGACTGGGCTGCAATTGCTTATGCTTCAAACTCAGGTAACTCCAGCCAAAAATCTAGTATAATTGATTATTTATTAGCAAACCCAATAACTGGAGATACCATAACTGATTATGAAAGACGAGCAATGGCTTTAATGGCCATGAGAAAAAGCCCTTATAATTCAACTAATATAAATTACATTCAAAAAATTGTTAATAGTTTTGATGGTACACAAATTGGAAATAATAATTTATTTAATGATGATGTTTTTGGTCTTATCACTTTACTTAATGCTGGTTATAATTATGAAGACCAAATTATTTCAAAATCAACAGAATTCATTATTTCTAAACAAAATAATATTGATGGTGGATTTGGTGGTACTGATCTGACTGCTGCAACTATTCAAGCTTTAATGATACTAAACTCTAGTAATGCAACAATTATTAATACTATTGACTCTGCAAAAAATTATCTAAAAACAATGCAAACTAATAATGCAGGATTCAAATCTAATTCAAACGACACAACTGAAAGTGTTTTTTCAACCAGTTGGAGTTTACAAGCTATTTATGCTTTGGGAGAAAATGAAAGTGATTGGAAAAATAATAATAATAAACCAAGTGATTATTTACAATCTGAACAAAAAAATGATGGCGGATTGTTAACTACGAAGGAATCCGAACAATCTAGAGTGTGGGCAACTTCCTATGCTATTCCTGCTTATTTAAATAAGACTTGGGATAATATTTTACATAATTTTGATAAACAAGCAGAAGAAGAACCAAACACCCCTCCTACCCCAAACGAAAACACTACAAACACTTCTTCAACAGAAAAAATTACCACACCAACCAGCACACCTACTTCTACATTAGATATTATTTTAGATTTAGAAAATACTACCACAACTATTGAAACAGATTTAAACACAACAACCACTTATAAAATAGAAAAAGAAAATGTAACTCAAAACTTTAGCTTTGACAACGAAGAAACAAAAGTACCACAAATCACAAAAAAACCTAATCTGGATAACAATATAGCAATGGAGCAATATAACAATGATGTTAAACCTACAACTTCCACTAACAAAACAGAACTCATTAGTCAAACATTATCATCTATTTCTACTACAACTATTCCCTACTCCAAAACTGCCAAAGGCGTCTTTGTTGGAGCCACATCTCTCACCGGGGCCCTAGGGCTTTATCTAGCTTGGCGTTTTCTACAAACTCTGATATAATAAGCATTGATTATATCCCGCCTTTTGCAGGGATCCCGTCTAATGCGGGACAGATTTAATTAAAATAGATTTCACTGATATGCAAAAATTATTTTTACCTATAATACTAGCACTAGTGCTTTTAACGGGCTGTAGTGTTATGTCGAACGACAACCCTACCTTATTTTCTGGAACTAGAAATTATGAAATGAAAATAATTAAATCAGAGGTTAATATAAATGATGTAAAATTTACAGCTAAAAAAAACTTGGTAGTCAAAGATGCTTTAGGACAATCTGGTGTAGAATACACACTTGACAGTCGAGAAAAATTAGCCAAACTAGACGGAGTAATTGCCACTGCTAGCCGAGAATGGAATGTGTATGTTGATGATATTAAGTCAGATTTGGATAGTATGGTTTGCAATGACTGTACTGTTGAATGGAGATATGAAATGATAACTAATTAAAAAAAACCCTGTCATTGCGAGGAGTTCTGATGAAATACAGAACGACGTGGCAATCCCAGAGTATCAGCAACGTAGCTAATTCAATGAGATTGCTTCGTCATGTATTCTCATTCCTCGCAATGACACAGTAAAGCAAAATATTTTATGAAAAAACTCATTATTCCAACACTATTGATCGCACTAGGTATCACCTGTCGCTTTATTCCCCATATCCCAAACTTCGCTCCAATCGGTGCAATTGCTATTTTTGGTGCGCTATATTTACCAAAACGTTGGGTGCTTATTTTGCCTATTTCAGCAATGTTTATTAGTGATATTTTTATAGGCTTTTACTCTTGGCAAATTATGGTATCAGTATATGTTGGTTTTATATTAATGGGAGTGATAGGTTTATGGATTAGAAAAAATAAAAAATTTTCCACTTTGGTTGGCGGAACTTTACTTGGCTCTGTGTTATTCTTCTTCATAACTAATTTTTCTGTCTGGGCCTTTGGCACAATGTATATTCACAGTTTTGCTGGATTGATACAAAGCTATTATATGGCTCTCCCCTTCTTCCGCAATTCCCTAGCTGGTGATTTGTTTTATGTTGGTGTTTTGGTTGGGAGTTTTGAAACAATTAAATATTACTTGAAAAATAGATTTAAAATAGATACACAAATTGAACGCCTGCCTGTCGGCAGGCAGGGCAGGCAGATGGCAGGTAAGTAGGGATTTAACAAATTTAAACGAATAAAAAAATCACCCCGATAGATATCGGGGTGATTTTAAAATATTTTTATTTTTCTTAAGCTTCAACACTTAACCCAACCAACGGCTTAATCACTCTTATATCTTCTTCATTTCTTTTTACTCTCTGCCCCATAAAAGTAATTTCTTGATCATTTTTCTTTACATAACCTAAAATTTCATCCAATGTACTGCTGATTTTATTTATATCTTCTTTTGTGGATACATCATTCAATTTTTCTTCAATCCTTTCTAATCTCTCGTCATGATCTAACAATTTTTGTATTATTTTATCTTCGTTCATATTTTATTTTATTAGTATTGATAGTATAATATGATAATTATAAATTGTCAAATACTTAATCTGCCCTGTTGACAGGCAGGTTAATGCTTAATCTACTTACTAGCTTGTTTAATAAATTCCCTAAACAAAGGATGTGGGGTCATCGGACGAGATTTGAATTCGGGATGAAATTGTACACCCACAAAGAAAGGATGATCTTTTAATTCCACAATTTCTACTAGGTCTGACTCTGGATTGAGACCGACCACTTGTAAACCCGCCTTGTCAATAGCTTCACGGTAATCATTATTAAATTCATAACGATGGCGATGGCGCTCACTAATCTCACTTTTACCATAGGCCTGTATAACCCTACTACCTTTGCGCAAAACACAATTATAGGATCCCAAACGCATAGTGCCACCGTAACGATTATTTTGGACATTCTTAGCTTGATTAGGATTTATATGAATTACTGGATCTGAAGTTTTGTCATTCATTTCTACAGTATTGGCTTGCTTTTTGCCCAAGACATTACGAACAAATTCAACCGAAGCTAATTGCATACCATAACACAACCCCAAATAAGGAACCTTATTTTCTCTAGCAAATTTAATCGCCTTTATAATCCCTTCTACCCCTCTAGTACCAAATCCGCCAGGCACAATTATACCATCATAATTTTTTAATTTTTTTATTGTAGTCGGATTTTTCTCAAATTCCTCACTATCTATCCAATCCATCACAGGTTTTGCATTATTGTACCAAGCCGCATGTTTAACTGCTTCTATAACTGAAATGTATGAATCAGCCAAAGTAAATTTTCCAGTACCAAAATATTTACCAACAACTGCAATCTTTACTTCTTTTTTACTATTTTTAATTTTTTTAACAAATTTTTTCCAAACATCCATATGGCTTTTTCGACCAGGAATGTTTAAAATTTTTAAAACCTTATTACCGATGTCTTGCTCCTCCATCTTTAGTGGAATTTCGTAAATAGATTTTACATCCGGAGCTGAAATACAATTTTCTTTTGAGACTCCACAAAAAGTAGCCAACTTCTCCCGTCTTGGCTGATCTAAATCCTTTTGTCCTCGAGCAACAATCAAATCGGCTTGAATACCAACATTGTTCAAACTTCGTGATGCATGCTGGGTAGGTTTAGTTTTCATTTCACCCAAATGAGATGGGATTGGTAAATAACTAACCAACACAAAAGCCACGTCTCCTGGATTTTGCAACTTCAGCATTCTAGCTGCTTCTAAAAATAAAATATTTTCATACTCACCTACTGTTCCACCAACTTCAATAATCACAATCTCAGCCTTGTGTTTATCAGCTGCAACATTAATTCTTCTAATAACTTCTTCTGGCACATGGGGAACTACTTGCACACACTTGCCTTTGTATTTCATTGATCTTTCATTTTCAATTACAGTCAAATATACCCGACCAGTTGTCATGTAATTTTCCGAATTTAAACTAATATCCAAAAATCTTTCATAATTGCCCATGTCTTGATCAGTTTCATCACCATCATCTGTAACAAAAACCTCACCATGTTCAATTGGATTCATGGTGCCAGCGTCCACATTTACATAAGGGTCAATTTTAAGAGCTGTCACGGCAAAACCCTTGGTTTTTAAAATGGCACCCAAAGAAGCACTCGTCACACCTTTGCCCACGCCCGACAAAACCCCCCCGACCACAAAAATATATTTTCTTTTTTTCTTCATATAAAAATTAATTATTATTTTACTTTTAAAAATAAAAAAACGATATAATATAATATGGTTCTTCAATCAGCAGTATTATACCACAAAAAATAATTCCAGACAAAGGCTGATCTGCCTCTAACAAAAAAACCCTCCGGAGCTGGAGGGGTGATTTTTTTAATCTTCACTGACTTTGACTCGAAGCTCAGCTTCAAGCCTGTGGGGAAATTTTATCTTTACTTCAAATTCACCACATTCTTTTATTGCTTTATTTAATTCAACTTGATTAGATTTAATACTAAAACCCAGCTGTTTTTTTACTTCCTGTGCAATCTTGTCAGCACCAACAGCAGAATATAAAGTACCACCAACGCTGACCTTAGCTAGAATTTCAATTTCACTACCATCTATCTTTCCGGCAATATCTTGAGAATCTTTTAATTCTCGCTCCATTTGTTTGGCTTGTTTTCTTTCTTGAGCTTGAATTTTTTCCAGTGCATCAGAGGTCGCAGGTCTAGCCAAATTCTTTTTTATCAAAAAATTACGAGCATAGCCATCAGCTACTTCTTTTATATCCCCCTTTTGTCCTGTCCCAGCTACATTTTGTAATAATATAACTTTCATATATAAAGGCTAGAAAAGCTGAAAAAGCTAAAAATGCTTGAAAGACTTTTCTAATATAATTATACAATATACTTGACTTTTGTGCAAATGTATGATAAACTCTAAACATAAATCGAGCTTTTCTAGCCTTTTAGGCCCCTGCCGGCAGGCAGGTTTCAAGCCTTTCAAGCTTTTGCTTTATGAAATCAGGCTTTGTGGTCCTAGTTGGACGTTCCAACGTAGGCAAATCCACCTTATTAAACACCTTAATTGGCACCAAAATCGCGGCCACTTCTTTTCGTGCCCAAATGACTCGCCACGAAATTCATGGGGTTTTAAACACCCCCGAAGGTCAGGCTATTTTTATTGATACCCCCGGAGTTTTTAAAGACCGAAAAAATCCCTTAACTGCCAAATTGACCAATAAAGTAAAAAGCATTTTAGAACAAGAATTAAACCTAATAATTTATGTGGTTGACCCCACCAGAGAAATTGGTGACGAAGAGAAGGCTATTCTTGGTATGATAAAATATCTTGATGTTCCAAAATTATTAGTAATAAACAAAAGTGATTTACCTGCCAATGAACGAAACTATCAGGATGATTATGAAATGTGGTCAGATGATTTTGAACAGACATTTAAACTATCGGCTCTACGTGCTAGCCACATTCAACCTTTGCGTGAAAAAGTAATGGAATTTTTACCAGAAGGCCCAGCTATGTACGAAGCTAATCAACTTACTAATATTGATAATTACTTTTGGATTGAAGAAATTATTAGAGAAAAAGTTTTTTCTATTTTTGAAAAAGAAGTCCCCTACTCAATTACAGTGGAGGTTGAAAATATTGAAGATAAAAAAGATATCATGGTTATTACTGCCAAAATTTTGACTAATCAGGATCGCTATAAAAAAATGATTATCGGACAAAAAGGTTTAAAAATTAAAGAAATAGGACAAATGGCCAGAAAAGAATTGGAGCAAGCCATAAATAAAAAAATCTTCCTAGAGTTGGAAGTTGAGGTAGATAAACATTGGGTGGAACGAGTGTAATAAACAATCTTTAAATTACCCCAAATAAACGTGACAAATTGTTTATAGATACACAGATAAAACGAATTTAACGAATAAAAACGAATATATAAATCAGTTCAAATTAGTTAAATTCGTTAAATTCGCGTATCTATAAAACATAGTTTTAATAATAGAATCTACTCAATTTCATAACTCAAAATAATTACTCTCTCATTTTTCTTATCTTATTCAAATCATTTTTAATTTTTTCTTTAAGTTCTTCCCTACTCTCAAATTTTTCCAACTCACTCACCTTCTCTCCAACATCAACCAACAATTCTTCTCCATAAAAATCTTCACCAACATAATTTAGCAAGTGAATTTCAAACTTAAAAACTG
>Ga0265595_1003216_pt1 | contig 10218 bp, 9 predicted proteins | sample saktaG_15_FD_190148 | JGI IMG/M metagenome (GOLD analysis project Ga0265595, IMG submission 190148) | Saline water microbial communities from Sakinaw Lake, British Columbia, Canada - sak_2013_06_06_50m | ecosystem: Environmental > Aquatic > Non-marine Saline and Alkaline > Saline ... | reverse complement strand
TAACCATGCTTATCCAGAGTTTTTACCCTTACTTTGTTATGATTTTTCAAAAACACCTATTTTAACTACAATCCATATGACAATAACAAAACATATGGATGAAACATTAGCAATGTTTCCAAAAAATTGTTTAATAGCTCCTTCTCAAGCTATTAAAAAGTTAGCGAAAAAAAGCTCTATTTATAAAGTTATTCATCACGGAGTAAACCAAAATCTTTTTTCCTTCCAAGAAAAAAAAGAAGACTATTTGCTGTTCATTGGTAGGTTAAGCCAAGCTAAAGACAAAAATGGAAATTTTATGGATCCCAAAGGAGTTAAGTGGGCCATAAAATTGGCTCAAAAAAATAATGAAAAACTAATTTTATCAGGAAATGTTGAAGATAAAAACTTTTTTGAGCAAGAAGTAAAACCTCATTTATCAAATAAAATAAAATGGGTTGGTAAAATTTCAAAAGAACAACCCCTTACAAGAAAAGAGGTGGCTAGCTTAATGCAAAGAGCCAAAGCTTTTATAATGACCACTCAATTACCCGAAGCTTTTGGACTGGTAGTGGCCGAAGCCATGTCTTGTGGAACCCCTGTTATTGCTTTTGCTAATGGAGGAGTAAGGGAAATAATAAAAGATAAAGAAACTGGTTTTTTAATTAACCCTAAAAAAGGAATCCTTGGGCTTTCTGAGGCCTTAGGAAACCTTCCAACTATTAAACCTGAAAATTGCCGAAAAAGGATAGAACAATACTTTACTTTTGATGAAATGGTTTCAAAATATGAAGAAACTTATTATCAAATTTTAAAGTAATGTATGAAAAAATTAAAAATAGCAATTTTCGCAACAAACCTATACCCTACTCCCCCAAAAGGAGAACAGGTAATATATGCTCCATTATGGCTCACTTATGACTTGGCAAAAGGGCTTCGAGACAAAGGACACGAAGTCTTTTTATTTGGTTCAAAAGATTCTCACTTTAAAGAAAATTTAATTTCTTTGGGAATGCCTTCTCTTAAAAAAATAAACCTCTTTATACAGCATCAAATAAATCAAAACCCTCTTGGAAAACAATAATTTCTTTAAACTATGAGTTCGTTATGATGGCCCAACTTTTTAAAATGGCGCAAAACAACGCCTTTGATGTTATTCATTTAATGAATTCCAGGCCATCAGCCTTGCCATTTTGCGGTTTAGTTAAAACCCCTGTTTTATTTACTCTTCATAGCCCCTTTGACCACCCTCCTCATACAAATGCTTCAAAATTACTATATAAAGAATATCAAAGATTTCCTGCCCCCAATGTTAATTACATAAGTATTTCCAGCGCCCAAAGAAAACCCTTACCAAAATTAAACTATTTAAAAACAATTTATAATGGAATTGATCCTGAAGTTTTTTCTTTTAAAAAAGATAAACAGGATTTTCTTTTTTTTGCAGGCCGTTTAATCCCCCAAAAAGGAGCTCACCTTGCTATTAAGGTGGCTGAAGCTACAAAAAGTAAATTGAAAATAGCTGGTTTTAAACCAAAAGACCAAACTCAATATTGGCAAGAAAAAATAAAACCGCATTTATCAGATAAAATAACCTATGAGGGAATGTTGGGGGCTAAAACCTTAAAAACATACTATAAAAATGCTAAAGCTGTGCTTGTTCCATCTTTGTGCTATGAATCTTTTGGCTTAGTGGCGGCTGAGGCTATGTCGTGTGGCACCCCTGTGATTGCTTTTAAAAGCGGTGGCTTAAAAGAAGTTGTCAAAGACAAAGAAACCGGTTTTTTAGTAAAAAACGAAACCGAAATGATAAAAGCTGTTGAAAGAATCAAAGAAATTGACCCTTTAAATTGTCGCAAGAGAGTGCTTGAAAACTTTAGCACTCAAAAAATGGTTGACGAATACGAAAAAGCTTACTTAGAAGCCACTAAAAACCAAAAATAATCCTTTTTAAATTTCAAACAAAAAACCTTTTGAAAGGTTTTTTGTTTTTATTTTTTGTTTTCATATTTATTTATCTTATACCTTATTGAGTGAAAATTAAAGAAAAAATTAAATTAATTTTGGAAAACAAAGCTCCGGTCGCGTGAGCGACCGGAGCTGTAAAGGATAACAAGCTTATCTTAACTTTTCTCGCATATTGTCCAAAATATCTTTGGCCATATCCTTTCCTCCCAAGCCAAAGGCCAATCCCCCACCAATTACTATCAAAGCAACAACGCCTGTGACTAGTATTTGAATTATTTCTCTAGCAACGCCTAATTGGCCTAAAATTGCCAATAAGGCAAAAATCCAAACAGCCCATTTAACAATTGTGCCTGCCAACCCAACATGTTTAACACTCATTTTGCCAACAAAGGCTTTCATCATTTTTTCTAAAAAGTCGGAAGCCACAACAGCTACCACAAAAATAGCTACTGAAATTACCACATTTGGCAACCAAGCTACAATGCCTGACAAAAAGCCAGCAAATTGGCTCATTCCCAAAATTTCAACACCAGCTAACAAGAAAACTATTATTAAAATCCACTTAATTAAGGAACCAACAAACTCAGACATTTCCATTTTAAATTCGGCTTTGTCCATTGCTTCTTGCCACTTGGCTTTTTCGAAAATAGTGTCAAATTTAGCTTTCTTCAAAAGCAAAGCTAAAATTTTACCAACCCAAACAGCAATTAACCAACCAATCACAAAAACAATAACAGCCCCAATTAGCTTTGGAACAAAGCTAATAAGACCACTCCAGAAGCCTTGTAAAGCTCCTGCGGTTATGTTTGACCAATCTTGTATTATCATATTTTAATTGTATCTTAAATTATACGCTCAGAGCGTAAAATACGACCTTTAAAATTTAATTTACTTATTTTTATTATACTTGATTTTTTAGCAATTTAACAAAGTTTCAAAAAGCTATTTGTGGATAACTCAAAATTATTTAACCAGGGGTGCTGGGAGTAAGACTTTTTCCACCTTATTGACTAAAGGAGGTTTTCTGTTTTTAGCTGTGTTAATTAAAATTGTATTAATTTTTTCACTTACCAATCTATTATCAAGCAAAGCCTTTAGGGCATTTAACTGTTTGGGCAGTATTGATTGGCCACATAACTCCTTAGCGCGAAGAACCACCTTACTCATATCATCAAATGATATAACCATATTTTCCAAACCAACTTTTTTTAACACCTCAGAGCATCCCATTTTATCACTAACCAACACAGGCACCCCCAAACAAGCAGCCTCCATTGGAACATTGCCAAAAGTTTCAAAAGTAGAAGGGCAAACAATCAAACACTGAGAAAGATAAAACTTTTTTAATTCTTTGGGGCTCATAGGGGCAAGCAACTCAATCGTTTTAGGAAGGTTATCAATAACAGCATCTCTATCGGTAACAAAAAAAGCATTGTGCTTCCAATCTTGTTTTAAAAGTTCTTTATGAAGCTCAAAAAAAGCATCAAAGTTTTTTATTTTTGAATATCTTCCAACAGCGGCAATTTTTCGTTCCATTGAATACTCCCTCACGCAAGGGTCAGTAAAAATACTAGCTACTGGATTAGATATAATATAGCTTTTTTTAATTTTACTTTTTGTAACCTCGGCTTCCACAATATCTTTACAAATTTGAGAAGGAAAAATGACATGGGTTGCCCGAGAAACAATAGATTTTTCTAAAGAAGCAAAAAGCTTTCTTGCGTGATCGGATTTACTTTGTGTTTCGCGCGATAAAATACCCGCATACCACAAAGCAATGGGAACTTTCTCTCTTTTAGCAGCAATAGAGATAAGCCAAGGAATATGGTATGTGCCACTTAATAAAACAAGGTCTGGCTTTACTTCTTTTAAAATATCTCTAATTACTTTTATTGGCTCGTGGTAAGCCTTTTCAACATCTTTAATAGTTTTAGCTTTAGCTATAATGTTTTTTAATGATAGATGGTGAACATTTATAATATGATGGTCAAAAATTTCAGGAGCAAAATTTCGAAATATAGCTGCCCCCTTCATATACATTTTATTATTTAGCTCCAAACCAACAAACTCATAATCAGCCCTGTATAAATGCATTATAAGATTTATGTTAGAAGAAGTAATGCCTCCAACATATTCCCTGTTAAGATTAATAGCTATTTTTAGCATAAATTTTTTAAAAATATAATAAAAAGCGCATAAAAGTTGCGCCAGTTATTTTATGAACTTATTATAGCAGATTTTTTCTTTTTTTGAAAGATAAAAATGCGTTTTTTGGCCCCTTCTATTAAAATTAACTCAACTATGCTTACTAAAATAATAAACAGCCATTCAGAAATATTTAAAGGTTTAGTTCCTAAAAACCTTTGAACTAGGGGCACATAAATAGCAACAAGCAATAAAGCCAATCCCCCTAAAGTGGCTAACACTAAATAGCGATTTGAAAAGATATTTTTTCGAAAAACTGTTTGTTTAAACGACCTAGTTGAAAATGCAAACATCAAAGAATCCAAACACATTAAAGTAAAAACCATTGCTCTAGCTTTTTCAATGTTTCCGTAGACTTTCCAAAAAACTAAAAACGCTATAAAAGCAGCCAACCCTGAAATTAAAAAAATAAAAACCATCCAAACTTTTAAAGGTTTGTCTAAAATTGGTTCTTTGGGATTACGGGGAGAGTCTTCCATTATGCCCTTTTTTTCTTGGTCAGCTGATAAAGCAATGCTAGGTAACCCATCTTCAACCAAATTAATCCAAAGAATTTGGGCGGGTAACAAAGGAAAAGGTAAACCCATGGCCATTGTCCCAAAAAATAAAAAAAATTCTGAAAAATCATCAGCCACTAAATAACAAAAAACTTTTCTAATGTTTGAAAAAGCCACTCTCCCCTGCTCAATGGCTTTTACAATTACACTAAAGCTGTTATCAAGTAAAATCATATCCGAAACTTCTTTAGCTACATCGGTTCCAGAACCAACTGAAATTCCTATATCAGCTATTCTTAGAGCTGGAGCATCGTTAACTCCATCCCCCACCATTGCCACAATTTCCCCGTTGTTTTGTAAAGCATTAACAATGCGCAACTTATGGCTGGGAGATACCCGAGCATAAATTGAAATATATTTTGACTTTTCTTGTAACTCTATGTCAGTTAAACTTTCTAAATCTTTACCTTCAATAATATTTTTGTCCTTGGCACAGAGCCCAACTTCAAGAGCAATAGCTCTGGCTGTTAGCTTATGGTCTCCTGTTATAACAACTGTTTTAATACCAGCTTTTTTAGCAATTTTTAAGGATTCTTTGGCTTCTTTTCTTAAAGGGTCTTTAATGGCAATAAAACCCACAAAAACCATCTCTGTCAATAATTCGTCTAATTTTTTATAAACATCTTTTGTTTTGTGTTTTTTATAAGCTGTTGCCACTACTCGCAATCCCTTTTCTGATAAAGAGCAAATTTTTTCGTTAAGACGAACTAAGTCTTTGGCATTTAGTTTCTTCTTTTTACCATCAACATCTAAAAATGTAGAAAAACCAATAATTTTTTCTGGAGCACCCATTGTGTATAAAATACTTTCTTTGTTGGTTTTTTTGTAAAGCGTGGCTGCGTATTTTAAATCAGAAGAAAAATTTATTGTATCTAAGCTAGGATACTTTTTTTCAAGCTCACTTTTGTAAAGCCCAGCTTGCATACCAGCTAAAAGCAAAGCTTGGTCGGTTGGTCTTCCCCGCACTACCCACTTTTCTAAACCTTCGTTTGGATTTTCTACAAAAGCTTCATTAACCATTGTGGCTATTTTTAAAGCCAAAATATGTGACTCAAGTCCATTTGAAGAATCCTTTTTTGCAAGCTCTTCAAATTTATCACTTAGCAGTTCTTTGGTGTTTGTTAAAACATGGCTTACCTGCATTTTCCCTTCAGTTAAAGTCCCTGTTTTGTCTGTGCAAATAACTGTAACACTTCCCAAAGTTTCTGTTGCAATTAATTTTCTTACCAAACCCTTTTCTTTTAAAATTCTTCTCATTCCTAAAGTTAAAATAACTGTAATAATTGCTAAAAGCCCTTCAGGAATAGCTGAAACCGCTAAAGCCAAAGCTGATATCAAAATATCGTTTAAAGGCTTACCTGTAAAATACCCAATAATAATTATTAAAAAAATAAGCACTAAAATAAAGGCGCCTGTTTGTTTAGAAAGAGTAAGAATTTTCTTTTGAAGCGGGGTTTTTCTTTCTTTTGTTTGGTTAAATATTCTAACAATTTTACCAATTTCTGTGTTAAGGCCAGTGCCCACCACCAATACTTTTCCCTGCCCCTCTTGAACAATTGTACCCATAAAAACCATATTTGTTCGCTCAGTAATACCAGCTTTTTCTTGGATATCATCGGAGGGGCATTTTGGGACACCTTGAAACTCGCCCGTTAAACTAGCTTCGTTAATTTTAAAGTCTTTACTTTCAATAACTCTACAGTCAGCTGGAACTTTATCCCCAGCTTTTAAAACAACAACATCACCAAATACTAATTCTTCACTAGCAATTTCTTTTTCAATGTTTTCTCTAAAAACCTTTACTCTAATTTTTACCATTCTTTTTAAAGCCTCAACCGACTTGTTGGCTTTATTTTCTTGGTAAAAACCCATAACAGTATTTAAAGCTATTACAGCTAAAATCAAAATAGTATCAGAAATATGTTTTAAATAAAAAGAAATAACAACAGTCCCTAAAAGAATATACATTAAAGGACTTTTAAACTGCCCAAAGAAAAGCTTTATTTTTGAATAAGATTTTTCTTTGGGTAAAACATTTCTTCCTTGCTCTTTTAACCTTAAACTAGCCTCCTTCTCGGTTAAGCCATTGGGGTTTGTTTTGATTGTTGTAAAAAGTCTAGCTAAAGAAATTTTGTGCCACTTATTTTGCATAAAAGATTATTTTAAAACCCTGAATTTTATTTACTGTATTTTTATTGTATCCTTTTTTTGACTTTTAGAAAAGCAAAAGCCCCCGCCTTAAACGGGGGCTTTAGAAAAATTAATTTGCAAAATCTTCAAATAAACTTTGTCTTTTTATATGGACTTCTGTTGCTTTAACTACTTTCCTCATCTCTTTAACCACCAAAGCTGGGTGTTTGCCATTGGCTGTTTCCTCAGAAAGCATAACAGCATCAGCGCCATCAAAAATAGCATTAGCCACATCACTTACTTCAGCTCTTGTGGGAGAATCGTGTTCCACCATTGAACTCATCATTTGAGTAGCTACAATGGCTGGTGTTTTGTGCCAATGACATTGCCTAATAATTTCTTTTTGAATGATTGGCACTTTTTCCATTGGAATTTCAATGCCCAAATCCCCCCTAGCTACCATTAAAACATCCGCTGCTTTAATAATAGCGTCTAAGTGGTCTAAAGCAACAGCTCGCTCAATTTTGGCTATAATTTTTACTTTGCTTTTACCAAGCACTTTTCTTAATTTTATAATGTCTTGGGCTGATTGCACAAAAGACAAAGCAATAAAATCAACGCCGTGCTTTAAAGCAAATTTAACATCTCTTATATCTTTAGCTGTTAAGCCCCCAGCTCGCAAGTTAGTTCTGGGCACATTAATGGCTTTATGAGAAAATAAAATGCCTCCTCTTACAACGGCAAAGTAAATTTTACCGTTTTTAACGCGGGAAACCTCAACTTCCATTTCACCGTTTACCAAATAAATTGGCTCTCCTTTTTTAATATCAACATGCAAGTATGGGTCGGATATTGGCAAACAGCCGTTTGGGGTAACATCTTTGTCTTCTTTATGATAAAAACAGTATTTTGCGCCCGGAATAAGATCAATCCCCTGCTCGGGTAATTTACCCATTCTAATTCTTGGACCTTGCAAATCTTGCATTATTTTAATTTTAGTTTTGTGCTTTTTATTATAAGCTAAAACCATTTTTTTGATATGTAAAAAGTCTTCTTTGGTAGCATGAGAAAAATTAACCCTAACAATTTCAGCGCCATTTTTAATAATTCCTTCAAAAACTTTTTCGTCCCAAGATTTAGGACCAATTGTGGCTATAATTTTTGTTTTCATAGGCCTATACAATAGCAGAATAATCAGAAAATGTCAAGACCAAAGAAAAACCTTACAAGAAATACGCGGCCGCGTATTTGTTGTAAGGTTTTCAAATTACAATATGGAAGCGACCGCGTTGTTATTGTAATTCAAGGTTATTTTGTAATTTTTATGGCTTTGCCTTCAATTAAAGCAATACTTATTTTCTTATAAGCTGACCTTAAAATTCTTTGAAAAGTGCTTTGGGAAGTTTTCATTTTGCCAGCACACTCAATTTGCTCCAAGCCCTTAATATTTTTTAATCTTAAAGCCTCCACTTCCTCGGCAGTTAGCTCAATAATTTCTAGACAATTTAAAGGCACTCCTTGAGGCTTAAAGTACTTTACATTTGGATAAAATCCTATTCTTCGACATAACCTTGGTCTTGGCATATTATAATTTTATTTTTGTTTAAAAAAAGTCATCCCCGGCCCTTTCTCTCAAAGAAAAGGCCGGGCTCTGTGGACCTTCTTTTTATTTAGCTTGTCCTAATCTTTCTTTAATAGCTTTTAACTCTTGCTCCAACATTTCAGCTTCTTGCTTTAAAACATCTTTTTCTTCTGTTTGAGTTAAAAACCTTCTGTATCCATATCCGTTTCCATATCCACATCCTCTTCCTCTGCCCATTCCACCACCGCAAGGACCAAAGCCCCTGCCTGTCATTGGGCCCTGTCCTGAAGGTCCTGTTCTATCAAATCCTGGCATATTTTATATATTCTTTATTCATAACGACCTTTATATTATGAGTATATACCCATAACCATATTTTGTCAAGCCTCATTGTCAATAAAATAAAAAAAGGAAGGACAAGCCTTCCTTTTTTTGTTTTAATTTTATGGTAAGTTTTGTGGTAATGTTTTTCCGTGTCCTTCAAAAGCTCGCAAAACTTCAAGAGGTACAGCAAATACAATAGTGTTGGACTGATCAGATGAAATATCGTTTATGCTTTGTAAAGTTCGTAAGTGCAAGGCCCCAGTTGAGGTAGCTAGCATTTTAGCAGCTTTTGCCATATTGTCTGATGCCATTAATTCACCTTCAGCTTTAATAATAATGGCTCTTTTTTCTCGCTCAGCCTCTGCTTGCTTGCCAATTACTCTTTTCATTTCTTCAGGCAATACGATATCTTTTAACTCAACATTTAAAACCTTAATTCCCCAAGGGTCACTAGCTAAATCAATAACATTTCTTATATTTTCTGAAACCCTGTCGCGTTGTGAAAGTAAATCGTCTAAATCAACCTGCCCAACAGCGTTTCTCATTGTAGTTTGAGCTAATTGAGTAATGGCGTAAAAATAATCTTCCACCTCTAAAATAGCTTTTTGGGCTTCTTGAACTTTGTAATAAATAACAGCATTTACAGCTACTGAAATATTGTCTTTGGTAATGGCTTCTTGGTTTGGCACATCCACGGCTTTTACTCTTAAATCTACTTTTCTGTAAGATTGAAAAATTGGAAAAACCAATCTCCAGCCTGGCTCCATTGTGCCAGTATATTTACCCAATAAAAATTTAATCCCTTTTTGGTATTGATTAACTTGTCTTATGGAAATTAAAATTATAAAAATTATAATTCCCGCGATGACTAAAATTGTATTTATCATGATATTTATTTTAATTTATTTCGGCCTTTTAGGGTTGAAAAAGTTCCTCGGGCATAAATTTAACTTCGCTTACTTCAGAAAACTGTTTAGCTGTTTCTGTAATTTGAAACCATAAAATTCCAACCCGACAAGAACCCCCACCGGTTTTGTTGTTTAAATCATTAAAAGCTAAAATTAAAACTCCATCATTTAAAGAAGCTTCTTTTAAGCTAAACCCTTCTAAGGGATACTCTGTGGTAAGGCCTTGAGCTTTTTCTTGGTTAGTTAACTCGCCCTTTAATAAAAGTTTGATAGTGTCTTGAATGGGGGTTTGGGTAATAGGAATTTGCCTTTCCACCTTCACTAATCCTTTTTTAGAGCAAAGGATGTTTCCTGAAGTATCTTTGTCTGAATTAGCGTTATAGTAAAAAAGTTGAACTGGCCTGTATTCCATTTCTTGGTTGCTTAAAATAACTGGAATGCTAATTTCTTTATCATTTTCTGGTAAGCCCGAAGCATTGTCGTTATGCAAAATTAAAATGGCTGGTTGAGTGGTAGTGGTAATTTCAAAATTTAAAACAGAGGCAAAAGGAACAAAATTTTCTGT
>Ga0265595_1003214_pt1 | contig 10225 bp, 11 predicted proteins | sample saktaG_15_FD_190148 | JGI IMG/M metagenome (GOLD analysis project Ga0265595, IMG submission 190148) | Saline water microbial communities from Sakinaw Lake, British Columbia, Canada - sak_2013_06_06_50m | ecosystem: Environmental > Aquatic > Non-marine Saline and Alkaline > Saline ... | reverse complement strand
TTTTGGCATTTCAAAAGACAAAGATGGTTATTTTGGAGAAAATACTTCTTCAGCAGTAATTAGTTTTCAACAAAAATACAAAAGTGAAATTTTAGCTCCTTGGGGTCTTACTTATGGTTCTGGTTATGTAGGAGCTACTACAAGAAAAAAATTAAACCAATTATCTGGTTGTGAAAAAACAAATTCTTTAACACAATCATCAGCCACAATTAATGCTTCTTGCGGTTCTGCTCATGGGCAATCTTTTGCTTACAAACCAGTAGTAAATCTTTGCGCAACAGGAACGGCCTCCACAGTTAGCACAGAAGAACAAACAGGAGGAATTATTCGTTATACTTGGATTTGTACAGGATTAAACTGGGGGAAAAATGTTAGTTGTTATGCTTATGACAATAATTTAACAAACACTTTCACCGTTACTTCACCTCAAGCCAATGAACAACTCATTCGAGGACAGACCTACAATATTACTTGGATAAATAATGACCCCCAGGCGGAAAGTTATTCAATTTATTTGATAGGAGGTAATTTAGATCCAACAACCGTTAGATATATTGGAACAGTGGATGGCTTCGAAAACAAATTTGAATGGACAATTCCATTTGATGTTATGGTTGCTTCAAATTATCAGCTTCAACTTAGCGCCACTAATTTAAAAACCTCTGAAGATAAAAGTGAATTGTTTGATATTTTGTCAGAGACAACCACCGCTTGTTCTGATTCTGATGGTGGAAAAGATTTTTTCACTAAGGGTTTAACTTTCGGAACAATTTTGGCTCAAGGTCCTACTACAAAAATTTGGGAAGATTATTGTTCAACAGAAGCTATTGTTAAAGAATATTTTTGTCAATCTTCCAACACAGATATCTTAGCGGTTGGAGTTAGTAATTATTCTTGTGCCAATGGTTGCCGTGGGGGAGCTTGTCTTTCAACAGAAATATTTTCTCATAGTATTTTATCACCCAATGGAGGAGAAACTTGGAAAGCAGGCTTCGCTTACGAAATTAAATGGGAGTCTACTAATTTCTCAGGCAAAAATGTTTTCATAAATCTTTTGGATGAAGAAGGCAATTCTGTTTATGATTTTGGCTCAATTCCTAACAATGGTAGTTATCAATGGACTATTCCAGATAGTCTTGTTTTTCTATCGACAGTAGGAACTTTCAAAATAGAAATTGGCTTAAGTACCAAGGGTTCGCCCATTCAAGATTTGAGCGATGATTTCTTTTATATTTTAGGAAGTATAACTGATGGGGCCTGTGGTTCTTCCAATTTGATTTCTGTTGATTTTGCTCCCACAACCAATCTTTGTAACTCTGGAACGCCAAGTGCTGTAACTTTTAGCAATCTAGGAGGAGACCATTATCAATGGTGGTGTCGAGGAATTGGAACAAATTCCAAAGACAGTTTTTGTCTATCTTATACAAAATAAATAAAACCTATAAAATAAAAAACCTCTGATATATCAGAGGTTTTTTATTTTTCAAGGATTAAAGATTTGAGTTCCGTCTGGAGTGTCTTTAACAGTATAACCTTGAGATTCTATTTCATCTCTAATCCTATCAGACTCAGCCCAATCTTTATTTTTCCGAGCAGCATCTCTTTCTTTTAACAAATTAGAAATTTTATTGTTAAGGGTCATTTCTACATCATATCCTTTTGTAATAAACTTTGTTGTTTTTGTGAACAAATTAAACCTTTTTTGTTTTAAATTTAACCCCAAAACTTTATCAAAATCCAAAATAGTCGCTAGTTTGTCTGCTTTTGATAAGTCAGATTTAAGAACCTCTGAAACAATAGCCAAGGCTTGTGGTAAATTAAAATCATCACTAATTTTTTCTATAAATTTTTGTTTAAATTCTTTTGAAATTTTTCCTACTTCATCACCTAAATCAGCCCTTTGGTTATCAAGATGAGTTAATCCATTTTTAGCTGCTTCCATAGCCTTCCAAGTAAAATTTTGTTTAGAACGGTAATGAGCTTGCAAGAAGAAAAATCTTAAAGCTAAAGGGTGGAAACCTTTTTCTTCAATGTTATTTACATAAACAACATTACCTAACGACTTGCTCATTTTGGTATTATCAATTCCCAAATGTTCATTATGCAACCAATAATTAACATATTTTACTCCATTCGCTGACTCACTTTGAGCTATTTCGTTAGTGTGATGAATAGGGATATGTTCAATTCCTCCCATGTGAATATCAAGGGTTTCTCCCAGATGTTTCTTTGCCATAACCGAACATTCAATATGCCACCCTGGAAAACCCTGCCTTGCCGGCAGGCAGGCTTCACCCCACGGGGACTCCCATGTCTGCAAGGCCTTAGCATGAACGCCTGTTTTGAAAAACCAAAGAACAAAATCATTTTGATTTTTTTTCTGTGGGTCAACTACATCGCCCGTTCCCGCTCCCGTTTTTAAATCTTCTAAATTTTGTCCTGATAGTTGAGTATAATTATTTGCTTTAGAAACATCAAAATAAATAGCTAATTCAGTTTGATAAGCAAAACCTTTTTTTAAAAGAGTTGCCACCATTTCTTCCATTGGTTTGATATAGTCAGTGGCTCGACAACGAGTAGTGGGAGGAAGAATATTCAATTTTTCGGTGTCTTTTTCATAAATTTTAATATATTTGTTAGTAATATCAGCAGGGGAGAGACCTTCTTTTTTAGCTCCTTGTTCAATTTTATCTTCACCCTCATCTTCATCCGAAGTTAAATGTCCCACATCAGTATAATTAGAAACAAAATTAACTGAATAACCCAAATATTCTAAAGAACGACGAATACTATCAGCGCAGACCGCCCCCCTTAAATTTCCAATATGTTGTTGAGAATAAACAGTCGGACCACAATAATAAAAAGAAACTTGTCCATCTTTTAGTGGTTTAAATTCTTGTTTTTTTCTACCTAAAGTATTGAATAATTTTAGAACCATTTTTTATATTTGAAAAAAGTAAACATTAATCCAGTCAAAAACAACATAATCCCGACAATGTACCAGAAATCGTATTTCATTCCAATAATTGGCATAAAGGCAGCATTCATACCAAAAAGAGAAGCAAACAAAGACAGAGGAAAAGTTACGAAGGCTAAAATCGTAAAAATTTTCATGGTTTCATTTTGTTTGGTTGTCAAAAGAGAATCGTTGGTGATTCTTAATTCTTTTAAATTTTCTATATTCGTTTCTATAATATGAGACACTTTACGATATTTATTGTTGACATCCTTTAAATAATAAGAAAAATCTTTACCGAAAAATTCACCTCCGATTTTTTCTAATGAATCTAAAACTTCTTTGTGTGGCAGAATAGCTTGTCTAAAATCAAGCAAATTGTGGCTAACCTGCGAAATTTTCTTGACCATTTTCTTTTCATTTCCACCAAAAATACCGCTTTCCATATCCTCCTGCAAATTTTCAAGATAATCCAATTCATCAATCAAATTTTTGTATAATTGTTGAGCCACATAGTAAAAAAGATAACCCCCATGTTCCCAACGATTTTTTTCATTAAGAATATTTTCTATTTCAAAGATTTTGGAAGTTTTTTGTAAAGGGTTTATTCCGTTGTAACGAGTTGTAATGAAAAAATCTTTACCAATAATAAAATCAATTTCTAAGTTAGAACTACTAACCTCACCATTAGAATGACTTAAAATCGGAAAATGCAAGATAAGATAAATAAAATTATCATATAAATCAACTGTTGGTCGAAAGGTAGAAATCAAAAGTTCCTCGGCCACTAAAGGATGAATTTTATATTCATTCATTAAGGATTTTATTTCTCGACGGTCAGGTTCCTCCATATCTATCCAAGTGATATTTTTTGAAGTATATTTTTTTATCATAAATATTTTATTTAATGTCAATAAGTATTATTTTACTATAATCTCTGGTTATTACAAATTAAAAAAGGGAGCAAGTTTTTATTGTTAAATAAATGTGTTATTATAGTCTTTATTAAAAATACGAAAAATTTAATTGAAAGGACATGGAATTATTCAACCGTTTTCTAAAAAAAATTAAGAAAATCTTTAAGAAAAAAACAACTAAAAAAATTGGTTTCTGTGTAATCATTGTAGTTCTTTTGGTTGGAAGTTTTGTCTTCGGCTCACAATTTAATTTTTCTAAAAATGAATCAATTTCAAACATTCTTGATAAAGAAAACCCTGAATTTGAAGCAGTTAGTTTAAAACCATTTTGGGAAACATGGAAAATTTTAGATGAGAGGTTCGTTAAAGATAAAGAAGACGAGGATAAAGAAATAACCACTCAAGATAAAATTTGGGGAGCAATCCAAGGCCTGACTAATTCTTTTGGAGACCCTTATACTGTTTTTTTGCCACCGTCGGAATCGGCAATGTTTGAAGATGACATTGAAGGCAACTTTGAAGGAGTCGGTATGGAAATTGGAATTAAAGACAATACTTTAATCGTCATTGCTCCTCTAAAAGATACCCCAGCGGAAAGAGCTGGAATGCAACCTAAAGACAAAATTTTAGAAATTGACGGAAAATCAACCAAAAACATGGACACCACTGATGCGGTTAAACTTATTCGTGGAGAAAAAGGCACAGCAGTGGTCCTGTTGATAGCAAGAGAAGGGGAGAAAGAATCTTTTGAAGTTTCTATCACTCGAGATGTTATTGATATTCCTACGATTGAAACTGAAGTTAAAGAGGGGTCTGAAATAAGAAATGGAGTTTTTATTATTCGTCTTTATAGTTTTACGGCTGTTTCTCCTAATCTTTTTAGAGAGGCCTTAAGAAAATTCATTCAAAATGGAGAAACTGATAAATTAATTCTGGACTTGCGAGGAAACCCAGGTGGTTATTTAGAAGCCGCCACAGATATTGCCAGTTGGTTTCTCCCTATAGGAAAAGTAGTTGTCACTGAGGATTATGGCGGAAAAGAAGCAAACAAAATTCATTACAGCAAAGGTTACGATATTTTTAATGATAATTTAAAAATGGCTATTTTGGTTAACGAAGGTTCGGCTTCCGCCTCTGAAATTTTAGCTGGAGCTTTACAAGAATATGGTAAAGCCATTTTGGTTGGCACTCAGACCTTTGGAAAAGGTTCTGTTCAAGAATTAATTAAGATAACCCCAGAAACTTCTCTAAAAGTAACTGTAGCACGCTGGTTGACACCCAATGGAAATTCTTTTTCCCATGAAGGATTAAAACCTGATATTGAGATTGAGATAACTGAAGACGACGTTGACTACATAAAAAGTGGAGGAGACCCCCAATTAGATAAAGCCATCGAAGCTCTCAACAACATTTAGGCACCGGGTGCCTAAATAACTAAGTATTAACTAAGTATTTTATTGATTGCTTTTTCTTCAAATAGAGATAAAATATAAAAAGTTAAATAAACAACTAATATGAAAGTTATTTTACTACAAGATGTTCCTAAAGTGGGGAAAAAGTTTGATATTAAGACGATTTCAGATGGTTACGCTGTTAATTTTTTGCTTCCACAAAAGTTAGCCAAATTAGCCACCAATCAAGTTATAAAAGAATTGACTAACTTGAAAGAAAAACACGAACAGGAACAGCAGAAAATGGTTGAAAATTCAAAAGAACTAATTAAGAAACTAAATGAAAAAGTAATTGACATAGAAGTTAAAACCAGTCAGGAAGGAAAACTGTTTGCTGGTCTAGACAAAAAAGAAATTGCAAAAATTATTAAAGATAAAACTGGGATAGAGATTGATCCAGAAATTCTACAATTAGAGAAACCTCTTAAGAAAGTAGGGGAGTACGAAATAAAAATTAAGGTAGAACAGGAAGAAGGAAAATTCTCTCTCCAAATTAAAGCTCTCTAAACTTAAGTTTTTATAGTATTCCGGAACTTTGGCTATATTAGTTTTTAAAATGGTATGGGCTTGGGTCTGGGTTTTAAAAACCAATTATGGCTATGCGATAGCCATAATAATTTATGGCTATCGCATAGCCATAAATTAATTATATAAATAAAAAATTATATATAAAAATAAAAATTCCGAATTAATTAATTCGGAATTTTTATTTTTACTTATTTTTTATATAATATTAGCTACTTTTTTTCGTCTAGTAGAACCATCAAAATTTAATTTTCTTTTTTTAGTAAATTTTACTTTGCCTTCCTTGACAGCAAAAAGGGTATGATCTTTACCAACTTGAACATTTTTTCCAGCTAAAATTTTAGTTCCTCTTTGGCGAACCACAATAGAACCAACTTTGGCCTTTTGTCCATCATATAACTTTGTTCCCAAATATTGAGGTCCTGAATCTCTTAAATTTTTGGTTGATCCACCCGCTTTTTTATGTGACATATTTTTGAGGAGTGCAACGACTACAAAAATAGTCATCCGCCTTGGGCGGATAAAATTTCAGGAGCCACCACTCAGTTATTATTGAATTTTGATAGTCGTAAATATGTCATCCGCCTTGGGCGGATAATAAAACCACTACCACTTACTCATTAATTTTGTTAAAATAGCTTTAATATCTTAATATTAAAACTAATGAAAAGTATAAAGGAAATTATCAATAAAATCAAGGAGAAAATTGATGCACTCACAAAAGATAAGGCCGTTTTTATAATTATATTGATTATTATGACAGCCTTTTGCTCATTTGGTTTAGGAAGATTATCTCAAACAGAGAAAAATCAAACACCCATTTTAATTCAAAATTCAATCCTAGAAAACAATAATTTAGCTCAAATATCCCAATCTACAGAAGAAGTTCAGCCCCCGCAGGTTTTAGGAGGAAAGTACGTGGCTTCAAAAAATAGCAATAAATATCATGCTCCGTGGTGTTCGGGAGCACAACGAATCAAAACAGACAATCAAATTTGGTTTAATAGCAAAGAAGAAGCCGAATTGGCAGGCTACACCCCCGCTAGCAATTGTAAAGGAATATAAAAGAGTTAAAAGTTCATAAAGTTTATAAAGCCAAAAGTCATTATTAATTAAAAATTGAAAGCAAAAACAGTGAAAAAACAAATGACACTTTGTATTGTTCATAACCATTCTCAGATATTATTAGGAATGAAAAAACGTGGTTTTGGAATGGGAAGATGGAATGGTTTTGGGGGAAAAGTAGAAAAAGGAGAAACAATTGAAGAGGCTGCCGTTAGAGAAATAAAAGAAGAAGCCGGTATTGAAATTGAACAGAAACTAGAAAAAATTGGAATTTTAAATTTTGAATTTCAAGGCAACCCAGAAATTTTAGAAGTTCATATTTTTAGAGGAGAAAAATTTAATGGACAACCAATTGAAAGTGAAGAAATGAAGCCCCAGTGGTTCCATATTGATGAAATTCCTTATTCCGAGATGTGGCCAGACGACATTCATTGGATACCTTTATTTTTGGAAAGAAAAAAGTTTAAAGGCAAGTTTTTATTTGGAGAAAATGATGTTATCTTAAAACAAAAATTAAAAATATTAGATAATCCCGATAATCTTTAATCTTTAATTTCAATTAATAATTAATAAAAAATTTCCCTTGTTCTTATCAGAGTAGCCACAATTCTTTTGACTATTTTTACAGCAGTCTTTTCAGCTATCTTGGCTTATATTATTTATTCTGTGATTAGTTATGCCAGTCAAAAAATAAAAAATCATAGATATGGACAAAAATCCAAAATAATGTTATTCTATTTATAGAAATGTTCTTAATGTTTAATTTCCTTTTTAAGAGAAAAGATAAATAAAATTGATTTGACCAAAGAAAAAAACAAAAACAATAAAAGAAATTTTAAGGAGGTAAGAATGGAAGAAATAACTATCAGAAGACCTATTCCTCTACAAAAATTCAAAATAGGGGAAAGGGTTATTCGACGGAGCGATGCTATCGCCGGGCGAAGAAGAGGCAAAATTGAAATTATTAGTGAAGTTCTCCTAGACGGTCTTATTCGGCTGGAGGGGAAAAGAGGTAAGTTTTTCCCCAACCACTGGGAAAGAGCTTAATAAACATCTCCCAAAATAGAAAGGGGGTGCCACCGACATTCGTGTCTGGTGGCTTTTATTTTTTATATTAAAAAAGGGAGAAGGGGAGAATAATACTACGTCGCACAATATACCTTTTGCGACATAGTATTCTAAAAAAGCCCTTCCCCTGCATTTTCTTTCGACTTTATAGACCTGCCTGCCGGCCAGGCAGGCTTTATAGACATTTAACTATGTTCATATTTTTAGCCCTCAAACAAGGGCTAAAAATGAGTTCTAAGCAGTTTTTTCTTTTAACATGTAATCTCTATCATCTATCTATTACTACTCCCAAACTTTTTAGTTCCCCTCTCACTTTCAGATAAATCGTCCACCTCTTTTACCTTAACTTCCTCTTTCTTTTGAATAATCATCTGAGCAATTTTTTGCCCTTTAGAGATTTGAAAATCTTTTTTAGAAAGATTAACCAATCCTACTTTAATCTCTCCACGATAACCACTATCAACCACTCCCCCCAAAGTTTTTAAAATTTCTTTGATTCCTAAACTACTTTTATCCCAAATCAAACCGACATAGCCATCTGGAATTTCCATAGCCACTCCAGTAGGAATAACTTTTCTCTCAAAAGATTTAATTAAAATGTTAGTATTAGAATATAAGTCTAAACCAGCATCTCCCAGATAAGCATAATCGGGTAGGGTAGCTTCCCTATCCAGTTTTTTGATTTTTAATTTACAATTTTTCATAAGAAATTACCAATTCTCGAAACCCGTAACCAAGTTCCACCAAACAGACTTTCGGAGCCAGAGCGAAGAAGGAATGAATAAATTTTTTTCAGACCCGTAGGGAGAAAAAAATATTATGTTCTGTTTGGGGGAAGCTTGGCGGAGGGTTTTTTAAATTCTATGCTTAATAAGTAAAGTCTACATTATTCTGAATAATGGGATCATTTAAGACCTTATCTAAATGCACAGTAAAAGCATATAAAACTAAACCAAAAACAAATAAAACTATTACCAAAATTTTTTCCCACATAATTATTTTAAGTCGAAGGTTTATAAAGTCAAAAGTCAAAAGGGAAAAATTTGCTCTGCAAATTTTTCTGACTTTATGGACTTTTGACTATTAATCCCCTACTCTTTTCTTTAGCTTGGTAACTGTGGCACCATTTCTTCAATTGTTGTTGCTTGCCCAGCTTTAATTCTTTCCATATTTTCCACAAAACTATTCCATAGCAAATCAATAAAAATATTATTCCAAAAATATAAAACTGGGCGTGATAAATATTCGTTCCAAACTGTCACTCCTAATCCCCATAAATAGCCCAAATTATTTTGAGTTCTGTCAGACTCAATAATAGCCCTTAGGTCAAAACCAAAATAACTCAAGACAATCACTGCTATCACTATCAGAATAATCCATTTGATCAGTCCCCTGTTATCATTTTTAAACTTCATCATACTTATTTAAATTATATAACAATTTTATTTTTTTCAAAACTAAACTGTGTATATAAAAATGCACTACCCAAACAAATTTAATTCCCTTCTCTTTTCCAATTATGATATAATTTAAATATGAAAACCAAAGTCATTCTCTCAGCCATCACTGCCCTCTTGGCCAGTTCTGGTCTAATCGGCTACCAAATTATCAAAACCAAAGATTACAGTGGTCAACCAGACAATCTCCACAAAGTCTTAAGGGTGCTTGACGGTGATACTTTTGAAATTGCCGGTGCTAAAGAAGAAGATGGTGTTGTTACAGTCAGAATCCTAAATATCTCCGCACCAGAAAAAAATGAATGTTATTTTGCAGAAGCCACCCAAGCCCTTAATGATTTGATTCTAGATAAAGAAGTTCGTTTAGAAAGAGATTCTTCAGGAACAGACCGTTTCGGTCGCCTGCTCCGCCATGTTTTCCTTCCATCAAACATAGAAAAGGAAGATGATATTATGCTTAGTAAATATATGATAGACAACGGTTTTGCTGTGGCTCTCCCCACCCCACCAGATTTTAGATATAAAGATTATCTATCTAACGCCGAAGGCAAAGCCAAACAATACAAGAAAGGAGCTTGGGGGACTTGCGAAAAATTACCCAAAGACTTTAAAGGGACAATAGATGCACAACCAGACAACTCTGATTGTATCATTAAAGGTAACATTTCTACCATAGATGCTGGCAACCTATACTTTTTACCCGATTGCCCTTCTTATTCATCAGTAAAAATAGATCCCAAAAAAGGCGAGGCCTATTTCTGCACCGAGGCAGAAGCTCAATCAGCC
>Ga0265595_1003206_pt1 | contig 10237 bp, 9 predicted proteins | sample saktaG_15_FD_190148 | JGI IMG/M metagenome (GOLD analysis project Ga0265595, IMG submission 190148) | Saline water microbial communities from Sakinaw Lake, British Columbia, Canada - sak_2013_06_06_50m | ecosystem: Environmental > Aquatic > Non-marine Saline and Alkaline > Saline ... | reverse complement strand
CACCCCCCGGCGACGGCGCCGAACCCCCGCCGCGGGCGGGCCACTCGCACTCTGACGCGGATCCCCGCAGGTACTACGCCCGAAGGGCAGGCCGCCTGAGGGGGCTCGTGTGGGTCAGACCGGCGGCGCGAACGCGACGAAGAAGGCGGCCAGCGCCACCATCATCCCCGTGACGACCGCGGCGGCGAGCGCCGTGCCGCCCTGGGCCTTGTCATCTGGGAGCTCACCGGCGGCCCACAACTCGAGCGCGGTGGCTTCCGCGTACGGATCGCCGGCCTGCAGATGCTCTCTGGTGCCCATGCTCATTCCCTCCGTGGCAGCCGCTCCCGCGGCGTTTCTCCTTCCTGCCCTCTCCTATCGGCGGGCGACATGTCCGGGAGCACGGGACGAACATCTAGGGAAGCTTGCTCAGGACGGGCGGGACGGTGGGAGCAGGGGCGGCAGGGCGACGAGCAGAGGCGTGACGCGCCGCGGGCGCGCCTCCCGAGAGCCGCAGCGAGCGCGCCCCGCGGCGTCAGGCGCCGGCGCGGATGCGAGCGAGGAGCGCGTCGACGAGCTGCCCCTCGGGCAGCGTCTCGACGCGCTCGCCGTGGTCGAACAGCACGCCCTCCCCGGCCCCGGCGGCGATGCCGTAGTCGGCGTGCCTGGCTTCTTCGGGGCCGTTGACCCGGCAGCCCATCACGGCCACCGTGATCACCCGGCCGGCCAGCGCCGGTTCGGCGTCGAGCCGGCGCTCGACCTCCTCCGCGAGGCCGACGATGTCGACCTCGGTGCGCCCGCACGTCGGGCAACTGATCACGTCGGGGCCGCGCCGCCGAAGCCCGAGCGCGGCCAGGATCTTCCAGGCGACCCTGACCTCTTCGACCGGGTCGCCCGTCAGGCTCACGCGTATGGTGTCGCCGATGCCGTCGGCCAGCAGGGCGCCGATGCCGACGGCGCTCTTGATCGTGCCGCTCCAGACCGTGCCCGCCTCCGTCACGCCGACGTGCAGCGGAGCGTCGCTGCGGCCGCGGAGGAGCCGGTACGCGGCGATGGTGTCAGGCACCGACGACGACTTGACGCTGAGCTTGTACGCGCTGAAGCCCCACTCATCGAGCCGCCCGGCCCAGCGCAGCGCCGCTTCCACGAGCGCCCCCGGGGCATCGCCGGCGGCGCGGTCGCGCAGGTCGCGCGGCAGGGAGCCGGCGTTGACGCCGATGCGGATCGCGACGGGCACGTCGGCCTCGCCGGAGCCGGCCGGCACCGCCGTCTCGGCGGCGGCGCGTACGATCTCGCGCACGTGCTTCTCGGCCATCGTCCCGGGGTTGATGCGCACCCCGGCGGCCCCGGCGTCGATCGCCGCCAGCGCGAGCCGCCAGTCGTAGTGGATGTCCGCGATGATGGGCACGCGCGGCGCGGCGGAGGACTCCGCGTCCGTCGCGTTGCCGAGCGCCGGGGATTCGCGCACGAGGTGCGCGAACGCCGGCGCCTCTTCGGCGGTCGGCAGGCTGACGCGCACGATCTCGCACCCCGCCGCCGCCAGAGCCCGGACCTGGGCGAGCGTCGCTTCGGCGTCGCCGGTCCTGGTGCACGTCATCGACTGCACGGCGACCGGAGCGCCGCCGCCGACGGGCACGGGGCCGACCATGAGGCGCCGCGCGCTACTCACGCGGCGTCCTGCTCGGCGCCGCGGCCGAAGGCTCGTCGGCGTGCATGCGGTACCACTCCCACGTCTCCGCCAGCCCCTCGGCGAGCGTCGTGTCTGCGTCCCAGGCCAGCACCCAGCGGCCGCGGCCCACATCGGCGCACGAGCGCTTGATGTCGCCCTCACGGGCGGGCTCGTGCTCCACCGACAGCGAGACGCCAGTCTGCGCCTCGACCTCACCGACGAGTTGCAGGAGGCTCGTCTCCAGCCCTGACCCGACATTGACGACGGACGCGCCCGACAGCGGTCGCTGCAGAGCGCGGGCGATGGCCCACGCCACGTCGCCCACGTACACGAAGTCCCGGGTCTGCGCGCCGTCGCCGAAAATGGTGACCCCGGCCCGGGCGGGCGAAGCCCCACCGGGCTCCCCACCCACCGCCGACGCGCCCGCAGCGGCGGCGGCCAGAAAGCGGCTGATCACACCGGAGTAGGCCGAGCCCGGGTCCTGCCGCGGGCCGAACACGTTGAAGAAGCGGAGGCAGACGGCGGTGATCTGGTGCGCGTCACCGGCGCTCACGCACGCCTCTTCGGAGGCGAGCTTGGCGCCGGCGTACGGGCTGAGTGGTCGTGCCTGCATGGTCTCGGCCACGGGCACCTCCGCCGCGTCGCCGTACACCGCGCAACTCGACGCCAGCACGAACCGCGGCACCTCTGCGTCCACGGCCTCGCGCAGAGCGTTGACCGTGCCGCCGTGCGTCACCGAGTTGCAGACCAGGGGGTGCTCCACCGAGAGGGCGACGGAGGGGATCGCCGCCAGGTGGACGACAGCGTCACAGCCGGCCACGGCGTCGCGCATGCGCACCTCGTCGCGGACGTCTCCCTCGATCACCTGCAGGCCGCCGCCGTACTCGGCGGCGAGCCGCCAGGCGTCGTAGAGGTTCTCCTCGCTGCCGGTGCTGAAGTCGTCGAGGACGCGGACGTCGTCACCCCCCGTGAGGAGCGCATCCACCACGTGAGAGCCTATGAACCCGGCGCCGCCGGTGACGAGAGTGATTCCGCCCATGCACGCATCTTAGTCCACGGCGCGCCGCCCTGCCGCCTCGCCGGCCGGGGCGGCCCGGGCGACAGACCCGCGGGTCCCGGATCAGCCGCCGAAGAGCCGCTTGACGTCGTTAAACGTCAGAAAGAGGAACAGCATGACGAGCAGGACGGTGCCGAAGGCGACCAGACGCTCGAGGATGCGCGCGTCGAGGCGTCGCCCGCGCACCTTCTCGATGAGGTTCACGGCGATGTGGCCGCCGTCGAACGGCAGGATCGGCAGCAGGTTGATGAGCCCGAGGTTGAAGCTCAGGAAGGCGAGCAGGATCGGATACCAGCTCTGCTGCACCGCCTGGCGGCTGACGTCGATGATGCCGACCGGGCCGACGGCTCCGTCCGGTCCCGTGGCGCTGATCCGCCCGCTGAACAGCCAGTAGAACCCGGTGAAGGTGCCGACGACCACATCCTTGAAGCCGATCAGCCCGAGCTTGACGGCCTCGACCGGACCCGGCCGGTCGCGCACCACCCCGGCGCGCACGCCCAGGTACCCGCTGCCGGGCGCGTCGGGGTTCTCGATGAGGACGACGGAGGCCGTGCGCTCGGGCCCGCCGGCCGCGGGCCGGTAGCCGAGCGCGATCTCCTTGCCGGGGTTGGCGCGGAAGTACGCCGAGGCCTCGTCCCAGGTGCTCCACGTCGTGCCGTCGGCGCCGGTCAGCGTGTCGCCGGCCACGAGGCCGGCCTCGGCCGCCGGCGCGCCGGGGACGACCTCGTCCAGCGTGAGCGTCGCCGTAGGCAGTCCCTGGATGCCGATGAAGAGGATCATGATCACGGCGGCCGCGACGAAGTTCATCACCGGGCCGGCGGCGATCGTCACGTTGCGCTTCCAGACGGCCTTCTTGTAGTACACGCGGTCGCCGGTGCCCTCCGGGACCTCCTCCTCGGGCGTCATGCCGCTGATCTTGCAGAACCCGCCGAGGGGGATGATCCCCACACCGTACTCGGTCTCCCCGCGCGTCCGGCGCAGGGCCGCCGGCGGGAAGCCGACGTAGAACTTCTCGACGCGCATGCCGAGAGCTTTGGCGGCGATGAAGTGGCCGAACTCGTGCACGGTGATCAGCAGAGCCAGACCGAGGATCGCGACGACCCAGACCCACTGGCCCATGACGAGCGCGACGAGGACGGCGCCGCCAAGCAGCAGGGACCACGGGCTGAGGGACCGCCGCACCGGGGTGGGAGGCGGCGGACGCTTCGCGGCCGATCGGGTCACGCCGTCGGCTGCCGCGGCATCGGTCACGCCGTCGGATGCCGCGGCATCGGTCACGCCGTCGGCTGCCGCGACATCCGTTTCGCCCGAAGTCGAGATGTCCTGCTCGTGGCTCATGTCGCTACAGGATACCCGTTGCAGGTTACGTCTGCATTAACGCACTGTCGTGAACCCCGGCTTGCCGCCCGGCCCGGCCGCGCCTCGCGACGCCGCCGGCGAAACCCGGCAAGACTGCCTTGGTCACGGGCGGCACCGCTCCCGGCACCACTCCCGGACCCACTGGTGGCACCACGACTCACACCACCCCCGGCACTGCCGGCCGTGCGTCTCATGGTCGCCAGAGAACCGCTCGGCGCGTCACGCCGCGGGCACAAGGGACGTGCGGCTGAAAGTCAGCGCGGCGCGAGCGAGCCCGGCGACGGATCAGAGCGGCCCGCCTGCCGCTTCGCGGGCGAAGCGGCGCGCCTCGGCATCGCTCTCGAAGACGTCGTCGAGGCTCTCGACCGGTTCGTCGCCCAGCCAGGTCAGGCACTTCTCGACGACTTCGGCGATGGCGAGAAACGCGAGTCGCCCGGCGAGGAACGCCTCGACGGCGACCTCGTTCGCGGCGTTCAGCACGATCGGCGCCGCGACGGTGCGCGGGCGGCACGCCGCACCGGGTCCGGGCGCCGAAGAGCCGGGTGAGGCCGAGCCTCCGCGCGCTTCGCACTCGACGATCGCGGCCTTCTTGCCGGCCTCCTCGGCCAGCTCGAGACAGCGGAAGGTCGCCGTATCCGGCCGCTCGAACGCGATCTGCGTAGCGAAGAGGTCGAGCCGGCGCACCTGCGGGAGCAGCGGCCGGTCCGGGTAGCCGAGAGCGTAGCCGATCGGCGTGCGCATGTCGGGCACGCCCAGATGCGCGAGGACGGCGCCGTCGGAGAAGCGCGCCATGCTGTGCACGGTGCTCCGCGGGTCGAGCACGACCGTGATCCGCTCGTAGGGCACGCCGAAGAGGTAGTGCGCCTCGATCAGCTCGAGCCCCTTGTTCATGAGTGTCGCGGAGTCGACGCTGATCTTGGGACCCATGGCCCAGTTGGGATGAGCAAGCGCCTGCTCCGGGGTGACGGCGGCCAAGTCCACGGCCTTACGGCCGCGGAACGGGCCGCCGGAGCCGGTCAGCAGGAGCTCCTCGACCGCGGGGCCGGGGTCCGCGCCGGCGACCGGCGTGCCTGCCTCAACGTTCGCGGCGCCGCCCTCGGCGTGCGCGGCGCCGCCCTCGGCGTGCGCCACACCTCGGCCGGCGTGCAGGCACTGGAAGATCGCGCTGTGCTCGCTGTCGACGGGCAGGATCAGCGAGCCGCTGCGGCGCGCCGCATCGAGGACGAAGGGGCCGCCGGCGACCATGCTCTCCTTGTTGGCCAGAGCCAGCGTGGCGCCGGCCTCGAGCGACGCCATCGTGGCGCGCAGGCCGGCGGCGCCGACGATGCCGTTGAGCACCATGAGCTCGGCGCCTTCCGCGGCGGCGGCGGCAGCAGCCGCCGAGATCAGCTCGTGCACGCCGGTCTCGCCGGCGTGCACCTTCAGCTCCGGCATGCGCGCGGACGCTTCGGTCGCCGCCTGCGCATCGTGCAGACAGACGGCGTGCACGCCGTGCGCCGCCGCCTGCTCGAGCAGGGCGGTGACGCCGGTGCCCGCGGCAAGCCCGACGAGCCGGACGGACGGAACGGCAGGCAGCACTTCGAGAGCCTGCCGCCCGATCGAGCCGGTGGAGCCGAGGATGAGCAGGTGTCTGGCCGGCGTCTCCATCATGGGCGCAAGACTACCACGCCCGCCGGTCACTGCCGGGGCAGGCGGGCGAGCACGTCGTCCACGCTCTCGCCCGCCGGTCGCCGCAGCACCGCATACCACGGGCTCACGGCCGTCACCTCGTAGCCGAACCCGCCCGTGGCCTCGAGCTCCGGCCGGCTCACGCCGGCCGTCTCCTCGAGCCGGACGACCACCGTCGGCGCCACCTGGTGGCGCCGGTAGTAGCTCAGCGTCGACGCCGGCAGCGGCGCCGACGCCCGCGGCAGCATCAACTGGTACGTGTTGGCCGCGACGGCGCCGGGCCAGTACAGGTAGTAGCCGGCGCCCCGGGGATACACCAGCAACGCGTCGTCGTCCCCGGCCTGCGCCTGCAGATCGATCGCGAAGCGCGCCAGGGCGTCGTGCTGCTCCCCGGACACGGCGATGCCCCACCAGGGGCCGGAGCTCACCCGCCGGTCCAGATCGGCCCACGATACGCCGCCCTGCTGGAACTGGAACTGGAACGCGAGCGTGACCACCACCACCGCGGCAAGCCCGGCCAGAGGCCGCCACAGGCAGCGAGCGCCGCCGGCCGAGCCGCCCATCGCCTCGAGGCTCCACGCAAGGAACAGGCCGCTGGCGAACAGCGCCGGGAAGAGGCCGACGGCGGCGTGCTCGAATCCGTCTGAGCTCGTGTACGCCGTCATTGCGCCCACGACCAGCGCCGGTGCCCACACCCACAGCAGCACGCGGGCGCCACCCTCGCGGCGGTCCTCGGCGACGAAGAGGTAGAGATACGGCGCCGCGAGTGCGTACGCGATCACGGCGCCGGCGACGCCCAGTCCCGACGTCGTACCCGTGAGCCAGAGCGCTGCGGGCACGCCGAGCAGCGCCCAGCGCGCCGCGCGCGGCCGCTGGCGGTAAACGACGTAGACGACCGCCGCCGCAAGCACCAGATACCACTGGCGCCCAGCAAAGACGAAGAAATCGGCGGCGACGTCCACGGCCTTGGAGGCCCCGGCAAGCTGCCCGAAGTCCCTGGCCGAGCGCAGCGTGTAGTCCCAGCTCCGCTGCAGGTTCGCCGTCCCTGCCATCAGGACGACGACCACCGCCGGCGGGGCGATCACAAGCGCCCCCCCGAGGCTCCAGGCGCTCACCGCCCGCCAGGCGCGGGGACCGGTCGGCGGCCCATCGGGGTCGGGCGGGTGGAGAAACGCGCCCGTCGCGACCATGGCGACGGCGCGCCGCCCCACAGAGAAGGCGAGAAAGACGGCCGTGAAGGGGACGGTGAACAGCACGGTCGGGTACGCCACGCAGGCGAAGCCGAAGGCGAGGCCCGACGCGAACGCATAGCGCCGCCGTCCGCCGGTCACGTACACGGCGCCCAGAGCGGCGCCTGCCGCAAGCAGACCCGCGCCCATGCTGTTGGCCGTGAGCTGCGGCGTCTCGAACAGGAGGATGGTGACGAACGGCGCGGCGACGCACGCCGCGAACTCCGGCCGCAGAAGCCGTCGCGCGGCCACGTACACCAGGGCGGCGACGAGCACGGCGAACACCAGGTACAGGTGACGCCCGTACATGACGACCGCGGTCGAGTCCCCGCCCCCCACGAGCGCGTACAGCTTGAAGAAGGGATACGAGAGCAGGCCGGCCGCCTGAGCGAGGTTCTGTTCGTCCACAAAGGGACGGTCGCCGAGCGCCCACCGCCACGGCACGAGCACCGAGAAGCCCTCATCGACGAGATCCGCCCCGCGCCAGAGCCGCCACCAGGTGAAGCCGAGGGCGGCGGCGAGGAGCCCGCCCGTGACGAGCCTGAGCCGGCGCCCTCTCCCGGCGCTCACCGGCAGCTCAGAGGCTCCCGGCTCCGCCGTGCTCACCGTCACACCCGGCCGGTCTCAGAAGCCCAGCACGGTCGTGAGCACGAAGTAGGCCGCCACGGACGCCCAGATGAGCGCGTCGAAGCGGTCGAGCACGCCGCCGTGGCCGGGGATCCCGCGCCCGGAGTCCTTGATCTGCACGTCGCGCTTGATGAGGCTCTCGAAGAGGTCGCCGAGCGGACCGGCGACGGCGATCACGGCGCCGAGCAGGAGCGAATCGACCGGGCCGAGCGGCGTGTAGAGGCCGATGAAGACGACCAGGAGGACGGTGCTGATGGCGCCGCCGGCGAACCCCTCCCAGGTCTTCTTGGGCGAGAGGACCGGCGCCATGGGCGTGCTGCCGAAGAACTTGCCGGTGAAGTACGCCATGGTGTCCCCGGCCCACGTGCCGAACACCACCGTGAGCACGGCCTCCGTGCCCACGTCGAGTTGCCGCATCATGAGCAGCGCGCTGAAGCCGAGGCCGAGATACAGCAGTCCCAGCAGCGTGACGGCCATGCGCACGGTCACCCCACGCTTGGGTCCGGCCAGCAGGCCGAGCAGCGCCGTCAGGAGGACTCCGACGCATACGGCGCCGAACACCGCGAACGGCGTCATGAACCAGGCGGCGGCGAGCATCAGCGCGAGCGTGACGAACCCGGCGAGCGGCAGCGGCCGGTACTGCTTGGTGAGCCGGTAGAACTCGCTCAGACCGAGCAGCGCGAGCGCGAGCATGAGGAAGAAGAAGACCAGACCGCCGTGGACGACGACGACGACGGCGACTACGGCGAGGACGACGCCGGTGATGATCCGCGTCGTCACGAGGCGGTCCCCTCGCCACCGGCGGCGCGGCGCCCGCCGAAGCGGCGCTGGCGGCCGGCGTAGTCGGCCAGCGCCGCGTCCAGATCGTCGGGGCCGAAGTCGGGCCAGAGCCTGTCACTGAAGTACAGCTCGGAGTAGGCGCACTGCCAGAGCAGGAAGTTGCTGATGCGCAGCTCCCCGGACGTGCGGATCAGCAGTTCAGGATCGTGCATCTCCGGCGCGTAGAGATGCCGGCGCAGATCCTGCTCCGTGAAGGAAGGGGCCGACGCGCCGCCGCGACCCGCGGCGGCGGACTCGGCCGCCAGCCCCGCGGCGGCATCGAGCAGCTCCTGCCGCCCGCCGTAGCTGAAGGCGATGTAGAGCGTCATCCTCGTGTTGTCCGCGGTAAGCGCCTCGGCCTCCTCGATGCGACGGACCAGCTCGGCCGGCGCACCATCACGACGCCCCACGAAGCGCACCCGGGCGCCACGCTCGTGCATGTCCGGCACCTGCGAATCTATCATCTCGATGAAGAGCTGCATCAGACCCTCGACCTCATCTTTGGGCCGGTTCCAGTTCTCGGTGCTGAACGAGTACACGGTGACCTCGCGGATGCCCAGGTCGAGAGCGTGCTCCAGCACGCGCCGCAGCGTCTTGGCGCCCGCCCGATGGCCTGCGGCGACGGGCAGCCTCCTGCTCTGCGCCCAGCGCCCGTTCCCGTCCATGATGATCGCGAGATACCGGCACGTGGCGCCTCCGGCCGCAGGCTCCGCGGCGCCGCGCATCCCGCGCAGGCGCCAGCGCGCCAGCCACTGCCGCAGCGTCGTCATGGGTCTCTCGGGTCCCGAGCCGGTGCCCGCGGGCGCCGGTCAGACCTCGAGGATCTCCGTCTCCTTGTGCTTCAGCAGCTCGTCGATCTCGTGCACGTGGGCGTCCGTGTGCTTCTGCAGCTCCTGCTCGGCGCGCTTCTCGGCGTCCTCTCCGACCTCGCCCTCGTGGACGAGCTCCTTGAGATCCTTCATGCAGTCGCGGCGGACGTTGCGCACCGCGACGCGCCCGTCTTCCGCCAGCCGGTGCACCAGCTTGACGAGATCCTTGCGGCGCTCCTCGGTGAGCGCCGGGATCGGCAGCCTGACGACGACGCCGTCGCTGCTCGGGTTGAGCCCCAGGTCGCTCTCCATGATGGCCTTCTCGATGCTCTTCATGGCCGTCTTGTCGAACGGCTGCACCGTGAGCAGGCGGGATTCGGGGGCGGCGATGTTCGCCATCTGCTTCAGCGGCGTCGACGTGCCGTAGTAGTCGACGTGGATGCGGTCCAGCAACCCCACGCTGGCCCGTCCGCTGCGGACCGTGTTGAACTCGACCCTGACGGCCTCCACGGCCTTGCCCATGCGATGCTTGGCGTCAGCGAGCAGTTCTTTCTCCACCGGTCCTCCCTTTGCCGGGGTCAGCTCCCGGCGGGCGTGGACACGACCGTGCCCACACGCTCGCCGGACAGCACGCGCACGATGTTGTCGCCGGTCATCTTGAAGACGTGGATCGGCATCTCGTTGTCCATGCACAGGCTGAGCGCGGTGGTGTCCATGACTTTGAGCCCGCGCTCGATCGCCTGCAGGTGGGTCAGCTCGGGGATGAACTCGGCCGACGGATCCTTCTCGGGGTCGGCGCTGTACACGCCGTCGAACTCGCGCTTGGCCATGAGGATGGCCTGCGCCTCGAGCTCGAGAGCGCGCAGCGCGGCCGCGGAGTCGGTGCTGAAGTACGGGTTGCCCGTGCCGGCGGCGCAGATGACGACCCGGCCCTTCTCGAGGTGCCGGATCGCCCGCCGGCGGATGTACGGCTCGCAGACGGCGCGGATCTCGAAGGCGCTCATCACCCTCGTGTCGGCGC
>Ga0265595_1003202_pt1 | contig 10254 bp, 9 predicted proteins | sample saktaG_15_FD_190148 | JGI IMG/M metagenome (GOLD analysis project Ga0265595, IMG submission 190148) | Saline water microbial communities from Sakinaw Lake, British Columbia, Canada - sak_2013_06_06_50m | ecosystem: Environmental > Aquatic > Non-marine Saline and Alkaline > Saline ... | reverse complement strand
CGATGAAGGAATCGGCCCCTTTGCCCCAGGTGTCGCGGTAGGCGATTTCTTCCAAGATGTTGGGCTTCTTGGTGAATGTGTCGTCGCCGATCTCGATGTCCATGCTGAAATCCGCGCCGACGTCGAAGGGCGGGTCGATGTAGATCAGTTTGAGGCCGCCTTGCTTTTCGATCTCCTCGCGCAGCGGGCCGTTCTTGAGGCTGGAGAGGATGAGCTTGTTGTCGCCCCAGATCAGCTTGTTCGTCCAGCCCTTGAGCTGCCGGCCGCGTTCATCCAGACTGAACAGCAATCCCTGGCCCTTGTCCTTCCGCTTGGTGTCCTCGGGCTTTTCGGCTCGCGGCTCATCCACCTGCTCGATGACCTGGAAGGGCAGGACGATGTTGCAGACCTCGCTCGTCTTGCCGTTCCAGACCAACTCGACCTCCCGCTTGTCCTCAAACAGCAGGAAGCGGTACTTGTCCGGTAACGGCCTGTCCGCCTCGATAAAGCGGATGATTTCCTGTTGTTCCTGTTCGGTCAGGCGCATATCGACTCCATTTGTTGCTATGGCGACACCCTGGCCGAAATTATGCCTTCCGACTTGGCGGATAGCAATGATCGGCCCGTGCCAACATCGAAGCGGCCCGCGACCTCGTCCCGGCAAATGAAAATAGGCACGCTAACCATTTGTTTCCCCATCCCGGCCGGGTTGGTTCTTCTTCGGCCGGCGGTCCCTGGTTTCACGGGCGGGTTGCCCACCGGGTCCAGCGACCAGGCCCACTGCCGGGCGAGAAACGCAAAACGGGTCAGAACTATTTTATATGCTGGGCTGACAAGTAGTTAGCGGCTATTTTGAGGGTTTGAAGAAAAAGGTGGAATCTGGAACAGCATACTGGTTTTCAGGTTTGCCCCGACGTTCACCCGATCAACCGATGCTTTACCTTGAAGTGTCTGGCGGATTGGGCCAATGCACGGTCGGCTGTGAGCAGCACGGCGTCATTGCCGGCCGCGGCAGCCAAGTGAAGAGCGTCAAGCGTTCGCAAGGGGCTGCTGAACCTGCCGAGCCAGTCTCTTGCAACGGTGTACTCAGCCGAGCCAATGGGCACCATACGATAGAGTCGTTTGGCCAAGTCGCTTTCCAACTCCGCGAGCACATCCTGGCCAGACCGGGCATCCAACTCCCCCGTGCGGACTTTCAGGGCGATAGCGGAGTGAAACTCCACTTCCACCAATTGGCTGATTGCCGGTTGTTTGACCCGTAGGATCGCATCCTGCGCCGGCCGGCTCAGTGGTTCGGGGCAGTAATAGGCGACCAACACGCTGGTGTCTATGTAGGTCATCAATAACGGGCTTTCTTCCGCTGCTCGGTGACGACCTTTGACATGGCCTTGCCGCGGATTTTGATCCTGGCGCGAAAAGCCGACCGGTCCGGCAAAGTCGCCTCGGGCGGGGGCTCCACCGGATCGATTCGAGCCACAGGCTGCCCACGACGCAGAATGACGGTCGATTCGCCTTGTTGGGCGGCGTCGACCAGGCTGCTGAGTTGTTTGCGAACTTCTCGGATGTTCACTTCGTTCATCCCGTATCTCCTAATGCGTACACGATAAGTGTACACGATAGAATTGCCGGCGTCAACATGTTTCCTGCCGCCCGCCAAGCCCGTGAACTGAGGCGGTATCAGGGGCGGTATCAGGGGTCAGGAACCTTTTCCATGGTTTCCCTTGGCGCTTCGTCTTTCTCAATCGGCCGCGGGGGCCGGGGGTCGCTTGCAGGCGGGGCCGTGCGGCCATGCGCGCCACGCATGCGGGTTGGGGAATATGAACTCGTCGCGGCTGGGGGGCGACGGCAACCCCCCCGTAAGGGGCCCCAAGGGCAGAATTCAGACCTCAGATTTCAGACCTCAGGCGCGGGCATGGCTCGGGAGCCTGCCCTTGGGGCCCCTACGGGGAAGCCTTCTCTTTGGAGCAGTGCATCCAAGTTGTCCAGGTTATCCAGGTTTGCGCCCGCGGATGGGTGGGGGCACCCTCACCCGGCCCTTACGGGCCACCCTCCCCCTCAAGGGGGAGGTGTTTCGATAGCGCCGCGGTGTGTTTTGGAGCGCCGGCCGAGCGCGCAATAGAGTGGTTTGGTGGCGTGGCGGGGTGGGTTTGCCGGCCCAATGCGAATGCTGCCGGGCGTAATTGCTGCCGTCGGACTGGTATGGCGGTCAGCCCAGTTTCCTGAGCACGCGGTCGATGGCGTCGTATTCGTTCTTCATCTCGCTGAGTTGGCGGCGGTGTTCGGCGATGACGTCTGTCGGCTGGCTGCTGAGGAACTCATCGTCAGCCAAGCGGCGGGTGATCTCGCTTATGGCCTGTCGGAGCATCTCCAGACGCCGGCGCAGCAGTTCGATTCGTTCCTCGGCCGTGCCGCCGTCGTTCAGGACGCTGGCCAGGACGTGCTCGGCCACGGTTATCGGCGTGCCGAAAGCGCTGCCAAGGGCGATGGCGTCCGAGGGTCGGCTGTCGATGGCGATCAGGTCCTCGCCCTTTCGTATGTACAACGTGGCGATGAACGTGTGATCGCGAATGTCGTTGATGACGATGTGGTCAAGCGAGCCGCCCAGCTTCTCGATAATGTTGGCAAGCAGGTCGTGCGTCATTGGCCGGGGGGTTGGGATGTTCTTGATCCGCCGGTCGATGGCCAATGCCTCGGTCGTGCCGATCAGAATCGGGAAACTCCGCTCACCGCCTCGTTCTTTCAGGAAGATAACCTGCTGGTCGCCAAACTCGGTGATCAGGATGCGCGACAACTCCATCGGCACGTCCATTGGGACTACTCCTTGGAAAACCCGAGGGCGCCAAACAACCTTACCAGGAATCTTAGGTCGCCCGACCGTGTGGGCCAAGGGCTAATGTTCACAAAAGCGGCACTTGGTAGCCAGTAGCCCCGGCGCGCCGGGATCGCCAGTCGCCAGTCGCCGATTAAAGAGGTGGCGCTGGCGGGTCTCTTGCCGTTTTCACCGGCTACCGGCTCCCGGCTACTGACCACGATGTCAGATGTTCTCGCCGTACAGCAGCGCCCTGGTGAACTTCGCGACGATTCGCTGGTTTACGAACAGCAGCGGCAGCAGCATGTGCAGCGAGGTGTTGGGCGGGCGCATGTAATCGGCCAGGGCTTTCCGCCAGGAGGTCTTGTATTTCATGAGGGTGTTCTGGGGTTCTTTGCTGGCCAGCGCGTCGACGGCCACGTCCGCCGCCAGCAAGGCTGATCGCACCGAGGGCGACAGCGACTGGCCTGTGATGCACTCGACGAATCCCCCGGCCGTGCCGGCAAGCAGGCACCGCTTGGCGACGTGGGTTTCCAGTTCCAGGGCCGCTCCGGCGGGCGGGTACCAGACGGCGCCCGTCGCCCGGGCCAGCGGCAGGTCCGTTGGGATTATCGACGCCTGCTGCAGGCCGCTGATCATACCGGACAGTTCCGCGCCCCTGTTGCCCGAGGCGACGGAATTGGAGATCACGCGGACATGGAACATCCCGTTAGCGACGAAGAAGAGGCCCATCTCGGTTCGCTCTCGAAGTTCCACGACGTGCAGGGCGCCCTCGAGCCGCGCGATGTCCGCCCGGCGTCGGCCTACGGGCATGTCGATGCCCGCGACCAGCAGCGAGCCGCCGGGCACGATCCGCAGCGGTATGGAAAGCTCGCTGAGCACGTCGTTGGGGCGGTTCTGGGCGATGATGAGCATCTTGGCTCGCACGCGGCGCGAGCCGAGGATTTCGACGTGGTCCTCGTCGAGGTGGATGGCCGGCCAGGTCGTCGAGACGTGGATTTTCGCCCCGGCCTTGCCCGCTGCCGCCCGCATCGCCTTTATCAGCGTCGGCACGTGGACGAAATGCCCGGCCTCCGTGCGGGCCTTGTACTCGACGATGCTCGTGAACTTGGCGTTGTGGTAGCGGACATTCGAGAACGCCTCGGCCTTGGCGAGCTTGGCCAGGCCGCCGGGCAGCCCGGCCATCTTGAAAAACGGCTTCGGAACCCAGTCCGTAAGCGGGCACTCGATGCTCTGGTGGGGGGAGTCCACCACGGCGACATCATGCTTCTTCCTGGCCAGGTAGTGCGCGGCCGCAAGCCCCGCCGGCGTGGCGCCTAGCACAACGATGTCGTGCATCTGCGTCTGACTCATGGCCATAAGGTACTCTCGCGACGGGTGCTACGCAATATCGAGTGCCGGTAGAGGCGGGGAATCTGTGCGGGGATATTTCCTGGCAGTTCGCAAGCCATTGCGAGAGCTTTTCTTAGTCCCGTAGGGACGTTTGCTGATAGCCACGGCGCGCAAGCCCGTGGGAAACGCATCCCCCACCGGAGAGCCCCTGTGGGGGCGATTGAACACTTTAGCCCGCCCAGCGGTTCGACCGCGAGTTCACCGCCGAGCGGCGTGCAATCGCCCCGCTACGGGGGCTTCGGGAACAATATGGGCGGTTATCCACGGGCTTGCGCCCCGTGGCTATCCGCAGTCGCCCGGCCTGCCCGTTGGGGCCGGGCTCAGGAACCCCGCTCCCGGGAAAGCAAATCGCACACCGAAAAAATCGACGGAATGGGCTGCTGTTTCCCTTCCCTCCGCGGTATGATCTGATCGGCAAGAGTTCGCGTTCAGATCAGAGGGGTACGACCATGAGAAACATCGTGGCTTTGGCTTTTCTCGGTGTCCTGTGGACTACGACGACAATTCACGCCGCCGGGCCCCAGCGCCACGCCGTCATTATCGGCATCAACGACTACGCCGACCAGGCCATCCCGGACCTCAAGTACGCCGAGTCCGATGCCAAGGCCGTGTACGACACGCTGACCGACCCAGCCATCGGCAAGTTCCCTAAGGACAACGTCACGCTCCTGCTGGGCAAGGACGCCACGCCCAGCGTCATCAAGGCGGCCCTGTACAAGCTGCGCGGCGTCGGCAAGGACGATCTGGTGGTGGTCTTCTACTCCGGCCACGGGGCCAAGGAGGGCGACGAGGCATTCTGGGTCACGCAGAATGCCGAGGCCAAGGCCATCCCGGCCACAGCCCTGCCCAACAGCGATATCCGCAAGTTCCTCTCCGGCATTCCCGCTCAGCGGCTGGTGATCCTTCTGGATTGCTGCTACGCCGCCAGCACCGTCAAGAAGAGCCTCTCCGATCCCGGCAAACTCTTCGGCGATTTCGCCGGCAAGGGCCGCGTGACCATCGCCGGCGCCGCGGACAACCAGGAGGCCCTGGAGATGCCCTCCGCCAAGGCGGGCGTCTTCACGCACTTCCTGGTGGCCGGCCTTCGCGGCTCGGCCGACACCAACGCCGACGGCGCGGTTACGTTTGATGAGCTTTGGACATATCTTGGCGAGAACGTCCGAAAGACATCGGTGAAGCAGGGCGGCCTGCACGAGCCGGTCATCATCACGGAAGACGGCGTCACCCCGCAGTTCCTGCTGACCTGGAACCCCAGGGCCGTCGGCGCCTCCAATGAGTCGCTCAAGGTGCTCCGCAAGCTCTTTGACGACGGGGCCATCACCGGCGCCCGGTACGATGAAGGCCGAAAAGCCCTCACGGAGCCTGCCATCGACGCCGCCGCCACGGCTCGGCGCGAGGTCTACGCTGACTTGGCGGGCGGGCGGCTCAGCCCCAAATACCTCCAGGACGTGCTGGCCCGACGGTTGAAGGAGGTCGAAGCGCCCCAGCCTGCCGCAACCCCCGCCGGGGAGAAGCCCGCCATCGCAATCGTGCCCTTCGAGGTCTACGGCGACCTGCGCGTCAAGGACGCCGGCGTGATGCTGGCCGAGCGCATGCTGCCCCTCTTCGGCGACCGCTACACGCTGATCGATCAGATGCAGCTTCGCCGTTTCGTGGAGCAGGACGACCTGACCATCGCGGGGCTTGCCCAGGCCGTCCAGACGCCAGCAACCAAGGGGTTGACCAAGGCCGTCAAGCTTCGCGCCGTCCGCTATCTCGTGGTCGGCAGCGTGTCGGCCTCGCCCGATGGGCGGCTCAGCATCACCGCCCGGCTGAGCGACTGGCAGACCGGGCGGATCGAGTCCGGCCGGCTCGCCCAGATTGCCGGCGACAACTGGGACGACCTCATCAGGCGGCTGCCACTGCTGGCGGCCAAGCTGACGGGCAGCTTTGGGGAAATCGGCCCCGGCCCGAATGTGGCTCTGCCGCCGCTTCCAACGGGCGTGGACGCCCTGGCCGCGCGAATCCTCCAATTGGAGGCCATCGGGGCCGATCTGAAGAAGGCGCAAGATACACTCACCGACAAGCACCCCCGGATCGTTTTCCTGTGGGAAAACCTTCAGACGCTTGGCAAGGCCCTTGCCAGTGACGTGGACGCCAAGCTCAAGGAACTGCAAGCCGCCGATGCCAAACTCGCCGAGTTGTACCGCGAAGCCCACCCACAGCGGGCAGCGCTGATCGAGCAGATGGCCGAATTCCGCAAAGCCAAAGTTGGCATTCTCGCTCGGGTTCTTGCTTTGTCCAAGGAATTGACCCTCGACCTGGGGGGCGGCGTTAAGGTGAAGCTTGTGCTGATTCCAGCCGGTAAGTTTCTCATGGGCAGTCCTAAGGCGGAGAAGGACCGTTACAGCGACTTTGAAGGCCCACAACACGAGGTGACGATCAGTAAGCCGTTCTACCTGGGCACTTACGAGGTGACGCAGGAGCAGTACGAGAAGATCATGGGTAAGAACCCGATGCGGGAGCAGCTCGAAAAGATAATGGGCAAGAACCCAAGTTCCTCCGAAGGTGGGAAGAATCCGGTGGATAATGTTTCTTGGGATGATGCGGAGGCCTTTTGCCAAGCCGCTTCACGGAAGACGGGCAAGGCGGTTCGCCTGCCCACAGAAGCTGAATGGGAGTATGCCTGTCGGGCAGGGACGGCAACGCGGTTCTGCTATGGTGATGACGAGGCCTATAGTAAGTTCAATGAATACGCATGGTACGACAAGAACACATACGATGTTGGGGAAAAATATGCCCATTCGGTCGGGCAGAAAAAACCCAATGCTTGGGGCTTGTACGACATGCACGGCAATGTGTCGGAGTGGTGTGCTGATTGGTACGGGGGGAACGCTTATCAATCCGGAGACACTACGGACCCAAAAGGTCCCAAGACGGGCGAGTACCGGGTGATTCGTGGCGGATCGCTGTACTCTGCTCCTCAATACTGTCGCGCAGCATTCCGCTCGTACCATCGTGCCGGTAGCCAGTACCCGGGCCATGGATTTAGGGTTGTAGTCATGAAGAACATCGAGATAGAAATTCCCAAATTCACGGACGAGGAAGTCGAGATTATAGATTTAGGGCCTGTGCCGGACAAGGAAGTTAGGGTAATAGATTTAGGGCCTGTAACGGACAAGGAACTCAGGAACATCAATTTGGGCGTGATAGCTAAGATCGACAGTAGTCTGGCCTATGCGGCGATGGGCCTGGCGAATGCCAAGAAAAACTCGGATTTGGACCTATCCGAAGAGCGTGTTCGCCGGGGAAAGGCGCTTCTTGATGCCAATCGACACTCGTTGGGCGCCGAGGAGTCTGCCAAGCAATTGTCCAAAATCAACGGCGTGCTTTCCGAGATCGCCAAGAAAAGGCGTGCCATCGCCGAGACGAAGGCAGAAAGCCAATGACAAAACGCAAACCACGCTCTCAGGATAAGCCAGACCGAGTGGTCGTGGACGCGTTTGTTTCCTTTCTCGGCAGCCACGACCACCCAGGACTCAAGGTTGAATGCCGGCCAGATGATGTCAAACACAACACTCCGGACATCGACGCGATTGCAGGACCATTCGCAATAGAGCACACGAGCATCAATACGGTAGCGAACCAACGCCGAGATACAGACTACTTCAAGCACGTGGTGGACGGCATTGCGAACGAACTTAGCGACAAATTGCGCTGCCGTTTGCGTATAACGGTCGAGTGGTCGGCCGTGAAGACGGGGCAAAAGTGGGCGGCAATCCACGAAGCGTTGAAGGACTGGATTCTGACCACAGTGCCAAACTTGCCGGACGGGGTAACCGTAATCGAGGACGGTACCATAGCGGGCGTACCATTTGGCCTTCTCGTAAGGAAGGCCAGTGATCGTCCCCACGAAATACTGTTCGCGAGGTGTGAGCCACCTGACGGGACTCTATCAGTTGAGGACCGGGTGCGGTTGGAAAAGCATGCCAGGAAGCTTGCCGAGTACAAGCCATGCAGGACAACGATCCTGCTGGTAGAGAGCAGCGACATTGCTCTAATGAATCGTAGCGTAATGCTGGGAGCCCTCAAGACTGCATTCTCTAACGCTCTGCCCGCCGGCGTCGATCAGGTCTGGTATGCCGACACATCGGTGACTGGGCGGGAGCCGGTGTTCGATAACTTGACCAGGGATCTCAGCGAGTAAGGTAGAGTATCGAGGACGACGCGATGACCCAACATGCCCAGTACCATTACAGCGTTACTATCAGGACCGATGACTTGGCTATACTGCACTGCCTTCGGTCCCTGAGCCAGTACGCGCAGAAAACGGGGAATAAAAGTCATAAGTCATAGTTTGACGGATGGGTAAAGTATCAAGCGTGGGACGAACGGTGGTCATAGATGGCAAGTACCGACACGATTACGGTCTGTATTCTTTCCAGCACGCGATATGGGCACGTCGAAGCGGGCTATAACAGCGGCGTTTGGGCGGTTCCCAAAACGGACATTGGAGGACTACACCTTCGAGCAGACCGGTTGACCGCAGGGATGCCCTGCTTGTTCTATGTGTCGGCGAATAGAATCTGGGGGGATGGCTTCTTCTGCGGTCCCGGCCTTATCCTAAAGAAGCCTACCGACGAGTTTGCGACCGAACATTCTGACCTATTCTCGGAAGAACGCGACTGGTGCCTCGGGTTTCCGATCGAGCGGCTGGCCAACAGCGTCTCAACACGCATGGAGGCAGATGCTATTCGACTACTGCAAGTTGTAAGAGATGGACGAGGTAACTACAGTCAAGACCTGCATCTGGCCGGGCGCTCTGTCTTCCTGCCATGCATATTCCCCGCCGACGATTGCCGGGCTATTCTCGCCGCAACCTGCGCGTTTCCGAACGCCCTTGAGCGATGGAGATTGGGTGTCAGGGTGGGTGGCGTCGGATAGTGTTTGGTCTTACGGTTTTCGGTTCCGCCGCAGCAACGCCAGCCCGCCCAGAGCGGGGAGACAACCATCGAGAATGGCGTCTTGGTTCACAGGGACTGTCACTGTGGATTGAGGGCCGGGAGGCCCTTGAAATGAAGCTGGAACGCCATGGATACGAAACTGCCGTCCTGGACGTGAGCGAGGCGGCTGCGTACCTGGCCGCGGCCATTTCCGGCTGAACCGGTCCTGGCTCCACCAGTGGGCCAGCCGTGCAATACGTTGGCCGGAATGGTCTTGCCATAACGGCACGTTAACGGCGCATTAACGGCATAATAACGGCATGGGATTCGAGCCGCGTTACACCATCACGAGCCGGGTCGCGCGCGACCTGATGCGAATCGAGGCGGCCCGGCAGGCGGTCGCGCCCTGGCCCAGAAGTGGGTTCAGGACGGCTTCCTGGTGGTTGCCAATCCCTCCAAGCGAGGTCGGACCTATCGGCTGGCCCAGCCGTAGCACATCTCCCCGCGGCGTTCGCCTTTCTTAGTCCCGCAGGGACGTTTGCTGATAGCCACGCGGCGCAAGCCCGTGGACTGTGCGTTCATTGATCCGGAGCCCCCGCGGGGCGATTGCCGCCGTCAATCGCCCCGCGGGGGCTCTTTGCCTGACATCCCGTGTTCCACGGGCTTGCGCCGCGTGGCTAATCGCAGATCGCCCTACCTGGCTCAACAGCCTGCCAGGATTTGTCTTCACACACCCCCGCGCCGCCGGCCGGGATTTTTCGCTTGTCGGGCGGGCTGAAGTCTGGTAGAAGGTTGGCGTTATGAACATGCGATGGATTGCGACATTGGCTGTTGCGGCGGCGGCGCTTGGCGGATGCGTCGAGCGGGAGTTGAAGATCACCACTGAGCCGGCTGGGGCCTTGGTATATGTCTCCGACCGCGAGGTTGGCCGGACGCCGCTGGCCCTGCCGTTCACGTGGTACGGCGATTACGACGTGCTGATCCGCATGGACGGCTACAAGACGCTGCGCGCCAACGCCGAAATTTCCCCGCCCTGGTACGAGGTCCCGCCGCTGGACCTGCTGAGCCACATGGCCCCGTGGACCTACCGCGACCAGCGTTTCCTCAATTACAAGCTTGAAAAGCAAGAGCAACTGAGCGACGAGCAGTTGA
>Ga0265595_1003201_pt1 | contig 10254 bp, 6 predicted proteins | sample saktaG_15_FD_190148 | JGI IMG/M metagenome (GOLD analysis project Ga0265595, IMG submission 190148) | Saline water microbial communities from Sakinaw Lake, British Columbia, Canada - sak_2013_06_06_50m | ecosystem: Environmental > Aquatic > Non-marine Saline and Alkaline > Saline ... | reverse complement strand
CTGAAAATTAACATGGATAAAAAGTTTCTAAAATTAACAAATACCGTATACAAAGTTCTGGAATTTTTCCCGGAGTCAGATCCATTAAAAAACAGGGCAAAAGATAGGGCGCTAGTTATAATGGAGCATTTGACTTTGACTGACGAAACCAGCGGTTGGATGTCTTTTCAGAAAGAAAAGCTAAAAGCGCAGGTTTTAGAGGATATAGACATTCTCTTGGGGTATCTTTGGATAGGGAAATCACAGGGTTGGTTGAATTCGGTTAATTGTCTTATAATCTCCAATGAATATGAGAGGATAAAAAAACAGATTGAGCCGATAAAGGACTTAGAATTGACCCAAAAGCTGCCTGGGATGGATTTGCAACAGGCCCAACGACCCTTGCAGAAAAGCACACAAGACGTTATTGTTACCGTATTAGAGAATACAGGGGACGTAAAACCCTCTGTCGCTAAAGCTTTAGAGGGCAAGAAAGGCGCCTCTGTTGTTGGTACTCCAGATATAAAAGAGGAATCTACGCATAAGATTACTGAAAGGCAGGAAAAAATCCTTAAATTTTTGGAGAAAAACGAGAAGGCTCAAGTTATGGACCTCCGGACGGTATTGCCAGACGTTACTAAAAGAACCATAAGAAGGGATTTAGACGAGTTGCTTGAATCAGGTAAAATTGTAAGATTGGGCGATTTTAACCAGGTTTTTTATAAATTACCGCCCAAAGACGTAAACAGACCTATTGAAATAGGAGAGAAGTCAGAATCAGTGCACCATCTAATCAACTGAATTTGTTGGGATAAGGTAGGTCAAAAAGTGTATTTTGATAGGACAACTTGTTAATTTATCAATGTCCTATCAAAATTTGTAATAAAAGCATTGATTTTTTCTAGTGTTTATGTTATTATTTAACCTGTTTTAATGGATAATCTGCAAGAACAATTTTCTAATATATACGACCAATATATTGACAAAATATATCGTTTTGTCTATTTGAAGGTCAATTCCCAGGAAATAGCCGAAGATATTACATCTAGGGTGTTTACAAGGGGATGGGAAGCCTTTCAGGGATCACAGGAGGATATAAAAAATCCAGGTGCCTTTTTATACCAAATAGCCAGAAATGCAGTTGTAGACCATTACAGAAGCAAGGGTAGGACAAATGTCGTGTCCGTAGAGTCTAGCCCAGAAATAGCCGACCCCAATATAGGCATTCACGAAAAAGCTATTTTGAGCGCTGATATCAGTAATCTCAAGAACGCTATACAAAAGCTTAAGCAAGAGTACCAAGATGTGATAATTTGGCATTATTTAGATGATATGCCTACAGCCAGCATAGCCGAATTATTGGGCAAACCTGCAGGCACAGTTAGGGTAATGTTGCACAGGGGCATAAAAGACCTTAAGGATATAATTCAAGAATCATAATCATCAACGAGACCCGGCCTCGTTGATTTGTAACAAAATAGCTTTTCAAACGTCATACTTTTAATGACAAAACTTACTCAAAAACAGCTGATAGAGCAGATAGAAATGCTCAAGGGCATAAAACCCAGAAAAGAATGGGCTACTTTGCTTAAGTCACAGATTTTACCTGAACAGCAACTGCAGGCAACAATCACGGCGCAGAAAGTCAGCTTTTTGGGTATCCTATCATCGGTATTTGCTCCCAAGAAACTGGTTTATTCTTTGGCGGTTATACTTTTCTTAGTTATCGGAGTTTTTGGTTTTGCTTCCCAGACAATGCCCGGTGATTTGTTATTCCCGGTGAGAAAGATAACCGAACAATCGCAAGCAGCTTTAACGGGACATACGGGGTTGAAACAAAGCGTAGCCACTTTAAATAATAGAATCAATGATTTAGCCCAAGTGGCAAAAGCAGGCAGAACAGATAGTATACCTTCAGCGATAAGCGAGATAAGCGCTGACGCTTCAGCATTAGTAAAAGACCTGCAGAACAATACAGGACCCGGAGGGTACCCCAACAAGCAAACAATAAAGGATATTGTAGTAAGCTTGAAAACCCTAGCTGATGTGCCTGGAACAGATTTGACCGCAAACCAGGATGTTAAAAATTTATATCAAACAGTAGTACAGAGCCAGATTGCTGATTTGCAAGAAGCAACCTTAACAGACGAGCAGAAAGCAACCCTGTCAGAGGTAGAGGAATTATACAACCAGGCAAAGTATGTGGAAGCATTAGAAAAAATATTATTGATAAATAATTAATATTTGACAAGCAAAGAATTACGTACTCTTTGCTTTTATGCTAACATTTGACGAGTCGTTGTTCGTGATTAGTACGTAAAATCGCGAGCAGGAAAGGTCGACCGATGAGAAATAAAAAACTTAATTAATAATTATTTCGGTAGAATGGCCCTCGTGGCTAATTTTGCCCGAGGGCAAAAATTCAACCGAGATAAAAATTAAACTTAAAATGAGTATTAAAAGAACAATTATAGTAGCCGTAGCTATCGCAGCTTCGGTTGCAATGGTTGCTCCTACCTTTGCCGGTGCAGTAACAATTGACGAATTGTTAGCTCAGATTGCCCAATTGCAAGCTCAATTACTAGCCTTGCAACAGGCCCAGTCTGGCGGCAGTTCATCTATTGCAAACTGCACTGGAGTTACATTTACTCGCAACATGACAGTTGGAGCTACAGGTTCAGATGTAAAATGTCTACAGACAATCTTGAACCAGTCAGTTACAACTAGACTTGCAGTAACAGGAGTGGGTTCACCTGGTTCAGAAACTAGCTATTTTGGTCCTTTGACCTTATCAGCTGTTAAAGTTTATCAGGCAGAACACGGATGGACACCCGCAAATCAAGTGGGTCCATTAACAAGAGCTGCATTAAATGCATCTCTTAGCGGAGGCGGAACAGTAATATTGCCTCCAGTTAACCCAACAGGCCCAGTATCAGCAACATTGTCTTTTGACAATCCAGCTGCCGGAGCTCTTATTGAGAGCCAAGCAGGAGCTGATTTACTGCACATCAATTTCACAGGAACAGGAACAATTACATCTGTAACGCTACAGAGAAATGGCGTTTCAGATCAGAATACAGTTTCAAGCCTTTACTTATATGACGGAGTTAATCGTTTAACAGACGGATATTCCTTCAATGTTAATGGCACGACCACAATTAATGGTCTTGACATTGCTGTAAATGGCTCAAAAGTTATCTCTGTGAAGACCGACTTCAGCGCCTGTATTACTGCCGGCACCTGCGGTACAATCGCAGTTTCAATGACCGGTTACACAGCCAACGGAACAGCTAGTAGCGCGAACGTAATGGGCAATATGTTCGGCTTCATTACAGGTTCATCCGCTACAGCTTATATGACCACCAACACCGCTACATCAACAGCAAACGTAAATGCTGGTACAACACAGTACACAATGTGGTCAGACACAATACAGGTCAACACCAGAGCTGTTCAATTTAAAGGAATGAGCTTCAAGATGATTGGTTCAGCTCCTACAAACGCTTTGGCAAACATTAAATTGTTTATCGATGGCGTTGATTCAGGAACAGTTGCAACAATTGGAACAATACAAGGTTCAAACTACGCAATGTTTAACTTTGTAACCCCTATTAACTTGACAACCGGCACTCACACAATTGACGTAAGAGCCGACATTGTCACAGGAGCCAATAGGACAATCCAGTTGTCTGTTCAGCAAGCAGCCGATATGGTGCTTTATGACGCACAGGTTGGCGTTAATTTTGCCATCCAGGCTTCTTCCGGCACAACTTTCGTAGCTGATTCTGGAACCACAGTTACAATCTTGACAGGTTCTTCAACGGTTGTTGTTGACCCATCATTCACTAGCCTGACCAATATTACCGCCGGCTCAACAAATGCCGTTATCGGTAAATTCTTGTTACACGGATATGGTGAAGACGTTAAGGTTAACACCTTGTATGTTACTCCAGTATTAACCAGTGCGACATTAGCCACTGGTACATGTACTGACGCCACCACCTGCACGCTTTCCAATTTGACACTGTACTTCAATGGTTCACAAATTGGTTCTCAAGATTCAGTATGGACAGCTTCAGATGGTTACAGCACATTCAGCCTCGGCTCTCAAATGATTATTCCAGCTGGTCAAGACAGCACATTGGAAGTCAGAGCTGACCTTCAAACATCAGGAGGTGTCAACTACACCGGAGGTACAATTGCAGTAACTTTGGAAGGAGCAAGTACCAACAATAATGCTCAAGGACAAAGCTCTTCAGAGATTATTGATATTCCTGGATCTGATGTTTCAACAACTGGTCTTACAATTTCAAGCGCAAGCTTAGTTGTTTCAAAGAACACATCATACGCAAACTCAACAATTAATCCAAACACCCAGGGAGCAAGAATTGGTTCATACACATTGCAGAACCAAAGCTCATCTGAGGCCACAAGATTAACATCATTGAATGTCAAAATGTATGACTCCAGTGATGATTCTGCTTTGAGTTCAAGCACCACGCCTACATTGACGAACTTCTCAGCATTGAGAACTTCAGATACAACAGGCGCAGGCTCAACTCCTATCACACCAACAGGCAACGATACATTCTCGGTAACAGATGTGTTGCAGCCAGGCGCGTCAATGACAATTGACATTTACGCCAATACTGCATCAGAAGCAAGCAGCTATCAGTTGTATACAACACTTACAGTTGCTTCAATCGGAGCAGTCAGCAATATCGCAGATTCTGGAACAGTTGCAACCGGCCAAACTATTACGTTGGGCTCGGGTACTGTTGCTACACCAACATTAGTAACTGCCTCAACAACACCTGCTCAATTTATAGCAGCTGGAGGAAGCGGAGCACAAAATGCATCGCAAGCAACATTTAGCTTTATTTCAACCAGTGCCCCATCAACAATTACAGAACTTAAATTCACTGTTACTGGTTCAGACGCAAATCCAACACAAGCAGTTTCACAAATTTGCGTTGGTTCAGTTTGCGGTTCCCCAGCAGTTGTTTCCAGCACGCAGACAGTATACTTAACAGGTCTTAGTCTCGCTGTACCAACAGGTGCAGGATTAACCCAAAATGTATTAGTGTCATACAGCCCGGTTGGTATAGGCGGAGTCACCTCTGCTTCAACCGCAGCTGTCACTCTTACCTATGTTAAGTACAACTCAGGCGGAACAACAACAGCGATTACTCCAAGCGTAGCAGCTCCTACAATGACTTTGGTTGGTTCTAAGCCAACAGTGGTTGTGACCAACTCTTCAGTCTCTGGACTTAACTACGGAGGTGTTGAAAATAAAATCGGAGAAGTTACTATTACTGCTGATGCAAAAGGCGGTATTAAGTTAAACGATTTGAAGTTTACAGTATCTGCTTCTGGTTTTACTACAGATCCTACCTACACTTTAGCTCGTATTGCCGATGGTAATACCACGGTAACCGGGACAGGTTGTGGACAAGGAGTTGCAGCAGCATCTTCTCAGACAATCTTCTGCGAGTTTGGTACTTCGGGTAACACCTTTACTACAACTACCGCTTACGCAGATGTTGAAGTGAATACCGACTTTGATGGCTATCTGATTGCCGCTGGCACATCCAAGACATTGAGCTTGTTTGCCACAGTCAGTGGTGCAGACACAGGTACTGCCACTCAGACGATTTCATCTTCGCTTGTAGCAGCTGGCTTTAACTGGGATGACACTGCTTCGGCCGTGTTCGCTGCCGATGCCACAACCGCGAGTCCTTCATCTGGTACAAACCAGACAGGTGCTTCAATCTACAACTTCCCAACCAACAGCTACTCGATTCACGACTAATCCAGTTAAATACTTCGCTTTGCGAAATTTAACCGGATAAATTTACCCTCGCTTTGCTTGCTTGCCCGCTTGTGACGGGTGGGTGACAAAGTAGAGATAAACCAAAAACCGCTCTAAGCCTCACGGCCGAGCGGTTTTTGGTTGTGAAAGCCGGTTAACTCGGTCAACTCCCGATGTTGACGCCAAGTCTGGCGTCAACATCGGGAGTTGACACAACTTTAATTTTTTTCCTTAGTGTTATAAAATAAAAAAATATGCCGAGGAGAAAAGAACAATTTGAAATTGGATCTATTGCTCATATCACATTGAGGGCTCTCGATGATAATATGATTTTTAATGATATAAACGATTACTATCGTGGCATTTTCTCTATTTATGAGTTTAACGATAACAATTATGTTTCCATCCAAAAAAGAAGAGCAGCAAGATCGCGCTTTAAGCGAACACAAAAAGAAGCGACAAGTCAACATCGGGAGTTGACTGGCTTAGCAGAACAAGCGGACTTAAGAGATCGTTTGGTCGATATCCTTGCATTTTGTTTTATGCCCAATCACATTCATTTGCTATTAAAACAGATTAAAGAAAATGGAATTTCTAAATTTATGCAGAAGGTCGGCATCGGCTTGGGGAAGTATTTTAATATAAAACACAAAAGAAGAGGTCACGTTTTTCAAGATACATTTAAATCCGTACATATAAAAGACAATGATCAGTTTATGGTAGTCATACCATATATCTTTACAAACCCTACTGCCTTGATAGAGCCGGGATGGAGGGAGTTTGGAATTAGAAATCATTCTGTTAAAGAGGTCGTAAATTTTTTGGAAGATTATAAGTGGTCAAGCTATCGAGATTGCGTCGGCTTTAAAAATTTCCCGTCCGTCACAGAAAGAGATTTTTTATTAAGAGTTATGGGGGGAGAAGATGGATGTAGAGACGCTGTTAATAATTGGATAGGGCATAAGAAAGACGTCGGCCAATTTGCAGATTTATTTTTGGAACAAAATCAATGAATTTGATCAACTCCCGATGTCAACATCGGGAGTTGATGGAGCTAAAGAGCGCGTTAGATGGTATAATGAAAAAATATTATTAAAATTAAAAATAAAAAAACTTATGAATAAAATACAAAAAATATGGATGTGGATTTTTATAGCCATGTTCGCAATCCCGGAAATTTTATTTTCCTTTGTTTTATCTTTCGTAGAATTTTTCGGGATGGATATTATTCCCCTGTATTCATTTTTCTTTAAATACCATTTTTTCATAGATCATCCTGTTTATTTACTTATCGCTGAGGCAATTGAGTGGATCGGCGTATTGGGTTTATTGATTATGAGTGTAAAATCTAACAAAAAAATATTAACATTTTTACTCTTCATTATTCTTCTATGGATATCTATAAATTTTTCTATGGGCTATATTATTGCTAATATGAGCATAGGTTTATAATTAGATAAATAAACCCTTATGAAAACCAAATTTATCTTATTCGCTATTCTTGCAGTACTTTTCGTTCCCCTTATTTCACGTTCCATCCCTATCCCGACAGCCACCTTAACAGTAATTGTAAACACGCAAGAAGACGCTTCCTTCCATTTTGATTTGCAAACTCAAATGGTTGGCGATAACCAGCAATTTGATGTGCAAACGCAAAACCTGTCCGGCCAAATAAGCACATGGATGTTTGCTGTAAACGATAATGCAATTTTAAACCAAGAAGAATCAGGTGGTTTTACAGTGCAGAGCATAGACTGCACAAGTGATGACCCTAATGTTAGTTTTTCATACAACTCAAACAGCGTTTCATTTGTTCCTCAGCCATGGACAACCACAAGTATAACTTGCACGTTTGACAACACTAAAGGTAAGACACCTGTTTTGATTGTGCCGGGGATAGCCGGTACGGAGATGAAAAGGGGAAGTGAATTATTATGGTTGGATCTAAACAAAGTGGCATTAGATCCTAGCGATAGTTTTATGAATCCTTTAGCGTTCAGTAATGACCTTTTTCCCTCCGACCCTTTGGTTTATTACGATAAGGTTATAAGAACAGAATCAGTACCTGTGTATACTTTTGATTACACTGATGGTCTAATTCACCAATTTATAGGTGAGGATTATATAGAAAATCAAACGCTCTTTACCTTTCCATATGATTGGCGATATGGAGTGACAGGTGTTATGTTGACAGGTGAAACTAACGAAGATTTGTTGGCTCAAAAGATTCAAGATATTATGGTGCAAACTGGCAGTAGTAAAGTTGATGTTGTCGCCCATAGCATGGGAGGGCTGATTGTGAAGAAATATGTGATGGACCACCAGACAGATAATTATATTAGGAAAGCAATTTTTGTCGGTGTGCCGGAAACAGGAGCGCCGAAATCCATTAAAACATTAGTGCAAGGCGATAATATGGGTATAAATTTTTGGATTTTCGGTCTTTCCGATGCCGAGGTAAAAAAGATTTCAGAAAATATGCCTGGGGTTTACGATCTTCTGCCTAGCGTGCAATATTATAACCAAGCGGGCAGTTTTGTTTCGTTGGTCGATTTTGTAAGCAATCCGAACGATCCTACAGAAAAGGATTTAGATTATCAGGAATACAAAGATTATTTAACACAAGACAAGGGTTTGAACTTACAAGCATTTAACAATGCAGAAAATTTGCATACGTATGCTTTCGATAATTTTGACTTAAGAACAGCAGGTATTGATCTTTATGCTATAGATGGTTGCAAAACTGCTACAATGGTTAATTTCGTACAAGAGGACTACGAAGATATTTTTGGTAGGATTAAGACAGATTATGCTAGAGTTGATTTGAAAATCGGCGATGGCACAGTTCCGATACAAAGTTCCACAAATTTGCCGATAGATCAAAGCAAAAAATATTACGCTCTCACCGGAGAGCATAGCAGGTTGTTGAGTCAGGACGGAAGTAGGCAGGAAATTGTTAATTTGATTTCTGGAAGCGATTTACCGGTTAGCTCTAACTTAATCACGCAAGACGTCAATGAGTGCCAGCTTAACGGTAAGGCCGTGATAGTATATAGCCCAGTTGATGTTTCTGTTACAGATCAAGGTGGCAATGTTTTAGGTTTAGCGCAGGGGAATGTTATCAACAGTATTCCCAACGCTGATTTTGAAGTCTGGGGCGATCACAAGTTTATTTATCTTCCTACAGGCGAGGGCCAGACATATGATATAAATATGCAGGGAACGGGCAGTGGCACATACACCATAAAAGTTGACGACATTCAAAATAGCCAGATAACCGGAGCAGAAGTTTTTGAGAGTTTGCCCGTTACGTCTAATTTGACAGGCGTAGTAAACCTTTCTTCAACTTTGGGCCAAACAACTCTTACAGTAAAAGAAAACAAAAAATCTCAAACAAAAACAATTTATCCGACAAAGATATTGACCGCCGAAGAAGCAGAAAATTATCTGCCTCCAATGACTGTAATTACTTTCCCGACTTCTAAGGACCAGTGCAAGAAAAACGGCTGGAAAAACTTTGGGGATGCATTCAAGAACCAAGGTGATTGCGTGAGTTTTGTGGAGACACAGGGCAAGAAAAAGAAATAGAAAATAAAAGACCGCCCCACTGCGCGGGGCGGTCTTTTATTTATTTGTTAATACGGCAGGGTTTTCAAAAATGCCTCCACGTTGGCTTTTGATTCTGGCGATAATTCTAAAACCTTTCTTGCCTCTTCTCTTGCATCAGCGTATCGCCCTACTTTGCTGTAAAAAAACGCTAATGATGAATGATATTGGGCAATGTCAGAGCTGATTCTGATTAATTTTTCATAAACAGGCACTAAGTTTTGCCAATCTGAAAGCGAGCCATAAGCGTTTGACAGCTCGTTTAAGCTTGCTTCTGACTCTGTGTTGTATCCTTTGCTGTTGGCTGTTTGAATATCTTCTTTGGCGCTTTCAACATCTGTTAAATATATTTTTGAAAGCCCTAAATACCAATAGCATTCTCCAAGGTCTGGGTTTAAGGAAATGCATTTTTCAGAATAATCCCGGGCACTTTCATAGTTGCCAGCCACTATTTCCATTTTTGCCTGGCCTATGGGTATTTCCTGATGTTTGGGCGCCAGTTTTAAAGCTTGTTTAAAGTAATTGTCAGCTTGTTGCAGCAGGATGTTTTTTATGTTTGTATCTGTCTGTTGCTTTGCCAAAACAATCGCTGAATCTCCCAAGTAAATCCAATAACGGGTATAAGATGGTTGTATTTTTACAGCTTCGTTTATAAGTTCTGCGCCCCTTTTTATGTAAATTAAATTATTTTCCGGATAAAAACCAGAGCAGGTTTTTGCAATTTCAACATACTCCATTCTGACATAAGAATCCAAAAAATTACTGGATTTTAAAGTAGAGTCCATTATCGCAAGCGCTACATCGCAGTTTTTCTGCCTTGCTAATGTTGTAGCTTTATTCAACTGTGCATTAACTTG
>Ga0265595_1003200_pt1 | contig 10257 bp, 7 predicted proteins | sample saktaG_15_FD_190148 | JGI IMG/M metagenome (GOLD analysis project Ga0265595, IMG submission 190148) | Saline water microbial communities from Sakinaw Lake, British Columbia, Canada - sak_2013_06_06_50m | ecosystem: Environmental > Aquatic > Non-marine Saline and Alkaline > Saline ... | reverse complement strand
GTTAATCTAACTTTAGTTTTCATTTTCGGCTTTGAAAATTCGTTTTTTTAAGGCTTGTTTGCTATGCACTTTTTTATCTGCTTAAAAATTTTTAAAAAATGCTTGACTTTTAATAGTTAGTCACCTCATAATTTATTTTTAAGGCTTTATGCCTTAAATTTTATCTTGTTGCTTTTCTTCTTTTCATAAACGAATGTGGTGCTTACCCCACCAATAATTGAAATAGCCAGTATTATTATAATAATTAAAATATCGGGTTTTAATTTGAATTCCAAATCAAAATCTTTTACAGCCGGACCAAAATTTGCATTGAAATAACCATTAACATCTGTGCCTGTATGTGTCGTGAACTTTAGAAACTTATTGGTACCTTCAGTTGTCACTACAGCAGTTCCGTTTTTTACTCCCGGAGCAGGTGTAGCAGGGAAAAGGATATCTGAATTTCCGCTTTGGAAATCCTGCTGATAAACCACTTTACCTGTATCAGCAAGAGAAAGAATTGAACAAAGAGAAACTAAAAGAGAAAACATACATAACAAGCAGATGATTTTTTTTAAAAACTATAATCCTCCTTTCCTGATTTGATTAACTAACAGGTTACTAAATTAGTTTTAATTTATAGTTTATTTACTGCTTTAATTATAATTGATATCGCACTCTATTGTCAATATGTAAAATATACCAATATTATATATATGTTTTGTAGCATAATTGCCATATTATAGATAACCATTTAGTTATTGAAAACAAATATTTTTAATGTATAACATAACACATACCAAGTTATACAATGTTAAAAAAGTGATATTTTTAGTTAAAAGTGAAAAAAAACACTGTAGATTAATAAGATTAGAAAACTATTTAATGAACTACTATATTACTGGTGGTATGCCAGAGGTTGTTAAAAAGTGGTGTGATACAAAGGATATTAATAAAATTGAAGCAATACAACAAAAAATACTTGATAGCTATGAACTTGATTTTGCAAAGTATGCACCATCAAATGACTTTCCAAAGCTATCAGCTATTTGGAGGTCTATTCCTGAGCAGTTAGCAAGAGAAAACTCTAAATTTATTTTTGGTCAAGTTAAAAAAGGTCTTCGTGCTAAGAACATTCGTGCAGATAATTTTGATATAGCCACCAACGGTCAATAAGTATATGTATACCGATAGCATTCTTTTCGAGCAATATATGTTTCTGTTTGCAAAGATCGTCCTCCGTGTTTGTGGAGCAATATTCCCTCCTCTCGCGTTCACCACAAAGTAGCCACAATCTAAATAATAGTGATCGCATTTTGCAATTCTGTGCACCACCTGTGACCACCAACTTTTGCACCACATAGCAGTATACGGATTAACTATGTGAGATTTGAACCATTTCAACAATAAATAACTGTTATAATGCACCAAATAGCAATGGTTTGCACTATACCGTCATTTTTGGAAATCGTGTGAGCAATTAAATGCTCCGAGGGTTCAAATCCCTCTCTCTCCGCCAAAAAAAGCCCTTCGGGGCTTTTTTCAACGATATGAACCCATTATTAGGTTCGTGGCGAAAAAAATACTACTTGAAAAATAATTTTATTTTTTAAAAAAAATTAATATTTTTACCATAAAAATGACTTTTTAAATCGTATTATAACTGTAAGGATACTAAATTGTTTTCATTTTATACACTTTTTTCATATTATTTCCCTTATTTTTTATTATTAATCCTCGCACAAATACCAATTATTTCGGATGCTCGTTGTAGCATCCGTTTTTTTTAGTATTTAATGTTTTTAATGTTGAAATAACTTTATAATTAGGGTGTACTCAAAAAGTCAACTTGTTGGATTTTTGAGTGTGGCAAATTAAATTTGCCACACAAAACGGCGAAAAAGCTAAGCTTTCGCCGTTTTGTAGCCGTAATTATCGGCGAACTCATATTGCAAGATTTATCTTGCAACTATAATCTGTATTGTTTTTTAGCAATTATATAAAAAACCATACAGATTATAGAACTGAAAATTGCTGATAACCGCTCTGTATCAGCGATATTTAGTTTTTGAGTAAGCCCTACTTTACAAAAATATTTTATTAATTTTAAAAAAAATTAATATTTTTACCATAAAAATGACTTTTTAAATCGTATTATAAGTGTAAGGATACTAAATTGTTTTCATTTTATACACTTTTTTCATATTACCCCTTCTTTTTTCATTTCATTCCTCGCACAAATACCAATTATTTCGGATGCTCGTTGTAGCATCCGTTTTTTTTGTATTTATATGAATTATATTTTATATTTAATGTTGAAATAACTTTATTATTTATGCTTATTTTGTTCTTTGATGGGTGATAATAATTTACCCGATTTTTCATCCCTTTGAGTTTTAATAGTTAATAGATGAATGCTAACTCCAATACCAACCGCAAAAAGGAATATTGTTAAATGCAAATTTAATACAATGAGCATTGAAATTACAAGTGAAAGCCATAAAAATATCAAAGACCATATTTTTACATCTCTTTTAATTGCTCCATATGTTAGGTAATTGTAAATATACTCACCAAATATTTTATGACTAATTAGCCAATTATATAAAAATTTAGAACTATTAATATAGCAAAAGGATGAAAATAATAAAAAAGGAGTTGTAGGCAAGACTGGAATTATAATTCCTATAATTCCAATAACTAATGATATTGTTCCAATAATAATTAGTAAATATCTTTTGGGAGATTTTGTTATCATAATTGGTATTTCATCATAGCCTGCTCAACTTGCTTGCCAAATTCTTCTGAAGCAGAGTAAAAATAATTTAATACTCTTTTTTGAATATCCTTTTTAACTGCGTATAATTCAGATGCAATGTTATCTGCTAAATGCTCTTTATCAATTATAGATAATGAATTATATCGCTCACCTGCTTGAGTGAAATCATCTGTTTTTATTATTGGTGTTCTTCCTATAATTCCTTTTACATAATCGCCTTTTATATTAGGTAGATTTGCTGTGTGAGGGCGGTTGTCATTTAAGCTATTTGGCAAATAATTTATAGGTGAAGAGTTAAATTCATAGGTCATTGCTCCATCTCTTTGAGTATTTTCAACTGGAGAAATGGATTTATTTATCGGTAACTGAGCAAAGTTTGGTCCTATTCTATGTCTTTGTGTATCTAAATATGAAAAAGACCTTCCTTGAAGCATTTTATCGGCAGACAATTCTACACCGGGAACAATATTAGCAGGACAAAAAGCGACCTGTTCCACTTGTGCAAAATAGTTCTCCGGATTTTTATCTAAGGTCATCATACCTATCTTCATTAAAGGATATTTGTCCTCTGGCCAAACTTTTGTATCGTCTAACGGGTCAAATTCTAAATTATCAGCATCTTTAGGGTCCATTAATTGAACACATAATTCATATTCTATCTTTTCGCCTTTTGCAATTGTATCATATAAATTTTGAACAGCAATATTAGGATTTTCACCTGCTAAACGCGAAGCCTCGTGCCTATCAATTGTTTCAATTCCTTGCATAGTTTTCCAGTGATACTTTATATATTTTCTTTCACCGTTTTTATTTACCCAAATATAAGTATTAACTCCAAACCCATCTATATTTGCAAAGTTTTTAATTGTTCCTCTATCTGAATATAACCATGTTATCATATGTGTTGCTTCGGGCGAAAGGGAAATAAAATCCCAAAATCTTTCCGGGTCTATCAAGTTTGTAATAGGAGAAGGCTTTAGGGAATGAATTACATCAGGAAATTTTATTGCATCCCTTATAAAGAAAACCGGTATATCATTGCCAACTATATCATATATCCCTTGTTGAGTATAGAATTTCACTGCAAACCCTCTCGGGTCTCTAACCGTATCCGCTGAGCCTTTTGAACCAACAACAGTTGAAAATCTAACAAATACTTTTGTTTTTTTATTAGGCAAATTAAGAAAATCTGCAAAGGTATAATCTTGCATTGACTTATAATTAGTAAAATATCCAAATGCCCCTGCTCCCTTTGCATGAACAACCCTTTCAGGAATTCTTTCTCTATCAAAATGTGATAATTTATCAATAAATTGTATATCCTCTAATAAAACCGGTCCATCAGGTCCCACTGTAAGAGAATTGCTATCATTTTGAATTGGTCTGCCCAAGCTATCAGTTAAATAATTGCTGTTATCTGTATTTTCAATCGGTTGTTTGGGTTGGGTTTTTGAAATCTTTTCATCTTTCGCTACATCTTTTGATTTTTTTGAGTCGTTTCCATATTGGTAAAGCATTTGCTCAGAATATTTATTAATTAAATTCTTCATATCATTATTTGTAAACTTATTTATTTTGTTTAAATCTTTATATTCATTATTCATAAAACACCTCTCTAAAATATTATCATTAATATAATATTCATTTCTTCACTAAGTGTTATTTTCTAATCTTTTAGCATTGACTATTTTCCCCAAATATGCTATTATGAAAGCACCTCATAATATTATTTAAGTGGTGAAAAGTATTTGCAATTTATTTTAAATGCCTTAACACAATGCAAAGAATACAAAGAATTATCAGATGCCTTAAAAAAGAAACAACTTCCTCTTGCAATATGGGGGGTGCCAAATTCTTTAAAAGCGTCATTTTGTTATGCCCTTTGCCAGCAACAAAAAAAGAAGGCTGTAGTTATTGTTCCTCAAGAGGATATAGTAAAAACTCAATTTGCATTATCTTGCCATTTTGGTGATGGTGTTATTGTTTTTCCTTCTAAGGAATTTTTATTTAGAAATGTTGAAAGTGCCTCACACGAAGAAGATATTGCAAGGCTTAGTGTTTTAACTCAGCTTATAAATAATGACTATAATGCCTTAATTATTTCCCCAGAAGCACTACTCAGATATACAATGCCAAAAGAAAAATATTTATCACTTTGCATAAAAATTGTTAAAAACAAAGAATTCCCTCTTAACAAAGCAATTGAATTTCTAATTAATTGTGGCTATTCTCGATGTGAAAAAATTGAAGGTAAGGGGCAATTTTCTAACCGTGGCGGAATATTAGATTTCTTCCCTCCCCATTCAGAAAACCCTATTAGAATTGAGTTTTTTGGAGAAACACCTGATTTAATAGGAGAGTTTGATATTATTTCTCAAAGGAAAATAAATAATTTAGATTTTGCACAAATTACCCCTGTTTTAGAATTAATATTAAATAATAAAGAAAAGCAAGAGTTAATAAACAAGATAAACGAATTACAGGCAAACTTTATTCATAAAAAGTCAAGCCAAAAAGCAATTGATATATTAAAGCACGATATTGAAATTATAAATGAAGGTATTAATTTAGCATCAATTGACCGATATATTCCATTAACAAATAAGCAAAAGACAACTGTTTTAGATTATACCGAAGGAGCATTAGTTTTTGCTTTTGAATTAGCACGAGTTAGGGAAAATATTAATGGCTTTATATGGCGACTAAATGAGGACATAAAAACCTTAGCAGAGGAAGGCGTTCCCTTTTGCAAGGGAGATTATTGTATTGACAGCCTTTGCTTTGACACGATAATTGAAAGAAAGGGAGCAATAATTTTTGAGGCACTTTCACGAAGCGAGGGAGAAATCCGCCTTAAATTTTTATCCTCCATTAATGCAAAGCAGACTTCTCCGTGGAGAGGAAATATTTCTGTTTTGGTTGATGATATTATTTATCACAATAAAAATAAAGATAAGGTTATAATTTCAGCAGCAAATATTAAGCATGCTGAGTGGTTAGCTATGGAGTTAAGAGAAAAAGGCATTATTGCATCCTTTTCTTCTAAAATTCCCGAAAGGATTGAAGATGGGCAAGTAATTGTTGTTCCCTTTCCTTTTGGCACCGGTTATGAAATTCCTTCTGCTAAATTTGCAATTTTTTCTGATAGTAATATTGAGCATATAATTAACAAAAAACCTATAAAGCCTTCAAAAAATGTTAAGGATATTAAACTAATTAAAAGTCTTTCAGATTTAAAGACCGGTGATTATATTGTGCACAATGATTATGGAATAGGAATTTTTGATGGAATTTTTAATTCAACTGTAAATGAAATAACCAAAGACAAAATTAAAATTCGCTATAGTGGAACTGATGTTTTATATATCCCCTGTTCAAGGCTTGATTTAATTGCAAAATATACAGGGGCTGATACTGCAGGGGTTAAACTTAACAAATTAGGCACTGCCGATTGGGTTAAGGCTAAGGCAAGGGTTAAAAAAGCAGTTGCTGATTTAGCAAACTATTTAATTGACCTTTATGCAAAAAGGCAGAGTGTAAAGGGATATGCCTTTTCACACGATACGCAGTGGCAAAATGAATTTGAACAAAGATTTGAATATGAAGAAACTGATGACCAGCTTAAATGTGTAAAAGAAATAAAAAAAGATATGGAAAAGTCAATTCCAATGGATAGGCTTTTATGCGGTGATGTTGGAGTTGGAAAAACTGAGGTAGCACTTAGAGCCACTTTTAAATGCGTTGCAGATGATAAACAGGTTTCAATTTTAGTTCCTACTACAGTTTTGGCTTGGCAACACTATCAAACAATTTCAAAAAGAATGGCAGATTATCCTATTACAGTTGAAATGCTTTCAAGGTTTCGCACTCCTAAGGAGCAAGAAAAAATAATCAAAAAGTTAAAAACCGGCGAAATTGATATAATTATTGGCACACACCGATTATTGCAAAAGGATATTGTTTTTAAGAATTTAGGCTTGGCTATTGTGGACGAGGAACAGAGATTTGGAGTAACACATAAAGAAAAATTAAAAGAACTTACAAAAGAGGTTGATATTTTAACCTTGTCTGCTACTCCAATTCCGAGAACTTTAAATATGGCTTTGACCGGAATTAGAGATTTATCCTTAATTGAAGAGCCTCCACACGACCGTCATCCCATTGCTACTTATGTTGCCGAATATGATTATTCAATTATTACAGATGCCATTATTAAGGAAATTTCAAGAAATGGGCAGGTTTATTTTCTTCACAACCGAGTTGAAACTATTTATAAGATGGCTAATAAACTAAGTGAATTAGTGCCTAATGCACGAATTTCAGTAGCACACGGACAAATGAACGAAACTGAACTTTCTTCAGTTTGGGAAAGTTTAGTTAATGGGGAAGTTGATGTTTTAGTTTGCACTACTATTATTGAAACAGGGGTTGATGTGCCTAATGTCAACACTCTTATAATTGACGATGCCGATAAATTGGGTTTAGCACAACTTCATCAAATAAGAGGTAGAATTGGCAGAAGTGCAAGAAGAGCTTATGCTTACCTTACCTATAAAAGAGGCAAGGTTTTAACTGAGGATGCGGCAAAAAGATTAACTGCAATAAGAGAGTTTACAGAGTTTGGCTCAGGACTTAAAATTGCTATGCGTGATTTAGAAATAAGGGGTGCCGGCAATGTTTTAGGAGCAGAACAATCCGGACATTTGCACAGTGTTGGCTATGATATGTATATTAGCCTTTTAGAGCAAGCAGTAAAGGACCACAATGGCGAGCAAATAAAAATTAAAAATTGCATAATTGATTTAAATATTAGTGCTTTTATTCCCGATAGTTATATTAAAGGAAACGAAACAAGGCTTGATATTTACAAAAAAATAGCCGCTATCCGTAGCAAAGATGATGAACTTGATGTTACCGATGAAATTTTAGACCGTTTTGGCGAGCCACCCGAGCAAGTTATTAAATTAATTAAAATTGCTTGTCTTAAACAAAATGCAATTGAAGTTGGAATAACCGAAATTGCACAAAATGGCAATATTTTAATGTTTTATTTAACAGATGTTAATATTGAAGTTATTTCAAAATTAGCGGGAAAATTTAAAGGTAGGGTTATGTTTTCGCTAACCGGCAGACCTTATATTTCGCTAAAAATTGCGAATGATGAAGTGCTAACACTTTTGGAAAGGTTTTTAAATGATTTTGTGGAAATAAATAAGAAGTAGAAACCACAAAGGACACGAAGGACACAAATGGAATTGATGATTGACAATTTTACAATTTGTCATTGCGAGCGAAGCATGGCAATCTCATTTAACCACAAAGGACACAAAGGGCACAAAGGACACAAAGGGCACAAAGGGAATTAGGAATTAGAGAAATAATGTTGATATTTGCTTAAATTCTGATATAATTACATTAATATATATTTAAGGGGGTTTTATTATGGCACTAATTAAATGTAGTGAATGTCAAAGGGAAATTAGCGACAAAGCAACTTCTTGCCCTCATTGTGGCTATCCATTGAATAAAATTGAAATGCAAGAAAATGAAAATTATGAAATTGATGATGCAAATTCATTAGGATTAAAAAATTTAATAGATAAATTTGATAAATCAGATAATAAAATTGAAGGTTCAAGTAAAAATAGCACAAACAATAATATTTCTAATAAAAACTTTCCTTTTATTAGAGTAATTATAATTTTCTGCGGTTTAACAATAATAATCTTTGCGTTGATTTTTAATAATAATCAAAATGAAATAATCTCAACAATGGCAAATAGCAGTTATGAAAATATACAACCAACAAAATCAGAAAGTCAAATAAAAGAAGAACAAATTAAAGCACAAGAAGAAGCAAAGAAAATTGCTCAAGAAAAAGCAGATAGACAAGTAAAAATCAACTCTTTTCTTTCTAAAATGAGAATTGAGACTGACGATGTTAAGGACATAAAATGGATTTATGACACTTCCTCACCAATGTACATAAATGTTAACGCTATATTTATTTATATTTCAGCTCTTAAAGATAATAGTAATCCTACTTTGAGAATGAAAATTCAATATACTGGTGAAAACTGGTTGTTTATTAATAGTTATTCACTTAAAGTAGATGATAAATTATATACAATTACACCCAGTTATGGTGAAGTTGAAAGAGATAATAAAACTACTGTTTGGGAATGGTATGATTTTATTCCCAATAATAGCCAAATTTCAATAATAAGAGAAATTATTAAATCAAATAAAACTATTTTAAGATATGAAGGGGATATATATAATAAGGATAAAGAAATAACCCAAACGGAAAAAAATGCAATGAATAATATATTACAATTATATGATTTAATGGTTAAACAATAAAAAGTTAAAGGTGGTTATTATGGCAATAATAAAATGTAACGAATGTGATAGAGAAATAAGCGACAAGGCAATTTCTTGTCCTCATTGTGGTTATCCACTAAATGAAAATGAAACAGAACAGATAAATAATAAAGATACACAAATGCAACCTTCTATTCCAAAAGGTAATACTATAACAATTAAAACCGTAGACAAATCAAAGAAAAAGGCATTATTTATATTTGTAATAGTTGTAATTTTAGCTACTCTTATTTGTGTAATATTAATAAATTACATAGATGTAACAAGTTTCAAACCAGTTATTCAAGCAGGTTCTATTGTAGAGGAAGATTTCTTAATTTACAACAATAAGAGTGAAGTTGTAATGAAACCATCAGATAAAGAGGACGGGACAATATTAATATTATTATCTTTACCTTCAGAAGAGAAGTATTTTACTGCAAGAGGGATAAGTATCGGTGATAGTATAGATAAATTAGGTGCAATGTATGGCACGATAACGCCTAAATACAATAGCATGAAATATAGTAGTGATTTGAATAATATACGGCTTGATGAATTTGTTAAAAGATATAATGAGTTTAAGGCAGATTCTAACATTACAGTTACTTTTGATGATGGCATATTTGGAACTTTATACGGCAGATTAGAATTTACGATAGATAACGGAAAAATAACCACTATAAGAATAAGAAATCCTGCTTCGGTTAAAACTTTTGATAAAAAAGTACAAGATGAAATTGACAAATACATGAATAAATAATGATAATTTAGGGGAATTAGTTAGCTCTATAAATAGATTAAGAATTGAAAATAATTCTGTTAAAGTATAGATATTAAATAAACAATAGCAAAAATAGCCCCTCTACACTAAATTAAAAGTATACGAAGACAGTGGACGGTTCTACGTCTTTGGGTAATCAGAATAACAATCAATTTAGGGGTTGAAATATATTAATAGAAAATGCTTATGCTTAACTTTTGAATAAAAAAACAAAAAACATTTGCGATTGACAAAGCAGTTTTCAATATGTTATTATTTATGTAAATATTTAGATGTTAAATTGACAGGCTGCCAAGGGGACGGCAGACCAATATCATAAAGCTAAGCTTACAAAAAATACCAATAAAATTTT
>Ga0265595_1003198_pt1 | contig 10260 bp, 12 predicted proteins | sample saktaG_15_FD_190148 | JGI IMG/M metagenome (GOLD analysis project Ga0265595, IMG submission 190148) | Saline water microbial communities from Sakinaw Lake, British Columbia, Canada - sak_2013_06_06_50m | ecosystem: Environmental > Aquatic > Non-marine Saline and Alkaline > Saline ... | reverse complement strand
CAAATGATAATAGGGTTGGAAGAAATAAGGCTAGAAGAGAAAGAAAGAGCAGGTATTAAACTTTTTTTAACATATCTTTGTTTTTTGGTTTAGAGACTTTTAATAATGTTTTATTTTTAGCTTTTTGTGGATTAATTAGTGTAGAGTCTATTTTTTTTAATGAATGTTTTTTAATTGGAGTTTTTTTAATAATATTTTTTGTTTTTTTAATTTTGTTTTTTTAATTAATGTTTTATTTTTTGTTTTAGAATTTTTTAATAATGTTTTATTTTTAGGATTTTTTGTTATGCTATTTTCTTCTGTTGCTTTTTCAGTCATTACTTTTTCTCTTGATTTTCTTAGGTAATGAGCTATTTCTCCTAGTAAAAGAAGTCCAAATATTATTACTGCTGGTAAATAATTTTTTTGATAACTTGAAACTATTATGTAGGATATTATTCCTGCTAAGATTAGATAAAAAATAAATTTAACAATCCATCTTATTATAAATATATTTATTTGATTGATATAGTTAAATGTTTTTTTTAAAAATTCTTCTGTTAACAGTTGCATTTTGTCCTCTTTATTTTTTGTATAGGTTATTTCTGTTTAAAAATCTTTTCTAATTCTTTAATTGTTTGTTTATTGTTTTTGAATAAGAGTGTTTTTATTTTTAGTTTTTTTGCAGGTTTTAGATTGTATTCTCTGTTGTCTATAAAAAGAATTTGTTCTGGTTTTAATTTTGTTTTTTCGATTAATAATTTATAGATTTTTGGGTCAGGTTTTCTTAATTTTACATTTGGATCACAAGAAACTATTATTGGATTGAATTTTTTTGTGTCTTTTTTTGGCATTAATACTTCTTGAGATAAATACCATTGGTCTGATAAAATTCCAATTTTGTATCCTGCTTTTTTAAGTTTGTGTGCTGTTTTGTAAAGTTGTTTATTTTTTTTAAAATATTTTTTATAAGTCTTTGTAAATGTTTTTATTGTTTTTGATTTAGGTGTGTTTAAGTTTTTGGAAATTATATTCAGAGCTTTTGTTCTTGGTATTTTTCCAACTATTGATTGCCCGTAAGGAGTATCTATTGCATCAAACCAAGAGTCTATATCTTTTTTGAATTTTTTTGCAAGTGTTTCATGTATTCCTATGTCTTGTTTTGTTTTTTCTGAATGTTTTTGAAGTTGTAAAACCCCTCCTACATCAAATATGATTGCTTTTATTTTTGGTTTCATAATCTCAACCTTCCTTGTTGCCAATCTCTTATAATCTGCATTGAGGTTCTATGTTCATCAGGTTTGTTTTGTTTTAATAAATATGATTTAGCTCTTGCTATTTGTTCTATAATATCATAAGAATCTTTTGTTTTTATTTTAATTTTATAAAATTCTTCAAATGCTTTTTGATTTGTTTTTAAAAATAATTGAATTATTGCATGAGAAACTAATTCAGGGTCTTTTAATCTTTCTGTATCTTTTGCTCCAATTAATCCATATCTTACTTCGTCGTCTTTTTTAAGAGGAATTACTCCTGGAGAATCTATTAGTTTTATTTCATCAGAAAGTTTAATCCAATGGATTCCGTGAGTTGTTCCTGATTTTTTACTTACTTTGACTTTCTTTTTATGAGCTAATGAATTTATTATTGATGATTTTCCTATGTTTGGGTATCCTAAAATTCCTACAACTATTTCTGCTCTTGCTTCTCTGTATTTTGGTTTTGGGTCAAATTTGTTTCTTTCTTGAATTGGCCTTTTTCCATATTTTTTAAACATTTTTTTTATTGCATAAAGCAAAATTTTTGTTGTTTTAGGTGATTTTGCAGATATAAACAATATTTCAGAATTAGGGACTTTTTCTTTTAAATCATTGATTTGTTTTTCTAGAGATTTTTTTGAAACTAAGTCTGATTTATTTATTACATAAATTAAAGGACGGTTTATTTCTTTTATTGATTCTTCTATTTGAGAGTTTCTTGATAATTCTATTAATCTTGCATCTAAAACTTCTAGGACTAAATCTGATTCTTGAATTATTCTTTTAATCACTCCCCAATAAGGTTCAATATTTGTGTTTAGCTTTGCCATGTTAGTGATATGTTCGAGGAGTTTTTATAGTTTTTTAATTGTTATTTTAAGATATAATAATGTTTAAAAAGTAATACCTCAATAAAAAAGAGAAAGAGAACTTCATTGTTAGTTTTATAAAGTTGTTATTTGTTTTAAATTTATGAAAAAGAAATTTGAATTGCTTGCACCTGCTGGAGATTTTGAATGTTTAGTTAGTGGTTTGAATGCTGGTGCAGATGCTATTTATTTTGGATTGAAGGATTTTAATATGAGGGCTAGGGCTAGGAATTTTGAAGTTAAGGATTTGAAAAAGATTAAGAAGTTGTGTGATGAGAAAAATGTTAAAATGTATTTAACTTTGAATACAATTGTTTATGATGAAGAACTTAAGAAGGTTGAGGGTTTGTTGAAAAAAGTTAAGAAGTTTGTTGATGCTGTTATTTGTTCTGATGTTGCTGTTATGTTATTATGCAAGAAGCATAAAATTGATTTTCATGTTTCAACTCAATGTTCTGTTTCAAATATTGAAAGTGCTAAATTTTATAAAAAATTAGGTGCTAAGAGAATTGTTTTAGCAAGAGAATTGAATTTAAAACAGATTAAGAAAATTGCTAAGGTTGTTGATGTTGAAGTTTTTGTTCATGGTGCTATGTGTATTTCTGTTTCAGGAAGATGTTTGATTTCTCAGTTTTGTTTTGGAGAAAGTGCTAATCGTGGAAAATGTATTCAGCCTTGTAGAAGAGAATATGTTTTAATTAAAGATAATCAAGGAAATGAATTAAAAGTTGAGAATAATTTTGTTTTGTCTCCTAAGGATTTATGTGTTTTGCCTTTTATTGAAAAGCTGAAAAAGGCAGGAGTTAAGGCATTTAAAATTGAAGGAAGAAATAAAGAACCTGAATATGTTGATGCAGTTGTTAAGATTTATCGTGGTGCTTTGGATTTTAAATTAAGTGACAAAGAGATTAGAGAAGGTATGGAAGAGTTGAGTAAAGTTTATAATAAAGGATTTTCATCGGGTTTTTATTATGGTGTTCCTGGTGTTAAAGATTTTTCAAAAGTTGAGCATTCTTCTGCATTGCAGTCAAAAAAATTTATTGGAAAGATTGAACATTATTATTCTAAATTAGGTGTTGGTTTGTTGAAATTAAATAATGGTCCTTTAAAGATTGGAGATGATGTTTTAATAATTGGAAAGACTACTGGTTTAGTTAAGAGTAAGGTTGAGAGTATGCAAATTGAACATAAAGATGTTAAGATTGTTAAAAAAGGGCAAAAGGTTGGGATAATGTTGCCTTATTGCAGAAAGGGTGATGAGGTTTATTTGATTGTTAAGAAGTAAATTTTTTAGAATATAAATATTTAAATAATTAAATTGAATGAATAATATGTTATGGTAGAAACAGAGGAATTAAGATTAGGATTAATATATTCTGGTAAATGGGAAGATGTGAGTAATGGGCCAATTATTGGTGTTTATCATTCTAATGCTTGTGATGAGCCTATAACTGGATATCTTGGGCAATGGTATTCAGGAAAGGATAGATTTAGAGGAGTAAGAGTTGAATCAGATAAAATATTTGTAGCTAAACTTAATTCTGTTGTTCATGGAGTTAGTATAAGGGCAAAAGCTCTTCTAGGAATTAATATGCATGAAAAGTTTTATGATTCTAGTTGTTTTTTGTTTAATGGAAGTCTTGGAATGTATTTTGTTAGAAAAGAAAATTTTGGTGACAAGTCTACAGCTCATTTAGAACCTATTAAAGTAAGTGAGTCAATGCCTCTTTTGATTTTGTCTATTTTAGCTGAAAAAGAAGAAAAAGTAATTGAAACCGCTAGAAAATTGGGATTACCTCTTGAAGCAGTTGTTAATAGTTAATTTTAAATCTATTTTAATTTCTACAAATACTTTTAAATAATAATTTCTTAGTAATTTTATGAATATTCAGAGGGTAAAGCAAGGTGCTAGAATAACTTATTATAATGGTATTTATATGATTTTGTTTGGGTTGTTTTATATTTTTTTTGTTAAGTTTAATATGAAAACAAATTTTAATTCTATTGAGCAGTTGTGGGGATTTTTTGCAAGATATAGTTCTGATATTTCTTATTTATTTTATTTGTTTAATGTTTTGATTGGATTGTTTTTGATTTCTTCTGGAATTACTGTTATGCATCTTTCTGATTTTATAATTAAGAGAAAAGATAAAATGACTTGGGTTATTTTGTTTGTTTCAGGTTTGATAGCTTGGGGAGGATTGTTTACTATATCTGTTTTATTTAAAAATTGGGTTTTGATTGTTTTGAGTTTTATTGGGTGGGCTGATTTTGTTTTTGGAATGGTGTTGCCTATTAGTTATTATTTGGAAAAAGGTTATAGGGAATATTAGTATTCATAAAAAATAACTAAATTTCCCCTAGCATCTCTCATGAAAAATCTGTCTCCTTCATTATTCCATATGTTTGATTTTGATTGATAAGTTTGTTGATGTTGTGATTTAAGAGGTAAGAGTTTAGTAATGTGATTTGCATCATCTTTTACTGTCCATTTTGTTAGATTGCAATTGATATTACATAGGTTTTGAATAATAAAAAATTCTTTTTCAGGATTTAGTTCTTGAAGTTGAATGCAGTCTGCACATTCTGAAGTGCTTTTTTCCCAGAGATTTAATTGGTTTGTTTTTGCAAAATCTTCTGCTTTTTTAAGTTTGTCTTTGTAAATTAAATCTTCAATCATAAATGTTGTTGCAAGTCCTTTTTCTAAAATTTCTATATTTATTATTCTATTTTGATAAAAAATATATCTTAATTTTCTGTCGTATTTATCTAAATCTTCTTTATCTTTTTGGACTTGAATTGTTTTGTTTTCTATTTGGTTAAGAAATTCTTTTGCTTCTTGATAATAAGGTTGGTTTTTTTCAGGAGTATTTATTCCTAATAATCTTATTTTTCCTATTGATGTTTCTATTGTGTCTCCGTCAATTATTTTTGTAACTTGTGTTGTTTGTTTTTCTGAATTTTTTATTGATTGTTTTTCAGGTAAGTAAATGCTTATTAAAGCAAGTATTACAATAATCGTAAAGAAAATAGATAATCTTTTTATCATGAATTTTTAATGAATAGCAAATATAAATATTTATTCTTGCTAAACCTTATAAAGTGTTTTAGTTTTTTTTGTTTATGCTGATTGAATCTTTTTCAGGAATAAGAGGGGTGTATAATTCTGAATTAACACCTGATATTGTTAAGAAATATGCTTATGCTTATTTTGATAGTTTTTTGAAAAAGAATTCTAATGGTTTGATTAAAATTGCTATTGGAAGAGATGGTAGAAAAAGTGGAGAGGAAATTTTTAATTTATTTTGTGAGATTTTGGATTGTGAGATTTTGGATTTAGGTGTTGCTTCAACTCCTATTGTTGAAAATGCTGTTAGAAATTTTTGCTGTGATGGGGGAATAATTATAACTGCTTCTCATAATGAGCCAGAATATAATGGGTTTAAATTTCTTAGGAAAGATGGAGCTATTTTAAATCCTGAAGAGATTAAAAAAGTTATAGAAAAATTTAATGAGATTAAGGATGATGATTTGAGCTTTGAGATTAATAATCAATTTGTTGAAAATTATCATTATAGTGCTTTAGGTTCTTATATTGGTTTTATGAGAGACATTCTTGGTGATGTTAATTTAAATGGAATTAAAATTTTAGTTGATCCAAATGGTGGTGCAGGTGTTTTTTCTAAAATAGTTTTTGATGAGTTTGGTGTTGAGGCAGTTTATGTTAATATGAATGCAGGAGAGTTTAATCGAATTGTTGAACCTAATTTAGATTCATTGAATTATCTTTCTGATAAAATTATTAATGAAAATGTAGATTTTGCAGTTGGTTTTGATTGTGATGCAGATAGAGTTGAAATTCTTTTGAATAATGGGCAATTGATTTCTGGAAATGAAATTCTTGCAATTACTGTTGATGATGTTTTGTCTAAAGATTTTAAATCACCTGTTGTTGTTAATGATGCTACAAGTTATTTAATTAAAGATATTGCAAATAAATATAATTGTGATTTTATTGAAGTTGAAGTTGGAGAAACTAATATTGTTAATAAAATGAGTGAGGTTAAGAGTTTAGTTGGAGGGGAAGGTTCTAATGGAGGAGTTATTGTAGGGAATTCTAAATGCAGAGATGGGATTTTAGGAATTCTTTATTTGTTGAAAATTTTAAAAGAAAAGGGTAAGAGACTAAATGATTTGATTAAGGATTTGCCTAAGTATTATTATTTTAAAGAAAAAGTTGAGTTAGATAAAGATTTTGAATTAGTAAGTTCTGATTTAATTAAGTATTATTCTGATAAGGGTTTTGAGATAAAAAGGACTGGAGGAGATAATGGGGGTTTGAAGTTTGTTGATAAGGATGGTTCTTGGGTTTGGTTTAGGCAATCTAAAACTGAATCAAATGTTTTGAGGATTATTAGTGATTCTAAGGATGAAGAGGTTGCTAATGGGTTAATTAAGGAAGCAAAGAGGTTGTTGAATGTAAATATTTCTTAATAGCAAGCTTTTTAAACATATTTTTTAATAGATTATTATACATTATGATAAAATGGCTAAAGTAAGAATCAAGTTAAAGAGCATAAATATAGAAAAACTTAATGATATTTGTAATCAGATTAAAGAGATTGCAGGTAAATTAGGGATTCAGATAAGCGGGCCTATTCCTTTGCCTACAAAGAAATTAAAGATAACTACTCGAAAATCTCCTTGTGGTGATGGAACTGCTACTTTTGATAATTTTGAAATGAGAATTCATTCAAGGGTTATTGATTTGCCTTCTGATGATAGAGTTCTTCATACTATTATGAGATTGTATATTCCAAGAGATGTTACAATTAAGATTGAAATGAAAGAGTGATTATTTTTCTTTTTCTTTAATTCCAAAAATATTTCCTGTTTTGTTTAAGTTTTTTATGATTTCAGTGTTTTCTGGTATTTCTTTTTTTTGATGAACTAAAATTTTTCTTGCATTTGTGAATGCTTGACATAATGGAAGATTTAACGGGCATTGAGTTTCACATGCTTTACAGAGAGTGCATTCATAAACTATTTTTTCAAAAATGTTGTTATCTAAAATTATTGCTTTTCCTCTTGGAGAATCTGATTCTTCTCTTAATACTTTTAAAACAGGACATAGTGAATTACATAAACCACATCTAATACATTTTTCTACTGTTTCTTTTATTTCTTGTTTTGCATTGCTTATTTCTATGCTCATTTTTCATCTGGTTTTTTAAATTTATTTGTCATTATCCTATTAATTAAATCTCTGTCTTTATCAGATGTTTGTCTAGATGGAGGTTTTATTTCTTGTTTTTCTTCTTCAGAATGTTGTTGTTTAGATAATTCTTCATTAGAGTTTTCAGATGAATCTTCTTTTTTTGAGATTAAATTTCTTGTAAATTCTTCTATTATTTTTCTTTTTTCACTTAATGGGTCTGAGGTTAATATTTGTTCTGTTTCACTTTCCTGGTTTTCTATTTCTTCTGCTTGTTTTATTAATTGATGCATTTTTATTTCAGGTTCTTTTAATGGTTTGTTAAATTCATTTAATGATTTGTTAGGTTCATTCGAGAATTTATTAAATTCGTTTAATATTGATTTTGCAGATTTTTCTTCTCCTTCAGAAGGTTTTATTTTAGGTTCGACTGTTATTCTTTTTCTTGATTCTTCTAAATCTTCTAATCTCTTTTCATTAAAATCTGTGTCTATTAGTTTTCCCTTATTTATTTTTATAAATGGGTCATATCTTAATTTTACTCTTTCTATAACTTTTCTTTCAAAAGAGTCAATTAATTCTTTTCGTTTTAATCCTATTCCAAATTTAGAAGGTTTTGCTCTTGATTTTTTTATAAAATCAATTATTGCTCTTCTTTTATGTTCTTCATTATCTTTAAAAAATGGGTGGACTATTCCTGAACCTAAATAACTAAAATAAGGTATTTTGTTTATTTCTAAGAACAACATGAATTCTTTTATTTTATCAAAAAAGAATTTAGGGTCTTCTACATTGTAATAATGTTCTGAAAATAATTTGTGAAATATTTTGTTTTTTATTTTTATTATTTGGTTGTATTCTTGTCCTTTTATTTTTCCTCTTTCACTATTGAATTCTATTATTAGGTTATATTTTTCAGGAAGTTCTAAAATTTTTGATGTTAGGGGAGGAATTAATTGAAGCATTATTACTTCTTTTTCTAGTTTTATTCTTCTTGTTATTGAAAGTATTTCGTCTAAATTATCTGATTGAAATATTGAAAATGAATGTTTTGTTTTTGGGATTAATTTTAATGTTGCTGCTGTTATTACTCCTGTTATTCCTTCCATTCCACAAACATCTGAGATATCTGATTTTGTTGTTTTTATTAATTCTCCTCTTCCATTTACAAATTCAATCTCTTCTATCCATTCTTTCATTGTTCCATATTTTAAAGTGTAATCTCCTGAAGCATTTGTTGCTATCATTCCACCAATAGTTGCAGAAAGATTGTAAGGTATTATTGGAAATTCAAGATGTATTGCACTTAGCTTTTCATTTAATTCTTTTATAGTGGTTCCTGCTTCTACTCTTATTGTTCTTTGTTTTAAATCTAATTTAGATACTTTATTCATTTTAGATAAATCAATAACTATTGAATCATTTGGAATGCAGCCACCTACAAGGTTTGTTCCTCCTCCTCTTGGAACTAAACTATTTTCAAGTTTTACAATTTTTTTTACTTCTTCTTGGGTTTTTGGAAAAATTATTTTATTTGTTTTTCCAATTAATCTTGATGCGTCTGTATTGTAAGGAGTTATATGTTTTGAGTTCATTTTATAAGTCATCATAATAAGCTTCGTCTTTTATTTCTTTTTCGATGTTCATGTTTGCTTTTGTTTCTAATACTATTTGGTCTTCTCCTTCTATAGGTTCTTCAATTTGTTTATTTATTTTTAATCCAAGAGCTATTGCAAGAACTTCTGAAAATTCTTGTATTTCTATTTCAGGTTCTGTGTTTTTTCTTAATAATTGATAATTATCTGTTGAACAAGTTATTATTTTTTTAACACCTATTCTTTTTGCTTGAAGTATTCTTTGTTTTGCTATTTGATTTGCTAGTTCTGGGTTTGTTATTGTTAATCCTCCACAACTTCCACAACAGACTGATTCTTCTTTGAAATCTGACATTTCTTTTATTTCATATCCAATTAATTCAAGTATTTCTCTTGGTTCGTTGTAGATTTTAGAATATCTTCCTAAATAACAAGAATCGTGATAGGTTATTGTTTCCATTGCTTTGTATTTTATTAATTTTGGTTTGTTTTTTAATTTGCTTAATATTAATTGCCATAAGTTTTTTGTTTCTATGTTCCAATCTGGAAGAAAGTCTGGATATTCTTGTGAAAACATTTTGAAACATTCAGGAGAATTAGTTATTATACTTGTTATTTCTTCTTCTTTAAATATTTCAAAATTTCTTCTTGCTAGTTTTCTTGCTTCTGTTTCATAACCTAGTTCTAATGGTTCTAAGCCACAACATATTTTTTTGTCTATTAATTTAAAATTTATTCCTAATTTTTTCATAATTTTTTGATATAATTCAAAATGTTCTTGTGATTTAAAATAGGTTGTACAACCTGGAAAATATACAGTGTTACTTTTGTTAAATAATGAAAATATACCCATTTTTCATTTATGATAATGCAAATTTATTTTTAAGCATATATATCTTTTAAAAGATATGATTGCGAGGAGTTATTTTTTCTACATAAAGGTTATAAATTGATTAGGGGTTTTTGTTTTATGGTTAAAGATGTGGCTATTGTTTATCCTGTTGCTGGGCTTTCAAGTAGATTTGGGGGTATTAAGCAATTTGCTAAAGTTGGGCCTAATGGAGAGAGTTTGATTGAATATTCTTTAAATCAGGCGTTAAAGGCAGGATTTTCTAAGATTGTGTTTATTGTAGGTGAAAAAACTGAAGGATTGTTTAAATTGATTTTTCGTGATAATTATAAAGGTGTTCCTGTTTTTTATGTTTTACAAAGTTTTGATAAGAATAAAAGAGATAAGCCTTGGGGAACTGCAGATGCTTTGTGTTGTGCTAAGGAGGTTGTAGACTGTGGGTTTGTTTTTTGTAATGGAGATGATATTTATGGTGAAAATACTTTTAAGATTT
>Ga0265595_1003194_pt1 | contig 10268 bp, 9 predicted proteins | sample saktaG_15_FD_190148 | JGI IMG/M metagenome (GOLD analysis project Ga0265595, IMG submission 190148) | Saline water microbial communities from Sakinaw Lake, British Columbia, Canada - sak_2013_06_06_50m | ecosystem: Environmental > Aquatic > Non-marine Saline and Alkaline > Saline ... | reverse complement strand
TTGCTTTCTTGATGGCTTGCGGGTAGGTGAGTCCGCGGGCAAAGAGGGCGCCGGTCATCACATTTTCCAGCAGCGTCAGGTCAACCAGCGGCCGGCTGATCTGGAAGGTGCGTGTGATGCCCATGCGGCTGCGGATATGGGCGGGCAGCGCCGAGATATCCTTGCCCTCGTAAATTATCCTGCCGTCCGTGGGAGGGAATAGCCCCGTCAGAACATTGATGAAGGTGGTCTTGCCCGCGCCGTTGGGACCGATTATGCCCAGTATCTCGCCGCGCTTCAGTTCCATGTCCACCTGGGCCAGCGCCACCAGACCCCAGAAATGGCGGCTGAGTTTTTCTGTTCTTAGTATTACGTTATCCTGCATCTTTATCTTAAACCTTCTAAGTAAAGGTTACTTTTTCTGAGTTAATTTCCTTATCAAGCCCATGATGCCTTCGGGCAGGAAGAGTATGACCAGGATGATTATTAACCCGTAGATTATCAGGTAGCCGTAAGGCATGAAAAGCTTGAGGTACTCCCCGGCCAACCCAAGTATAATGGCGCCTATCACCGGCCCCCAGGTTGACCTGATGCCGCCGAAGAGCGCCATGGCCAGCGGCAGCAGGCTGTAATGCGCTGAGAAGTTGGCATCAGGATTGACCGAGCCGTAAATCTCGGCGTTGGCTGCACCGACCAGCCCCTGCAGTGTCGATGTGATCACAAAGATAAATACCAGCCATTTGAAAATATCAATGCCGCTGGACATGGCCACAACCTCATCGTTCCTGATGCTGGTAATGGCGAAGTGGATGCGGCTCTTATTGAATACTTCTGATAATACGATGGTAATAAGCAGGATGCTGAAGACCAGCCAATAAGTCTGCTTAACATCGCCGTTGAAGATGGCGTTATTCAGGACAATACCCATAGCACCGCCTGTCCACGTGTCAGGCAGGTTGCGTATAATGACACGGAAGATCTCCGCCATAGCCAGGGTGATGATGGCAAAATACATGCCGCGCAGCCTCAGCGTGGCCAGTCCGATAAGCAGTGAAATCAGCCCGGCCATGATAGCGCCAAATACTATACAGATCAAAGGATTAATGTTGGTGAAGACCTGCAGCATGGCGGCGGCATAGCCTCCTATGCCGAAGAGTCCGGCAATGCCGAAGGATAGCTGCCCTGTGCGCAGCAGCATATCCCAGCTTATCGCCAGAGCCATAAACATCATGATGATGTAAATTGTATGCAGCAGGTAAGTCCCTGTATAGAACGGCAACGAAGCCGCAGCCAAGAACAGCGCTGCGATAACAAATACTTTCCAGTTCTTCATTTGACCCTTTGCTGGTAAGAGCGGATAAGTATGGTGCCGACAATCAATGCGAAGAACACCAGGTCGGCCCAGCCACCGGCGCCGGGGATGGCAGTGATAATGCTCTCGCTGACGCCCAGCAAGGCGCTGTACCAGAGAATGCCTGTTATATTACCAATACCGGCCATGGCAATGAGGCAGAACGATTTCATAGTATAGGGAGCGCCCATGATGGGGAAAGCCGAGTGGCGCATGGCGAAGATGACGCCAATGGTGCCGATGATGGCGATGGACAGGCTGAAGATAATCAAATATGTCCTGTTTACATCAATGCCGACAAGTTTCGCGCCTTTGGGGTTCTGGCCGACAGCGCGGGCAGCCCGCCCGATGCGCGTTTTTTTTAGGAACAGGCTGATGATATAAAAGACCAGTATCGCCGCCAGCACATAAACAAACTCGAAGGTGCCGAAAGTCAGGTCGCCTAATGTAAGTGAGGCCGAAACATAAGGGACGCTCAGCTTTAGCGGGGCTGAGGTAAAGGAGAGGTTGGCCACCTCCTCCAGAACCAGTCCCAGGCCGAAAGTCAGTAGAAGCTGGTTAAGCTCTGGCGAGCCCAGCACGGGCTTAATCAGCGCACAGAAGGTGATAATCCCGATCAGGAAGAAAGCCAGCATCGCCGGTATCATAGCCAGCAATGGGTCGATGCCAGTTTTGACCGCAAACCAGTAGGCCATGTAGGAGCCCAACATCATGAAGTCGCCGTGCGCCAGGTTGATGATGCCCACGATGCCCAAGATAAGGGCCATGGGCAGGGCGATCACGGCATACAGGCTGGAGCGCTGGATGCCCTCCAGCAGCACCTCGGGCTTGACCGCGAGTATGATCACGGCCACGATGATGGCTCCCAGGATTACCTGGTACCTACGCTCGCGCAGCTTGCTGGCTATCCGCATAACTTACTTACTAACATGCTGGGCGCGGGCGATACCGCGCCCAGCATGTTAGTAACTTACAGATTTATCTCTTGTCCCAGGCAGGGAAAGGGTAAGCAGGTTCAGCCGTTTTAAAGTCGAATGGCCAGATGACCTGCTGGACGCCCTTCTGCCATTGTAGGATCTTCTGTTTGGTAAAGCCCTGGGTCTTGAGTGTCCGGCTTGGTGCAATGGTAAGCATCTCACCCACCGGGGAGTCGTACTTGGTAGCATTCAGGGCAGCGATTACTTTATCCTGGTCCAGGCTGCCGGCCTCATTAATGGCATTTGCTACTACATAGACGTTAGTATAGCCCAGCGGGGCGAAATAGGTGGCAGGCGCCTCGTTGAACTCCGTGTTGTAGGCATCCCAGAAATGCTTGCTGGCCTTGCTGACCTCTTTAAGGGAGGGTGCCCACATGCCAAACAGTGATACACCTTCAGCCAATGGGGACTTACCAAAGTCCGCCGGCCAGCCCGGCGGCGCTCCTATGAACATAGGAGGAGCGAAACCGATTTCTTTGGCCTGCTCCAGCATGGGCAGCGCATCGGCGTCGTAGCCGAGCCAGAGATAAGCGTCGGGTTTGTAATCCTTGGCCTGCCTCAGGGCAGCGCGGTAGTCACCCCCGCCCAGCAATGCGCTCTTAAAGGAAGCGCCCTGTACTTCCCAACCCTGCTCGGGCCAGAGAGTCTGGAACCCGCGCCAGCCAGCCGTACCGAAGGCGCCTTCCTCATAGCCGATGAACCATTTCTTGAGCTGTATCTGAGGATTCTTAGCCATGATCTCTTTAAACCCGTCAATGTATCCGCCGGTCTGCTGGTAATCCCAGGGGTGCAGGTGGAAATACCAGGACTGCTCCGCCATGGGTGTTTCAATGACGGCAGAGGCCGCTGCGCCGATCCAGACAGTCGGCTTGGCATACTTCTTCAGGACAGGGAGTTGCGCCATGTGTACGCCCGAGGACATACCGCCAATGAAGGCATAGACGTTGTCCACCGTAGCCAGTTTGTCAATGGCGGCTGCTCCCTTCTCGCCCTTGGCTTCGTCGTCAGCTATGATGACCTCGAGCGGTCGGCCTAGCACGCCGCCGGCGGCGTTGATTTCTTTAACTGCCAGTTGCATGGCCTTGGAAGCCTGCTGGCCCGTGATATCGGCCAGCGGGAGCACCGCGCCGAACTTGATGGGGTCGCCGGTAGGACCCTTGAGCGCTTCAGGTTTAGGCGGTGAAGGGGGAGTTGGTGGTGGTGTAGGAGCGCAACCGGACAGGAAAATGCCGGCTGCCAGGATTATGACCAGTGACAGGGTAAGAATCTTGCGCATTATGATATAAACCTCCTTAAGATTATATTTGCCGCAGCCTGTCCCCACCTGTGCCGAAAGGACAGGCCTCTTTGCCTCAGGAATGCTTGAGTGCGAAGCCCATAATGATGGTCATGAACTCATGCATCTTCTCCAGGAAAGCGCCGTGCCCGGCATCCGGGATGATGACGAATTCGCAGTTGGGTATATTATTCAAAAGTATCCGCTGTAATTCTATAGAAGTGATAATGTCCTTGTCCGCCCCAATCAGCAGTGTGGGCACCTTGATGGTCTTAAGCTGCTCGGGGCTGACGTTGTACTCCTGTATGCTCTGCGAGAGGCGCAGGAAGCCTTCGAACCATTCTTTGGTCAGCAGCGTCTTGAACATGGCCTGCCGCTGCAGGAGGAAGTCCATGTATTTATCGTAAAAAGCACCTGAGTAGATGATAGGCGTGGAAAGCTGAAAGAACCTCTCGCCGTCGTTAAGCTCGGCCGCTATCTCCCAGGATTTGCCGATGACCTTGAGGTGGTTGGGGATGAAGTTGGTGGTGTTGGGCAGCATCAGCGACTTCAGCCGGTCCTGGTGCTTGAGCGAGAAAAGTAGCGCGACATCACCACCGTAGGAAACACCCATCAAGTGAACTTTCTGAATTGCCAGAGCATCGAGCAGCTTGAGCACGTCGCCAACGTGAATATCTATCTTGTAGGGGGCAGACATTTTAGATGACTGCCCCTGATCGCGGAAATCCATCAGGACAAGCTTGAATTTCTGGGAAACGGTCGGCACGAAAGTGGCCCAGCTTACCGTGTTCATCATAATCCCGCCCAGGAATAGGATCGGCTCGCCCTGACCGTAAACCTCGTAGTTAATCCTAATCCCTTCGCCAACCTCAAGCTGCGGCATGGTCTACCTCCTCATCCGAAATATGACGTCCCAATCAGGTTTGGATAGTAACAGAATATAGTAAACATGTCAATAAATTACACCCATCTGAATAGAGCTGCTCCAAGCACAAAGCCCGCCCCCGAAGTGCAGAACATCAGGTAATCACCTTTCTTAAGCTTGCCCAGTTCGCGGCACTCGTCCAGCGCCATCAGGGTTGAGGCTGATCCCGCGTAGCCCAACCGGTCGGCGATCCAATGCGTATTGCTCATGGGCAATCCCAGCACTTGCATGGTAGCTTCCACAGTATCGATCTCCACCTGGTTCATCAGTACCATATGCAGGTCTTCTAACTTTACCTTTCCCTTGCGGCAGACTTCACGCACTAAATTAGGCCACCGTACTACATTGAAGTCAGCCGGCACCTTGTGGCGGTTCTCATGGAACCTGAGCAGATGTTTTTTCTCCTCGATCATCTTAAAATCCGGCGGCTTTGCCGTGCCAAGGTAGATGCCGTAGGTGTCCCAATACGCACCCTCTGTAATTGTCTTGCTGGCGATGTAGCCGGGTTCATCGGACCTTGATAGTATGATGGCCGCTGCGCCGTCACTAAAGAGTGTAGCCAGCACCTTGGTCACGGATTCCGAGTACGGCCCCCAGTCCAGCCAGCGGGTCATGCAATAGGCGCCGATGACCATGACGTTGTTGACCTCGGGGTCGAGCATAATGAACTGCGAGCCAATGGCCAGGGCGATAGTTTCATCGGTACAGGCTGCGTTTATATCAAACACCCCTGCATTGCGCGCGCCCAGACCGTTTTGGATAATAGCTGATGTCGGTGGCGTAACGTAGTCCGGGGTATCAGTCGCCAGGATAATATAATCGAGGTCATCGGGCTTCATACCCGCCTTGTTCAGGGCATTTTGCGCAGCTTTCACGCACATGGTAGAGGTGGACTCATCTGGTGCCGCCTGGTAACGGACCTTGATTCCCTTATTGGCCAGGTACTTATCCACATCGTAGCCAATCATACGGCCAAGTTCCTCATTGGTAATACGCTTCTGCGGGATGTACATCCCTGACCCACTGATTTTTGCGTACCTGCTCATGCTCTCGTCTCCTGCCCTTTAACCAATGCCTGGCTGCTTACAAATATGAGAGGTGATTCAATAATCATATTACCATAAAAAAATATCATGTCAAGGGGGTATTTTTTAGGATTGAGGGCGGGCAGGGTCAGGCAGCGCTGCCACCATGCGGGCCTGCTCCGGTGTGACCAGCGCTGAAAGCATTTTAAAAGCCGGCTCAAATTCCGCCGCCCCCAGCCTGATTGCCAGCACCCTGTAAATCGGGCCTGCAGGCATGGGAATCCGCTCCGCCCTCGCTTTCAGATCCTGATAAACCCGGCCTTCATTAATTTCCCTGTTTATGCATGAATTCTAAGGGTTATCAAACGAAGAAATTAAGTATTTTGTCTGCTTAGTGATCAAATAACAGGCCTTGAAAATCTGTTCCTTAAATAGCAAAATATATCGTTAATGTAAGTGCACTGGAGGCAAAAACATGGCCGATCGCCAGCCTGATAGATTCCGGTTTCACGATAACATCCCCAATACAATCAGCCAACAGGCGCAGGATTTCATGAAGATCGCTGTGCTCTTTGATGTAGACCCCTCACGCGAGGACTGGCCGGAGGTTAAAAAGGCAACCTACAAGTTTTATGAGCAGCTGAACGCTGATACAAAAGCCAGGTACGTGGAAAAGCTGGAAACGCTGGATATATCCGGCGTGAGGGTGAGCGTGATCACACCTAAGAATTACGACAGTGCTAATGACACAAGAGCCATTTGTTATATTCACGGTGGGGCTTATGTGCTCTTCAGTCCGCAGACTACCTTCGGGACCTATGCGCCGCTGGGCTTCAGGTCAGGCCTGAAGATATACGCCATAGATTACCGCCTGGCGCCAGAGCATCCATATCCCGCCGCGCCCGACGATTGCTTTGCCGTCTACAGGGAGTTGGTGAAGAAATACTCGCCAGACAGCCTCGGCCTATTTGGGGACTCTGCAGGAGGTGCGCTGGCGCTGGTGACGGCGCTGAGAGCGCATAAGCAGGGGGTGCCTCTGCCCGCAGCCATTATCTTAAGCTCTCCCTGGGTTGATATCACCAAGTCGGGTGATTCTTATTACACCAACGAGGGGTTGGACATTGTTATCCACTATGAGAGAAACCTGCGCAAGGCGGCTGAGGTTTATGCCGGAAACCGCGATATGAAGGACCCTGAGATCTCACCCATTTATGCCGATTTCCCGCGGGACTTACCGCCGACTATGATACTCACGGGCACGCGTGACCTGTTCCTGAGCAACTGCGTGCGATTCTATCGGGCTATGAAGCGCGCGGGTATCAAGGTGGAATTGAATGCCTGGGAGGGCATGTGGCATGACCATATAGGTTTCCCTGATTTGCCGGAAACGGACGAGGCGTTCGCCGATTTTGCCGCCTTTTTTGAAAAGTATTTAAAGTAGTGGGTTTGCCTGAGGACGGGTTTATCGATTATCGGCCATGGAATCCCGACCGAGTACCCGTTATCAAAGGCAGCATCCAAATTACCACCATTCATATTTCATATCGGCAGACTGGTGCGCACCATCATTGACTTTGGATTTCATATAACCTCCCTCATTTACCAGGCAATTATCAGCCTTCCTCATCCCTCAGTTGGCGCTTTAGTACTTTACCTATAGGGCTACGCGGTAGCTCTTTTCTGAATTCAACATACTTAGGCACTTCATAAGGAGCAAGCCTTTCCCTGCAAAATTGGAGGATTTCATCCGGACCAACCTTTCCCTCGTATCCATTCTTCAACACGATAAAAGCCTTTATTCGGTCACTTCCTGGCCGTTGCAGATCCGGTACAGCTATAGCGGCACTTTCTGCCACCCCAGGGTACTGTTGCAGAACCTGCTCAACAAGAATTGTATAGACCTTCATGCCTGAGACATTGGCCATATCTTTAATCCGGTCGGTAATGTAGAAGTATCCGTCTTCATCCATACGTACAACATCGCCGGTAGGCAGCCACCCGTCAATCAGACCACTGCCTGGCGTAGGCCAGTATCCTTTCATGATTTGGGGGCCACGTATCCACAGTTCACCTTCTTTGCCGTCGGCCGCTTCATTACCTGTTTCCAGGTCGATGATCTTGACATCGGTATCAGGCACCGGAACACCGATGGAGCCGGGCTTTTTCTTTTCGACAAGATCGGATACCGCAAGGTTGGAGTGCGTCACACCCCCTGCCTCACTCATACCAAAATTATCGCTTATCGTACTCCCTGTTCTCTCTTTGAACTTCCTTGATGTCTCTTCTGGTAAAGCAGCCGTTGATGATGTAAATGTCGTAGGTAGACTAACCAGTCCCTTTTCAATCAGCCTGGCATACTGCGTTGGTACGCAGCAGCATATGGTGGGGACATGTTTCTCCAGCAACGCTTTCAGGTTGTCTATGTCCCTGGGGTCGGGGACCAGGATAACCTGAGCCGTCATGAATATAGCAAATTGAGAGGTATGGTGCCCGGTTATATGGTAGAGGAGCGTTGAGATCAGGTATGATGCCTTCCCCCTGATTGCTTCCTCGAATGGCTTTATCGGAGAAAACGACTGATGGAAATTTGCCACCTTATTGGCATGCGTCAGCATCACGCCCTTTGGCACACCGGTAGTCCCTCCGGTGAAAATACATTCAGCCAGATCTTCGTTGACATTCATTTCCACGTTGGGTTTCTGTGGCGCATAGTCTGCAAGCAGCTTGCGAAACTGGATTGCACCGGGGATATCTTTCCATTCAGGAGGGTCCGGGGAGTAGTCCAGCACGGAAGTCGCTATAATATTCTTGATTTTTGTCCGGTCTTTTATGGACTCGAGAAGATCCAGGGAGGTATCTGCGCATATCACCGTTTCTATGCCGGCGGTATCAATATCATGGAGCAGTTCATCAGGTTTACGCAGGACGCTGCACGGCACATGGCAAGCGCCGGTCTTTAAAATACCGAAATCACTTATCAGAAATTGTGAGCAGTTGGGCATAAGGGTAGCAACGCGGTCGCCTTTCATTACCCCCAGGTGTGAGAGTGCGTTAGCAAACCTGTCGGTTAAGTCCTTGAGTTCAGCGTTAGTAATAACCCTCTCCATGAAATTGATTGCGGGAACGTCCGGGAACTCTGATGCGTTTCTATCTACATAGTAGTCTACGGTAACATTGGGGTACGGCCTCAAGGTTTCCGGAATTTTAAAAATGCCGAAATCATAAGCTTTCAGCCAGGGTTTATCAGCTACAGATGCCATGTCTAAGAAACCCTCCTATAATAATCCGTCCATTTTTCTCGTATCAGCATATCTCAATCCTCTTCGTCGATTATTCCTCCATAATTGCAGCACGCTTATTATGGTTGTAACGCACCCATTAATCAAACTGAAACTAAACGGGTAATCTGGCTATTTTGATATAATTTGGAAATATGATTGGATACATATGGATTTTCCTGCAATAATTGTCAATTTATTTTACTAAATTCTGCTATAATACGAGAAGAGCGGTTGCATGGTGCTTTATGTAATCTTGCTCCAATGCAGTTTGTAGCAAATGGAAAATTTCCAGAGGTAAAGGAGAAGAAGGTGGCAGGAAAATTTGTATCCGGGTTAATGGTCTGCTGTATTATCGTATCCCTTTTATTTGCGGCGTGTATACCATCCACAATGGCTGATAAACCGCTGCCCATAGATCCGACCGCTTTTCAACCCAAAGATATCGACGACGCCAGTCATGAATTACCACCTGGTGAAGCTTTCGAGTGGTGGTATTTCGATGCATCTTTTGACAACGGGTACTCCATGGTAACGTCATGGCAGATGGCGAACATGAAACTGGAAGGTGTTCTTATACCTTTCAGGGTAATACAGTTCGCCATTTATGACCCTCAGGGTAAAAAAACAGCTGTATCTCCCATGTTCACGGTAGATAATTACAGCGCCTCTAAAACGTCCTGTGACGTCACAATGGGCAGCAACCATCTTAAAGGTAACTATCCACAGTATAACATCGATTTCCTCGAGGGGGATCTGGGATGTAAATTATCTCTCGAAAATCTTACTCAGGGGTTCAGGAATCCGCCGGATGGTGTTACATATTTCAGCCGCCAACCTGACCGGTATATTGGGTGGGTTATAGCACAGCCAAAGGCTAAGGTCACCGGGAAGTTAATCCTCAACGGTAATGAGATTCCTGTGACTGGAGTAGCTTATCACGATCATAACTGGGGAAATTGCCCTCTGCCCGATTTGTACAATTTTTGGTACTGGGGACGGATCCTGAGTACAGATTATACATTTGTATATTCAGTTGGCGAGACATCAGGCGTAGTCGGGAGCAGACCAACATCAGCGATAGTCGCCTTTAAAGGGCACGATTTGGTTGACTTGTCCGATAAAATATACGCAGATGCCAGTGACCTGACCCTTGATAAATTGACGGGGATAAATTACCCGAAGACACTGGTACTCAGGATGGAAAGCCCGGCAGTAAAAGGTAATGTAACCCACAAGGTGAATGATCTGGTGGAGAGTGCACTTACACCTCTGGCTGTTCCGGGCGGAGGGAGAGGATACCTTCGTTTTCTCTCTGACTGTGATATAAGGTTGAACGTGAACGGCGAGAAGATAGAGACCGAGGCTCCGCTGATCCACGAATATATGAAACCTTAGCAAAAGCAAATAATTTACATATAGATGGCAGGGGTAAAGGAGAGAAAAATGATAAGAAA
>Ga0265595_1003193_pt1 | contig 10270 bp, 12 predicted proteins | sample saktaG_15_FD_190148 | JGI IMG/M metagenome (GOLD analysis project Ga0265595, IMG submission 190148) | Saline water microbial communities from Sakinaw Lake, British Columbia, Canada - sak_2013_06_06_50m | ecosystem: Environmental > Aquatic > Non-marine Saline and Alkaline > Saline ... | reverse complement strand
ATTAAGGCAAGACAGCCGTGAAAATTGTCTGCCGTATTTGTTATTTTTAAATCAGGGCTTTTGCCGCTAATTTGCAACTTGGCGTTTCCGCTTTGGAAAAGCAAATCTATATTGTTTTCAGAGATAATTTTTCTTACATATTTCAATCCGTTTCCCCTGGATTCCGGCGCCCGGCCGGAAATTATTTCGGTAAAAGCCACCTCTAATGCTTGTTTATGATTTTTTAGAGTAGGCTTTACTCTTTCCAGGGTTTTTAAAACCCCTAATCCTCTATCTGCTAAAACTACTTGTTTCTTGTTTAAATCGTAGCCAAAGAAAATTCCGGGCATATCGGGCCATTGCCCTAAATTATGAGCAAAAGAATTATCCCCTATCTCTCCAGTCGCAGAAACGATTAGAGAAAAAATATTTTTAGTCGTTTCATTCTTAATCATCAAATTTTCCATTCTTATAAGGCGGTCTTGGAAAATCGAACTATTTTGGCAATAAAATTCTTCAGGAAATTTTTTATTAAAAACCGCCCAACCGTACGCAAGCTTGAATAAATTATTCGAAAGGATCTCTATATCTTTTTTATATATGACAAAATTACGTCCTATTTTTTGAGCTTTAATTACGCCGTTCTTAATCTTTTTAAAAACCGCTACCCTGCTAATGCCCAGTTTTTTGGCCAATTCACTCGTTGTAAAAAATTCTTTTGATTCCATGCTCTTTATTTTAGGTTAACGTATGTTAACCAATATGTCAATACCCCATCAAGAAACCACCACAATAATAAGGCGGTATTATCCATAAGTAATCGGCTCCCCTGGGGCTATGGGACGATGTTAGAACAGTTTTAACAAACCCTTGCTCTTTTGGGAATTAAATAAAAACAATAATCAGGGGAAATTTGGAAGCTTAATTTCTTATAAAGATTAACCGCTATTCTGTTCCTTTTTGAAATCAGTTGTTTTCCGGAGAAATTAATTAGTGTCCGACTACATTAGCATACCAATTTTCTCCTTCAACCCTGGTTCTGGCTTCAGAAGTAAATCCTCCCATAAAACCCATCCATTTATCTGGAGATTCTAATAACACTCTTCCGTATGGATATTCCTGGCATACAGAACTATAATATTGGCAATATTTATCGTTCGGAACATCAAGACTTCCCTCAAGCTCTGTGGCCAAGTCTCTTTTCGTTCCTATGGGGTACCATTCTCCGATGCTATAATTGTTTCCATCTTTTTTGCACATATATCCTTCTTCGTAATGTCCATAACTTCCTGCTTCTTCGTTACACAATACATATTCCTGAGATGATCCTTCTATCTGACCCGTTATTTCATAGCTGTTTCCATCAAACGGTCCGTATCCGTCTGTCATATCTATGCTAAAAGTTATATTTGCAGATCCTACTTCTTTAGCAGTGGCTCCGCTTAAACTGTATGTATCTCCGGGAAATTCAAGGACTCCCTCTAAATATATAGTCCCCTCGGGTATGTCTAAAGGAACAATGGTCGGTTCAACTGGCCCTGTGCTTTGCTGATTAGATGGTTGTTGCTGGTCTTGAGTTGCTGTTCCTTGGCCTTGAGAATCGTTATCCGAACTTTTATTTGAATCATCTGTTGAATCGTTTCCTTCTTTTATCCCTTCAGGTTTTTCATTTGAAATAATAATCTTATTCCCCTTTTTTGTAATCTTAACGTATCCGTCTTTAGCAAATTCATACAATTGACCTGCTTTGTCTGTAATGTAAAAAAGATTGTTCGGATCCCCTATATCTTTCAGGGAAATAATGGAAATTATTTCTGTTACTGGTTTTATAGCTTTTTGCGTATCTCTTAAAAAAACTGCATCTTCTTCCCTGCCCATAGCAATATATACATCTTCTCCAACTTCTAGAGCTAGAGATGCTCCAGATATAGCTAGTATAGTTCCTTGACCCAGAGTTACAGCTGCAGTGGCTCCGCCCGCTGTAATGATATTAGCCCCAACAAATACAGTTACTTTACAGGTATCTTTTAAGGCCCTGGCTGCTGTTTCCCATCTTTGGTATGTATCCCCTGCCTTATCCCAAGCTTCAGCCTCTAATAAGTTCTGTTCTAATTGAACTTGAGCGAGGGCTCTTTTTGCATCCCATCCAAAAACCTCCATAACAGTTCTTAGTTTTTGTCCGTGTGAAGCTGAATCAAATACAGCTGTTACCGCCCCTAACTCAGGAGTGGCTGTTACTTTAGATTCAGCATAAGCCACTGAACCCAATAGCTTATCTTTTTCTATATTATCGGGTACAAAAACCTGCGCTTCTTGAGGAACTCCGAGTTCGTTCAATAAATTATTAAATGTTACACTATCTGTTTGTATTTCTTGCCATAGCTGTTCTGCTTTATTTGTTTTTTCTTTCCATTCTCCATATGTGGTAGCAGACATATTAGTAGTAAACACTTCATTAGTCAAAAGAACGGCTTCTAAGTATTTTTCTGAAATATCGATTAAAGACTGTTGCAGATTAATGTTTTGCTCTTCTGTCCAATTTGTCCCCTCTGCCACTAAAGGAATTTCTTCTTTTATAATATTTCTATTGCTAAAATAGAAAATTAAAACAGCAACTAGTAAAATAGCTGCTATTATGTATATGATTTTTTTATTCATATATATTTATAAATTATAATTTTTATCCGACCCTTTCCATTATAAAAAAATAAACCAAATAAATCAAAGATTTCGATGTCCGGTGTCAACAAAATATAGTATAGTACCGGGGCTATGGAATAATGTTGGAACCTGTTTATTGAGTCAAACCTAAAAATAAAGCTGGATACCCCTTTTTTATCAGGTCTTTTTCAGAAATTTTAATTCCAAACTTTTCTAAAAAATTTATACATTCTTTTTTGGCTTTTACAGGATTATCAAAACTACCTTTTGCTTCTACTTCTACAAAAAATCCCAATCCTTTTACGTCATCTAAAGCAACCTCAAATTTTCCACAATTCCAATATTGCCTTTCTTTATCAACAATTATTACTTTTTTAAAATCTAAAAAATTTAGGATTTTCTTAAGTTCTTCTGGTCGAGAAATCTCTGTCTCATATTCTTCGGCATATTCCTGTAAGCCGTCGGCCCCCTTACCCACGGACTTGTCATATTCAAAAATAACCTTATCGGGATTGGTTCGGACTCTAAGCCATTCTACAGGATGTGGTTTTTGGGCAAAAAAATTTCTATGGCAGGGAACATAATAATCATCAATTTGTCTTATTGATTTTATCAATTTACCAAAATTAGGTATTTTTTTCTTTATTTCTTCTAAACTATCTACTTTGATTTTTATTTCTATTTCAATATTCATAATCCTATTTTATCAAAAAACCGCCTGATTGGTGATTTTTTATTACCACTGTCAAATCCATTTATACAAAACCCGCAATTTTTTTGATTAATTCATCTTTCCCTTCGTTTGTTTTGGCCGAATATCCCAAAACCGGTATATCTCGCGTTTCTTTCATAATTGAAGAAAACTGTTTTTCCGAAGAAGCTTTAGCCAATTTATCAATTTTGTTTGCGATAATGACAATTTGATGTTTATTTTCCTCAAGAATTTTTATCATGTCCCGGTCAAGAGCGGTCAAGCCGACATTAGCGTCAATAATCAAGAAAACCGCCTTAGGCCTCGCACCGGAAAACTCGATATACCAAAAAATCCTTTTGATCATTTTGTTGCGTTCCGATATCGAACATTTCGCATATCCATATCCGGGAAAATCCACAAAATAGAAAGAATCATTGATGCGGAAAAAATTCGCTTCACGTGTTTTCCCAGGCGTCTTACTCGCCTTTACGAGATCTTTTTGACCGACCAAAGAATTAATCACGCTTGATTTCCCCACATTGGAACGGCCAAAAAAAGCGATATGCGGCAAATTGTCTTTCATGCCATAATCGTCCCCGATAACGCCCTTAGCAAATTCTGCTTTTGATATTTTCATAATTCTATTTGATTCTACCAAAAAACCGCCTGATTGGCGATTCTTTGATTTTCGGCAGGTGGCCTAGGGGACGATGTTAGAACCTGTTTTTAAACGATAAAGTAATACTTATATCCCAAACCCGATAAAATAATAAGAGGGTTGCAGATTGCAACCCTCTTGTGGTCTTACTTGTGGTCTTAAATGATTTCATGCACCAATCCTAGTTTCTTTCCTTCTAATGGATTTAGCAATAAAAAAGATTTTGTCATGATTCTTTTCGCTAAATCTGCGGGAATATTAGTTCTCTCTTTTATAAGATTGATAACAATACTTTCATAGTGTTCCTTCCAAACTTCGTCCTCTTTTGAACGACGTAAGGAAATAATTTTCCCCAACATTAGAGTTAAATCTCCCCTAATCGTTCCGCCTGGATGGATTAAAAACCAACTCTTAGTTGTAGCCTTTCTTAAGGTCCCAGCCAAAAAAAGTGTGATGGCGGCGGAAGAAACTTCAGCTACCGCAACGGTTACGAGTGGAATCTTTTTAATTCTTATCCACTCAAAAAAACTAATTGCGGCAACGCCAGAGCCTCCTCCACTTGAAATATAAAGAACTATTTCCTGGGTTTTGTTTTTCTCATAAAGAGAATCAATTTTTTCTCTTATTTGAGATATACTTTTTGAATTTACCTTGTCAGAGAAATAAACTTCTCGACTCATTACATTCTCCTTTCAAAAATATTTTTTCTATTTATAATATAAAACAATACCACATTTTTGTGATATTGTCAATATTACTCTTTTCTACCAAAAAACCGCCCAATTGGCGATTCTTTTATCATATAATCTTTTGTTTTAAATACTTCTTTCCTTTTAATTGATCGGGCAGATAGTCTTCTTTAGAATACTTCTCGTATCCCTTTCCGTAATCCAAATCCTTCATAAGTTTAGTTTCCGCATTACGCAATCTTAAAGGAATGGGCAGGTTTCCATGCTTTTTTATGTCTCCCATTGCAGCCATATATGCGTTATATGAGCTTCTATCTTTCTTGCATTGGCAAAGATAAACAACTCCGTGAGCTAAGTTGATGCCGCACTCCGGCAATCCGATAATTTCCACGGCTCTAAATACGTCGTTAGCCACCACCAAAGCTGTGGGTTGGGCCAATCCTATGTCTTCTGAAGCGAAAATAACCATTCTCCTTGCTATGAATTTGGGGCTTTCGCCAGAATCAATCATCCGCGCCAAGTAATATAAAGCGGCATCAGGCTGGCTGGCTCTCATACTTTTAATAAAAGCTGAGATTGTATTATAATGCTCCTCCCCTACTTTATCGTATCTTAAGAACTTTGACTGCAAGGCGTTCTTCAGATTCTCTACGGTGATTTTCTTGTAAAGTTCGTTCGTGTTTTCAAGCATGGTAATGGCCTGTCTTGCGTCTCCGTTTGCCATATTAACCAGCCAGTCAATTGACTTCTTGTCTAATTTGAATTTAGTCCGCTTGATGATGGTTTCCATCTCTTTATCTGAAAGTTCGTACAAAACAAAAATTCTGCAGCGGGAAAGCAAAGGCGCAATTATTTCAAAGCTTGGATTTTCCGTAGTGGCTCCGATTAAAGTCAAGTCGCCCCTTTCCACGTAAGGAAGCAGAAAATCCTGCTGGGCCTTATTAAAGCGGTGAATTTCGTCCAAGAATAAAACTTTGGGATAGTCTTTCGTGTCTTCTTCGATTATTTTCCTGATATCTGCTTTGCCGGCGGAAACCGCAGATAATTCGTAAAGCTTGGCGTCTAAACTTTTGGCATATATTTTCGCCAGAGTTGTTTTTCCGGTTCCCGGTGGACCCCAAAAAACAAAAGAAAACAGATGTTTTTGTTCTATGGCAACATTCAAGGGTTTTCCCTTGCCGACTAAATGATCCTGGCCCACGAATTCTTTCAAGGTTTTTGGCCTGATTTTTGAAGCTAACGGTTCCATTAATTCACTTTATCAAAAAACCGCCTTCTTGGCGACTTTTCTTAGCTCCACATCGTGGACGACGTTAGAACCAAGATTGGGGAAGACGAAGATGGTTTTATCGCCGATTTGACTCCTATAGGACTTGGACGATGATAGAACCTGTTTTAGAAAGTAAGGAGGCGTTATCTTAATATCTAACGCCCCCAGACCACACTCTCAACCTTGGGTGAGATTTTGCTCTTTACGAATTATAGAAATAAACAAAGGCCAAAAGACACAAAGACTAATAATCATAAAAATCTCTGTTCCAATTCTATCAATTCGTGAAAGTTGCTTCAGATAAGACGATGCTTGCCCTGCTGCTAAATAAACTCCTAAACCTATTCCTAAATGAAGCGCCATTAGTCCAATTATGACCAACTCTACTATAATGTTCACTATTTCCTCCTTAATTATTTATTTTGGTAGTTTGCTAATTCTATTCTACCAAAAAAACCGCCTAAAGCAATAGGCGGAAATCGTAGCTCCCCTGGGGCTATGGAACGATGTTAGAACCTGTTTTAGGTAAAACAAAAAGGGAGAACTTTTTGGGAACTCCCTTTCTAGGGCAATTGAGCTGAAATTTATTTATTCAATATTTTCCGAAAAGACTCGCTATGGCTTCTTGACTTAGAGGCTGGAATGGCGCCTTATCATCTGAAAATTGATGGCCACATTTTCCGCATTTATCTGGCCCCTCTAGCCAAACTTCTCCAGTATTTGGGTCTTCAGACAAAGTAATCTTTACTGGCTCTTTACACTTAGCGCATGCTCCATTGGACTCTATCACGGATGATTTTGGTCCTGCGGGTGTAAGCATCGCAACTAATCCCATAGCTTCTTTTAGTCCTGGATTAACATTTTCTCTTTTGCCAACCAATGTCCTCATTTTTACCTCCTAAAAACTTTATTATCTCCAAATTATCAGACTTCTTAAAAAAAATCAAGCCCCTCTATTAAAAAACCGCCTAATTGGCAATTATTTAATTTCTGATGCCTGTCGGTCTCTCAATAAAAAATGTTGTTGGCTCCCCTGGTTGGACGACGTTAGAACCTACTTGGCTTCTTCTTTTTAAAAACTTTATGAAAAAAGCCCAAAAATGGGCTTGATTTCATTTATTTGATTTACTGGATTGATTCTTAAAGACGAGCTATGTTTGTTGCGTTAGGTCCTTTCGGAGAATCAGTTTTTTCGAAAGATACCCTGTCACCTACTTTTAATTCTTCGTAGGTTACGCCCTTAAGCTCGTTTTTGTGAAAGAATAAATCTTTTTCTTCACCATCAATAGTAATAAATCCGAATCCCTTATCTGTAAGATTTTTAATTGTTCCTTCCATGATTATAAAGTTAATTTAATTAATGTTTTAAGGTTTTATCCTAAAGTTTAGTTCCCTGAATAAACTCGACTAAATTTTCATTAGGCAACTATCTTATGTGAATAATATTAACATCTAAAAAATGATTGGTCAACTAAAAACCGCTCTCTTGGCGACTTTTTGAAATTGGCTGGCATTCTCGGTCTGGTACCGAGGTTTTAGGGGAGATTTATAGAGTTTGAGGCGCGTTCCACCGACGTATCTCGGTCAGGGTACTTTGAAGCTGAAATTAGACATTATAAAAAGATTGCAACTGTTTTGAATACGGTTATTCTCCTCCACTTTCTACATGCCAACCGCCATTAGGACACTTTTCAGAGAATTTTATTTTTATTGCTTTATCGTTAAAATCGTGGCCGGTAGCTGTTTGCCTATTAATACTATGTTTTCCGCATTTGCAATGCTTTATCGTATAATCTAACTTCTTATGCTTTCCGCCACAATGATGAACTTCGTGTTTATTCTTAGAATGATGGATATGGTGAAATAAGTATAAGATATTTTCCATAAATTAATAATACCAAAATTTATTCTAAATAGAAAAAGAGGTGTTTCATCGGGACACCTCTTTTTTAACGACATCGCAAAATCCAAGTTTACGGCGTTCTATGATTTCTTTCGGTAAATAGTTTTCAGCAATCTTCCGTAAAGGAATTTTACTGATATCGTGGCTTGTCCTGTCCTGAACCGGGATATGGCTGATGTATTCTACAATTTCAGGATCCATATATGGAAGTTCTACGTTCAATCCCCTGCTACGAGCAATTTGCAGTAAGAAAGCCAGATGATCTGGATACAATCTTCTCCAGAAATGTCTGAAGGCGGCTTTTTTCTTCCTTAAGTCATCTGTTGCCTTGTGGCTCCAATATCCTCCTAAAAGTTCATCAATTCCATCGTGAGCTAGGACAAAAGAACATGGGAAAACGCTCTGAGAGATTGCGTCATAGATAAGGTAAACTCCCAAACTGTCTTGAATTTGTTTTTCACTAATGTTCGGGAACATAGACATAAGCTTCATTCTCGCTGCATCAATCATTCTTTTTGTGGGGATAAATGAGTGGTGAACTGTTTTGAATTCTTTGGCAACTTTCTTTGCAAATATTAAATCCGGATGCTGAGAGTTCCCTCCAATAGTGTAAGTGTGGATTTCTGCTTTTTCGACCAAGACTTTCCGAATCATAGCAAGGCATAAAGAAGAATCAATTCCTCCGGAAAGCGTTGTATGGATTACGTCATGGTTCCTGTAGGAATATTCTTTGGCATAGTTTCCGATAACTTTCAACAAGATCTGTTCAAGCTCTTTATTGCTCCAATACGGATTTTCCATCTTGACTATTGATTTGCGTAGCGATTCACGCCATGGTTCAATGACTAAAACCATCATAAAACCTCCTCTATATTTACTACTAAATGTTCTGTTGTTTTTTTAACATAAGCCGTTAAAAAAACAAGTGTAAACTAAAACTGCCCAAAAGGGCGATTTTTAGCGTGTCTTGGCCAGGGCCCCAGACGTCTCAGCTATTTCGGTAAATGGGGCTCTTGAAGTTCCTTTACTTCTGGAACTCGAGGAAGGATATGATCTTTACGATAGATATCTTTATAAATTAAAAATGGTAAAAGGGCTGAAATTAAAACAAAAATTCCTACTCCAATAAATAAAAGATTAAACCCTAATACATTAGCAATTATCCCTCCTAAGGCTCCAGAGGCCCCGGTTCCAATTCCAATAACAGTGGCTCTGGTAGCCCATTCAAAAGCTTCTTTCCCTTTGTCAATATGACGTGTAAAGATTGCAGTCCAGCCAGGGATATTCATTGCCATCCCCAAAGAATAAAGTCCACCTAAAGCATAAATGTGCCAAGGCAAAGAACTAAAAATATAACCGAAAGCTGCCCCAGCTGCCAAAATGTTTCCAATAACTATAAAATAAAGATCGTCTTTTTCTCCATGATTTTTATCTAAATATTTACCAAAAGGAATCATGAATAAGGACTTAGTTCCAAAATAAATAGCCGCAGCAAACCCGGCTACCATGGCTGCTTCTCCTATATCTCCATCTGTAATTCTTCCGGCAATAAAAATAGCGAAAATTGGAGCGACAAATCCAAAACCAGTCAAAAGAGCAATATCAGAAGCAATCATTACTTTTATAACTTTATTGATTGATTTAAGCATGTTATTTTATTATATCTTTTAAAATTAGCTGGCCCTATGGGACGATGTTAGAATCTGTTTAGAATAAAGATTTAAGATTTTAACTCAGTTATAGTTTTAAAGCTGCATGTGCAAGGAGCATTTTTACAAACATGGCAATTATTAGAAAACATAATAGAAAGTTCTTTTGCCATATTTTCTCCCATTGAATTAAAAACGCCTATAAAACAGGAGAATAAATCTGCAGCCTCTAATGGAATTTTATTAAAATCCTCTTCCTTGTGTCCTCCTCTATAAGCTAAGATTGCTTCTGCAAATTCACCGATTTCTTCTGCCAAATGAATACCTGCATTTTCTAAGGTTCGAGTTTCTGACGGATATATTTTATTAAACATGGTTTGAAAATCCTCAAGCGTTTTTGGATGTTTCTTTTCATTTATAAAAACTTTTTGTCTTTTTTCTACTTTATTCTTTTTACAAGCACATGGACACAAAGCACAATAAGAACATAAATAAGGAAATCTTTTCCAAACTTCGTTCTCTAAGTCTATGTGAAATTGGTTCATCATAGACACTAGCCAGCTAAAAGAAATCAATAAATTAAGTTTGGCCTTATCTTTGTCTTCTTTCCTAATTCCTTTGAGGCCTCTCGTTACGAAACGTTCTACATTGGTAAGCATATCCCACGGACTAAAAAATCTATCATTAGGTAGTCTATAAACCTCTTGAACAAAATTCTGGTATTCATTTATTGTGGTGTTTTGTTTAACAGAAGCCATACTCTAGAT
>Ga0265595_1003191_pt1 | contig 10271 bp, 1 predicted proteins | sample saktaG_15_FD_190148 | JGI IMG/M metagenome (GOLD analysis project Ga0265595, IMG submission 190148) | Saline water microbial communities from Sakinaw Lake, British Columbia, Canada - sak_2013_06_06_50m | ecosystem: Environmental > Aquatic > Non-marine Saline and Alkaline > Saline ... | reverse complement strand
TGGGAATCCTTTGGACGGCAGTTGAAGTATGAGGCGCAGATTCAGGCTCCGAAGTCTCTTGGTGGAGCTATGCAACTTATAGAAGGAATGAGAGTTCCACAATCTCCAGAAGAGGAAAAGTTTGGATTTGGTCATGGGATGGGTCTGAAAGGAAAGGAATTTGTTCAATCTGCACAGCAACGAGAGCAGGCAAGACCGGATCTGCAACCGTATCAGGAAACTGTTACTGGAGACTATCTCAATCCGACTATTGCACAAGGCGAAATGGATCCCAAGTTTATCCCAACTCCAGAAGGAATGCCAAGAGAGGCACTCACATTTGAAGGCAAAGCTCCGAAACCGTTTGAATATAAAGACCTTCTGAAACCTTATAAGATCGGTCAGACAATGGGTCAGACTATTCCTACAGCAGTTACCGCAGCGGTCGCCGCAGTAGGTGGAGCGGTCGTAGCTGGACCGGTTGGAGGAGGTGCGGCAGCTTTTACTGTCATGTTTGGACTCGAGGGTGGCAGTGCTTATCGTGATGCTATTGAGTCTGGCTTATCGGAAACAGACGCTGTAAATGTAGGTGTGGCAGTAGGTGTGATTAATGGTGTTATCGAGCAAATGTCGATAGCTCCATTATTTAAGTCATTGGGAATTGGTAAAAAGGTAACGAAAGAGATTACCAAGAAGATAGCTGAAGACTTAATAAAACGACAGTCATTAAAGAACATTCCGAAAGCCGTCTTAGAGCAATTTCTTACTGAGGGACTTGAAGAAGTTCTGCAAGAGGCTAATGGCATTTATCAGATGAATAAGTATTTGCCAGAGGATCAGAGACCTTCACTTCAAGAGATTATAGAGAGACTGGTACAATCCTTCTACGGCGGTGCGTTGGCAGGAGGAGCGATTGGTGGGGCTGCTGGGACGTATGGTGTAGGCAAGGCGAGGATGGGATTGAAGACATTACCTGATGGCGGGGTCAAGTCGGAAGTAGAATTCGTACCTTCCGAAAGTACTCCAAAAACTACAGAATCCGAAAATAAGCAAAGTAAAGCTATTTCTGAGGAGACTCTGCCTGAAGGTGAAGCTGTCAGTGTTGAGAAGCCGTTGGTGGCAGTGAAACCGAAGCAACCGAGTTTACAGAAGTTTAAGGAAGCGGTTGAATCCATTAAGACCATCGAAGAGCTTGAAGAGAAGCAGGCAAAGTGGGATGCAGCAAAGAAGTCCAAAGTATCGACACAAAAGGCAGCTAATGTAGATAAGTTCTTTAAGAATAAGCGTAAGCAACTAACTGCGGTCGAGAAGCCTGTAGAGGTCAAGGTAGAACCCAAACCTAAACCAAAAGCCGAGCCAGTCGTCAAAGCTCGGGAGGTCAAGGCAGAAGCTGAAGAAGTATTTGACAAGATTCATGTTGAAACACAAGAAGATATTGCACTTGTGTTATATAGAGAATTGGTTAAAAATGGAAACCTTGAGGATTATGGCGAATCTGGTATGTTGGCATCTTTGCGAGACCAGGAAGATCCACCAATGATTAAAAAAGTAAGTGTTGATCCTAAGTCGCTTGATTTAAGTACTCGTTCTATTAGTGATGCTGCGGTAAAGAAATATTCCTCTATGAATATGAAGGGGAATCCTCCTCCGGTTGTGTTAAGGGATGGGAAATTATTAGAAGGTGGACATAGGGTTGCTGTTGCTATAAAATTGGGTAAAAAATCTATTGATGCTGTAGATATAGGTGGTATTGATTGGGAATCTTACATAAACGGATCTACTTTCGCTGAAGCTCGTAAAACTACGAAAGCCGAATCCGAGCCGGAAGTCAAGGCGGAAGCTCCAGCAGAACCGAAAGCAGATGTTAATAATTATCCTAAGAAAAACACTCCGGCTTCTTGGGCTGGATGGCTTGGATGGGAATTGAAAAAGAGAGGATTAACTTATGAAATTAAAAATCCAGGCAATACATCATCTCGCTATGTTTTTATAAAAAATATTGAATCATCAACAAAAGATAAAACTTCAGGATATAAAGTAAGGATTTCAAGTCATACAAAGGGTAAAAGTACTTTTGATTCAGATTTATATGTGAATATAATTTCCCAATCCGAAGGTGAAATATCTCCTCAAAATATGATTGATTCTATATTGCGTAATATCAAGTCCGAAGCTCCAGAAGTCAAGGAAGCGGGAAGGGTAACACAACCAAATGCTGATTATTCTATCGGAGGAAGATATGACACAGAGATTGCACGTGAGTATTCTAATAAATCGAAGGCGTTAGAAAAGGAACGCGAAAGGGCACACGAAGAAAATAGGCAGTCTCTTGATAGGGCATTAGACACAAATCCAGACGAGCAAGCTAAATACGTAATTAATTATAATAGTAATAGTCGGCGCATAAACACTAAATACAATAAACTGGAAAAGGAAATAAGACAGAAGTTTGAGAAGGAAATAAGACAGAAGTTTGAGGCGGAAGTTATTGATCTACCTCCAGTGCCAGAACCGCCAGAAGAAGTTGAACCTACTAAGACCGAAGACAAGGTTAAATCTCTTTCCGACAGGATAAACAAAGATCATCTTTCGCAAGGTAAGAAAATAACATCTAAAGACTTATCTAATATGTCAGATGAAGTTTACGGTGGTAGTAGGGCAGAGGGAACCTATGAAGTTAAAGATACCTATGATGCACTTGAAATGTCTGTCAATAAGCATATTAGAGAAAATATAGATCGGTTTAATATAACGGATGATCCTGAACAATCACTTAATAACCTTAACGAATTACTTGAGTTATTGCCAAAGCAAACGGTTAGAAGTGAGGAAAGTATTGATTATCAACAATTTTCCACTCCGTGGAACTATGCCTATGTGGTAAACTGGGTCGCTAATGTTACCAAAAACGATGTTGTACTCGAACCCAGTGCCGGAACCGGTAATATCGCGGTCTTTGCAAAGAATGCCGGTGCAGAAGTTATCGCTAATGAATTGACCGAACGACGTCGGACAATACTTGAAGATCTTGGATTCGACAAAGTTACTGGTGAAGATGCAGAGCAGATAGACAATATTTATCCATCCAGCATAAAGCCTACGGTGGTAGTCATGAATCCTCCATTTTCGTCAGCGGGTGAACGTGGTGTAAAGGGAATTGCCGTTGCTGAACGTCACATAGAACAGGCATTTAAAAGACTTGAACCGAACGGGAGGCTCGTTGCTATTGTCGGTGCAGGCTTAATGGGTGATGCAAGGGCTCCTCTTACAGATTATGTCAAGAGAAATGGGATAGTTAAAGCGAGTGTTACTGTAGATCGAAAGGTATATGAAAAACTTGGAACTTCATTTCCAACGAGAATATTAGTTATTGATAAGGTTAGTCCGGCAGATCAGTTAAAAACAAGAGATAGTATTTTATTGCCATCAATCACTGGTCATGCCGAAAGTATTAGTGATTTAGCAGAAATGTTGAAAGGAATAAGAGATGACAGAAAATCACCGAGCGGGAAACTCCCACTGGTTGAATCAGGAGTCACTGAAAAAACTGAAGGAAGTGGGAGAGAAGACACTGAGCGTGGATTATCCATACAGCCTCCAGTTAGGGACGTGGCTACTGGAAAACAGTCCGCAACCGTTAGTAAAAAACCAGTGCGTGCTGGAGGAGAGGTGGCAGGGGCTGTACGGACGGACGTGGAAGGAACTACTGCCGTTTCTGTGGGGGAAAGAGGAAGTGATATTCAACAGGAAGGAGTTCGTGGAGAGCAGTCCAGAAGAAGCAGCGTGGCTCCTGTTACAGGCGTTAAACGTGCTGTAGTACAAGACATTGAATTACCAGAAGAAGAGATAGGGGAAGACGTTGGCAATTCTCTTTATGAAACGTATCGTCCAAAAGGAGCTATATTTGAAGGAGCGCAAGCACATCCTACTCCTCTCGTAGAAAGTGCAGCTATGGCAGCTATTAGTGCTCTGGAAGTGCATTATGTTCCTAATCTACCAGAAGATATAATAAAATCCGGTAAAATATCAGATGCACAACTTGAAGATATTGCAAGAACCGGACAGGCACATGAAGAATTCTTGCCTAATGGTGAAAGAAGAGGATTTCTAACTGGCGATGGTACCGGTGTTGGTAAAGGGAGAGAGTGTGCTGGTGTAATCCTTGATAATTGGAGAAGAGGAAGGAAAAAGGCTGTTTGGATTTCTGAACGTCAAGATCTCGTAAATGATGCAAAAAGGGATTTTGATGATCTCGGTTGGAAAGATGCTCCACTTTTTAACATCGGTACAATAAAGGCAGACTCCGATATTAAACGTAGTGAAGGAATTGCTTTTATGACATATAATCTTCTTCAAGGCAACGTAAAGTCTGAAGAAGAGAATAAGCCAGATATAAAAAGAATAGATCAACTTGCTGCATTTCTTGGTGATGATTTTGAAGGTGTAATTGTTTTTGATGAAGCCCATAATATGGGAAATTCTATTAAAACGAAAGGAAGTTCTTCTAATCCTGCAAAAAAAGCATTAGCTGGTATAGAGTTACAAGATAGATTTCCTAAAGCAAGAATTAAATATGTATCAGCAACTGGAGCTACAGAGGTTAAAAATCTTGCATTTGCAAAAAGACTTGGATTATGGGGAGTGGGTAGAGCATTTTCTAATGTATCAGAATTTATAGGCGCTATTGCTTCAAGTGGTTTATCTGCAATGGAAAAGGTTGCAGGTGATTTGAAAGCTATGGGTCTTTATGTTTCAAGAGGATTATCTTATAAGGGTGTCGAAATTGACGCATTAGAACATCCACTTTCAGATAAACAAACTGAAGACTATAATAGTTTTGCAAGAGCTTGGCAAATAATTCTAAAGAATATGCGTGATGCTTTAAAGCTTACTGGCGCAGATAGTAAATCTAAAGGAAATGCGGAAGGAGCATTCTGGGGTGCGCATCAAAGATTCTTTAATCAGATAATCACATCATTTAAACTTGATACGGTTATAAAGGATATTGAGAAACAATTAGAGTCTGGCAATTCAGTTGTAATTCAACTCGTTAATACTCAAGCAGCAAATCTTAAAAGAGCATTAATTGATGCTGGTGAAGATATAGAAGACTTCGACATGACTCCAAGACAGGCTTTAATGCAGTATCTTGAAAATGCTTTTCCAGTCAATCAATACGAAGAATATGTTGATGAAAATGGCACTACTCAATCTCGTCAAGTCTTAGATTCTAATGGAAATCCCGTTAAATCAAGAGAAGCAGAATCAATGCGTGATTCACTATTAGACGAAATAGGATCATTAAAAGTTGCAGAAGGACCGCTTGAACTTCTTATTCATCATTTTGGGTATGAAAATATTTCTGAGGTAACAGGCAGAAATAAACGAATTATATGGAAAGATGGGAAACCTGAAAAAGCCTCCAGAAGTGTTAAGTTTGACAGTGAAAGAGAAGTTAAGGCTTTTAATTCGGGAAAGAAAAGGATACTTGTATTTTCAATGGCTGGGGCTACAGGATCAAGTTACCATGCCGATAAAACATTTAAAAATAATCAAAAAAGGATTCATTACTTACTTCAACCTGGATGGAGAGCAGATAAAGCTATACAGGGTATGGGTAGAACTCATAGAAGTAATCAGTTATATCCACCTTATTATAGACTTGTAACTACAAATTTAAAGGCTGAGAAAAGGTTTATATCTTCTATTGCTCGCAGGATAGAGCAACTTGGTGCATTAGGTAAAGGTCAGAGACAGACTGGTGGACAGGGAATGTTTGACGCTATGGATAATCTTGAAAATGAATATGCTGTTCTTGCAATGCAGAATTTATTTAAAAATATCCAGCGTGGAGTATATTCCGGAGAAGGATTATCAGCAAGAGAATTTCAAGACATGAGTGGATTGGTTCTTGTTAGCGAAAGAGGTCAGAATGTAGATGTAACAAAAATTCCTATAACAAGATTCCTTAACCGGTTATTGTCTCTTGAAACAGATATGATGGATTATGTATTTGAATTATTCTTTAATAATCTCATGGCAAGGATAGAAGATGCAAGAGCTTCTGGTACATTAGATGTTGGTGTTGAGGATATAAAAGCAGACAAGATTGAAATACTGAATGGAAAAATAGTATATACCGATCCTGAATCAGGCGCTATGACTAAACACGTTGAGTTGAAGGTATCTAATAAGCCGGTCACAAGATCATTTGATGATATAGTTTCCGGCAAGGCTAAGAATTTCAAAGTGTCGGATTCGGACGAGATAATGTTCTTTATGTCTGGCAAAACAGAAGAAAGTAAAAAGCCGGTTGCAGTTGTAAGATTAAGTGAATCAAATAAATATAAAGTTGTTTCACCTTATGGAAATGTACGATATGTAGATTCTCCTTATGATGTGGTAGCCGGTACAAGTATTATATATCAGGACGAGCTTTATAAAGACTACAGAGCGAATGGCAAAGACAGTAAACTTGTAAAAGAAGCGTGGGATAATTACTTAAAAACAGTTCCCGAGTTCATTGAAACCAGACATCATCTCCTTACTGGTATAACATTACCTATTTGGGATAGGCTTCCGACAGCAAAGAATTTGAAGGTAAACAGGGCAAAGGTAGGTAAAAGAAGACTTCTTGGAATAACTATTCCGACATCCGATGTTACTGCCACACTTGCCAAACTTGGTGCAAACAGAGAATTAACCGGAAATGTTGACGACATCATAAGTGAGATAATGGATAATGGTGAGAAAATATCACTTGTGAATGGGTGGGTTGTAAAGAGAAGTGTCGTCGCGGGGGAACAAAGACCGGAGATTGTAGGACCGGAATACGGTCACATTGACGAAATAAAGAGTATTGGTGGTATTGTCGAAAGGATTCAGGGATATAAAACAAGATTCTTCCTTCCTGTTGGTGCGAAGCTGAAAGAAGTATTCCAGAAACTTATAGATCTTCATCCTGTAGTTGGTTATCTTGACCGAAAGGCTAACGAGGTTCTTCACGACGATTCCGGTTCTATTCCAATAGAGATGTTTTACTTTATGAAACCGGTTAAGGAAAGGCTTGGTGATGCGATAGAAGCGGTTAGGCAGACTTTCCAGACCTATGCAGGCAGACTCAGGGGAGGTGGACAGGCTTGCAATCTTCTCGCAAATATAGTCGAAGAGATTGATTTTGATATTTCACGTTATCTTGGTGAAGGACTCGTCTTAATTGAGAAAAGCAAGCAAAAGATTAAGTCTAAGGATTTAAAGAATCTTACAGGTGTAATTGACAAGAAGTTTGAGACAGAAGAAACAAAAGAACTTGGCAAGGATCCAGATGTAAAAGACTTCGTAAAGGCATGGAAAAGGGTTACGGATCAAACCTTTTACCGAGCGAAAGCACTTGGTGTTACAATACTTATGCCGGACGGTAAAAGGGTTCCGATTGATGAACACTACATAGCAGAATACATAAGACATGAGTTGACTCCGGAAGCCAGAAAGGGATTAGGAGTTGATGGTATTATCCGAAAGGACGCTATCGAATATCTCATAAAAACCAAACAGGCAGAGAATGAAGAAGATGCTATCGGATTACTCACGGAATGGTTAAAGAATGATCCGACAGTAGTTCATTACGGATCCCTTGAAAAACCAAGATTAGCGGAACTTCCTGCTGATTTGTATGAACAGAACTTTGCGAAACTGTTACCTGGTATGCTTAAAAGGTCAGCACACTTCTTGGGAGTATTCAAACACTTTGGGGAAGGTGGATCTAAGGTTAAAAGGATTCTTACAAGAATAGCTATTCAGAATCCGGAGCTTTATGCCTATGCGATTAAAGGTGTCGAATACATAACAAGTGGCGGTGATAGACCGACAGCCGGATCTAAACTATTCCGGTCAGGCGTTGGTATCAGTGCGAATATAGGGTTATCTTCACCTACCAGTGGGTTTAAAAACCTTCTTCTTGGTGATGTGAAAGATGTACAGCACTACGGATTGAGACGATTAATAACTGGTTATATTGATCTTATACATAATCCTAAGATAAAAGAACTTACAATGTCGGTTGCAGCTATTGAAAGTGGGGTTCATGACATTGAGGCTTCTTCTATTGCGAAATGGAATCCTGGACTTATGGATCCTTCCGAAAGGGCAAACCGTATAAAATCGGTTGCAAGGGCTGTTGCTTATGCTAAGGATTGTTTGGCTATACTGAATGGTCACAAGGTTCCGACATGGGAATCTAAATTACAGTTAAACTTCAGACCGAGAACTCATGCACGTCATGTATTAAAGGATGTTTTTCACTTGGAAGATATTGATGAGATAATAGTTCGCGGACACTTCCTTAAACCTGAATTGAAGAGAATAGCCTTTTATGGACAGGCAGCGGCGCAGGGTACAACGACGGTATCACAACTTCCATTGTGGATGTCTAACAGGTATGGAAAATCATTAACTCTTTTCTATCGTATGGCTTACAGGGCTTCCGCAGACGTTTACAAGAACGCAGTAAAGCCAGCTATGAAAGGAAATCTTGGACCGTTGGTGTTCTTCCTTGCCGGAAGCGCACTGGCTGGAGAGGCAATGTATGCACTGGCTTCTTTACTATATAGACGTGATCATCCCAAAAAAGACGATCCGTTATGGGAGAGGTTATATAAAGATTTGGTTCATGGTGAAGGGGCTGCATTATTAAGCAATTACCTTGAAGGATATGGTAGTACGTGGGATACATATAAGCCGGTATTACTTAAAAATGCTGAGTTAGTTGCTACAAACATATACGAATGGGCTACGGGCAAGAAGTTTGCAGGTCAGGCAATGTTCGATATTGCGAATCGAAGTATCGCTATCTATGGTACAACGAGAAGGGCAATACGAGCAAGAACCAAAGCCTATGCAGATTATGACTATGCAAGAGGTAAGGTTTTCAACTGGAAACGCAACAATGGATTGATTAAGGATGTTGACTATGAACTGTCAGAGCGTTCTCCTTATTATAGAGGGATCAGGGAGGCTGTTGTGAGTGGAGACAGAAGTGAAATGCGGGCAGAGATGAAAGCGGCAACAGCTTATATGTTGCATAGTGAAGGACTTAGTCGAAAGGAAATACATAGTAGAATAAGGTATGCAATTAGTTCAAGTGCGCCGATTCCTATTTCAGAAAAGGATAAACCAAAATTCTACGCTTCTATAAAATCTCGTGAGGACTTGAATAGAATCAAGCGAGCTAATCGTGATTGGGAGAGAAAGCGAGATATGGCTTTTGATTTAGAGAAAAGCGTTGTAAATTGGTACAATGGAACATTAGAATAATAATATTTAAATAGAGGTTTGATATGAAGAAAATACTTTTACTGGCACTACTGATCCCGATGCTGATATTTGCTCAGCTTCCACAGAATACCTGGGGTGATCGGAATCATCAAGTGGTGGATTATCTTATCGGGGGTGAACACGCTCCGGCAATATGGACAGGGTCTGATACACTGGCTAAAGGTGGAACGCTTAATCCGACACGTTGGATGCAGATTGGTTATTCACCTTATGCGACAGATCCTTACAATAGAACAATAGGGCAGCTTAATCCTGAATATTTCACATTCATTATAAGCACTATGACACCTTATCCGACTCATGCCGATAATGATAGTGTGGGTGTGGGACTGGCTTGGTTTGAAACGGCTTATGATACCACTGCGGACAGAATATGGAATGGAGACAGCACTAATTTCTTTATTGACGATGGAACCTACAATCCGGAAGATGATCAATGGCGAGGAAGTCCATTCAAGCGGGTTGCAACGGACACAATGGACTATGCCTATCCAATGAAGGTATTGACCGGTGGATACCTTAGAATATGGTTCAAGGGCTGGAACAGTACAGATAACGGTTCGATTCTTGCTGACGATTGCATTGTCGAATGGAAACTCGTAGGGGAGAACTAAGATGACTTATATGAAACGATTACTACTTTTCCTTATGATCATGTTGATTCCGCTCATAGGGAATACTAATCCAACTCCCTGGGGACGTTCCGGAGGCAGTGGTGGAGGCAGAGTAAAGCTCAAGGGCGACACGATGACCGGTGCGTTGTACGTTGTGACAGCGGGAGACACGGTTTGGATTAATCCTGCACACCTTGAAATGTTCAGGATAAGTTATAACAATGTGTTAAAATTCTCGTTCGATTCGACTGGGATCTTTAAAGCCAATCAGATTAAATCCCTTGCTGATAATGACACGCTGAGGCTTCAGTATCGAACCTTCACCGACACATTCGGCGTTAAGGT